>Ga0247611_10000989_pt1 | contig 53243 bp, 53 predicted proteins | sample 177DNAGHGhighgp2_FD_192422 | JGI IMG/M metagenome (GOLD analysis project Ga0247611, IMG submission 192422) | Sheep rumen microbial communities from Palmerston North, Manawatu-Wanganui, New Zealand - 1770 DNA GHGhigh gp2 | ecosystem: Host-associated > Mammals > Digestive system > Stomach > Rumen... | reverse complement strand
CTCCTGTGTCATAATTTTAAGAGTTTAAGAAGTTTAAAAAGTTTCAAAAGTTTAAAAGTTGACCTGCGGTCGAGCCTTAAACGTTCGCTCGGCCCGCAGGGACGCTTCTTGAATGAATCAAGCGCCACCCTTCGGGATGTCGAGCGGCGTAACGTAGTGGAGCAAGAAGTTAAGTGAGTAGTGAGCGCTCGGCCCGAAGGGACGCTTTCAGAGCGAAGCGGAGAAAAAAGTGAGAAGAGGATACTTTTGCAGGGTGAAATCATTCCTCTAAACTTCTAAACTTCTAAATCCCTAAACCTCCAAAACCTCTAACCTTTTCGCTCGACGCTTGCGTCGCTTCGCTCGTTAGGGCAGAAGAACTTTTTAATTTCCTCCCCTAATCCTGCTTCACCCAAATCAGCTTCTCAGTATCGTAGCCACGACGCTTAGCCTCTTCAAGTATGATGTGCTTGACATCATCTGAAATCCGTGGTGTACGAGCCAGAATCCACAGATAGTCATCACTACCACTACCGATAAGGGCATATTGATAAGCCGAATCAAGCAGCATCACACGATAGTCGGCATAAAACGGGCCGAAGAAAGACACCCGAAGCAAAGCAGGCGAATCTGTCAGTTTTGCCCTACCCTTCGCCTCCTTGGGTTTACCATCCTTGATGCCGGTGTTCAGCACACCAACCTTGCCATCCTCACGAAGGGTATAGTTGGCCTTACAGAAATCCACACCCCGCTCAAAGCGATGGTCAAAACGAGCAATCTCATACCACTCGCCAAGATAACGATTCAGGTCAAGTTCCCCAACCACCGAGTTATCTACCGTCAACCTACCGCCACAGGCCGCCACCAGCCAACCCGCCAGCACCCCCATCAATAACTTCTTCATCTCTTCCTTCTTTTAAAAAACTATATTTCCCGTGAAAAATAATCATGCAGAATGCTATCAAAGATGGGTTTATATATCTGCGGTGTCAACGGACTTGTGTAGCAAGCATAAACCAAATCGATATATTCCTTATCCGACAGAACGCCTACGACCTCAGGTGATTCAAAATTCTTTAACAAGTCATCCTGTCCATCTTGTATGAAACAGTAGTCAAAAGGAATGGTCGTTTGTAAAGGGAAAGCAAAATCCTCGTTGCTATCTTTTTTCTTACCTATTGGCACCCCTGCATCAAACACGTAAGATACAATAACATTGTCACGCATGTTACATCCATGCTTTGGAGTGGAAACGCCAGCCCTACGTTGAGAAGTTGGAAACACTGCTATAATGTTCAAATCTTCACTTCTGTAGAGAGAAATAAGATACTTGTTTTTCGGAGGATTAGTATATTTACAAAAGCCGTAGATGATATTCTTAGCCTTTAGCATGGCGATGTGGCATTACAGAATTGCATATAGTCAAGCGCATCTTCATATATAGCAACTTTCTCTTCGTTGCCCTCATTCAGTCTGGTCAGTGGAATCTCCACGTTGGACTTTCCTTCAACAAACACGACCTTCTGTTCGTCAACAATCCTAGTCCAAAGAGAGTTCTCCTGATGAGTGATATCACTTAACTCATCTGCAGTCTTTCCACCATATGCCTCTATAACGCTATCAATAATCTCTTTTTCATAAAGACTATAAGACTCCATCTGCTTTCCAATCAAGTAGTCATGCTGAAGTACAGGCATTACGATGTTTTTATTTTCCTTATTCTTCAGGCATTTAACATATTCGCTAAAAGCACCTTCCTTCACCGCATACACTTCTGGAGCCACAGGACCTTTTTCCCATGCAAGATAATTAAACCAAGTCAATGGGAAGCCCCTCTTTTCCATAAATTTTTCATCAATCAGATATACTACCTTTAAAAGTTTGCGAAGGTGAATATCTGGAATCTTCTCAGCAATATAAGCCAGGAGTGCTCCATTCCTTTCCATATTTACGGTACTTCCGAAACTCATAGTTTACGTTAGTTTTGTTTGCAAATATACTGTTTTTATTCAAAAAGACTGCAAAGGTAATGCCAATATTTCAAATTTGTAGAGAAATTAGCCAAAATAATTCACATTTTTGGCATTTTCAATGTAAATGATAACGTTAAAGTATACCAAATAATAATTTAAAAGTATACCACTTCGATTATTATGGTGGTATACTTTTCAATTACTATTTACACCCCTCCCACGCTAAAAGGAAATTGTCCATTTCACTTTGCGAAAAAATGTCCATTTACCTTTACCAAATCCTCCGCTTCGTATACTTTGTAGAAGAGCCATCCTCAAACTGTCCAGATTCTGCTTATCTACCCACAGATCTAGACACTTTGTCCAGATACTTGTCCAGATTCTATTACCTTATACCTAGTATTTCTGGCTTTACCTATAGAGGTAATATAACCCTTCTCTCTTAACTTGGTAATAATCCTCAATGCAGGTTTCTGTTCAAATCCTTAAAGCCTTTATGAATCCATGCCTTTACCGTTTCACAATTTGCCATGAATTCCAATCCTATTTGATATGGAATCCAGAGTCTGCTTTGGTATGACTTCATCAACTTTATCAGTTCATTACGTGCCTCTTTATTATACCTATACAGATTTAAAAGCACGTTTGTATCAAACACGATAACTCCATTCTGCCACACCTTTTCAAATATAGCAGCCTCTTCATAATTTTGCTCCTTTATAAATCTTCTCATATTTGTTACTGCGCCCAGTGGTTTCCCCGCTGGTTTTGCTCCGTTTATTGCCTGTTGCGATTCCATCGCGCCCCTTAGCCACCGTTCCCTGCGCTTCTCCGCAGGGCTATCTTCTTAAACCCAAACACCCGCACTACAGCATATCATTTATACTATAGCACGGGTGTTTGTTTTCTTATCCATAGGCTCAATTTATATCATTATTAATACTGGTTCTTTCGTCTATTCTTCTCGCAGAGTGCGAGTAAATCCTTAAACTTCTCTACTCTCTCTGGCCTCAATTCCCCAGCATTCTCTAGCTTCTGCTGGTGCTTCCACCAATTTCTTAAGCCACGTTCTTCATCCACAAACTTTGATGGCCTACGTTTATTGGCCTCCATGAAATCCATGACCGCCTTCCATTGTACCAACCATCTCTCATCCTGCGTCATTATTATAAAAATATCTATAACACTTCATGAAGAATCTTATCAGTACCGTTTATCAAGTCCTCGATATCATCCTTCGTCGGTTCTTGCTTCTTATTGTGGTCACAAAGGTTCCTAATGGTTCCAAGTCTCTGAATCAGCAAATAGGTCTTATTATCTACTACCGCCTCATCCTTTAATTTCTCATTGTAGTCACTAATACCTGGCGCTGCCTTTTTCATCTTGATGGAATGTGATGCACATACACCAGCAAAATGCTTTTCGAGAATAACACCGCACAGTGCACCTGCAGCTCTGTAGAATCCATTTTTATGAAGCTCTCTGGCTCCATCAAGTTCTGATTCAAATATATCGGCTTGAAGCAATTCTCTTATATTAAACAAGGAACTCTCGAAACAATTACTGAGTGAAGTCAATATATTCAATTGTTGTTGGAACAACTTCAAAGCATCTGCAGGTTCAATAACAACCCTGTTATTACGGGTTATTTGCAACCCTAACAAGGCATCTGATATAGTATAATTTGTTATATCAATGTCTTTTCTCTTTTTCTCTGCCGAATAAAAAGACACAAAGTCATCATATCTTTCAGGTAACAACTGTTTGATTAACCTTAAACTTTCATTATACCAAGCATTATAGCACTTTGAAAAAACATGCTGTTCTGCTTTATTCTTTGTTTCATCATCCAACTCATTAAAAAACTTTTTAAATTTTGGATGCTTTTTATAGTCGAAGATAAAGCCATACTGAAGAGCATTTCCATACTCCTTCAGTCTCTTGTAATCCTCCTTATATTTTTCTAAGTTATTCATATTCGTGTCAATTCGTGCGATTCGTGTTCTTACATCACTATCCTCTGCTTCTCCAGTTCCTCCGCATTCCCGAAGTTCAGCAGCAGCCCCATCTTCAGCCCCGTAGCATGCAGATAGTTATACACCTGCGCCCTGTGCGCATCATCCAATGCACTTACCGCTTTCAGTTCCACGATTATCTTCCCGTAGCATACGAAGTCCGCTTTATATGTCTGCTTCAACTCCACACCATCGTACATGATCTTCAGTTCCTTCTCACGCTCATAAGGAATCCCTTGCCGCTGCAGCTCAATCTCCAGCGCCTCCTGATACACTGCCTCCAGGAAGCCAGCCCCCAAAGTGTTATACACCTTGAATGCCGCCCCCACTATCTTATAACTCTCCTCCTTATAGACTATCATTGCTTTTCTCTTATATTTTGAATCACAAATCTTGTCTTACTGATGACAGACCGTTAGTCTGCTTTAATCACGATTAAAGGTTTTGTTTGTTGGATGTGAATTGAAAGCTCGTTTTTTCATAAGCACATCAGGCAAAGAAAAATTATCATCAGTAAGAATCATCCAATTTCATTCGTGTTTATTCGTGTAATTAGTGTTCGTCTTTGTCTTTATGTAGATGACAATCCGCCATGGATTGCTTTATTCTTGAATAAAGGTTTCATTTTGCATAGGGGTGATGATAGTTCACTTTCATAAGCACCGATGGAAAAGGAAACAAATCATCTACGTAATAGTACCTATTCTAATTTGTGTAAATTCGTGCGATTCGTGTTCGTTATAAACCACAAACAGCCACGCCCTCATCGGACGCAGCTGTTATCCTATCTCATTTATCTTATAGAGCGTTTTCTCATAACCCTGAACCATGAACCCTTAATCCTTAACCACAAGTAACCGTGAACCATGAACTGTGAACCTTGAACCAAAATTAGACCATGAACCATTAACCAGTAACCGGTCGTCACCATCATCCCTCAGCCCTCAGCCCTCATCCCTCAGCCCTCTATTGATACTGATTTACCCTCTTGTACAGCTCCATCAGTTCCATTAGTTTATTGAACAGCCTTACCCTTTCAGGCTTCAGTTTGTTAGCATTCATCAACTTCCTATTGGCCTTTAGCCAATTAAGCATGTCATGCTCTTCGATCCTATGGCGCGATGGATTCCTGTGATTGGTTTCAATAAACTCAACCACCTCGTTATATTTTGCCAACCATCTTTCTTCCTGTGTCATCACTGTATGGTTAATAATTAACGATTATTTCCTCTTTCTATTTACAATTAACGGTTAACGATGCACGGTTATAATCCTGAACCAAAAAGATGCAATTGTGAGCCATTAGTGATGCAATTTAGGGAAACAGCCTCAACCCACATTTTATTCTGAATACCAACGACTTACAACCCAACCCTTAACCTCTAAACCTTGAATCTCAAACCTCAAATGATGCAATTGTGAGCCATTAGTGAGCCATTCGTCACCCGATGGTTTTTCAGCACGTGCTCCAATATAGGTATGGCACGTTCCTCTGCCCCATAGCATTCACCTGAGCAGCCACATCCACAATGATGCCCAGCACGTCCCTAATCTTGTTAGGGATGTCTTCCATCAGTCGCTTGGAGTCCTCCACGCCTGTCACCTGACAGTCATCATCCACACCGATATACACGCGTCCACCCTGGGCATTGGCAAATCCGCACATCCATTTCAGATACTCGTCCCGCCAACTCTCTTTATGCTCTATATTCTGTGATTCTTCTATCATATTCGTATCCATCAGTCCGTAAGTATTCCTTACCACCTGCCTCAATCTCCATTATTCTTAACCCATAAACCAATAACCTATTACTCTTCTTTACTTCTGATTCTCAAAATAACTCTTCAGCCCCGAAAGCATCTTAGCTACATTTACAAAAGACGGCCTGATTGTATCAATATCATGTTCTGTCAAATATCCCAAATCTTGAGCAATTTGCAATTGACTAAAGGCTTCCATCAATGAGCCATAGGCTATTTCTATAAAGTGCGTTTTTTCTTTAAAAGAGTTACGCCCACTACCTTCTGCAATATTCGATGTCACAGAAGATGATGAGCGTCTAATCTGGTCACCAAGAGCGTACATTTCGGTCTTAGGGAACTTTTGTTGCAACAGATATACATCTCTGACCAGAACTCGCGCCGCCATATATACCTCCAGCCCCTCAAACGAAAACTCTCTATAACCCATAACCTATCACCTCTAACCTCTCAAAATTTCTATCACCCATAACCTATCACCAATAACCCATAACCAATAACCCATAACCTATCACACATAACCCATAACCCTTCATCCTTCACCCATCATACCGAGCAGCAATCACCTTCCAGTCCACAATCTGCCAAAGCGCAGCAAGATGAGCCGCCCTCCGATTCTGGTAATCCAGGTAATACGCATGCTCCCAGACATCAAAGGTCAACAGCGGCTTCAGTCCCTTCACCACAGGATTGGATGCCCCTTGCTCCTGCGTGATGACCAAGTTGCCATCAGCATCTGCCGACAGCCATACCCAGCCAGAGCCAAACAGTCCAACACCCTTCGCCTCGAACTCAGCCTTGAAAGCCTCTATGCTCCCCCACTGCTTCTCAATCTGTGCTGCAAGCGCACCCTCAGGGCCTTGAACAGCCTCACCTGCAGGTTTAAACTGCATGAAATACAACTCGTGGTTCAATGTCTGTCCTGCATTGTTAAATACCGCCCCAGCCGGAGCCTTTCGCACAATTTCTTCCAAAGTCATACCCTCATACTCACTGTCTGGAAGCAGTTTGTTGAGATTATCCACATACGCCTGAAGATGTTTCCCATGATGGAAACCAATTGTCTCTTTACTAATCACCGGTTCCAATGCCTCCGGTGCATACGGCAATGCAATGAGTGTAAACATAAGATATTTTTTTGATTTATATTGCCTAGTCCTTCACATTTAACCCATAACCTATAACCTATAACCCATAACCCATAACCCTTCACACCTCATCCCTCAGCCTTCATCCCTCATCCCTCAGCCCTCGTCTAGCTTTCCGCGTTTTTCGATGTTTACGGAATTAAAAAATCTGTGTTATCTGTGTTATCTGTGTGAGGTTAAAAGAATTCGTGTCAATCCATGAGATTCGTGTTCGTCTTAAACGCCTTAAACCTCCATTATATCTTCGGGAGATAATGGCTGATACGCCCCATCCTTGACCTCCATAATCACCGTCCCGCTTTCTAACACCTCAACAGTATGCCATTGCCCCATGGGGATATTGAGTGCCACGCAATCAGAATTAGGAGCCAGGTCTATCACGTCAGTCACATCACCTTTGTCATTATAGAATATCTCGCGTAGGTGTCCACGCAGACACACAACCGTTTCTGACGATTTCGTATGACGATGTATCGGCAGCGGAGAACCCGGCTCTATCGCATTCAACATTCGCTGGCTCTGATCTGCGTCCGAGTTCCTTAAATCTTTGTTCATTCTCAACCGAGGGCTCGCCTTCGCCTGCTCGGTTAATTGGTCTAATACAACCTGTGTTATCTTCATACTTTTGTAAAGTGTATAGTGGATAGTTTATTTTTTATAGTCAGTTTTAGAGTTCAAAGCTTTAAAGACTTAGAAACTTTTAACTATCGCATCGCGCCTACTAACATTAAACTTTCAACTTTTAACTATCAACTTTATTTTACTGACTTTAAACTTTCAACTTTAAACTTTCAACTTTATTATCCCTTCAGCGAAGCCAAATATTCTTCATGCAGATGATAGTACTTCTTCATGAAGAGCAGGTAGGCGGCGGAAAGGAGCAAGAGCATTCCTATCAGATATATCCAATGTGCAAGCACTGTGTTTGGACAAAGATATATAAAGCCCAACGACACCACAAGTTGCATTGCCATATATAGCAATGTCACCGTCACATGACCAATCTTCAGTTCATTTGCCATAAGTTGGAATGCATGCTTACGATGTGCCTCCCCGAGGTTCTCATGAAGCATAATACGATGGATGATTGTCAGACACCCATCCACACCATATACAAGTAAGAAAATCAGATATGTCACATCCTGTGTCTGCACAATCAACCGACCTATTGCAAACAACATTATAAATGCTATACCTATCGAGCCCACATCACCTGCAAAGCACTTCGCCTTCCCTTTCGGTCTGAAATTAAATATGCAGAACACCAGCACCCCTATTATCGCCACTATCAAGTACGACTGCTCTATAAACTTCCCCACCCCATTTTCAATTTTCCATTTTCCATTTTCAATTACCAATGGTACCAGTACCGCAAGTGCGTACCCCGCCGTTATCCCATTAATCCCATCCATGAAGTTAATAATATTTGTCGCCCCCACGCACACTATCAACGCCGCAACTACTAGCATCACTATCAACACTACACTTAGCCACTGACTCTCAACTCTAAACCCTAAACTCTCAACTGAATAGAGTCCCATGGACCAAAACATCAATCCCATTGCAATAAACTGCGCCACGAGTCTCACACTATCCGGCAGCGACTTCACATCGTCCCAGAAGCTCACCCCACATATCATCACCAGTCCCACTATAAACGGCACATACTCCACAACTTTAAACTGACTCTCAACTCTAAACCCTAAACTCTCAACTAATATTTGCCATATACTCCAAAGCAGTATAGAAATGGCAAATATAATCCCTCCTCCTCGCAATACAATCGTCGAGTGCGAACTCCTCTCATTCGGCTTGTCAATGATATTACACTTATCCGCAATGCGGAAGTAAACCAACTCTAAAGCCAGCAAAATGGCTAATATAATTATATATGTAATCATCATTTTACTTTATTTATTGATTAATTATGATTTCGCCAGAGTTATACTCTATATAGATAGGATTACTTCCATTCTGAGTAATATTCCTACCTACCTCTTTGTCAACATTTTGTTTCTCCATTCTTTTATTCACAATAGCATTCCTCCGCTCTCGCAAATACTCCTCATAGTCTGACTCTGCTTGACTGGCATACTCATATAGCGTAGAATATTTCTTCAACGGCGTTGACTTCTCTCATAATTTACGAATAATCGTCTCATGCTCTGAGATAAAAGCCAACTCCTTTTGTTCCTGAGTAATTTTGGAGTATTTCAGCCCATTATGGCAGTTCAGATAAATTTTCAGATATTTGCCGTAGTACTCACTTATGATTTTCTTCTTTTCGCTCAGTTCAACATAATCTTCCTGATTCGTATCATAAAACAGGTTTGCAAGATAGATAGCAGCAAAGCCCCACGCGATTTTCGGACAATATTTATCTCTTTCCTCGTCAGTCTTTCTCGCATAAGTTCCACTACTTGCGACAACAGTCATGCCTCCACAAGGAGACAGGCAGCAACCTCTTTTCTTCACCAAACGTATATACGGGTATAAAGCATTATCTATCAAGGCAAACTGGTCAAAGTCTTCACCATACTCCGAGATGTCCCCTGTACAAAAACGATAGTCACAATATCTCAAAGTCTCCGTTGGCCAACCATCATCTTTATAGAAATCCTCTTCCCTATGCAAATCCTCCATAAAGACTCAGCTTATATTGATTGTACCTGTGTTATTCTCAACGTAAACCGATTTCTCACCATTCTGAACAATATTCCTAAATCCTGCTGGCTTAGTATCGTTGGAAGGAATAAACTTCTCATCTATCGGAGCATCTACTCGAAGCTTAGATTCCTTTATGATTTCCATCAGCATGGCAGCTTCATTCTTTATCAGTTCCTCAAATTTGCCAGTAAATCCTCGACAGATAAAGAACCATAAGTCATCCAAAGTCTTGATGACATCATCTATCTTTTGAATCTCCTGTATCACAAAGCTTGAACTTCCAGGTTCAGTCTTTATCTGCTCTGACTTCCTAACCTTCTCTTTTTGCCAGAAATCCTTCACCTGTTTCAGACCATCCCCATTTCGTGGTATACCACCCATATCGGCCAAAGGGAATATCCGCTCCCTGACATTACCATTCTTGAACATCTGTGTCATCTCAAACATGCAGTCAAGAGATTCCAGATAAGAAGGTATCACGAACATAATGACCATACTTGAAGCACCAATCTCTTTCTCATAGTCATCAATATTATCACGATACATAATATCGTATTCATCTATTGAGTAAGGTATACCGTTCTTCTTCAGCCCTGTCAGTATTGCCTTCATCACATCATCATACGCAGCATCATGCTTGTATGAAATATGTAGCATTTCTATTCTGTTCATATTTTGATAAGTGTATTTGTTTCCTTTTAGAGAAATTGTTTTTATAAGCGGGTTCACTGTTCTCTGCTTGTTTATAACAATAATAGGATTTCTATGATCATCAAGTGCCGCATCAAACAACGACACTTCATCATCTGTCAACGATGTCAAATCAAACCTCCCCCTAATATGTATAACCGCTTTCCTCTCAGCACTAATGTTTTTCATAACAAGTGCCAGCAGAACTAAAAGTATGTTAGTCCGATTCTTTGCGACTCCTGCCAAAAGGAAATTCCTCAAATCCTTAATCTCGTCGTTCTCACAAGCACAACTCAGTTTGATAACAAACAGTTCAAGACCAGTACTCTCCGCTGAGGGAATCAGGCTCCCACTATGATATACAAACTCGTCACGTTTTTTTATGTAATACTCTATATCGTCATCCTCCAAATCCGTGTCAATCAAATACAGACCTGATGACAAATTTGGAGAACCTAAAAGTCGCAACAACTGCTCACGCTGATAAATCCTATTCATTATCCAGCTTGTTGATGAAGTTGCTTATCAGGTATTTATTGTCAGGATTTTGCATGATAGTATCTATCATGTCCATCGCATGCTCCAGTGTATCTTGATAACTGACATCATTAAACGACTTGATGCCATTGTACGACTGAATGATTACATCTACGATATGATTCCAAATATAATAATCATTTGGTAATGTTTTAGTGTCTATTACAGATTCGAGCCATTTCAACGTCTGCACTGGATCTTTGATAGCATATCCTGCCAAGAATTCTATGAAAACTCTGGCTCTATGCTTGCTCACTGGAGATGTCACATAAGCCTCTGCAACTTTCCTTTGCGCATCGTCAGACCAATCCTTAGCATGATAAAACAGATTGTCACAGGCTTCCCCCATCTCAGTAGAATCAAACTGAGACTCCATGAAATGAATAATATAACATAGAGCATCATCGTTCATCTTTTGGTCAAGAGTACCCAAGAAGTTTAATAGAGACATACGAGCACTTGCATCCGTGTCACACATTTTGTCAAGAAAAACCTTGATTCGTTCGTCTCTGTGATTGTGCGACCATGCAAGCCATAATATAACCACTTGTTCACGATAGCAATAGGGACAATCTGCAGCATGGGCGAAAAACTCCATCAAATCCTCAACAGCATAATTGATAAAATAGACAAGCGGGTTATAGTTATGCACCGGAAGGGCCATCAACCTGGGGTCATAGTCGTGCATCAGCCTTTTGAAGAGGGTTACATTTCTTTTCCGATCCCAGAAGTTCAATGCCGCCAAATTTAGCAGGACGGCTGCTCGCGTATAGACAGATGCTGTTTCCGCAATACTCTCTATCGTTTTGAAAACCTCCTCTGCATATTTCTCATCCTTGGCACATTCTACCAACATATAGCCGGCATTGCCTCTGGATTGATTGATTCCAACATTATGTACATCCTTGTCATCCTTGTGGGTATCATCTTCTGGCTCTTTGGCATTCTGTAGCGCATTGCATAATAGTTTGAACACTGTTTCAGGTACATGGTCACCTTTCACCACATCGTTTAGAGAAAACAACAATGTATGTAAATTAAAGCCTCTCACTTCAGAATTCACATCCTGATGGATGACACCAAGAATACCTTCCAGCACATGCATTGCTTCACCCATTCTTCCTGCATCTAACAGCCCTTGCATACCAGACACAGGATATTCCAGCAAGATAGTGTCATCTCCGATAATATCATCTATCAGAGGGATAAACTTATCTGGTTCTTTCCCTACCACATCCCTAAACAGATGGCACTGCCCTGTCAACGATGGCTTGTCCCAGTCCATAGGATTAGTTGTATATGTCCGCATGGAATTATGCCAGGTTTCAGGACTCATCTTCTGTCCTTGTTCCACACGTAGCGAAGGCCACCCTGAATGACTTGTCGTTTTCGATGGTACATCATTCTTCAGTCGCTCCGAATTGAATTTTCTTTCTATCCTTTGCAACTCCTGATATGCTTTCCATGACAGCCTCCTTAGTTCCGTCCTGTCTATTACCTTTAGTGCTTTGCCCTTATGCAGGTCGATGTCAAGTAACGGATGTCCATATTTCAGTCTTATCTCTATAACGTCCTTGAAGAGCATGTGCTCTCCCATATCATCTATTGCCAGTATTCTGTCTATTACCTGCATCTTTTGAGTATCATCCATCAGATTAAATGTTACCCGCAGTGCTTCTACTGCCTGATATTCCACCCAACTCGGAGCACTACACAGAACAGAACGATTCACAATGATTTGATACACATCATCCTTGAACCGTTCTGGATGCGAAGTATAGATGTACAATGCAATAAATACGAATCCTTCATGTTCGCTCTTGCTAAAGTCTGCAATATACCGTAGTGTTTTCTCATCATCTATATTCTTCAGGAAGTCCTCGATAAGGATATTGGCAGCGTCCTCCACGAAATTTGAAGCAAAATGTCCACCAATAACCCTGTTAAAGCTGAAGAATTCTGTCGAGTTATAAATCTCAGACCCTTTAACTTCAAATTTGGTCTTTTCAAACACAAGTGCCAATATACCCACTAAGAGATGAATAGCATCCTTACGATGGTGTTTCAGCAATTCTTCATAGAGATTTTCCACATCGTGACTAATGTTAATCCTGTGGAAATACGTTGTTTCCTTCTCTTGTAGTTGAAGCCTGACGTTCTCCATCAGTTCCTGACAAGCAAAGGCAGGATTCCCCTTCATAATATTTTTCAGCAGGTGGATATGTTCAAGCGGATGGCGTCTTTTAACCAGTTTGTTGTAGAATGATATTAACCTCTCACTACTACAATTCAGTTGATAGTGCTGTAATAAACTGGATATGTGCTTAACATCCTCTTCGTTATCATAGTCCAACACCTTATCCAGTCTGTCAAGTACGCCTTCTGCGCCCAACCAAAGTGAGCGTTGGCACATCAGCATCACCTTTTCTTTATATTCCTTATTCAGTGCCTTCCATCCTCCTTTACCATCTATCACATTCCATATAGCATTAAACCATTTAGGTGTGTAAACAGATTCAAACAACACATTCATATAAACCCTATCCGCAAAGATCTTCTTTGCAACGAGACTTATTTCTTCTGACAGCGGACTTTCGAAGAAAGCCATATTGCTCAGTGCAAGTGACTTCAGATGAAATCGATATGTCTCTTTGCCATTTTCTTCCTTATCATAGAGAAGATTGTCTATCGTAACAATATACTCTTGCGGATTCCGTTCTCTCAAGAATGTTAGGATGCTCTTTACCGAAGCTCGTGAGAATAGACCTTGATGCTGACCTTTAAGTACATCTAATAACTTATAGCCCTTCTCACTAAATCTTCGGGCATAAATATAGTCAAATAGAGTCTGGTGGAAGAACTGCACCTGACCATTTTTGGTTTGCAGAAGCAATTCGTTCGATAATAAATACTGAAGTTCTTTATCATATTCTGTTTCAAGTTCTCTGATATGAACCGACAGTTCCTGCCTTTCATACATCCTTGAAACAAGGGCATCAAGCAATGATATAAGATGTTCCTTATCTACAGTCCTCACATCATCATCTAAGAAAAACTTTCTCCATAGCTTATGATAGAGTAAATCTGTCGAAAGAGGGTCTGTCAGTTGCTCTTGTGATTTGATTTTGAGAAACAAGTACAGATGAAGAGGATTCCCCAGGAATCTCATCAGGTTTTCACTCAATCTTTCATTTCGTTGATTCTTTTCTAGTATCTGTAATACCTGTTCCTTGCTAAACTCCTTTATTTCCCATTTGTTCCTAATTCGCAGTCTGTCCAACTGTGGGTCATACTCCATATCGTATGGCCTGCATGATATGATAATTCTTACGTTTGGCACATACTGTATCTGCCCTATCAGTTTCAAAAGCGAGCGCAATGGTGCTCTGTTGGATGAGAGTGATAATGAAAGGGCATCAATCTGGTCTATCAACAGAATGACTCTTTTGTATTTTTGAGCCATTTCTCTCACAACCACCTCTATCGGTTTTGCAAGGTGGATCCTTTGTGCTAAATCTGCAGTATCAACAAACTCTATCTGGTCGGATTTCAATCCAAGCACAAGATATTCAGGGATTTCTTGCAGTTCCTTCAGTAAGTCATGCATGACTACCGATTTACCGATTCCGGCCTTGCCGTAAACCAGTGCTAACCTTGCTGCTTTATCTGTTGACGCTTTCTTTTCTATCCACCTTTTTATCTCGTCTACCTCGCTTCTACGGACAGCAGGGTTTATTGTAGGAGCATAGTCAAAAAGTTCGTACGACCCATTGGCAAAGGCCGTAGACGATTCTTCCACATAGTTCATGCCTACGTAGATTTCCCCTTCATTTTTACCTACATATATGGATTTATCGCCAAACTGATTTATAGTACCTGCCTCCATATTAAATTATAAATAAGGTGTTAGTCCACAACTATTCTCTTCTTCACGCAGCATTCACATCCGGCTTCTTATAGAGAATAAGCAAATCATATAGGTACAACTCCAAATGGTCACATATTTCCTTTACCGAAACTTCATCTGCCACAGCCTTACGAAAACGATGTACTATATGATTCCTAACTTGATAAATGCTTTCTGGGTTTTCAATGTTTACCAATCCCGTAAATCCATTACAAACATTATCCAAATCAGCATAATTTGCTGTAACTAACCCAGAATGGCTTACAACTCTTTTGAACCTCTCTGACTCTGTATTCTTTTGTAACGCTTTGTCCGCCGTCCTATAGGTGGTCTGGTTGTTCTCTATTTTATTGGCAAAATCTCTCAGAAGTTCAACCATCTCCGCATCCAGCAACACTTCAACAATTTGATAAAGAAAAAAGAAGCGGATAAATGAGTTGGTGTTGTAAACGTGCTGTTCAAGAAACTCCTCTATATAGGGATTCACATAGCAACCTTGAGCGGCATCAAATATCTCTCCCGCAGGGCTTAACGTCAATTCATCGTTTCTCCTAAGTGAAATCTTAGGATTATGATAATTTGATACCACTTTATAATACCCGTTCTTTGCTAGCGACAACTCATAATGCTTCTCCACCTTTCCTTCTGGTCTCTGAGCATTTTCAACTATCAACAGGCATCCGTCTGGATACATTGAATCCAAAACACCACCAAATGTCACATCATCATCATTGAGTCGGTTTTGAATATCAACCCGTTCCAACAAATAACAGTATGCCCAAAATGCAAATTCATTTAAAAACGGGACATTCAAAACCTCAGAATCTTCTGTTGTTAAAGTGGCCAACGGTATCATCCATCCTAACCTTTGAGGTGCTCCACCGCCTGTCCCCGTATTTACCTTCACCAAATGATAATCCAGTTCTGCAACATTACTCTTGTAATAGATAGAAAAGCTATAGTTTGCGGCATTTCTTTCATCAAATACATTTCCGGCTCTATTAGTATCAGGAAAAGGGAACGGAATGGCGGAAAGCTCATCTTCACCATCCTTAATCAAAAAAGCTCGTCTGTCGTGGTTGTATTGTCCTTGCATCGTATTGTGATTTAGCCTTAGTAATTGACTGTGTAAAATTCAGATAGGAGTCCGAATGGGAGTCCATAAGCTTTTCAAAGAAAAGACGCATATAAAGTCTTTGAGCAACACCTATTTTCTTTGCCCCTTCTCTTATCTCTTGCAGTATTTTGATCAACTGAAACATCGTCTCGTTCGTATCTCCGACAAATGATATTTTTTCAAACTGCTCATTCAGATTACCAAAACCTCTATCTTCCGACTTCCAGAGCAAGTTGCCAACTGCAGCCCCGAATGCAGACATCGTTTGTGACTTATTAAAAATTCCTGGGATATCTTTCCCATATACACTGGTCAACTGTCCTCTTTGGGTATCTCTAAGTGTCCATCGATTTGTTTTATCACTTATGATGTGAACAAAACCATTATACAGCCGTATATACTGTTCAAACATATCCCGCTGATAATCATTATTCACAACCTTTTCTAAGCGTCTAACCACGGAAAGAAGATCAAACCTGTCAATCGGAGCCTCATCAGCATCCAAGAAAGCGTTAAAACCTTCTATGGCATCGTCAAAGTCGTATACATCAATACCCCTCTGGACGTTCAGATCAATTTGTCTATTGAAAGAAATACCATCTATTTCATTATCAAGATAACTCGAATACAGTATTTCTATTTCGTGCCGTTTTGACATTGGGGTCTGCCCGGTATTTAGCGTAAGCATTCTATAAAGAACACCCGTTTTTGACAAACCACAATACACTTCAATCCTTATCTTGTGTTCTCTAAAACGCCTTTTTTCTTCATCTGGAAATAACAAATCTGAATCCACATCCCTCATAGTGTAAGTACGTTGTAGGCCGTCAAGAATAATAAGATTGTCATTGTTCAGGAGACCGCTCAACTCTTCTTCTACCATTCCTTCTCTCAAACAAATCCTTTGGGCATCATTAGTGAAAGCCAATACGATAGTAGGGATAGAGCACAATTTCTTCATATCAACATTTAATAACGAATAAACCGATGATGACCTACTCACCCTTTTTCTTTGATACTGGTTTTTATGGAGTATTCTTAATCCTATATTAAGATACTCAGCGACAGTCATTTCAAGCAACGCATTCGTCGCCTGTAATAATCCGTCTTCTATTACAGATACTACCCTCATATAATTCCTTGTTATTTACATTCAATCCTTTTGGTGGCACTATACTAAATCATTCATGTTATTCCATTTCTATAACCACTGACGAGTTTATATCCAACTATTTCCTTGATATACTCCAAGATCTGCTCCGCTTGCAGGTTGTTCATGTATTCTTGCCCCGATTTGTCATCAAAGCTAGTCGCATGTTTCTCCACCCATTTCAGTGGATAGTTCATCTTAGTACAGAACCGCTCCACCATTCTTACCGTCTCGCCTTTCGTTCTTGTAGCCACTACAGCAATCTCTGGCTGATCTCTCTGAATCTTGTCAATGTTCTGTTGCTCCTCATATTCATTGTCACCCCATGTACAAATGGTGATTCTATGCCCTTTGTAGTTCAGCGTTACACGTATTTCCTGCCCTTCAAAGAGATAATTGTATCCCTTATCTTCACCATATATCAGGTTGATCAGATGTCCTAAGCACCTCGTCTTTCCTATATTTCCTCTCCCCAATAATGCGATTACCCTCATATTTATCCGGACAATTCGTGCTCCCGTATTTGCCTATCCTTTCAGTACAGGTCTATCTTTTTTATTATTCAATAAATCTACAAAATCATCAGGTGTTATCTGCTTAGACTGCCCCATCTTAAATGTTGCCTGCGAATCTAGATTAACATCATAATGGTATCGAGGATGCTTTTTGGGTACCCCCATTCTAGATGCGTTCCTAAATTCCTCTGGGTCGTCATCATATCGAATGTAACCAGTTTCATAAGTCAACAAATGCTTAACTACTACCCACAAGTCAGGATTTTCATCCTGTAAATTGGCTATCGGTTCAATAAAGTCTATTGCATCCTTCTCTTCAAATTGTTCAGATTCCAAAACCCTGTTGACATCCGAGAGCATTTTTCCGTCTAGAGGCAAATTGTTTAAATCAAATCTTACAGTTGGGTATTCATTTACATGGAAGGGGAACATTACAGAAAACATTTTGCCTTCTTTGCAGAAGAATAATCTGTTCATGTCATCAACTACTAACATGAATTTATGATTAGCATTGGCAACCTGCACATTATGCATCATGTATCGACAAGCCTCAATAATAATGAGAAGAATAGGAGTTCGACCTTTTATTATCTCATCCCGAAATGCTAAATCATACAGTGAATCTTTCAGTTCAAAAACCAGCTTCTTCATGAGTAAAAACTCAGATTTGTTTCTATAAAGCGCTTTACTAAGTCTGCATCGAATTTATCAAAGTTTGCCATATCCAACGCCCTCACAAGATTAGTTTTCTTCCGCGCATCCGTAATATTGAGATCTTCAAAAATTGCCTCCAACAATTCTTGTGCAGACTCGTTCTGTTCGGATTTCACCTCCACTATTTGTTGCTGAATAGCCCTCTTCTGCTCCTCCGTCGGAATATGAGTCCTTACACACCTATTCTCGTTTATATACTCATAGCCATCCTTAAGCGTCTGGAGAAGATTATCATCAGTAACAAGAAGGTATGATTTTATAAAAGAGCGTGTTAACATCGTATAAAGTGAGTTCCTGTATCTGTACGTATTCTGTATTTTTTGAGTAACACATATCACGTAAGGGAATTCCAATCCTTTTACATTGTTGGTATTAGTAATATAGACGGCATCCTCAGTAGCTGACTTGGTTTCATATCCTCTCCTTACTTGATAGCCGAATTCTTGATTGATAGTATAGCATAATTTATCCATATATTCATAGATATTTCTACTATCATCGACCAATATAATTGCGATATCACCTGGCTTTATATCTGGGTTCGACTCAATAAGTCCGTGAATAATCTCTTTAACTTTACTAAGTTTTGTATCGTTGTGTATTTCCAGACTTACACCGGGATCAATCTCTTCAAATCGCTTAATCGGATTGCGTTTCAATTTCAAGTATCCTTGTTCTGTATAATCCGTTTTATATCCAAGGCCTTCCCACTGAGATTTCTCAAACCAATTTAGTTTAGTTTCCTCAAACAGCCCTAGTCCTAAAGCATGAGCGAACATCAGTGTACGTGGGTCCGTCCTATAACAGCGATTCAACACAATATCAAAGCCCCATTTTTTCTTTTTCACAGAGTCAAATATGTCTTGAAACACATCACCAGCCAGATACACCTTCTGCCTAACAATTTTTTTGCATACCTCGAAGAACACTTCAGGAAAATCTTGACTTTCATCCACCAAGATATAATCAAAGCATGGTTCAAACGACCTTTCTGAAATACTATTTAATTCTTCTAAAACTCTTGAGTATATATACTGATAGTCAACCCCTGTACTATACCGATAGAATGGTATATCATAATGATTACATATATATGAGTATAAACCAGAGTCGGGATTATTTTTCGATCCCCATGCTCTTGCCATCCATAATCTTTCTTTCCACTTTATCTGCTTGTTAACCATCATAAAGTCGAAGAAGCGTGGTATACGCTGTTTCAACTTATCAGCAAGTGCAATATTATGGCAAGTAAAGAATATTTTCGTCGTATCTTCGCTCACATAGAGTTCTTTCAACTTATGCAACAGAAGTTCTGTTTTACCTGTACCAGACAAGCCTTGTACTGATACCATTTTCTTTACTTTATAATTCTTATAAATAAATCGTGTTTGCTCCCCATCAAATAGTATGATTTTCTTTTTTACTTTTTCCAAGAGGGAAACAGGTTCAGCCGCACCAATCTTATCAATATCATTAATGCTACCAGTCAAAAGAGAAATAAGCAAGTCAGCCTTTCTCCGCCATTCTCCTTCTAGAGCAGTTCCTGACAACAGGTCAGTTACATCGAATGGTGCATTTTGATTATATTGTATCTTTTTTATCACATCATCTTGCCATTCTCTAGGTCTTCCGATATGATCCATATACTTATAAGTCGTAGATATGGTGTTTAAATCTGCTATCACATCATCTACGTAATTATCAAAAGCTCTGCCTTCCTCACCAAGGTTTATAAACGTTATTCTATGACCTGGTACAAGCAAAATTAGCGCATGCTCCTCATAAGGATAGCTATATCTCTCACCAAGAGGAGAAGTAATTAAGAACACCTGAATATCAGGATGACTTTTGGCGAACTTCTCAAATCTCGATGCTAAATGTTTATTAAGTTCAGTCTCTTTTGCCTGATTATAAAACAAGTCATTTCTCATTATTAAATTCTATTTTGAAGAATATTTAAATAAAGTATTCTTTAACAAAGTTTTTCTTCCATTGTATTTTATCTCACGGATTCTCCATACGCTAGCCTTCCCTTTCGCTCCCGTGGATATAAACTTCCAAGATAATCACCTTTAACCTTTCATCATGAACCGTATGTGACCATGAACCTTATTTTATCATAGTCATCACAGTCTCAGGAGTAAAGCCCACTTTAATGATTGTGCACAAGCTCCTTCCCATGTCCTTCACCGAAGTACCCAACAGCCACACATCATTGTCAACTATCAAGTAGCGGTCATGTACTGCATGTGGCAATTGAACATAGCTGATAGGCTCATATTGTTGGTTGTGCTTATCAAAATCCAGTTTCGTTTGCTCGTAATAGCGAGTATGTACTTCTGCTGAGACTCCATTGTGTCGTTTGTCTAGCATTGTCAATACACGCTCATCCACAAAATTATCAACCAAGATGATTCTCTTCTCAGCACTCCTTATCAAGTCACACACAAACATATACGCATCCCACACACATCCCGACGGAAAAAGTTGTTCGGTGGTTACCGCAGGTGATAGTTCTTCGATTTTATCCAGCACAGCATCCAACTTCTTGTCTGTTTCCAACTGCTTTTGCTCAATCATATCCATTCGTTGAAACAAGGCAGCGTTAGCAGTAAGGAAACGTCGCATAGCAACAAAAGCACGAATAATCTTCACGCTCATCTTTTCAGCCAATTCATTGTGCAGAACTCCACTAAGTTGTGATACGCCTTGCTCCGTAAACACGTATGGCAAAGAACGCCTATCACCACCTCTTGTGTTTGAAATGCCAATTTGGCACTTCAAACCCTCCCATTCTTCTTTGGTTAGTTGAAACATAAAATCTTCGGGGAACCTACCGATATTACGTTTCACTTGCCTATTAAGTTGACCAGTCTCAACCTTGTAGAATACTGCCAAGTCACGATCTAGCATCACTTGAACGCCTCTTACCAAAAAGATCCGTGCCTGTATGTTGGCAAGTGTCACATCATCTTTGTGCTCACCATGCACTATCATTATTTTTTCTTTCTTATCGTCTCCCATATTAATTGATTTCATTTTTGAAATGCCATTTTGGCGTTTCATACCCTGAACCATGAACCCTGAACCATGAACCATTAGTCCTTCATCGAGCAAGAGCGCATTTCGCTCTCGACAAACTGCTTAAGCCTATCAATCATTGTCGTATCAGTCATAATCATGAACCATCAACTCTGAATCGTGGACACCTAACCATCATGCATCAAATCATACATCACGCCATATCATCCAAATTGATGGCAGTTTTTATTTCACATCTTTTTCATCCTTTTTTCCTGAAATGGACACTGGCATTGGATTAATCAGCGGTTGTGGGTTGCAAATTATCTGCCCCATCTGGACTTGAGCTTTGACGCTTTGATAATTCTCATAGTTCCACATCAGATAAGAAGCCCACAACCCCAAATCTATATCTTTTAATAACGTATCAATTCTTTCTTTAATAGGCTCACCATTCTTGTCAAAATACATCTGATCCTTTACTTGTTCTCTCAGAACTTGAATTGCTTTAAACTCGCCAAGCGTGAAAATCGACCCAAGTTCAATCGGTTCAGTCATTATCTTTGTGTCTGGATTTACCTTACTCTTCGCCAAGATCTCTGTCACATACTTCTTTCCAGCATTTCTCATGGCAAACAATGTGAAATTCGAAGAGAAATAAGAATCAGGATCAAGATAGAACAAATTATCACAATAACCCTTAGTAATTTGAATCACAATACCATCAATATCATCCTCATTGACTATCGTGTCAACAAAATGAATCTTTCTTATATTGAATGATTCATTTGATGGTACGCCAAGCGGAATGCCCAATTTGTGCAAAGCAACTATAACTGTCCTTTTCTCCGCAATCGACATCGCTCTATTAAATTCTCCTTCAGCCTCTCTATACGACTTCTTGGCATAAGATTTCAATATATTCAGCGCTTTGACAGCGATATCACGTACAATTTCTTTCTCCTTAGACTCTTTGTCCTTTCGATATTTATCTCCAAAATACGCTCCAACCCATCCACCTATTCCTGCCGTTAAAATGGGTATCAAAATATAAGCTACAAGATTTAACCAAGTCAATTCCATCTCATTTTTCTCTTTTTATCTCGGCCAACGTGATATTCACACATCATCCCTTGCTGCGATTACCTTCCAATCCACAATCTGCCAAAGAGCAGAGAGTAGCCCTACGGTTCTGATAGTCCAGGTAGTACGCATGCTCCCAAACATCAAGTGTCAGCAACGGCTTCAAACCCTTCACCATGGCATTGTTCAACTATTGATTCTTGACAAATTATATTTTCAATGAAACAGAAACCCGTTCCCTTTTCATTTTACTCTACTAGTGTGATTCGTTTATTAGAAATAGCGTTTTGCAGGAGCGTAGAAGGTGTTCTAGACTTATTGCCCAGTATTACAACGGCATATTTGGCACGAGTAATTGCCACATACATTCTATTATGCCATTCATAATTCTGATATATCCTGCTCTCTGTAGATGTCACTTGTGGCACACGGCCTTTATCTACTCCCACGATTACAACGGCATCAAACTCTAAACCACCAATGTAGTCAATATAACCCACAACATATCTATTTTGCTTTTCCGCTTTTGTAATGGTCGAATAATCGCCTCTCCTTACAAGCAGTTCAAAAGGTTTCTTCTGACTTTCACCGTATTTAACAACACTATTCATCAACTCCTGGTCTGTGCAGACAATAAGTACCTTGTCTCTGGTACAACCAAGCTTTGACGACAATTCATCCACCTTGTTGAAAACAATCGAAATCATGTCTTCATCAGTGGGTAGCATGATATACTCTGGTGTCAAAGCCTTTTTCTCCTCATTAATATTAAATGAGAACATGATTTTGTCAAGCGGGTTCTCAAAGTTCAAGAATAGTTCCGCTCCTGAAGAAAGTATCGAGAAGGCTAAATCGATAATCTGTGGTGAACTTCTGAACACCGTATTATATCGGGTACTTGAATCCTCTTTTACCTTCAACGAATTATACAAAGTTTCTTTAGTCAGTCCTCGGTCACCAATTGCCTGTGTCTTATCAACTGCATAGATAATGTGCATTTTCTTCTCATCCTTCGTCAGAAGGTGGAAAATTGACAACTCATTATAACTGAACAGGTGCAACTCATCAACAAACACGACATCATACCCCATTTCTAGCCTCCTTCTGCGCCAAATGGGAGTCTCCAATTGAGCATGTGAACTTAATGAAATATCATCATTGTCAAAATATCCCAACTCACTCAGCATATTCTGATACTTTTCATATATCAGATATACAAAGAGAAAGTCCGACTCAGCGGAAATAGGTATGCTCTCCTGCAAGCGAGGGAGCTCTTTATAAATTTCGAAGTCTTGTTCTGCCCTTCCTTTAATGGTAATCGAAATTTCCGCGCAAAGCTTTTCTACCACAAAAGCCTTGTCTTCATCTTCAATGAACTTTACAAAAGCTTCTGAGCAACTATCCTTGTACGACACAAAATCATACTCCATACACTGAGAATAGGCATCGCTAACAAACCGGAATTGTAACTCTTTACTCTCTTGTGCATCTTCGTCCAACACTTCAGATCGTCCTATCTTATTACCCAAGTATTCAGTACACCACTCCTGAAGGGTTGTCAGTGTCACGCTTTGTGAGCTATAATAATTGTCCAATATATGTGGATTGGAAGAGGCTGACTCAAACATAAGTTTAAGATACTCCTTGGAGGCTACTGAATGGCAGATGAATATCGCATGAAATTCTTCTTCTTTCTTTCTTGCTTCTTCACATAAGAAAAGAGCTCTCAACACAAGCGTAGTAGTTTTACCCGTACCAGCTGCACCCTCCAAACGTTCGCTTCCCCGCAACTTCTTAGTCACAAAGTCCATCTGCTTTTTTGACAATGAGTGCATCCATTTTTCATAATCAAGAAATCCGGTCATCTTTTTGGATATATTGCCCAATTCAGTAACCTGCAGAGAGTCTATATCTGTTTCTGGTTCATTGTTTTTCTTGGCAGCATCCGAAAAAATGTCTGACGCTTCGTTCCTCATACTTTTCACATTGAGGACAGAATACTCCAGATTCCATATTTGAGTTCCTATCCCTGATGAATAAAGGTATTCAAATCCGCGCTTCGATGTGAATCCTGGATCGGGGGCCAGGTTCATCAGGATCTTGATTGGGTGCTTTTCCGAGTAAGGGAACGGAAAAAGAACTGCGTGATTCTTTTCAATGTATTTCTCAGAATCATTCATGGGAATGTTATCCCATCGTTTTACTGTGAATTTCACCATCTTCAACAGGATGGTGACTATCGAATTGTCATCGTAGTCATATAGCCCCTTCATCCGTTCCAGATCCACAACCAATGCTTTCGATAAGCTGGTTTGGGAACGTTTGTATATATATCCAACGTTTTTGTTTAATACACACGACAAGCCCTTAATCTTAGCGTCTTCCCCATTCCTAATGAAGGTTACCAAATCAATCGCATCCTCAAATTCTCCGCTCTGGAATGTGCTGGTTTGAGCAAGATATCTTACAGCATGCTCCTCAAAAAATAACGCTTTCATACCCTTATTTTATTAAGTCCGTAAATCTATTTGAAAAAATCTTAGGCACATCTTCAATGCCTATCTTGTTGAATTGCTGCATAAAATGCTGCATGATATGCTCTATAAATGGAGACTTCACTACATACAACGGCATATAAATCTCCTCATCCTCTAACTGTCTCAAGTCGTTCTCTTCTAATTCCTGTTCGGTTAGCTTTCCATCAATACCATTCGCTAATTTAAAAAGTATTTCTGGAGAAACACGACTTATTTCACGCATTCTCAGAACAAAGCCGCCACCTTCATGTTCATTCTCCAAGAAATAGAAGTTTGAATTCTTATGCGTTATTAAATCGTCAAATATGCTTTTCCTTACATTCGAAAAGTCTTTATCGGTAATGTCTTTGAGAGGGCCACCTTGTTTATAATTCTCAATGGCTTTCCAAATCTCTATTTTGTTCTCCACTTTCGTTCCTAGTTGTGGCTTGTGCTTTCTAATAAGCCGTTCAACTTCTGCTGGAGTAAATTTCTCAAGTATTGATTCCGACTCTTTGCAGTCAATTAAAGTGCTTTTCAAGCCTCCTTTCACATCTTTCTCCAATGCCGCAATATATAAAGGAGGAAAATCCACTTTCATCCAAACTTCCATCTTAATGGCCGGAAGATAGTAATACAAAGGAACTTTCTTTTGCTCTATATCACAACGTGGACTGATAACAATACCACACACTGAGAGACACCCTGGGTAACGTCGGGATTTCGCTCCGTTAAAGATAGTACCCTGAGTAATCTTTCCAATAATAGGTTCGCTATAAATGTCTCTGTATTCTTTTTTGTCCATGTAATTAGAACTATTATTTTTCACCCCCGCACAGACGAGCCGCCGGCAGGCATTTCTTCATTGCCGCCTCAATATCTTCGATAGCCACTGCTCCTCCCTACATTCTATACTCGATATATTGGTGCTATCAATTCTGGATCAAAAGAACAAGTCTTACCTTCAATCTCAAAAAATCCCTGAAGTATATCTATTAAACTCTACACTATCAAACTGTCTCTACACTCTCAACACTAAACTCTACACTTTACAAAAATCAAACTGACGAAGGTTTTAGCAAATGACTCCAAACTCCTGACCAAAACGCGCTCCAACGGCTCTCCTTATAACACATGTTATGCTTCCATGCGTTTCCTTTCCAACGACGGATTTTGTAGGTCCATTTTGCAATGAATTCGTTTGGTTCTACAGTCTCAAAAGCTGGGTTAACGATGTCAGCAAGCACCCTATCTTTCAATTGTAAGTTATACTGAGCATCATGGAACAAATCTGCAAAAAAACTTTCAAATCTTCAAGCACGCTCATCAATCATTAATCTCAATTATTCCATCATATCGTATCCGGTTTCATTAAGTGTCTCCAGATGCCATTACTAAAGGATGCCCATCTGCTTTCATTATAGCATAATTCTCGCTTCCAAGAACTCCCCCTCCAACGCTTATACTTAAACAATAGCCGGGGAATTAAGTTTTGGGGCAAGTCGTTCCCATATTCCGGGGTAATTATTTCGCTAAGCACTCTGTCCTTTATCGCTGAATTGAACTGAACACCATGGAAGATACTCGCATCAAAACCGAAGTTCTCTACGCAAATGGCATTCAAGCAACCAATGAAATCTTTCATGTGATATTCCTCAACGATCTTGTTCAACCACTCCCAGTCTATTTCTTTTGTATGTTTCTCAACAAAGAATGCCCAATCCAACACTTGGCGCAAACTAATCCCAATGCTGGCGAAGTGGTTTAAGGCGTGTATTATCAAAAATAAAGCATGAAGGTTAGCTGACGGAACATACACTTTCGCACCCTGAATCTCAATACTACTTGAATCGTCTGCCATTTCTTCCAATTCCTGCTCCAACTTTGCCAGTGTACGGTAGCGTCTTTGATCAAAGAATTCATAATGGTTTTCAACCATGAAATCTCCCCAATTGAAAACCGTGTGAACATTATGACCATAGTCAATTTCCACTCCTTTCTCTCTAACCACCAATTCATCTGCCTCTTTCTGCTTTCCAAAGAGCCAAATATCGATATCACCACAAGGCCTATGCTCAGGCTTTGGCCAATCCAAGGAGCACGCATAGCCTTTCAACACCATCATCTTTAAGGTGTGCGAGTTGTAAAAGCACGCCAAATCTGCAATGGCTTGCTTATATTGCTCGTAGCGGTACTCATATCCTTGGAGAGTTTCGCCAATCCATTCCAGCAGGAACACTTTTGGTGGTCTCTGCCCTTCAGGAAGCTTTTCTATCCCATCCAACACCACAGCAGACAATCCTTGCTCTGAAGCAATGGTCTGAATCTCCTCCCACTTTGCAGTTTTAGAAAAGGGGGCAGCACCATGACCAATTCCCAACTTTACAAGGTTTATCAGATTCTCATTCATAAACTATCCGAACCGTTATTATTGGTAAAGCTGCTCTATTTCATCCCAAATCAGATGATTGTCGAAGTTTTTGACAACCCATTCACGACCGTTCTTCCCGTCTATGGCATTTTTACACCTAATCATATCTATTTTCTTTGCTATATCCTCTGGCTCATGAGTTATAAACAGGCCTGTCTTTCCATCAAGTATGCTGTCAATGCACCCAGTTGCCTTTGTTGTAAGGATAGGCAGAGCTAAGGATTGAGCTTCCAGCACGCCAGTAGGAAAACCTTCTCGATAAGACGGTAATACATACACATTCATCAATGAATAATACTTCTCCATCCCACCGTTAATAAAGCCAGTATAAATAATGTCTTTTGCATTGAGAATACTCGTTTGAACATCCTCTGGCAAGGCATCCCTCTCTTCAAAGAGCCCCACAAGCAGCAGTTTTAGGTGCTCTCTATCCTGTAACATGTTGAATGCTCTAATCAGTTCAATGATTCCTTTGTCTTTCACCAAACGACCGGTAAAGCCTATAACAAAATCATCTTTCTTTATGCCCAATGAATTCCTTAGAGCATCTATTTCTTGCTTGTCAACATTGTCCGGATTAAATAAATTCTGAGTATCAACACCACCGCAAGTGCCTTTTCCGAGAATACGCTGCTTACTTTTACGCCCAAGTTTGTCTTTAATGCTGATTTCAAGCACCGAAGGACTGACGCAAACAACTTGTGTTGCACACCATGCCGTTACACGGTCACAGGTTATCAATATGAACCGCTTTAGGCCCTTACTAGTTTCATATACTAAGCCATGACGGAAATAGAGGCGTTTAGGAACCCTCGCCAACCAAGCAGCAATCATTCCAATTAATGCGCCTTTGGGGGTATGGCCCTCAACCAAGTCAATGTCGTAAGCCTTAATATATTTATAAACTTGTATTATCGCCCTTATATCATCAATAATGGATATCTTCCTGTTAATAGGAATCTCTTTATATTGTATGTGCTGCCTTTCAGCATACCCCTGCAAGAACTCACTCGGACTGCATATCACATGTTCTTTATATCCCTTTTTATAAAAATAGAGGAATTGATCTCCAAAGTACGAAAGCGAGAAGTATATATTTATAACGTGAAGTATATTCATATCAGGAAAAACATATCTAAAAAAATGGAGAAATTATCTTTTGACAACTAATTGATAAACACACCTTATAGCATTAAAGATGTAACCATAAGCTATATAATACCACTTTACAGCATAATTCACCTTCCCCTCTATTCTTTCTACTTCTCTATAAATCTCAGAGTTATGATTTTTGTATTGGAATATTAGAAAAGAATTAATATTTGATGCCGATAGCAAGCCGCTTTTTATAGAGTCTTCTATAATAGCACAACTCATCTGATGCATCTCTACATAATAAAGCTCAGGAAAACGTTTGGTAATCTGGCCTGAATGAACTCGCATCTTCACCAAGCATTCTGGCATAAATACATAATCAACGCCATTAAGCATAAACTTTACCCAACATTCTACGTCTTGAATATAGCGGAAAGTGCTGAAACCACCTCATATTTCTCCGACAGTTCCTTTAGTATTCCTTTACAGAAGCCATTCAGCGACTGTGGAACTGTTGTAGTTCTAATAATTTTCATATTACTCATTATAATACTTTTCCGGTAGATACAACTCTATTATCATATGAGACTCACGTTTTTCAACTGGCGGAATCCACATATAGTTCCCATACAAATTTTTAAGATAGGCATCTGGGTTTGCAGGCAGATTTACTTCTATTCCCTCAAACACACCTTTGCTGGGGGGGAAATAAACATTAGAAGACAATGTTTCCCCTACATATAATTTTCTGCCCGTTGGTATAACTGCATAATCGCCAATTACATCATTTTTCACGAAACAATCATACCAGCAAATCCATTTTTTATGACTAAAGACAGACAATGTCCTACCAATCAACTGTCTGCATCGCATATTTAAATACAGGCCTTTACTTTGTTTATAAAAATCAGTTCTTTCTTTACTCCAGCTACCGCAACCATCAACCATATTTGCACAAAGTCTTAAAGCATTGGCAATTGTTCCTTTAATTTTACGAACCAACAATGACCTTGGTGCGCCTTCTATCGGGAAGATATCAACAAATACGCCATTGGGATATTTCTTGCTTTCCCCACCAATTTCGATAATCTTACTTTCTTTTAGGTATATTTTAAGGAAAGCACAGGGCGCATCATGTTTTCTATCTGGGTAAGTGAACTCATATTCATCACCGAGAGCGCCTCTTTCACATAGTTGCAACAATCTGTCATAGTCCGTACGGGGCATCATCAAGTCCAAATCATCATCCCAAGGAATAAAGCCATTGTGCCTGATTGCTCCCAAGCAACTTCCCCCAGTAAGCATCATTACCAAACCATTTTCCTCACAAATATTCTTAATATGTATAAACATATCAAGAATACACCTCTTGAGCGCTGCAAGTTCTTTCTCATCCAGTCGCCTCAAAGAGCCATCTGTATTCATTACAGAATTCAACTGTTCCTTTAGTGATTTCATATAGACCTCTTCCTACATTCATCAATGACACGCTTCATCTTTGTGGTCATATTACCCTCTAAGTGCCATCCAAGATTCTCTAACTTATGAGTATCGAAAACTGATTTACTTACAGGATTAAAGCCACTCTTTTCTACATCTGCAGAAATATCCATTACCACTCGTTGTTTTCCTATATCCGCTATCATTTCAGCCAATTGTTTGATAGTGACATTTGAATTTGCATCTGCGATATTATAAGCTTGTCCTTTTTCACCTTTCAGAAGAATATGTAACAGAGCAGATACACAATCAACAACATAACACCACGATCGAAATTGTTCTCCACTACTCTTCATTACAATATCTTCGTTTCTTAGGACATTCCTAATAAACTGTGCATATACTCTATTATCCGTCTCTGTATAATGGGGTCCATACGTATGACATGGACGAGCAATTACCACATCAACTCCATATTCTGCTGCATAAGATGCACATAGAGTCTCAGAGGCTCGCTTTGAGGATGGATAACATGAACGCGATGATGTACTGTCCACATAACCGCTGTATTCTTCTGTGAACACGCGCCCATCACCTTCGCCATATACTTCGCCAGAGGAGACATAGAGGAATCTCGTCAATTGGTGATTAATACCATATTCTATGAGGTTTATAACCCCACTAAGATTTGCCTTCATAACTTCTACAGGGTGCTTGACAAATTCCGCAGGAGCAGCCCCGCTTGCGGCATGAATGATAAAATCAAATGGTACATCTATCTCTAAAACCTGAGTAGTATCATATTTAATAAAATTGAAATGGCAATCATTCCTGTACTGGGAGAAACATTTTTTTGCCCTCTCCTCATTTCTACCAGACGCATAAACAACATAATCTACCGATGGATTAGCCATCAGTGTTTCCACCAGACAGCCACCAATCAATCCTGTAGCTCCTGTTACAAGAATATTTTTCCCTGAAAGTTTTTCCCATGGCAAAGTATTCTTCCAAACATTTCTTATATCATCAATATATGAAATCATTTCAGCCATTCGTCTTTAGAAGTATGCATTAAAGCCTTAAGGATTTCCAAGTCTTCAATAGTTGTAATCTTGATATTTTTCTCTGATCCTGGCACGATGTGCATTTCAATATTCTCATTCAACTCTGCAACGAGCGTACAACTGGCCACAGAATCAGTAATACCCTTCTGTTTAGCAAGTTCATGGGCATTGATGATATTCTTCAGTCTGAAAGTTTGAGGAGTCTGAGTACGAATAAGGGTGTCTCGAGGAATACTTGTCTTTGTCGAGAATCCATCATGGCTTTCTAGTATCGCTTCTCGACATTTAATGCCAGTAATAGCATAGCCATATGCTTTACAGGTTGCAATATTACTGCTGATAATATCCTGTGAGAGCAATGGACGCACTGCATCATGGATAAGGACTAAGTCCTCATCAGCGCAACCAGCCTCTCTGAGTCCATATATTCCGTTATGAATAGACTCCATCCCTGTATTACCACCTGGAAAAATACGAGTTAGTTTAGAGATACTAAACTGATTTGCATAACTCTGTAAAACAGTTTCCCATCCTTTCAAACATACAACAGCTATTTGTTGAATATCAGGATGCTTTTGAAAACATTGCATTGTATGGATTATGATGGGAGCGCCATCTACATGCATGAACTGTTTGGGGATATCTTGTCCCATACGGTTACCAGACCCTCCGGCAATTAATAATGCTATGTTCATAATTAATAGTTTTTATAAATTATATTTAAATTTATTCATGTATATCCCACACTGTAGATTTTTATTATATTACGCAACACGTTCTATAATGTTGTTGCGGACATTAAGTTTGCCTATTCCGCAATCAAAACTATCACTAGTGACACCACCGATAAGATAGCCGCCCAGCTCTTTAGCTCTTTTCAATAGGTTGATATGCTTCAGATATCGCAAATTGTATGTTCCATATGTAATTATTTTTTTCACGATGCTATTATATTTTGAAAATCCAAATGCAGTTTATTACGAACTACGGATAGATCATGATACCTTTTAGCAAATTCACTTAAACAATTCGCTCCTTTGTCTATTTGATGTGGATCTTTCACTATTTCACGAAGAGTTGTCCCTATCAATGACAAGTCATCCACAACAAATACCCCATCTATCTTACGTGGATATTCCACAGAAGCAATTCCTTTAGGGCCTATTACCATCATTGCAGAACCAGACTGCATACAGTCGGTTATTTTTGTCGAGAAAGAATATCTTACAAGTTTAATTTGTTCAGGCTCAAACGACTCCACATGCAAAACGACATCAGCCCTTCTCATAACACCCATTATCTCATCATATGGTCTGGCACTATATAATGTCGAAGACCCATCTATATTGAGGCTTTTGGATATCTTTGATGTAATATTGGTGTTCGTATATATACTTAATTCAGCCTTCTTTGAGTCTCTATTAATATCGTCCAAACATTTGGCGATAACAGACAGCACTTCGTCACGTCCATATAGTAAATTACCGGCATAAACAAACTGCAAGGGATTGTTCACATAATTCTTAGGGGTATTCAATCTACACCCTTTTGTTAGAAGAGAAACCTTGCATCCAAATTCTTTCTCGTAAGCCTTGCACATTTCCTTAGAAATACCATAGACTTTGTCTGACATACGGAATAATTTTTTATATCGTTTTGAACGCAGATAACCTAAAAACGTACCACTGTTTTTCTCGGTATTGTAAGTATCATCTACAATGTAAGTAATAAGTTTCGCCTTGGTATTCTTCTTAATATAGTTAGACAGTACAAAACGATACGCCTCAGATATCCCTGTCATCATAACAATATCAGGATTGCATCGCTCTATGTAATCTTTCGTTTTCTTATTAAGCCAAAAACCAGATAAGTATAACAAATCTATTAGTAGAAGAATAACCCTCTTTAATACCCCACCGACCTCATTCTTTACATATTGTTCTGATTGTGCCGAACCTTCGTGACGATCAACATCTTTATTGGAAAATTCAACACCAGCTCTCCAAGGAGTTAGTATATTTTTGACAAGATTGAAGGGAGATACACAGAAATACGTAGAACAACAATTATTGTCTGGTGGTTGCTCTCGGGAATACATGCTATGAAACGTTGCATCCTCCCAACCTCCGAAAAGGTTTGAATATGTGTTGCCTGAACTATTTTTATCGTCCCAAGCAGCATTCGATATAACCAGTATATTCATCCTTATGATTATGATTATAATTATGATTAAAACCTAATATCTAAAGCTTTTTTCCAAACACAAGAAGGCATATATTTCATCATCCAGAGAACAAATTTATTTCTACCCATCTGAGGATTATGCATATAACTACTATAACTCGTCATCATCGAATTAAGTAAGTTCTTGACATGAATTCCTTTTCCGTCAATTTCTGGATGCTTCAATAAGCAATGCAAAATATAAAACTGCTTTGAGCACAATACCTTTTGGACTTCCTGGAAACGTTCAGGATAGCAATCCCTAATCAATTCACAGATATTGTTCTGAATTGTAACAAGCGCAATTTTATTAAGATTGAAAGATGCTGTCATCGTACTCCCTTCTCTATTCAAATAATTATAATAAGGCGTATCAATACAGACTATTCTTGTGGCCTCCGACACTGTCTTGAAGATGTACTCGTCATCCTCGTATGCTCGAACAGGAGAGAACCTAAACTTTAGCGCAATATCTCTCTTAAACAATTTACAGCATACACTTGTGTTCAGATGCCCACCTTGTGATTGAATCAGTTCATCCAAGCCCTGCTTAGAAGTATATACTTCCTTGAATTGCTCATTAAACGGGCATTCTTTTGTACCATCAGTTTCCACTTTATACCATCCACACTGCACAATATCAGCATCCTCTTTCAATGATATGTCCAAAAGCCATTGATACATCTCCGGCTCTATCCAATCATCTCCGTCAATAAACCCGATATAAGCACCTTGCGCCACATCTAATGCAAAGTTACGGGCAGTGGACTGCCCACCATTGGACTTATGGATAACCTTTACTCGGGTATCCTTTTTAGCATAATCATCACAAATAACGCCACTCGAATCAGGAGAGCCATCATCAACTAAGATGACCTCCAGATTCTTGTAAGTTTGAGCCAATATGCTGTCCACACATTTGTGAAGATAAGCGTCCACCTTATATGCGGCAACAATTACGCTTATTGTTGGTTGAGTCATAGGCTATTCAATATATTTTTCCAATCCAGTGATGAAATAATAATCTCTGGCTTCCATGATGCATTCCCATTGTCTTCATCTAGTGGAATGTTAGGAATAAACTTGGCGTGGTTATTTTTGTAATCGTTCATTGTTAAACAAACCCCAGCATATCCTTTTTTTTCGATTGTTTCTGAAAATTGCTGAACATGTCCTTGCTTCATAAGTTCAGTCTCTGTCAGCAAAAAAAACAATTTTTTATAGTTAATTCTAGCTGCTCGCCTGTACCACTTACTAAGAGCCTCTTCTGAATCATGATAAAGTAAGAAATAAACTTCGATATCATCAATTAATCCAACAGGATGATTAATGATTCTTCCTTCTTTAGCTAAACTGGATTCTTGTGGATCTATAAGGTGAACTTCTTTTTTAAAATAATAATCCGGGGCTCGCATTAGTTTTATATAATCATTCGTAGTGAAATACAACCCTTCTGTTGGAGTATTATATGGTATACCATAATACTGGTATACATAACCACCAGTGCAATTGTTGCTGATTATGGAAAAATCCTTACTATGTAACCCTATTCTTCGATAGAACTTACTCATTCGTTGAAGCCTATGATAATGAGGCTTTAATACTTCCTTTATTCTTTTCTTCGTAGAGAAAAAACTGCTCATTTTATTTATTATTAATTATTTCTGTTGCTTTAACTAGGTAACCTTCAGAACCCCTTTGTGAGATAATCATTGCAGGAACGCCACCAACAGTCACGTTTGGAGTGAGTATATCTTTTGTAACGACGGCATTTGCTCCAATCGCAACACCATTAACAACCTTTACATTTCCTACAATAGCAGCTCCAAATCCGATAAAAACATTATCACCGATAGTTGGAACCTTATCGTCCGCTGTTGAGCCAACAACTACGCTCCCTATAATATGGCAATTGCATCCAATGTTTGCATCCTGATTGATAACAATATTACCATAATGTTCAAGACATAGACCAGGACCACATGTGTTGAAGCCTATTGAAAAGCCTAATTTCTGGCTCAAACAAACATAACGATATTTTAGCCATTTACTATATAATCTACCAATATTGTCGTGTCGACAATTCTCATAATACTCGCACTTACGGAGCAAACGTTCAAAAGTCCAAATTACATCATGCTTAAATCGTGGGCGTTTCCCCGTTTTGCGCAAGGCGACCTTATCGCACTCTAAATAGTAGAGATAATCTCTTTTAGATTGTATCATCTTTAAACCAACTATTCTTTAATAATGCAGCTTCACTCATAGGGCCATTCTCATATTCCGGAATGTCAGTTCCAGCTCTCAAGGCTTTAATTACATTATACAACCGATTAGCTCCAATATTTGCATTCCACAAGTTCTGCATCGTCTCAATCGCGTTACGCGATAATCTCATCCTTAATTCCTCTGAGTCGATTAGCCTCATTACATTACGGGAAAGGGACTCCTCGTTGCCATTTTCATAAACTAGAGCGTTTTCATTATGGATAGCCAGAAATGGTGTGGCACCTATGGCATGGCTTGTCACTACGGCACAGCCCGAAGACATAGCTTCTCCAAGGACAGCCCCCCAACCTTCATTGAAATCACTCGTGAACAAGTATATATCTGCCGCCATCATATAAGAGCGAACCTCTTGGGGTGACATCGCACCTAAGAAATGGACAGTACCTGCGAGTCCTTTCTCATTTACTTCTTGTTTCAAGTCTTCTTCCAAATCTCCATTTCCAATAATATCTAATTTGAAGCTAAAGCCTTGCTGTTTTAGTTTTTCTGCCACATAAATGGCTTGATCTGGGTGTTTCAAGCCAATGAGTCTACCAACCCATAGGATAGAAATACTCTGAGGGTGCTTCAATCTTTTGGACTCCAGCAACGTATCCACGGAATCATATTTATTCACCTCGATGAAGTGCCCCCATTTGAAGTATTTGCCGCGAAAAGCATGTATTTTGTGACAATCTAATGCAGTATAGCCACTTGCGCAAAGCACATAAAAATTGCTCTTATTGCCAGGGATAATAAAACGCTTCAGGACAGTAAAGAAAGTAGGCGGATACAGCATGTGCCACAAACCATTCCTAAACAATCGCTCTGCATAGAAGAACGTGAGCTTATTATTCCTTACGCGCTCTGCAATAAACTCGTAAGGAGCGCTTCCAAGTATCAAGGCATCCGCATTATTGCAAATCTCCATAGCCTTATGATAGGCGTCATCCGATTCGTAGGAACAAATGCAATAAGGCGTTGCCTTAGTCATATCCTGATATCCCAATTGGAGTCTTTCTTCGGGGATTCTCTCCGTTTGAATGAAATGAAAAACTACGTCTGGTTGCGTTGCCATGGCATCGCAAAAAAACTTTTCGTGATGATTAAACCAGTTTGAAGCGAATACTATATTCATCTATTGTAAGAAAAAGAATGTATAATTACTCAAGTCTTCCTGTATGCCTATTCTTCTCAAGAATAAATATGTCGCCACAAAGAACCATGCGACCGTCCATTCTATTCTATTTTTTTTGTCACTTGTAATAAACTCTTCAAGAGCAATGGCCGTGAAGGGAAGGTAGTACAAAGAAACTCGTTCGGCAGTACGACTCACCAATCTGACTGTCCATGCAGCCAACGATAAGAAATTGATGTTTATCATCGTTTCATTGCTTGAAAGCGACGATAATATCCTTTGTCGTGATCGGATTACAAGTATTGTGATAAGAAGAATAACTCCAAAGAAAATATAACCATTCCCAGTCTCCTCTAATCCGTAATTATAGTTTAATATAGCTTCTACGCCCCAAAGGAATTTGTCTGCAAAAAAGAAAAGGACTAATGCGCCAAGAAACATCAGATTGACTTGTTTCGTTCCAAGACTTCGATGAGCTACAAAATAAACAGGGATGAAGCAAGCTGCTGATTTATGGAAAAGCATGGCTAGCCCAACCATTAGTAGAAACTTGTAAAGTTTCTTCTCCTTGATATATTGAAACGATAGCAAAATTATCGAAATAGCTAAAGTCTGTCTGATTCCACTAAGGGAGAACCCTAAAAAACCTAAAGACATAAAAAAATATAATGCCAAGCAACTGTTTCTGGCATTGTTCAAGAAAAACTTATAACAAGCCAGAGAAACGACAAGCCCCGTTGCAATGAAAATGATTTGCGGGTCGTGTGAAATGTAGTACAAGAGTCTCTGAAATATAACATAGCCATATTCTATTCTCCCCTCATCACCTTTGACAAATGAATCGGAAGTATGTTCCTCAAACATCGTGATATAGACGGGGGTATCAGAACCAACACTGCTGGCTTTAAAAGCAATCAACACGAAAACCGGCAATATTGCTAATAGCAAAACACCCTTTTTTTCTTTCTCTGTTTTTATATAGTTCTCCATTACTATACAAAACAGCGAAATTATCACGTAAATGTAATAGTATATCATAGACTACTTTGATGAACAAAAGTCGATAATATGTTTAATTATCTTCTTCACTTCCATATCAGTCAACTCGTAGAATAGAGGCAGGCGAACAAGACAATCTCCATAATAGTCGCAGTTTGGCAGACTGCGATTGCCATGTTTCTCTGCATAATATTTACTGCTATGCAAAGGTAGATAGTGGAATGTGGTTTGAATATCGTTTTCCTTAAGGTAGGTCATAAGGGCTGTGCGATATTCGAGGGACGGGCAAAGCATATAAAACATGTGGGCGTTGTTAGTAGCATAGTCGGGGATAAAGGGTAAACGAAATTTTTCGCCGACCTTTCCATTTAATCCCTCGTAATACATATCCCATATATGTTTGCGCTTGCCTTGAATGTCGTCCATCTGTTCAAGTTGAGCCCAAAGATAGGCTGCATTGAACTCTGAGGGAAGGAAGGAAGATCCCATATCCACCCAACCATACTTATTAACCATTCCTCGGTAAAACTCTGCTCGGTTGGTCCCTTTTTCCCAGATAATCTCTGCACGACGAACAAAACGTGCATCATTTACGACACACATACCACCTTCACCGCTACTGATATTCTTCGTCTCATGGAAAGAAAACGCGCCTAAATGTCCTATACCACCAAGAGGCTTATCCTTGTAATAGGAATCGACACAATGAGCTGCATCCTCCACAACAAGTAGATTATGTTTATTGGCCAATGCCATGATGGCATCCATATCACAGGCAATTCCTGCATAATGCACAACTGCTATCACCTTTGTTCTCTCGGTGATCAATGGTTCAATTTGTTCAGCCTCCATATTGGGAGACTCCGCACTTGAATCTGCAAAAACCACCTTAGCTCCTTCCCTTAAAAAAGCAAGTGCAGTTGAGACAAATGTGTAAGATGGAACTATTACCTCATCACCAGGTTGCAAATCGCAGAGCATGGCACACATCTCTAGAGCATCAGTTCCAGAGGTGGCCAGTAAACACTTTCTAAACCCATACTTCTGTTCAAAAAATGTTTGGCACTTTTTTGTAAAATCGCCATTCCCAGACATTGTTGTAGAATGGCATACCTCTTCAATATACTTCAACTCACGACCTGAGCAGTAGGGTTTGTTAAAAGGAATCATAATCGTGTAATTTTATTAGTTTATACTATTCATTGTCATTTCCAGTTTCTGGAAGTATTTTTGGTTATCATAGCGTTGCAAGGCATATTCCCGGCACGTACTGATAACCATTTCGTTCTTTTTTGTGGTTTTGAGAATCACCTCAACCATTTGTTCAACATCTTTTTCAGGTACCAGCGTCATCACGGTCTCGTCTCCGATAAAAGGCATACCCGATACATTGAAGCATAGTAATGGTGAGCCACAAGCCAACGCTTCCAAACAGGCATTAGGCATTGTATCTGCCAAGCTTGGGAAGACAAACAAGTCGGCAAGAGAGTAATACACGGCAAGTTCATCTTGATTGTTAACAAAACCAATCGGAATATAGTTTTTAGGCAGTTCGCCCTTATTCGGCAAATCATATCCTACCTGAACAAAAACAAAACGGTCATCATCTTCCAATTGCCTTGCAGCTTCCAAATAGTACTTCACGCCCTTTCGAGGATCTCTAAAAGGAGCCACACAACCTATGACTATTTTATTTTCATCAATACCCAATGTTTTTCGCAATGAAGTTGTATCCTTTGGGCAATTTCGGTTGACATCTATCGCTTCGTCAATGATTTCAGTTCTGCAACCGGCAAGTAATGGTGATTCTTTTGCACTCAGTATTACAAATTCTGGAGCCACAAATGCGCATTTCATCTGTGTATATGCTTTTCGTTTAATCATATATGCCTTATGTGAAGCCTCTGGCTTAATGATTCGCTGAAGACTATTCTGAAGATGGCATCCCCAGCACTCAGTTTTATACTTTTCACAACCATTGCGATAGAAGCAGTTTCCCAAAAATGCAGACTCATCTGCCATGATATAAACAACTCGAATACCGTCACTGACAAGATAATCGAAAAGAATACGCTCATTCAGATATAATCCGTGTAGATTAATAAGGTACACATTCCTCACCTTGAGTTTACGCAACCTCTCGACAAGGCGATTGGTCGCTGTCACAGAAGCGCAACACAAAGAGTCAGTTAATAAGTTGTTAAACTTATGAAAGGCCATGTCACAGAAACCTGCAAACTTATAACGCTCATTGTCATTGCGCTGTGTTCCCTGTCCATAACAAAGGATACATTTCTCCCCATTAGCCAACAGAAAGTTCTGCAAACCAGTTGCAATTCTGCCTGTGCTGCCAAAATCGCTTGTATTAATAATTGCATTCATTGTTTTCATGTTGCCTTTTGTTTGTCAATCAACGACGACTATTTTCAGATTAGTTATATCAACCTATGGTCAAGAGCATTGTATTAATCTAATAACACGATTAACTATGTTGCCATAACCACCTACAATATATCTCGCAGTGACGTAGAATTAATTCCCTCTTTAAGTTCCTCTATAACCTTCAAGAGATATTGACCGTACTGATTCTTCAGCATAGGCTTTGCCAATTCACGCATCTTTTCTTCGGTTATCCAACCATTGCGATAAGCTATGCCTTCAAGGCAAGCCACTTTTAAACCTTGACGCTTCTCGATAACCTCAATAAAAGTAGAAGCTTCACTCAAACTATCATGTGTGCCTGTATCAAGCCAAGCGAAGCCACGACCGAAGACTTGAACTTTCAGTTCACCATCTTTCAAGAACTCTTGGTTCACGGTTGTGATTTCCAATTCACCTCTTGCGCTAGGTTTAATGTGCTTAGCCACATCTACCACCTTATTGGGGTAAAAATAGAGGCCAACCACGGCATAGTTACTCTTGGGTTCTTTTGGTTTCTCCTCTATGCTAAGGCAATTACCATGTTTATCAAACTCGGCAACGCCATAGCGTTCGGGATCGGAAACCCAATAACCAAATACAGTAGCCTTCTGTTCTTCGTCTGCTGCCTTAACAGCTTTACGCAATAAGTCTGTAAAGCCTGAGCCATAAAAGATATTATCACCTAAAACAAGACACGCGCTATCATCGCCAATAAACTCCTCACCAATGATGAATGCCTGAGCAAGGCCGTCGGGTGAAGGCTGCTCTGCATATTCAAAGTGCACACCATAATCTGAACCATCTCCAAGCAGACGTTTGAAGCCTGGGAGGTCGTAAGGAGTAGAGATAACGAGAATATCTCTAATACCTGCCAGCATCAATGCACTGATGGGATAATACACCATCGGCTTATCATAGATGGGTAATAATTGTTTGCTAACACCCTTAGTGATAGGGTAAAGTCTTGTGCCGGAACCACCGGCGAGTACTATGCCTTTCATATTCTATTAATTATTCTACAATCGTTGAAAACATACTGCATCTATATAATGACGGTAGTTGTTCCATATATTAGTTAAGCGACTCTAATAAGAATTGTTTTGACGCAGCGACCATTTCTTCACGCTTCGCATTCACGCAGTCCCAATTGATTCTCTGGGTCAAGTCAATAAACTGTATTTGTTCTGATGCTACCATTCTATTTTCAAGGTTGAAAAGTGAGAGTAAACTGTTGAAACGAGCCATGCCTCTCTTTACATTGCCAATCACCCAGAATGGCTTGTTATAAATTATGGAAAACACCATACCGTGAAAGCTATCTACTAACACCATTTCTGCATCCCGAAAACAACGAAGCCACTCTTCAGGCGATGGTAATACGCAGCTTTCTTTACTGAAAACGTTGTATGAATTCTCAGGGACAAGCGGAAGACAAATATAGCGTTTTAAGCCCGTGGTTCTTTCTACATAATCTATTGCATGCATCGTCGAGGATGAAGTATCGAGTATATAACAAAACAAACCGCCATTAATTTTACCGATATTTTTTTTATCTATCAGCGAATTGTAGTCACTCGCTTCAAGCAACAAAGTAGGATCCAACACATGTGACGCTTCTACGCCCAAATAATCCGAACATAGTTTCAAACCAGATTGTTCACGGACCGAAATAGCATCAAATTTCTTGATCAATTCTTTACAGATACGAGTTTGCTCTGCCGTATACTCCCAATTATCAACACCAAATGATGCAGCATAAGAGAGCCTAATCACCTGTTGTCCTTCCGTAAATAACAAATACATATCATAAAGCTTTTCGCCCATGTTATATGCTGGGCGCCAGACTTGATCGCTTCCCACAATAAAAACATCAAAATGGTTTTGGGTGGCGTATTCTTTCATCTTTTCAGACGATGTAATCTCACATGTAAGGTGAAGATATTCTTTCTGGAATCGCAGAAAATTCTGCCAAAAATAAGCACGTTGTTTAGTACTTATTGTATGATATATCGGTCGACGAAGACAGAATTTTACACAGTCTTTTATAATTCGTATCAAATAAACAACAAGACTATCTTTAAAAGACTTTTTATTAGGTAGGTGCCACCTGTCTAAAATAATCACATCATGGCCCATACGTTCTAATGTTGTCTGTAACGCGTATGCTTGCAAATTGCAGCCATAATTAGCAGCCATTGATTGCGTTAATATGCCTATTTTCATTATAATGTTATTTAGGTGTTCTACCTCTATATCCAACTAGAATCGGAAGTCGTCTGTTCACAAACCTAATAATTGGGACAAATGCCATGAAAATGCATAAGGCCAGCAAGAAAGAAAAACTTACACTATGTAAATGCACGATATTAAACTTCGAAGCTATTTGTTCGATGATAAAAAGAAAAAATATCTGCCAAGCAAGAGTAATAATAGTCCCTTTACTATGAATAGCTATAATGTCACAAACATCTATTCCATTAAACAAGATACCTACAAAAGCCAACAATATAGTGCCCAAAACACCACCTAAAAGACAAAGAATAATGCTATTGCCATAGTCTGCGTTATACATCTGCACCATCCCATTATAAAGCCCCATAACATACAAACAAGCAAAACCTAACAGTAAAAGAAATATTATTGGGGTGCGTGAGTTCATCAATGAAGGCAAATCTTCCAGCTTTGCAATGTATCTGTGACTGACCGCAAAACCGAATTCAAAAAAAGGGTATGCAAGTAAAACATTTGTGAAGGATGAGTAAACTTGAATGCCTTTCGCTTTCATGTAGACAACAGCGGCTAAACTAGCAATACAGATAAATACTCGAAGCCACCACTTATCATACGTCGCGTTGGCAATAACCTTGGTAATAAATAAAGTATATACGAACCACATTGCTTGACAGCCAACACCATTACCTAAGCCATTCTGATCTCCAATCAACATGCAAAGAAAAGACTGTGGAAAATATAAAGCGTCAAAACTGCCAAAAAATAATTTTACTAATGCGAAGAAAAAAATAACTGATGATGCCAGAAGAAGATAAGGAACTATTAGTCCCTTTATATTCTTGGACAGAAATAACCTCCATTCCAGAGGCTTGAATAAAAAACCCGATATGATAAAGAATGACGGCACACTAAACATATATATACAATCTTTGATGTATTCCGGCGAGAGGTGTCCCCAAATAATAAAGAACATGCCGAGTGCTTTCATCCAATCTATATAATTTACCCCCCCTGTTTTACAGTAGTCATTTTAATTCTAGTTTTATAAGTATCTGATATCCTTTCCATCCAGAAATTTTAGAACGGAAATAAACTTGTGACACATGTATCAGATTGCTATTTTGTGACTTAATTTTAGGGTTTAATAAAGAAAATACCCCCCCCATATACTTAGAAGAATCATCTTAGCCAATGCAAGTGGATGTTTTAGAAGTAAAAAGCGCTGGCACATTGTGGGGCGCAACGCACGAGTAATCAACTTTGTTACATTCTTGTTTTTAGACAGGTCATCAAAGAACTCGGTACGGCGAAAATGAGGCGCAACTGATTTGAGCCAAGCAGAGTTGTATGAGATGCCTTGTTCAAATTCTTCTTCGGTAAATTTCATCATTTCATATGGTAAAACTGACGAACCCTTTTCACTGTTTATCATGACCAGACTCGTCCCCCTATTATCGTCCATTTGGGGATTAATCATTTGAATACCCCAAAAATCAGCAATGGTTATGTCGCTATGGCTCTTACCGCTCTTGGAAGGGCATGCATGACAGGACGGACGTAGGAATAGATTCTTGATGAATGCTTGCAAGTACATATTCTCAGAGAAAGGAGCGTGCATTAGGATTTCTTGACCGTCATCATTAAAATCTAGTACAAAACTATCTTTTGTCTTAGATCTGCTTTTTTTTCTACACTTATTGCCCTGGATAGAACTGCTTGCCTCAGCCAATATATCGGTTAGATATAGATTCCATACCAACGGACTCGGCACCCCATGACAAATGAAATCAACGGCTAAAAGATTCTCATAATCTTTATGCAAGAAACTATGAAGTCCTGCGATCTGACAGGGGGATCCCGAAAATAATACATTTCTGCCTACATCAAGAAATTCCTTACAACGAAGAAAACTATTTCCGATATGAGCTTGTACATATTTGCTATTTCGGAAGGCCTTTAGATCTTCTTTTGTCTCAGCATAATCGAATACGACCTGCCACTTGTTATCGAACCGGGCGCCAAATACCACACCACCCTTATCAATAACCTGCTCTGCCAGCAGTGTGAAAATACCACCACTGCTACTTGCCATACGAACTTCATCATTCTTGTTGATAGCGGCAAGTGTCTTTAATGGTTTAATTACTTCGTATGGATGCTGCACAGGGCAGACCTTTTCACATAAACCACAGTTTATACAGATAGTCTCATCGACTTTGGGATAAGAAAAACCTTCATTATCAGGTGTAAAACTTATGCAGTGTTTGGGACATATCTGTACGCAAGCTTCACATCCACAACAATTTTGTTTATCACTTATCTGTATCATTCCTTTTCAATACTTTACTTGAAGATTTTTCTCAACATCAAAGAAACCTTATCTAATAAAGGGAAATAGAACCTCCAGCGAAGCATTCTATCAACTATTCTTATTCGGCCAAGTTTTTTTAATTCATCATACTTTTCTTCAAGTAAAGCTCCGTCCTTAAATGAATAAGCTATCTGCATCTCCAAACGTGCATACTTCTCATTGACCAAAGCTTCATATTTCTCGCACTCTGGACAGTCAAAAGAAGAAAGCGTCGTTAATAGGATCTTGCGGTATTCTTCTTTTTGACGCATCAACTTTTCTTTGCCTCCTTTTGCAGGGTCACGAGATACACTATGTGAATTGTTAAGAACATAATATAGAGGTTCCTCAATAAATGCACTTAATCCCTTATAGAGAAGGGGCAATAGAATCTGCCAATTCTGACCATCTCGAGATGGATAAATTGATTTAGTGGGGTTAACCTTGATGAAGTCTGATGTTCTAATCATACTATAACCAAACTGCCAATTTCGCTCTAGGATAGCATTATCAAACAAGTGTTCATTAAACTTGTCCTTATTATTACCAGCCATAGTCCCAAGCACAATAGAGTGGTCATCTTCATCAACTACATAACCGTCATTACGAACAACGCAATACATTGGATTTGCTTCCATGAACTCGACCATCTTTTTACAGAACAAAGGATGATAATAATCATCTATACCTATCCATGTGAAATAATCACCATGCATTAGTTTCAATGCACGATTTATGGCTGCACCAATTCCTGAATTAGGCTGATACTCATATATTAATTTCATCCCTTCTTCTTTTAGTTTGGGCTTATAACTCATGACGATTTCCTCACTATTGTCGACCGAGCCATCATTTATAAGTACTACCTCAAGATTCTTATACTCCTGTTCAATTACAGAATTGAAAAAAGTTGGAAGATACTTTGCTCCATTGTAGCAAGGAGCAAGAATACTAATTAGAGGATTATTCATATTAATCTTATTACTGTTTTCTAAACATTTGTTGTATATAGGTAAGAGATTCCTGTTTCGTCACATATGCCATTATTAAATATAGGAACACACTTAGCAAGCCACCGATAATTAAACCTATAATGTAATAAACTGGAATAAATGAAACAATAAAAATTGACAAACCGCACGCTAGAGCAGACAATAATAATGATGGCACATAGTCTTGAAGCATCTCTTTATATGTATAACCAATTAGAGGGTTATTATATCTTGCTGTTATAAGAAGTGTCAGTATGTTTGCAACTGCACCAGCTATTACCATCATATAAACACTATATAACGAACCTATCGCTATCAAGCCTATAGCGATGAACTTTGATGCAATTGTCGTCTTCATATAGAAGTCACTCTTGCCTAAAGATGTGCTGATTGTCTGGTTGATGACAATCAGCGGATTTATACATACCGTGCAACATACGATACACATAAATGGAACGGCTGACAGCCACTTCTCTCCCAATAATAAGCGAATTATTTGAGGCGAAAAGACTAGCATTAGAGCAGCTAAGAAAAAAACTACAAAGGAAATCATCTTCGCAGATTTTCGAATAAGAGACTTATAACGAACCTTATCATCTTGTATACTTGATAGAGCAGGAAATAAAACACTGTTGAACGATGTTGAAACAGTATCTATTACTGTTGTCGGAAGGAGCTGTCCACGGTTGTAAAAACCCAAATCAGAAGACGAGTATCTTTTTCCAATAACGAGATTATATATATTGTTATAGATAACATTTACAATAGAACCTCCTAAAATACGAGAGCCATATGAAAAAAGGGATTTAATTCTTTCCCAAGAAAAAGCCCATTTAGGCCTCCATGCCACAAAATACCATAGACCAACACATGTACATAACTGAGCGGCTGTTTGAGAAAGAACAATACTCCAAACACCCATGCCAGAATAAGCCATTCCTATACCAATTGTAGATGAAACGATTACACTAATCATTCCTATATAGAACTTAAACTTAAACTTCATCTGACGCACCAGCATTGACTGTTGAACACAACCAAAAGACATTATAACAACTTGAATAGAAAGTACTCGCAGCAATGCTGTTAACTGTGGCATGCCATAAAAGATAGAAACAAAAGGCGCACACAAGAATACAATGCTGTATATTATGATACTAATAACGATATTCAAATAAAAAACAGAGCTGGTATCAATATCGTCTATCTCTTTACGTTGTATTAAGGCATTTCCAAAACCGCTATCAACAAAAATATTGGATATCGCAATAAAAACACCCAGCAATGCTACAGTACCAAAATCCTCTGGCATGAGAAGACGAGCTAAAACGAGTGACACTATGAAGTGTATCATTTGATCACCGATTCGCTGGATATATTGCCAAGCAAATCCTGAAATAATGTTATGTTTTAAACTTCCTGACATTTATAGATTTGTTGATATAGGGTTCTGGAATTCGCGGAGTTAGGTCTGTTGTCTTGTAGTATAGTAGAAACTAAACGTACGTATGACTTCCATTAGAGATATATCTAATCCATCCTTTGCTATATATAAGATGGCATGAGACAGGTCACTGACATCTGAGGATGGCAGGGGACAGTGGCAGGGGACAGGTCCCTGACATCTAAATTCTACATATACCCTTATTGTTTTTAAAGTTTTTGAATTAGTCCTCGTCCTACTCCTGTAAGCCGCTCCAGTTGTCTGTGGGAGGCTCCGCTGTCTTTAAGTATTCTGAGGATGTTACGTTTTAACTCGTCTTCCTCCTTTTCGTAAGAGATAAATCTAACAAGTTCGACTTTTCTCCTATTTCGCGCGTTAGTTCTCTGTATCACTACTTAACTGATACTGGTCATACGGCTGAGCCTGTAATACTTACCACGAGCAATTCAGGACTCGTTTGTCGCTTCTTCCGCTTTCCGTCAGCCCCAATACTCCCATCGTGAAAAGAGACATAATCCCGACTACAGCAAATAAGGCATGTTTATACATCTTCTCATCTGCCTCTTTTCCTCCATTTTGGACATACTCCACCCGATACTTCGTCATCTGCGCAATATTCAATGCTGTAGATACACTGTCCTTTATCAGATTTATTGCGTCTTTGTTCATTTTTATTATTTATTCCAAACAATATCGTTCTGAAAGGTCTGCAACAAGACGGGATTGGTCTTGATGATGTGGTATTTGAACGCCAGATATTCTTCCTTCACGTCAAGCAATTCCCGGACTGCAACCTCTGCATCGGGTTTCCCAGCAAGATAGGCATTGACCACCTTCAGAAAATAGACATATTCCTTTTTGAAATCATCCCAAAACAACTGCTCCAAGACACGTCTGGGCTTTCCTTTTGTTTTAGCCCCATTATATACCTTGGATAACAGGCGTATGGTACTCTGCACATCAGATGTTTCCTGTGCACTGCTGAATTGGGCCACCTCTCCCATCAAGTCCACACGATGGTCAATTAGTTCTTCGACATCGCATCGGTCGGGATGAAGCATATCGTCGTGATAGGAACTCTTCCTCTTGTTGCAATAATCGCAGGCAACATAGAGATTGTCCCAATCGTTCTCCAGCTCTGAATGATTGGTTCTAGACTGGAGGTGTTCTACTTGCAGGTCTGTGTCGCGCTGGCGTTCACATATAAAGCATTTCTGGTCACCATCTTGGATGAGTGCCTGCTTCACAGCTTCGCAAGTGTAGCCACTCTGTGCTAATTCTGCTGGTGCCTCGCTCTTTCTGACTCGTATCATCCTTTTGCTGTTTTGCTGTGATACTTAATCATGATTTCATTGAATCGGCCTACTACAGTGGGAGCAAGCATCTCGGGTATGCCCTCAAAATCAGCAATCAGACTGTTCATACGCTTTGTGTCGCGGTCGGACAACTGCTCGGCATCGATATATCGCTCAAGTTCAAGAAGCCTGTCTTGAATGTCGCTTGATGAAGATTCTGTGCCAAAATAGCCCTCAGCCAAAGCCTCATAGGAATAGTCTGTCAGGTTACTGATGGTATTGTCAGGATTCTCCAGGTCAATAGCCTCGGCATTCCCCACGGAACTTAGCACAAAGGGCGAATGAGTGGAAACGATGAACTGTATGTTAGGGAATACCGTGGTCAGGATAGGCATAATCTCCTTCTGCATGGAGAGATGCAGGTGGGTCTCCACCTCATCTATCAGCACAATGCCTTCTTGGTCGAGCGACAGGTTGACCTGTCCCTTACCCTGCATTTTGAATATCAGTCCAGAGATGATGTCAAGAGCTGCCCTGTATCCTGCTGGCAGTTGGGTAAAGCGGAACGACTTACCCTGACTGTCGGACATGGTGAAAGTGTAGTCGCGAGGATTAAACGTTATCTCTAACTGCTCGTCGTTGAACAAACGTCGCAGTATCACCTTGAACTTGTTGAACCACTCGGTTATCTTCCTGGCCTGGCCGCCATTGCCCTCAAAGCCTTCCATAGCGCCCTGTACCTTGTAGTGGACCAGTAACTTCAAGAACTGGTTATCCTTGGCTTCTTTCGTCAAATGGTTGTTCACACGATAGTCCGGCAGTTCTGGCGAAGTAGGTTCAATAAAGTGAGGGTTTCGGTAGTCCTTATAATAGGCGATAATAAAGTCGCCATCGTTGACACTCTGCTTAAACTGCGTCTCGTCGGCAAAGTCAACAGTGAGGGCTCCGTACAGACTCGTTATTCTTTCCTTGAAAAAAGCCAATCTTTTTTTTGCGCCTTCCACTCCATCCGCATCGTTGCGCTCCTGTGCATGTTTGAGATTCTTCTCATCTTGTTTGTATGCTTTTTCCAGAGCCTTTTGAGTACTGCTGGAGTCAGTGGTGATGATAGTTTCCAAATAACGAGCAATAGCATCGAGAAGCGTCGTCTTGCCGCTACCGTTCTTGCCGGTTATAAGAAGATGGCGTCGCTCTTTGTCTGACAACTGAATGTCAATACCATGAAGGTGACGCAAATCCTTCACATGTATAGCTGTTATATAATTACTCATAATATCACTTTTAGACCACAAAAACTACTTTTCAAAGATAATCACATGCTTTTAACAGCAATTAAAACGGCTTGATGGTATGATTTATACTAAGTTGGGGATACCGTTGAGTTCATTCTGTATATACTCCAAGGAAGAAATCTTCTCCTTGGTCTCTTCAAGGTTAAGACGATAGGTGTTGTCGGAGTTGAACTCTTCGATGGTGGCGCGCTTGGTATCGCCTTCTTTGAAGTACTTGTCATAGTTCAAGTCGCGATTGTCTGCAGGCACTGCATAAAAGTTGCCCATATCGATTGCTTTAGCTGCCTCTTCCTTGGTGAGCAACGTTTCGTACATCTTCTCTCCATGACGAATACCGATGACGCGAATTTCGGGTTCTGCACCTTCAGGTGCTTGATGCTTGAAGAGGTCGCGGACTGCCTCAGCCTGTGTCTGGATGGTACAGGCAGGCGCCTTCTGCACGAGGATATCACCATTCTTACCATTCTCGAATGCAAACAGCACAAGGTCAACAGCTTCTTCCAGAGACATGATGAAACGAGTCATCTTAGGCTCGGTAAGTGTGATGGGGTTGCCCTTACGGATTTGATCTATCCAAAGGGGAATAACAGAACCACGAGAACACATCACATTACCATAACGTGTGCAGCATATTTTGGTGTCACCACTCAAACGGCTCTTTGCCACTGCTATCTTCTCTTCAATGGCCTTGGTAATACCCATAGCATTAATAGGGTAAGCGGCCTTGTCGGTTGAAAGGCAAATAACGCACTTCACACCTGCGTCAATAGCAGCATCAAGGGTGTTGTCCGTACCGATGACATTGGTCTTAACGGCTTCCATAGGGAAGAACTCACAACTGGGCACCTGCTTCAGGGCTGCTGCATGGAACACATAGTCCACGCCCTTCATAGCGTACTTCAGTGTGCTCTTGTTACGCACATCACCGATGTAGAACTTAATCTTATTTGCTACCTCCGGCATACGTGCCTGGAAGTCATGACGCATATCGTCCTGTTTCTTCTCGTCACGAGAAAATATGCGGATTTCTCCAATATCTGTACGGAGAAAACGATTCAACACTGCGTTTCCAAAAGAACCGGTTCCACCGGTAATAAGAAGTACTTTGTCTTTAAATACTGACATATTTTTCTTTAGTTTAAATGTTTATATCGTTTAAAAGCTTAAGGGGTAATCAAAAAATCTATTATACTTTTTCAAAGAAGGTGTCTGGATGGTTGGGATTGAAAATCTCGTTGCAGTACATTACTGTTACGAGGTCCTCTGTTTCACTCAGATTGATGATATTATGAGTATAGCCAGGAAGCATGTGAATGCACTGGATATTGTCACCACTTACCTCAAACTCAATTACTTCATCTGTACCCAGTTTACGTTCCTGAATCAAGCCATGACCGGCTACTACAATGAAGAACTCCCACTTGGTGTTATGCCAGTGCTGCCCTTTGGTGATGCCTGGTTTTGATATATTAATACTCACCTGACCAGCATTGAGGGTATGAACCAACTCTGTAAACGAGCCACGGTCATCCACATTCATCTTCAAAGGGAAAGCAACTTTTTCCTTGGGCAGGTAGCTCAGATATGTGCTATACAACTTCTTTGCAAAGCTATTCTCTGGTATCTCTGGTATCATCAGGGTTTGGGGTTGTTCTGCGAAACTCTTCAAGAGCTCTACAATCTCACCCAACGTCACGTGATGGGTAATGGGGCAATAGCAGTAACGTCCCTCTGCTGACGGCAGTACATCAAGCCCGTCAAATTCACAATGATGCTCTTCACCTTTCAGACAGGCAATCATTTCATCAACAAGGTCATCAATATACAGCAATTCCAGTTCTACGCTTGGATCGTTGACTGTATAAGGCAGGTCGTTAGCAAATGCATTGCAGAATGTTGCCACAGCACTATTATAGTTGGGGCGGCACCACTTACCAAAGAGGTTGGGGAAACGGTAAATCAACATTCTTGCACCTGTCTCTTTGCCGTACTCCAAGAACAGATCTTCGCCTGCTTTCTTGCTGCGACCATACTCACTATTGCCGAAACGGCCAGTAAGAGAGGCTTGTTGTGAGCTTGACAGCATTACAGGGCAAGTATTACCATGCTTCTTCAATGTATCAAGCAATGTCGATGCAAAGCCGAAGTTGCCCTGCATGAACTCTTCCTGATTCTGAGGACGGTTAACTCCAGCCAGATTGAATACGAAGTCTGCATTCTTGCAGTATTCGTCCAGTTGTTCAGGAGTTGAGTCAAGATCATATTCATACACGGCCTCAACTGTCACGTCGCCATAACAACGTGCCTTACCGTCCTTAATGTTATTCAGCTGTGCGCACAGGTTCTTACCTACGAACCCTTTGGCACCTGTAACAAGTATTCGCATCAGAACTTCCTCCAAACCATTTTGTTAACGATGCCAACGTAGCTCTGGATAATCTTTACCACCTTGGTAGAGACATTCTCTTCGATATAGTCAGGAACAGGAATGCCATAGTCACCATTCTGGTTCAATGTCACTGCCGTATCTACAGCTTGGAGCAATGACTTTTCATCGATACCAGCAATAATGAAGCATGCCTTATCAATAGCCTCAGGACGCTCGGTAGAGGTACGAATGCAGATAGCAGGGAATGGATGACCAACTGAGGTGAAGAAACTACTTTCTTCAGGCAGAGTTCCAGAGTCAGAAACTACTGCAAAAGCATTCATCTGGAGACAGTTGTAATCGTGGAATCCAAGAGGCTCGTGCTGAATCACACGACCATCGAGTTTAAAGCCAGACTGCTCCAAACGCTTACGACTACGAGGATGGCAGCTATAAAGGATTGGCATATCGTATTTTTCTGCCATCTTGTTGATAGCGGTGAAGAGACTCATAAAGTTCTTCTCCGTATCGATATTCTCTTCACGATGAGCAGAGAGCAGGATGTACTTGCCCTTCTTCAAGCCCAGACGCTTGTGAATATCGCTGGCCTCAATCTCTACAAGGTTCTGATGCAGCACTTCTGCCATTGGACTACCAGTAACGTATGTACGCTCCTTTGGCAAGCCACAGTCTGCCAAATAGCGACGTGCATGCTCAGAGTAAGCCATGTTCACATCACTGATGATGTCAACAATCCTGCGGTTGGTCTCCTCTGGCAGACACTCATCCTTACAGCGATTTCCTGCCTCCATGTGGAAGATGGGAATATGCAGGCGCTTGGCGCCAATCACACTCAGGCAGCTGTTGGTATCACCCAACACCAAAACTGCATCTGGCTTGGTTTCTACCATTACTTTATATGACTTATCGATGATATTACCCATCGTAGAACCGAGGTCGTCACCCACTGCTTCCATTTAGATATCAGGATCTGCCAGCTTCAAATCCTTGAAGAATACCCCATTGAGGTTGTAGTCATAGTTCTGCCCAGTATGTGCCAGCAGACAGTCAAAGTACTGACGACACTTGTTAATAACCGCCGCCAAACGGATAATCTCCGGTCGAGTACCCACAATAATCAGAAGCTTCAGCTTCCCATTTTCTTTAAAATGATTCATTCTTAATTGCATCTAAATTTAAGTTCTGGCAGGCAGTATTGAACTGCGAACATTTGTTCCACCTGTGCTGCCAGAGGCCTTTGTTACTAAGAGAAGGTTATCCTTCTCGATATCTTTGAAACACTACTGTTCCGTTAAAGTGGACTAATCGCTCTTTGAAATAATTGAAATACAGTCTATTAAGCAGGTTTTTGAAATGAAACGGACTTGATTTTGTAAC
>Ga0247611_10000988_pt1 | contig 53288 bp, 41 predicted proteins | sample 177DNAGHGhighgp2_FD_192422 | JGI IMG/M metagenome (GOLD analysis project Ga0247611, IMG submission 192422) | Sheep rumen microbial communities from Palmerston North, Manawatu-Wanganui, New Zealand - 1770 DNA GHGhigh gp2 | ecosystem: Host-associated > Mammals > Digestive system > Stomach > Rumen... | reverse complement strand
AAATACGTTTGCACTATATACAGGAATACTATATTCAGGGCTGACTTCTGTATTCAAAACGCGGCGACCAATGCTTACTTCAAAAACATCTAAGTTGCTTATTTTCAGGAGTTTACGCCCCCCCCCGCACTTTCTATAACTTGCAGATTTTCAAAGACTTGCGCAATCTTTTTGCGATAGTCTTCAATGCTCATACGGCTACTATTATATTCCTCATCTACTTTTTGGCATTCAGCTACGATTTGTTGTTGGATAGATAGAGGCGGAAGAGGAAGTTTAATAGAACCGATCGCATTTGATAGGTTTTGTATATTTGCACCAGTGCTTGATTCCTGAACTAATTTACGTACAATATCGGAATTTAATATAGAATATAAGTAATAGGGAATTACCTTTTTTGAATATGGACGTAAAATACCCATAAATCCTCCTGCATAATAAGGCTGATCACTATCTATAAATGCAACTTTACCAACATGCTTCTTACTACCACTGGCAAAACATATGAATATATCGTTTGACAATAGACGTTTTTCTGGCTTCATTCTAAAATTCTCACTCAGGTATATTTTTTTTGAGATAGAAAAACGACCATCTAAAGTAATATTATCGGCGGTTAAAATTATATTTTGAGTTTCCTCTATCGTTTGTTCATTTTTGGGGTAAGTCATCCCCCGTATGATTGTTGCGAGTTCACTTAGAGCAATTAATTGAAATTTAGAATTTATTTCAATTTTTCTTTTTGCTGTAGTTTCGATAGCCTTATCAAAATCGGCTTTTGAGAAATTGAGCAAGTCAATAGTTCTGTAATGGGCAACATACTTTTTTAATATTTCATTATTCCCTATTTCTGTATGCATATTGTTAAATGCATTACGAACATAGGATGCTAATGTCCCATGAGTAAAACGATTTTGCATGTTTGTTAGATATCCACCCATAGGATACTCTGATATACCCTCGTTCCCTTTTGCATTGCTCCAATCATATCCTAAAAATTTCTTTTGTTCTGCATTATCAGCCGGGGCTGTAATAACAACTGTTTCTTGACCACGTAGTAAAGTGAAATAGATAAGTTTGTCTTTCTCTACTTCCCGTATTCTCTTGTAAAGCCTATCTTTACGCTCCTGTTCAATTTGTTCTGGGGTATAGTTCTTCGGGAATTTTTGTTGTGTTTTTTCAAATTCAGATACGTATGTTTTGAAATACTCAATAGAACGTAATTCCTCTATTGAAGCTGTTTCAGAAATGAAAGACTGATATTGTTCTGAAGCAACTCCAATGTGGGACAAATATTCTGATAGTATGTCACTATCATTCCAGTCACTATTATCATTTCCAGAGAGAATGCTATTAGCGGTATCAATAGCCAATTGCTTTTGTACTGGCGGTTCATGAAAACGCTCCATAAAGAGCACGGCCGTTTTGGTATTGGTTGCACCAAATGTCTTTGTCCCGAACAATGTTATTGCCTTTAGATAGAAATTGGACAATATTTGCTCCCGAGCTTCAATATAACCACTTTTGTCGCTGGCTGTAAGGATGGAGATTGGTAGGAAAACTCCTGCTAAACCTCCAGACTTAAGCAATTGCCCAATTCTTTCTACAAACAGAGTTTCTATTGTATCAGAAGTCAGCAAGATTTTGGGTAGAAGTTCCAACTCATTATGTTGCAGTTTAAGATGTGCTTTAAAAGCAGAAACAGCATAAGGTGGATTTGCAACCAAGATGTCAAATTTGCCGTTTTCTATTCCTTTTGCCGGATCATTGTCCAATCCGTCACCGAAAATGATATTGGCATCACCGGCTCCATTCATAAAGAGAGCTATTTTGCTGACACGCGCGAGACGGTAGTCTTTTTCTATTCCGTAGATGCAATCACGCACCCATTTATTATCTGCGGGTATAGATTTGTCCCTGCGCTTATGCTGAATATCGTTGATAGCCTCAATACCTTCTGTTAGGAAATGCCCTGCCCCACAAGCGTAGTCTATCACCTTGGGCAATCCGTGTGCAGCAAGATATTTCTCCAGAGGCAAACAATCCCACACAAACCGAGTAATCGGAGTCGGCGTAAAGAATTGTCCTTCGTTTTGTTTGAAGCCCTTTGCCAATAATTGCTCAAACAAATCACCGAGGAACTGGTTCTTTTCAGGATAGACGATTCTGTATTCTTGGAAAAGTTTGACTACTTCCACCAATATCTTTCCGTTTTTGGCAAATAGTTCCTCATTATGCACATCCACAAAGGCGAAATCATTATTGGAATAGAATTTGAGGTTACGGATTGTCTCATCCAATTGTTTGATAGCTTGTGTGCGTGCAGCTCCTTTGTATGCAGAGAAAAGTTTTTGGGCATAATCTTTTTCGACATAAAAAATATCTTCCCTCATAAACTCATCCATACCTTCTTTATGAAGTCGCTGCAAACGGTCTTGCAAATCCTCATAAGTATCGACGCGCTCCTTGTATTGGAATTCCATTTCCGCATCTTCACCCTTCTTGATTTCATCTACCAGTTTGCATATAAAGAGTGCTACAAGACGGTTGAAAGCGTTTTCTTTGTCGCTGACATTGTTGTGACGGAGGATTTCTTCAAACTTATTGACAATTCTGCTATTCTCCATGGAGAAGGGTTTCAGGTCGCGCTTCCGAAGAACATCTACGCCGATATTGTATGCGGATGAATTGGGCTTGAAGATAATATCGTCATGCCATTCACTATTATATGTTTCTTGCCATACCTCAAACAATTCTTGCGTTGTTTTGGCATCGCGATAAAGTTTGTCGGCTATTTCCTCTTTTTTCTTGCGCTTCTTATCGGCTACTTCCAACAAGTTCTTATCATCTGAGCAGTTAAGGACTTTACAATTGTGCGTTACTTTTCGTTTTTCTTCGTCCCAATTAGAAGCGTAGATAGCGAGCCATTTGGTAGATTTCTCTTGTTGCCAATAAGAAAATATCTGTCCGCCGTCTTGTTCTGTTTCTTTAATGGCATTCTCAACCTCTTTGCCGGCGGTCTTACACTCTATGATAAACAGCATCTTTTGAGGATTGTCTGCCTCATTCACACAAATATCCGCACGTCCGCTTTTGCCTTCGTGACCTAATGGCCATACTTTTTCAAGTTCTATATCTTCCGACTTATAACCTTTGTCCAGCAAACGATCCACGCACTCAAAGACAACCATATTTTCCTTATGCGAATCATCAATCAAGGTGTTGCGGTCGCCTCCACGCATATCTGCAGGAAACTCAAGGTGCTTTTCTGCAAAATTAACGGACATACGAGTATCGCCTACCAGATTACCATTGAGATGGTATTCCTTGGAATATACTTCTTGCTCCCCGTCTTTTGTGAACCCAAGCGAGATGAGTACCTCTTTGAAATTGTCAATTGTTATCATATTTTGATTATTTATATTTCAGTTATTTTTGTAGCACCACTTCTGCCCTTCTTATGGTTTCTTCTTTGTTTTGTAGAAACGCACTACATTTGTTTTCATCATTGACAAGCAACAAATTATTTCCGTCTGTCTGCGCATATCTGGAAACACGAACCCCATTTGCGGCATATAGTTTTTGCTCAGATACATCTAATGAACGTGAATCCATGGAAACATCAATAATGGCGCAACATAGTTTTATAATATGCTTGTTATTATCGGAATCCAAAATATACCACTTTTCATATGGGACAAACGAGTACGGTAGTTGAGCGGTGTTAGTATTGTGTGACTTTAATTGATCATCCAATGAAGACACTCTTTCCAAAAAAGAAGTTAATATTTCGCCTTCAAGTTGAATTTCTGCATCATTAGTCATGTCATATACTTTTTGACCTAAATATGGCATAAAAATATTTTTCTCACCTACCACCAAATAAAAAGGCAATTGTACCTCTATTTTGCACCGCACACGAGACACATCTACAATTTTTAATATTTCCTGATACGGCACATTATTAAGAAGATGCAATTCTATATTATGGCATTGTGCCTTTAGTTTCGCACTTTTAGTAAAACCCGAATTGGAGACAACTACAATTTTATCAATCTGCGGCAGATCGTGATATTTAGAGATGAAAGAGTCAATGTCAAATATTCCTACTTTCCGCTTGTGATCTCGACATTCAAATGCTATTTCTTGTTTCCCCGATGGGGTTGGAATTGTTACTAAAACATCTATCTCTCTTTGTATACCACATATGTCAGTAAGTGGAGCATTAGGCACAACGTCAGCGTTGCTATTCACATGCTGTTGAATAGCTGTCGTTAGTTGTTCAAATGCCTTACCTGCTTTCATTCTTTTTCTCGCTATTTTTTCTTTGTCTTATACTGAAATAGGTTTACTCATAAAACTGATAAAAAGTGTCAAATTTTAAGATTTTAGTTTTATGAAGCGAACACTAAATCGTTATTCTCAATCGTTCAAACAACAAGTTTTGGATGATTATTTTCAGTCTAATGCTGACCAACGCGAGTGTGCCAGGAAATGGAAAATTCCGCAATCAACATTATTTACATGGCTTTGTGCTTGCAAGAATCGTAAAAAAAGTGTATCTTTGCAGTCAAATTCGATTCACATGGATGCAAAAGATCAAGCCCTTGAGAACCTGCGTGTGGAGAACGAGCGTCTCCGTCGCGAAGCGGAATACCACAAACTGCGCGTGGCAGGTTATGAGCGTCTCCTTGAAATCATCAAGGAGGAAGACGGCATCGACCTGCTAAAAAAAGATGGTGCCAAACAGTAGAACGCCTGTCCGTGGAGTATCCATACGAAACGATGGAAACGCTCTGCGGGCTGTTTGGCAAATCCAAGCAGGCTTTTTACCAGCACAAACGAAAGTCTTTCAGCGATGTGGAAATCGAACGCGAGGTCCTTTCCATTGTGGCAACCTACAGATCAGAGATGCCTGTAATAGGCGGTCTCAAGCTCTACTGGCTGACTCGTTCCGTGCTGGGTGACGCTTTGGGAATGGGTAGAGATAAGTTTCTGCAGCTGTTACACCGGCATAAACTTATTATCCCTCCTCGCAAACCGCGACACACAACCAACTCCGACCATGTGTACTTTAAGTATCCAAATCTTGTCAAAGAACTCGTTATTACTTATGTTAACCAACTGTGGGTAAGCGATATAACCTATATCTACACCACAGAGGATAAATTCTGTTATCTGCATCTTGTGACGGACGCTTTCTCGCGCATGATCATCGGCTATGTACTATCTCCCTCCTTGGAAGCAAAGTACACCATGGAGGCTTTGCTGCAAGCTATCACATGGGCTGGCGGAGGAAATCTATGCGGAACCATCCATCATTCCGACCGTGGTGTCCAGTATTGCTGTGATGACTACACGTTGTTGCTCAAAGCGCATCACATACGCATCAGTATGACCGAGGATAGCAATCCGACGGACAACGGCTTGGCGGAACGGGTGAACGGAATTATCAAGAACGAGTTTCTCGAACCGCTGCCAACGCCCCGGAATCTGCAAGAAGCATGGCCTTTAGTGGATCACGCTGTGCGCACCTATAATACATTACGCCCTCATATCAACCTCAATATGCGCACACCTGCGCAGGTGTATGGGGAAAACAATAATTTTCAAAAGTTAGAGGTATAGGTTTAATGATAAATTACATCGCATATTGCAATAAAATTTGCGCATGTCAATTTTTTGTTGTATCTTTGCATCGTCTTTCAAATGGTAAACCTTTTTCGCACTCCGGTCAACCTTTTTAGGTATCGAGTCAATAGTTTACGATTTTTAAGATAGCATCTCAGTTATCGAGTCAACCTTTTTCAGTTTTAGTCACTTTTTCTTCATGTTTTTGTGTCTCGGTCATCTCTCGGTCTTGTCCCGCTCATCGGTCGGTGGCGATAGACAATGCTATTTTTCGATTATCTCCCAGTGTCCAGTTTTATCCGATCCAACTCTGCGAATGGCTCCTTGGGCTTGCAGATTACGGAGGACTTTTCTAATTCCGCTATCTGACATGGATAAAGCAACCATCATTCGCGCAATCGTGATAGATGGATTTGCAGTTATTAGTCGCAGAATTTTATCGGATGTCTTTTCCGTCACTTTACCCGTTACTTTATCCGTCACTTTACCCGTCACTTTACCCGTTACTTTATCCGTCACTTTACCCGTCACTTTACCCGTCACTTTACCCGTTACTTTATCCGTCACTTTTTCTTGCACATCGACCCAGTTGTAAGGCACTACCATTCTGATATAGTTGTCGCCGAACTCAAAGTTATCTTTGGTGTACTTGCGCATAATACGTTGCATACCCGAGCCCAGAGATTCAACCAATTCTACATCGCGGAATACGCGCATCAATTCACGATTGCGTGGTAAGCTTACTCCTCTGAAAAAGTCCTCACGAGAAAGTCCTTGCGGAATGCGCCCGATGGATGTTATCTCCAAATGATCTGAGAAAAGTTCAATCTTCGATGGCGCGCCATAGATGTAATCATTATGCACGATAGCGTTGATAACTGCTTCGCGAATAGCCAACCTGTCCCATTGTGGAGTGTCAATACGACGAGTCGGAGTAATCACAGACGAAACCTTGTTCTCTACATCCAGTTTGTCCAACACCTTTTGAGTAGCAGTCAGCAAGCAGCAGTAGCCATATTCGTTATTGGAAATAAGTTCGTAACGATCTGGTCCGGCATATTTAGCCAATTTCATAGAGTTACCATTTTCATCCGCCAATAGGTATGCCACATAATTGAGTTTACCATCATCCGTGAGCAAATCCAGCGAACGAAGGAAATTATCGTTTAGTTGCATTCCTTTTTCGGCATAATAGATGCGGAGTTGAGTAAAAGTAAGGTCTTGGCGCGGCGATACTACATTCTTTAAAGAGTTATGCACGCGGTGGGTATAGAGGTCATCTATCTGCGCTTGCGTCATGGGTTCCGCTGCTGTTCCAATACGGATAAAACATCCTTTGGGAGAAAGGCCATACTGCTTTTTGTAATAAGGTTTCTCCGAACCGCTGGAAATGAAAACCTTAATGACCGGTTTCTCCTCGATGCGCTCTATAGTCACATCAAAGAGTCCCATCGGTGAAGGCAGGATGCCCATGCGGATACGATCCTTGATTTTGAGCATATCGCCGTCAATATCCTTCACGCCGACAGGCTTACCTGAGTCATCTACGCCGATGTAGATAATACCTCCTTCGCGGTAGTTGAGGAAAGCCACGACCTCTTTCTCAATGTCGAGTTCGCGAGTCAGTTCGCGTTTGAACTCTATGCGGTTGGATTCTGTCATACGCGCTTATGCCTATATATGTGTGCGACACGCACACAAAATCGGTTGCAAAGATACAAAAAAAATCTGACATATGCAAATTTATTTTATAAGTTGCATAATTTTGTGTCTAAAAGCAGGTGTTTGAGATCAAAAGTTATACTTATAGGCTTCAGCTCTCATAGTTTCGAACTCAGCCAGTGCCTTTGCCGCCTTGCGCTCGTGAGCCATTTCATTGCGCAGGCAACTGAGAAGGGTGAAACCATTTTGACGAGGTTACCTGAGCCCGTTAGTACTACATACGCCCCCTTTAAGGGGGGTATGTGTACGTACTAAGGGCGGCGAGCGGTATCCTGTCAAGGGCTCCGGATGGCATCCGGAAAAACAGACGACGTAAAACCGGAAAAGGACCGGACTATGACGTCCGTAATGCGAACGAGATGCTAATGAGAGTTAAAGGCATTTAACAGACAAATGAAAGGAAAGAGGCATGAAAGCAGGACTTCCTCTGGTTTTCCTTAGGTCGTTCTCGGGACGTGGTCCCGTGATGGTCGCGTTATTGACCCGACATAACCCCGTAAGTATAGCGATTTAATAAACAGCAAACAACAATCTTTTTAGCAAACTCAAGTACGCTTAAGCGAGCTTAGACAAAGACAAGAAATCTTCTTTTTGCAAGCAAATCGAAGACAAGAAATCTTCTTTTTGCAAGCAAATCGATTATTTTTTTGCTAAAAATCTTGCAAATTTGAAATTTTTGTAGTAATTTTGCAGCCGATTTTGGTTGGAGTCGTTATTCTCCCTCGGGAGGACTTCGTGAGTCCGACCGAAAAGCGTAGCATAGAACGTAGGCGTAATTGAGCGACGCGGTCGCGAATCACGCGAGTTCTAATGCAAGCGCGCGGTGTTAGCACATCGGTAGTGCATCGGCTTCCCAAGCCGAGGAGGCGGGTTCGATTCCCGTACACCGCTCTCAGAGTAGGCCGGTCTATCGCGCATGCGAGTGCGAGGAAAGTCCGGGCAGCATAGAGCACCGTAACGGTTAACGGCCGTCAGGCAGTGATGTTTGGTCCCTGCAACAGAGACGAGACGCCTTCGGGCGGGTGAAACGGGCACACTACGGGCTGCAATTCCAAGTAAACCGATGTCTGAGCGTTGCTCGCGCGAGTCGGAGGGTAGGAAGCGTTAGATTAATGATAGACGCCCGCAAGGGTACAGAACCCGGCTTACAGGCTTGCTCTCCCCTTTCGGGGACCCTAAATAAATAAAGCCATGAAGAATTTCTCCCAAATAGTTAAATTTGTGCGCTACGATATGTGGCGGAGGACGACGACGGAGCTCGATACCTGGTACAAGCGATTAGGGTATCAGGTGATCCGTACGATCGTGTTAGTGGTGCGCGGTTTCGGAAGCAAGAACCTGAACGACACCGCCAAATCCCTCACTTTCTCGCTTATCTTTGCCGTGGTGCCTATCCTCGCGATGATCGTTGCGGTAGCCAAAGGTTTCGGCGTGGTAGATATCATCGAGCAACAGTTGGACGCCTCTTTCCTGGGAGAGACCGGCATGGTGCCGACCATCATGGAGATGGTGGAGCGGTACTTGGAAACCACGCAAGGCGGGTTGTTCATCGGTATCGGTATCCTGATCCTGCTCTGGGCGGTATATACCTTCTTCCAATCGGTCGAGACCGCCTTCAATCGTATATGGAACGTCAAGAAACCGCGTTCGATCGTCCGTCAGGCAACGACCTATATCGCTATCGTGGTGCTGATTCCGGTGCTCATCGTCTGCAGTGCCGGTATCACGATCTTCATCCACTCGATGGTAGGCGACTTAAATGGCGTGAGGTTTATGCAATTCGTGATCGTTTGGATGCTCTTCACCGTGATGTATCTGACCGTGCCGAACACGAAAGTTAAGTTATGGAGCGCCCTGATACCGGGTATCCTCATGGGTACGTTGTTCCAACTGTTGCAGATGCTGTCGGTCTATCTGATCACGTTCCTGAGTCGCACGAGCATCGTCTATGGTGCGTTTGCGACCATCCCAATTCTGATGATCTGGTTGCAATACACGAGCCTGCTCATTTTGATCGGCGCGCAGATGTCGTACGCCATCCAGAACAACGAGGAATACGAGTACGAACAGGACCTCAACCAGATGTCGCGGCGGTACAAAGACTATATCATGCTCTACCTGCTATCGACTATTATTGCGCGCTTCGAGAACGACGAAACCCCGTTAACGGCACACGATTTAGCCGTTCGCGACAACCTACCTATCCGATTAGTCAATCAGTTGTTGGGCCGATTGGTGGAGACAGGTATCCTGCGAGAAGTCTATGTAGAGGATGAAGGGGAGGAGAAGACCTACCAGCCGGCGCTCGATACACATAAGATAAGCGTGGGCTTAGTGCTCGACCGTACGGACGCGCAGGGCACGGAGCAGTTCCTGCAGGCACCGACCGAAGAGATGGAAGCGTTCTGGCATAAGTACATGGACGCGAAAGTAAACCACACGACCTTGAACCAAATATTAGTAAACGAATTATAAGTATGAAAAAGAGTTTCTTTTTGGCAGTCGTGCTGTTGCTGAGTCAGTTCAGTATGGCAGCACCGAAGATTGAGCAAGTGGAGCCGCTGAGTTGGTGGACGGACATGAAGATGCCGCTGACCGTTCTCTTCCACGGCGAGGACCTGAAGGATGCCCAAGTGAGCGTTCAGCAAGTAGTGAACGGCAAGGTAGCGAAAGGTGATTGCACGGGCTTGGTGCCCCGCAATCAGCATAACGCCGAGAGCCCGAACTACCTGTTTGTGGACTTCGGTGTATTCCGTCCGGGTCTGTACCGTATCACCTTGAAGAAAGGTAACAAGAAAGCGAGCTACGACTACCTCATCTCGGAGCGCCGCAAGGACAGCCGCAACCGTACGAGTTTCGATGCCTCGGACGTGATCTACCTCATCATGAGTGACCGTTTTGTGGACGGCGACCCGTCGAACAACACCACCAAGGACACCAAAGAGCGTGGCGATAAGAAGAACGTACACGGTCGCTGGGGTGGCGATATCCAAGGTATCATCAACAGCTTCGATCATATCCAGAAATTAGGCTGTACCGCTATCTGGCCGACCCCGATGTTGGGCGACAACGAGGCCGAATGGAGTTACCACGGTTATGCTTGCTCGGACTACTACCATATCGACCCGCGTTACGGTTCTAATTCCAAGTACGCCGAGATGGTGCAGCTGGCGCATCAAAAGGGCTTGAAGATCCTGATGGATATGGTGCCGAACCACTGCGGTGCCGCGCACTGGTGGATGCAGGATCTGCCTTATAAGGATTGGATCAATCAATTCCCGAAATTCACCAACACCAATAACTGCTTTACCGCGAACTATGACATCAATGCTTCGGAGTACGACCGGCTGTTGAGCAACCGCGGTTGGTTCGATCATCCGATGCCGGACATGAACCTGGAGAACCCCGATCTGCTCAAGTATTTCCAGCAGTGGGCAATCTGGTGGGTGGAATACGCTGACCTGGACGGTCTGCGCGTGGATACCTATCCGTATATCGAGAAGAAACCGGGCAGCGAGTGGTTGCGTGCCATCCGCGAGGAGTACCCGAAGCTCAATATCGTAGGTGAGTGCTGGACCCGTCCGGCTCCGGCGGTAGCGTACTGGCAAAGCGGCACGAAGAACTTCGACGGCTTTGACTCCAACCTACCCTGTGTGATGGATTTCCCGCTGGAGGAAGCGATCCGTCAAGCGCTCGAGAACGACGGCAGCGGTTGGGGCAACGGTCTGACGAAGGTATATGACGCCCTGACGATGGACTATCTGTACGGCGATATCAATAACGTGATGACGCTCTTAGGCAACCACGATATGGCACGTATCACCGATGTCGTGAAGGACAAAGACCCGCGTCGCGTCAAGTTAGCGTACGTGCTGCTGGCTACCATGCGCGGTATCCCGCAAGTGCTGTACGGCGATGAGTACGCCATGACATCGAAGAACAAAGAGGACGTGAACCACCACAGCTATCTCCGTGCACCTCTGCCGCAGGGTAAGGAAGTGACGAGCGAGATGCAGGATATGTTTGATTTCCAGAGCGCATTGTTCAATTGGCGTAAGCACGAGAAAGTGCTGCACTACGGCAAGACCATGCATTTCATGGCACGTAACAACACCTACGCTTATTTCCGTTATAACGACGATGAGGCAGTCTTTGTCTTCGCCAATGCAGCCGACGACGCACGCGAGGTGCCGGTTGAGACCTACCAGGAGATCCTGAGTCTGTATAACCCTGTAGGTGTTGATCCGCTGACAGGAAAAGAAATCGACCTGAGCCAAGCGCTGAAGGTCGATGGACTGAGTACGATCATCGTGAAGTTAAAACGATGAACGATTAAGGATTATCGATTATCGGTTAGTATAATCGCTCCGCAAAATGGAGCAGTGAATCGGGGGCGTTATTCAGGACATGAATAACGTCCTCGAGCATTTCTTCGGGGTGTACTACCCCACGCTCCCAGAAATTATTCGCGCCGGACGGCAGCCGTTGCTTACGCCAATTATATACACGTCCGTCTTGATACGCCTTGAACCAGGTATGCTTCTCGTCTAACTCCGCCAACTCAGCAAGCGAGTTACCGTTTGCTCCTACCCATACATCCGCCTCATGGAAATAGCGCAGCGTCTCCTCAATCGTCAGCGGGATCGAGGTCTCTCGCTCATCGTCGTAGAAAGGATAATCCGCACCGGCATCCTTGAAGAGATACGCCAAGTAGTTCCTACCGGAAGGGACGTACCAGGTGCCTCTAAAATTATTGCCTGACATGATAGAGCGCTTTGCGCTCTGACCGCCTTCGGCTGTAGGATCGCTGCCGCTATAAGACCGTTTCACTGTAAGACTTTTGTATTTCGTCTCCACCTCTGCAAAGACGGAATCGGCTTCGTGCAGGCGGCCGGTGAGGGCACCGAGCACGCGGATCCATTCGGCACGGGCAAGGGGCGAACCTTCCTGCCATTCGTTGATATAGATCGTGCGCACGCCGAGTTTCTCCAAGCGCACCGCCTCGAGATTATCATACTGGCCGTAATTGACCGCCAAGAGGGCATCCAGTCCGGCTTGGAGCGTCCGTTCCGCCGAGGGTTTCATCGAGTCCCCCAGGTCTATCTCATCGCCTTTGACGGGCGTGTAGATCAGTTCGGGGTTGCAGACCGCCACGAGGCAGTCCATCGCTTCGAGCGCATAGAGAAAGCCTACCTGCACGGTGGACATCGTACCGAGCCGACGCATCGGTTCGCGTACACAAAGACGCGTGTACGGCTGGAAGACCTCCACGATCGTGCCTGTGTCGGTAGGGGTGATCTGAAAACCTACCGCGTACTTATTCCCCGGGGGAATACTACCCTGCTCTGCGGACTGTTTGCCACAGCCCGCAAAGCAGAATAGCAGTACATTAAAGCTCAGCGCCCAGAATATTGAATGCTTTGTTGCCACGAACGATAACTACTTGACCGTTACGCATCATTTTGACAGCCTTCACCTCAGCCTTGGTGTTCACCACAGCCTCCTTCGGAGCTGCTGCGCCCAGGTTGTCAATACAGAAATACGACGGGGTATTCAGACCATACTGACCGGTACGGCTACCACTCATTGTGAAAGACAGCGCATCTACCTGACCCAGCTCGGTGAGATCAACATAGGTCCACTTATCCATAATGTTGGTGCCTTCTGCCAAATCAACGGACACACTTGCGTTCACAGCCACACCATTCAGATAACCGTAAACAGTGAGCCTGAAATAATCATCTGCACCGAACGGATCACCTGCATACGCATCACCTTTCGTCATTGAGCTGTATGCATAAACGCTGTTGCAAACATACATACCCGGAATAACAGCTGCTTCCTTCAGTGTGATTTTGTCCGGATCGCCCCATGCATTTACATAAAATACAACATAGTTCTGTCCTTCGTAGGCACCACCTGCAATCGACTTGTTAGCATCCTGAAGACCACCGAAAACCGTGTCAGAGTGGCTGGAGATAACAGCACCGGCAACAGAGCTACCGCTGTAAGAAACGGTCTCTTGGAGGCTGAAACTACCGCTCTCGAAATAACCGGTCGTGTCATTAGCGAACTTCAACTCATGCTCCGGTGCAAGGTTGATGTTTTCAAAATCTGCTACTTGCAGATCTGCATACATAGCGGCACTCATCATAGCCGCTGCTGCTAAAAAGAAAATCTTTTTCATAATGTTTTTGTTTTTAATTGTTAATAAATGTTGATTATAAAAAGTGTTATTAGCACTATTGTACATGTAAATCGATGGCGCCTGTTATCTCGGTACTCAGTTCACCGGTGGGACTGTTGATCTCGTCGATCGCGGTGTAGACACGAACGAAATCAATCGTCGGCAGACTAACTGATTGCCCGCTCGCATCTACAGCCCACGAAATGTCAAAACTCGTACCTTCTATATCCGTATTCGGTTTATTGTCCACATAGCCGAAATCCAAGATTTTCTGTACCACCTGTCCGCTGATTTTCTCCGTCTGCGAGGGCAGTTTGGCGCCGTAAAGCGTGTATTCATCTTCTGCTATCCACTGCGGGTAGTACGGTTGCTTATGGAAGGGATTTTGGATTGTATCCCCGGCGCGCGTGTAGGTCTTCTGATAGATATGATTTGTCTGCGGGTCATCGTACAGACTGCCTTTCAGTTCGTACCACGTATCGTCGGGTTTTCCATTCTTGTTCTCATCGCGGCTGACGAGCACGATGCCGGGTTCGGAACTGCCATACACCGCACTTCCGGTCATGTAATAGGCATTACCGAGGATTTGGATGTCACGGCCTTCTTGGTTCTCTACAGAGTGGTCAAAACCGAAGGTAATATATCCGCCCCATCCGCCTAAGCACACCATACCGCCGGCATTGTTCGCAAGCGCCTTTTCGCACTTCCTGCACATGGCTGCCGCATCGTCTCCCTCCTCGTATGTAGGCAGTACGTTGACGAACTGGCCCATGCCCGGCAGGTACTCATAGACTTTGTAGAGGTAAGCGGAGTTATGGGCCACCGGTGTCGTGTCCTGTTTCTGCTCGTAGGTGCCTGTCACGCGGCACAGATGCCCGGGGATGTCACCGGTCATAGCCGTCCATCGTTCACTTCCGTCGTAGCCGTAACAATGCAGCACGCCGGACGAGACGTAGTTCTTCGCATCCGTGATATAAAGCGCCTCATCGGTGGCCAGCAGGCCGTATGGGTTCTCATAGGACGATAGCGGATAGACCTTCGAATATTGATAATCCGCCGTGGAGATACCCCGCACTTGCTTATTCGCATGATCGAGTACATAGACGGTAGAGCCAAGCACGGAAAGGTTATTGGCATGGATCGGCAGGACGGTCTTGACCTGTTTGTTAGCGAGCACGTAGAGCCCGTCGTCGGTAGCTACCCAGAGCTGTTGGCGGTCATCAACACGGATACGTTGCGGGTTCTTACCGACGATGATCTTTTGTTTCTCGGTTAGGGACGCAAGATCGATGACGGACACTGTGGAGTCATGGCGGTTGGTGAGGTAGCCGCCGGAGTTGACGACAAACAGTTCGTCGCCTACCACACACAATTCATCCGGCTGATGGCCGACCTTCACCTCCCGCGTGATCTTCAGGCTGGCGGTGTCGATCTCGAAGACCGAACCAAGCATGTCCGGATCAGCGATCGAGCCCACGTACGCACTCACGTATGCCTTGCCGCCGTAGAAAGCCACGTACCGGCAGTTCGGTATATCGATGCTCCCGATATGGCGCGCCTGCAGGTCCATGATCTCCACGCGGTGGGAGCAGTTGATGACGGCATAAAGGCGTGCGCCGTACTGTTGGATATCGTTGCCGACATCGCCTAATTCTTTGAGTTGGGTCGGGTTCTGCGCCCCGTACCAGTTGGCATAATAAGTGCCGGTCTCAAGATTCATATAGTCCAGCCGCGCTTTGTTCGAACCCATATTGCCCTCGCAGAGCACGTACAGTCCACCCTTCTGCACTTCCTTCGTCACCTCCGTCGGAATCGTCGGATAGATGACCTCGTCGTGCCGGCAGGACCATAGGAGAACACATACCAAAATGGTAAATGGTAAATGGTAAATGGTAAATGGTTTTAGTATCGGAAAGCGAGCGTGCATCGTACGTTTTGTTTGGGCATCGGGTAGTTCTGGATTACCTCGTAATCCTGCCCGAGCAGGTTGTTAATCTCTATGTTTGCTTTAAGCCAGTACCGCTTGATCGACCACTCTCCGTAGATGGTCATATCGTGCGTGTACCAAGGCTGTACGTAGTTATAGATCGTGTTTTCTTGCTGACCGTAGCGCTCCCCGACGTAGATGAAGGAGTACGTCAAGCCATAATGGTCGCCGCGCTTGCTGGACCAGTCCAGACTTGCCACCACACTCCCGCTGTGCCATGGGATATAAGGGATCTGATGCCCGTAATAGGTGTCGGTGGGGTTGGTCACATCGATCGCTTTGTTGTAGGTATAGTTGAGTCGCGTGCGGAGCACAAAGCGCAGCGGCAGATAGAACGACATATCGCCGTGTGCATCGACACCGTGGATCTTGACTGTCCCCAAGTTGAGCATCGTCCAGCGGAATTGCTGTCCCTTCGGGTACGCGATGATTTTATCGGTCACGCGGTTGTAGTAGTACGAAGCCGAGAAAGACAGCTCATACGCCTGCGCCTTCTTCCGGTACGCCAGTTCGATACTATGTTGCCGCGCCAGCTCAGGACGGAGGTTCGCATTGCCCAGATCCGTGTAATAAAGGTCGTTGAAGGTCGGATAGCGGTAACTCTGCTTGTAGAACGCATTGAGACTGAGGTCGATCTTGGGGTACGGACGGAAGGAAGCGAACACGCCTGGCGTGAATTTAGGATTGGTGATTGGTGATTTTTGATTTTCGATTTGGGTCATCAGTACCGAAGCCTGCAAGCGTACGTACTCCTTAAAGTTGAATGCCGTGGCGGCAGAGAGCCAATGCGAATGGCGGTCAAAGAACTCCTTCCCATCGTCCAGCAGCAGGTTCGCACGATCGAGGGCGTTATACTGGTAGTCATACGCCAGGGACAGGTCCCACCAGTTGAAGAGCTGCACCTTATTGGCAAAGGAAAGGTAGGCTTCCTGCTGCGTATATTCGTTGTTGGAGGGCAGGAGCTTGACATCGAAATTGTGATAATGCGTGTAGTCGTTCGCGTACTTGAGCAGCAGCCGCGTGCTCCACCGATCCCACCATTCGTCCTGCCATTGAGCCTGCACAAAGGTGTTGCGGTCCTGGAGTCGTTCTCCGTTGCGCCAGACGTTATTGACAATAGCGCCGGGTATTCCTCTGTCGGACCAGTAGTTATAGGCATGCACGCGCCAGAAACCGGTTGTGCGGTAGTAATGATGCAGACCCAGCTCTGCCCGCACGGCATTGATATCGCCGTTCTGACGGATGGCTGTGGTATCATAGGCCGTCGTGCCGTCCGGAAAGACGCGCTTGTAGCGGAAAGGATACTTACCGTTCGAATAGACATACTCCGCGTCCATGGTCAACGACAGCCCTTCCGTCAGCTTCACATCCACGCCCACGCAGGGGTTCGCCAAAGCAAACGAACCGAAGCGCATCTGCGCGCGTACGTGTGCGCGCTCGCCCGCTTTAAAATAAGGTTTACGCGTGGTAAGATAGACGTTCCCTGCCGCACCGAACTCGCGGGCAGACTGAAAGATATCGGATTTCTGCCCCTTGTACAGGTCTATCTGCTCCATGTTATCCAGCGAGAAACGTCCCAGGTCCACCTGTCCGTTCTGGGCGTTGCCCAGCTGCACACCGTTGTAATAGACCGCCGTGTGCTGGCTGCCCATGGAGCGGACGTTGATCGTCTTGATACCGCCTACCCCGCCGTAATCTTTGAGCTGGATGCCTGAGAAATAACGCAACGCGTCAGCCACCGTGAGGGCACAGAGGCGTTTGAGTTCTGCTCCTTTGAGGGTCTGCGGCACGATGACATCTTTCGTTAACGCACGCGCCGTCACCTCGACCTCCTCGATGCGGAAGTCGTTGTACAAACTATCTGCATAGCCGGCCTGCTCCGGTTCTAAACCGGCGAAGACAGGCAATGCACTCAGTGCGGCAATAACTATGAGAATGTTGCGTCTTATCATCGTTTCGTCCTATTCCAGGAGGACTACTCCTTTGCGCAAAGAGGGAAGCGATCTGACTTAGGTCGTACGACCATCACAGTTGCCGGTCAGTCCGGGATTTGCACCCGTGTTCTCTTCCTTTCCTTGCTTTATTTTTTAGCGGGGTCGGTTGTTAAATCGATACCTAATTTCTTAAATGTCTTCCAATCCACCTCTTTGAGCATGACGGTCGAGTGCGCCTGACAGCCCTTCATGAGCGGCAGGGTGGCGAGTGCCTTGCGGCAGTTCTCATCCTGCAGCGAGAGGACGGACAGTGCCACTAATACCTCGTCCGTGTGCAGACGCGGGTTCTGACCGTGCAGGTAGCTGATCTTCGTGCGCTGGATCGGTTCGATAATATTCTGCGGGATGAGCCGTATGCTGTGGTCGATACCCGCCAGCTCTTTCATCGCGTTGAGCAACAACGCAGCGGACGAGCCCAAGAGTTCACCTGCCTCGGCGGTGATGATCTTACCGTCCGGCAGTTCGATCGCCGCGGCATGGGCAAACGCCCCGTCGTGCATTGCACCGGCGAGTGCACGCCTTTCGCGGGCGGCTACCGTCGTAGGACGGATGGCTGTGGTGATACCCATCTGTTGCTGCAGCAGCGCCAGTTTCTTGATCTCCGCATCGTTTCCCTTGCCGTTCGCCAGATGGCAGAGGGCTTGGAAATAACGACGGATGATCTCCTGCTTGCTCGCTTCGCGTACCGCCTCGTCGTCGCTGATGCAAAACCCGACCATGTTGACGCCCATCTCCGTCGGCGAATGGTACGGACTCTTACCGTAGATCGAGGTGAAGAGCGCATCCAGCACTGGATAGATCTCGATATCGCGGTTGTAGTTCACCGCCGTCTTACCGGTGGCTTCCAGATGGAATGGATCGATCATATTCACATCATTGAGGTCCGCTGTGGCAGCCTCATAGGCGATGTTAAGCGGGTGCTTGAGCGGCAGGTTCCATACCGGGAACGTCTCGAACTTGGCGTATCCCGCTTCGCGGCCATGCTGCTGCTCGTTGTAGAGCTGACTCAGGCAAACCGCCATCTTTCCGCTACCCGGTCCCGGTGCTGTGACGACCACTAAGGGACGCGTGGTCTCGATATAATCGTTCTTACCGAAACCGTCCTGCGAGGCGATGAGCTCCACGTTATGCGGATAGCCCTCGATGACATAGTGGTAATAGACGCGGATACCCTTGCGCTCCAGGCGCTGCCGGTACGCATCCGCCGAACGTTGACCCGAATAGTGCGTGATGACCACCGAGCTGACCATGAACCCGCGGTGCATGAACTCGTCGCGCAGACGCAGCACGTCCTCGTCGTAGGTGATACCCAGATCCTGACGTATCTTATTTCGTTCGATATCCAGCGCCGAGAGCACGATCACGATCTCCAGCGAGTCCTGCAGTTGCATGAGCATCTGCAGTTTACTGTCCGGCATAAAACCCGGCAATACCCTACTCGCGTGCAGGTCGTCGAAGAGCTTACCGCCTAACTCCAGATACAGCTTGTTGCCGAACTGGGCGATACGCTCGCGGATATGCTCCGACTGAATCTTGATGTATTTATCGTTATCAAAAGCTTTCATTCACTTTTCACTTTTCACTTTTATCCGCATTGTTCTGAGCCTCCTCGTCGTCCTCGTCGTGGTGGTAGTAGTAATACGAGCGGTAGGCCTTATCGTCCTTCACGAGGCGACCGTAGATCTTTCCATAGATCTTTCCGTACCGTTTGGACTTGGAGTTGTTACCGCCGTAGCCGTAACCGTAGCCGCCGTAACCACCGTAACCGAAGTGACCGTAACCGTAACCACCGTAACCACCGTAGCCGTAGCCATAACCCGAACCGTACGAGTGACGCCCCTCGGTCGGGATATCGGACAGCACGATCTGGATCTGCTCGGGGTTCTCAACGACCTCCGACATCTGCTCCAGTGTCTGCTTGCAGAACGACTTATTGGTCTGCATACAACGGATGACGAACAAGCACATATCGCTGTTCTCGATGATGGCATACGCATCGGGCACCAGACCGATCGGCGAGGTATCGATCACGATATAATCGTACTGCTCGCGCAAGTCCTTGAGGGTCTGGCTCAGTTTGTCGGTGTGTACCAACTCACCCGGGTTAGGCGGAATCGTACCGGCACGCATGAAGTCGAAGCCGAACGGGGTGTTGCGTACCATTGCCTCCTCCATCTCGCAGTCGCCGATCAGGTAGTTCGATACACCGTCACCGTTCTCCAGACCTAACTTGGTGTGGATATTCGGTTTACGGAGGTCGAGGTCGATGAGCAGCACCTTACGGCCGGTCATGGCATAGAGCGCCGCGAGGTTGGTGGAGAGGAAGGTCTTACCGTCACCGGACTCCGTGGAGGTCACACAGATGACCATCTTCTCTTTGCGCTTGAGCACGAACTCAATACGCGTACGGATGGCACGGAGCATCTCCGCATAACTCGATCGCGGCGAAGCACGGACGAGCGTCGGGTTCTGGCTCTTGGCGTGACGCAGCGTACCGATGAGACGGAAATATTTGAGTTTGACTACATCCTTCGGCGAGCGGATCTTGTTATTGAGCAACTCACTGAGGATGATGAGGATCATCGGAATCAGGAAACCGATAATGAGGTAAGTCGAGGTCGTCTTGGATTTGGCCTTGGCGTTCATGACAGCCGTCGTACGGGCCTTATCCATGATCGAGTTATCCGGCGTGTTGGACGCTTTCTGGATCTCGGCTTCGGCACGTTTCTGCAGGAAGAAGGTGTAGTAGTTGTCATCGATACGATAGTTACGCTCGATGGCTACCATCTGCAGCTCTTTCTCCGGCAGCTGTTTGATGGAATGCTCCACCTCGTCCATACGGCGTTTGAGGTCCGCTTTCTCGATCTCCAGACTCGCCCGCATGGAGGTGACAACCTCTTCGATGGCAGTCTTGACGTTCTCGATGTCCTTGGTGTATTTAGCGTAGTACACGTTCTTCTCCGTCAACTCGCCGCGCTGGATACGCAGGTCGTTAAGTTGTTGTACGAGGCCCATGAGCATCGGTTCGTTGATACCCATCGTGGTCGGCGCGATGACCGCACCGGTCTCGATGTTCTGGTGGATATATCCGATCAGGTAATCGAAGTAGGTCTCACGCAGACGCAGCGCCATCGCCTGTTGGTCGTAACCTGCTACGAGGCCCATCAACTGACCGGCATAGGAGTTGACGTCAACGAACTTGTTCTCCTGACGGAAATTGGTCATCGCACCTTCGCTCACCTGCAAAGACGACTGGAGGTTATCCAGCTGCTCGTTGATGAAGCGGATCGAGTTCTCCGCCACCTCGTTCTTCTGCTCCAGGTTCTGCAGCAGGTAGATCTTCGCCAGCTTGTCGATGAACTCGCAGTCACGTTGCGGGGTCTCACTCACGAGCGAGAGGGCCAGCACGGTTGATCCTTCGGTGACGAAGGATAGCTGCAGACGGCTCATGAACTCATCCACCAGCGACTCGTGCTTGCGGAAACGGAAGTAGATCTTTCCGCTGTTAACCATCAGCTCGGTCGGCCAGATGACGATATCGAACAGTTGACAATGGATCGGTTCGCCGTAATGTGCCTCCAGCTCCAGGGGAAGGTCCTCATCCGTGGAGGAGATACGCAGCGAACCGTCGTCGCGGAACGCCACCTGATACATCGGACCGTAGGCACGCTCATCCACCCGCGTGTACTCCACGAGAATAGGCGTCTGGCGATAGAGCATACGGGTCTTGAAACGTCCCTGGGTGATATACTCCACGTTCATGAACGGAAGGCTGTCCACTACCCTGCTCATCAGGTCGTACGACCCGAGCATGATCATCTGGTTGTTCACGTTCTTGTACCCGGCATCGACACCGAAACCGCTCATCAGGGCAGATGCCGAACCACCGTATGTGCCGCTCTCCTTAATGACGATCGTGCCCTGCGAGAAGTAAGTAGGGATCCAACGACGGTTCTTGAGCATCGCCATACCTAACGCGATCGCGAGTGCAATCACGAACAGGTACCAGTAATGCAGGAAAGTGAATAACCACTCCAGCGGGTTAAAATTGAGACCGCTGTCCTCATCGTCGCCGCCTTGCTGCGGATCAGCCTGATAATAGTTCTGATTTCCTCCGGCCTGATAATAATACTGACTGTTGCCGCCAGGCTGATAATACGCATTTTGCCCGGGCTGACCATACGGGTTCGCTCCACCGGGATTGTAATATTGATTATTTGCCATAATTCTTATTTATAGATATAAGCCACATAATTCAACACCGTCGTGAGTAATGCCACCGAGCTGGTGATCAGGCTAATGAAGCCTGAGTAGGACGGCACGGTGTAGAAGCTGTTCTTCGTACGCGCCACGTAGATCACGTCGTTCGGATAGACATAGTAGTACTTGGAGTCGATGATCGAGTTGGTACGCATATCAAACTCCAATATCTCCGGTTCCTCGCCGTTGTCGCGCGGACGGATGATACGTATATGTCGGCGGTCACCGCTGTTCATCACGTCGCCCGTCATCGCCAGCGCCTGGAAGATGTTCATCTTCTCCTTATAGATATAGAACTGTCCCGCGTGCGCGTCACCGACCACGGAGAAGTACTTGTTGTACAGCGCCACCTTCACGTCCGCATCGGGGATGATCTCGCGGAACGCTGCCCGCAGGGTATCCTGCGCCTCGATCTCCGTGAGGCCCTGCACCTTCACCGGATGGAGGAAGGGCAGGTCTATTGTTCCGTCCTCGTGCACACGGTACGAGTTAGCGTACTGACCGGAGGTAGCGGTGTTGTTCGTACCTAACATCTTACTCATCGTCTCGTCCATGGTGATCAGACGGTAGATGATCTCGTCGTTGATACGGATACGGTACGGCTCGTAACTCACCGAGTCATAGACCGGTAACTTATTGCATTTGGTCGGCTCTTGCAGGTAACCGATCACGCGATGGCTGTAACAACTGCTCATCAATACGGCAACGAGGCCGAGCATCAAAAGATAGACCTTTTTCATTTGCTACCTCCGTTTCCGTAATATTTGTTCACGTGGTTGATACCCGTCTGCACGATCGTGTAGATTAAGACACCGAACGAAATTGTGGCTGCGGTGACGCCGATGACGGTCGTCACGTGGTTGATACCGAAGCTGTAACCCGGGATCTGACGGATATAGATGATATCGTTCGGCTCGATGTAGTAATACTCCGAGTTGATGATATCTTTCGAACGGGCATCAAAAGTCTTGATGGTCGTCACACCGTTCTTCTCGCGCACGAGCTTGATCTCCTTACGGCTGTTGAACTCACCCAAGTCTCCTGCCATGGCCAGGGCCTCGAAGATGGTCATCTTCTCTTTGTTGATCATGTACCGACCACTCTGGGCACCGATCACCGAGAAAGAGCGGTTCACGATATTGACCTCCACCGAGACGGTGCTGTAACCCGGGATCTCCGCGAGTAGTTTGCCCAACTCCTCTTCGAGTTGGTACTTCACCTCACGCGTCGTCTTTCCTTCCACATACTGCTTACCGATGGTCGGGAAGTCGATATTACCTTCCTCGTCAATCAGATAGGTGTACAGATCATAACTGCCGTAGGAGCTCCGCTGACTCATCTGCTGCCGCATCTGGGATGCATTCGATCCACCGGCATTGTACATCTTCATGATCTTCTCGTCCAACGAATAGACATAGACATACAATCGGTCACCGATTCGCAGTTGGTAATCCTCAAAACTAAGCGTATCCGCATAGTGCGGGATATACTTGTCCGGTTCCTGCATGTAGTTCACTTTCCGCGCCGTCACACAAGAAGACAACGCGATAGCGACTACTGCCAGAAAGAATAAATATTTAAATTTTAAAATCATAAATCATAAATCTTAAATTCGCGCTATCGACGCTCGTCCCAACCAAAGGGGTGTTTTGCTAATGGTAATTTGGCCAAGGGGTGATACTCGCCTACGAGTCCGATCGGTTCGGCATGACGGATCTGCGCCACGGTCTCGATACACGGACGTGCCTCGCTGATACGGAAACCGTTGCCCGCGAGGATCTGCTTGTACGACTCCGTATGCAACTCCGTGAAGCCGGCACTGAACTCAAACTCCTCGCCATCGATATTAAGCGTACGGTAGGTGCGTTTCTCGCCCTGCACGGCATTGGCGGGCAGACAGGCCGCATTGATACTGAGGAAATAGCGTACGCGCGCGTGCTCGAGCTCCAGGTACCCCGCTACGCGGTCGAAGGACATGACATGGACGATGTTCTGCTTCACCGGACCGAACACCCACTGCAACATATCGTAGAAATGCACACCGATATTGGTGGCGATACCGCCGGACTTATGCACGTCGCCTTTCCAGGCCGCGTAGTACCAGTTTCCTCGACTCGTGATATAGGTCAAGTCCACATCATACACTTTCTTCGGATCGGCTGCCGTCTCGCGCTCCACTTTCTCTTTGAGCGCACGTATCTTCTCGTGCAGACGCAGCTGCAGAATCGTGTAGGCTTTGTGTCCCGTCTCGCGCTCTACCTCCAGGAGGTTGTCGATGTTATAGGGATTGAGCACCAGCGGTTTCTCACAGATCACATCGCAGCCCAGACGCAGACCGTAACGAATGAACGCATCGTGCGTGTAGTTCGGCGTGCAGATAGACACCCACTGCAAGGGGTTCTCCGTCCGCATCTGCTTGGAACAGAAACGGTCGAACTGCTCATTCTCCGTATAGAACGAACAATCCGGGAAGGACGAATCCAGACGTCCCACACTGTCAAACTTGTCATACGCCACGAGCAGGTTGTTACCTGTGTCTGCGATCGCCTTAATGTGCCGCGGCGCAATATATCCCGCCGCTCCGATCAATGCAAAATTCAATTTTTTGTTTTCCACAATAGTATCCTCTTAATTATATTTTTTCCGTTTTGTAGTATTGCTTCTTTGTACCACGCCCCGCGGTTATTGGTCCAGCGTTGCGGATGGGTAGTCATCATCACGTGCTTGGGTAATCTCCCCTGCCCGATCGCTTGCAGCAGTTCGGGCGTCGTGTGCCAAGTCAAGCCGGCTTTCGTCCATTCGTCCTGATGACCGGGTATCTTATCCCGCACGCTCACCTTGTAGCCGTCCCAGCAGCGTCCCGTGTCCGTGAGGTAGAACACATCGCTAAAATCCGTATCCAGATACGGCTCGCCGGTGATACCGAGCGTCTTGTAGTCGTATTTCTTCCACAGGTCCTTGCCGTCCCACTTACTCGTCGGCGCACCGTGCATACAGATCGTCTGAACCGCATAGTACTGCCGGAAATAATCGAGCCAAGTCTGAAAATGACTCCACGCCGCATCCACATCGCCGCCGCACAGGCTCATGTCCTCGTAGTGGTAACCGATCTCGTGTCCCAATTTCGCAATCGCCCGGATGATCTCCGGATGGTTGCTCTCCGGTCCTACGCGGAAATAGTACGTTGCCTTGGCACCCAAGGACGCCTCTATCTGCGCCGTTTTCAGACTGTTCGCCGGCTTCGCATCCACATCATGTCGCAAGATGACGAATTTGCCCTTATGACCTCGAAGATAATCCGCGTACGAGATCAACTGATAGCCCTTTGCTTGCAGGGTCTCCAACAACTCGCGATATATGTCCAGCGTAAAGTCCCGCATTAACGTTCGGCCCGCATGGGGTTCTCCAAAAAGTCTTTGTACGCGAGGCGGATGCCGTCCTCAAGTTCGGTCTTGTACGTCCAGCCGAGTGCCGTAGCTTTGCTCACGTCGAGCAGCTTACGCGGCGTACCGTCCGGACGCGTCGTATCCCAGAGTATCTCCCCTTCGTAACCAACCACCTTTGCCACGAGCTCGGTCAAGGCCTTGATCGTCAACTCCTTGCCCGTGCCGGCGTTCACCGTCTCGTTGCCCGAGTAGTTGTTCATCAGGAACACGCAGAGGTTCGCCAGGTCGTCCACATACAGGAACTCGCGCAACGGACTACCCGTGCCCCAGCAGGTCACACTCTTCTTGCCCTCTACTTTCGCTTCATGGAAGCGGCGAATGAGCGCCGGCAGCACATGGCTGTGCTCGGGGTGGTAGTTATCGTTCGGACCGTAGAGGTTGGTCGGCATAACGGAGATATAATCGGTGCCGTACTGGCGATTGAGGAACTCGCAGTATTTGAGTCCGCTTATCTTCGCGAGCGCGTACGCTTCGTTCGTCTTTTCCAACTCACCGGTCAGCAGACACGATTCTTGCATCGGTTGGGGCGCCATACGCGGGTAGATACACGACGAGCCCAAGAACTCGAGCTTCTTGCAGCCGTTCTTCCACGCCGCATGGATGACGTTCATCTCCAGAATCATGTTATCGTACATGAAGTCCGCGAGGGCGTTCTGGTTCGCCACGATACCACCTACCTTGGCAGCAGCCAGGAAGACGTATTCCGGCTTCTCCGCAGCAAAGAACGCTTCTACCGCCTCTTGGCGGCACAAGTCTAACTCCTTATGCGTGCGGGTGATAATGTTCGTATATCCCTGACGTTGCAACTCGCGCACGATCGCACTTCCCACCATTCCGCGGTGGCCGGCAACGTATATCTTTGAATTCTTTTCCATCATTTTACAATGCCTTTCTCTAAGTATTCTGCGAGGTTGAAGTGCTCGCGCGTCACTTTATGCATATCGTGCTTTACCATCAACTCGACGAGTTGCTCAAAGCTCGTGCTCTGCGGGTTCCAACCCAGCTCACGCTTGGCTTTCGATGGATTGCCTAAGAGGTTCACCACGTCCGTCGGACGGTAGAAGTCCGGGCTCACGGCTACAACCACCTTACCGGTCTTGACGTCAATACCTTTCTCGTCAATACCCTTTCCTTCCCAGCGCAGCTCGATGCCGGCATGGTGGAAAGCCAGCGTGGCAAACTCCCGTACGCTATGCTGTACACCGGTGGCGATCACGAAATCTTCCGGCGTCGGGTGCTGCAGAATGAGCCACATGCACTCCACGTAATCCTTGGCGTATCCCCAATCTCGGAGCGAATCCAGGTTGCCTAGGTACAGGCAGTCCTGCATGCCATGCGCGATACGAGCGGCAGCCAGCGTGATCTTACGTGTCACAAAGGTCTCGCCGCGGCGCTCAGACTCATGGTTAAAGAGGATACCCGAGCAGCAGAACATATCGTACGCCTCGCGGTACTCTTTGATGATCCAGTAGCCGTAGAGCTTGGCTACGGCGTAGGGCGAGTACGGATGGAAAGGCGTGGTCTCCGACTGCGGCACTTCCTCTACCTTACCATAGAGCTCTGAGGTTGAAGCCTGGTAGATCTTGCATTTCTTCTCCAAGTGGTTCGTACGCACGGCCTCCAAGATACGCAGAACACCGACGGCATCCACGTCTGCCGTGAACTCCGGGGCATCGAAGCTCACCTGCACATGGCTCTGTGCGGCGAGGTTGTATATCTCGTCCGGCTGCACCTTACCCACCAATTTCACGAGCGACATCGAGTCACTCATATCGGCATAGTGCAAATGAAAAGGCGGCGTACCCTCCAGGTGGGCGATACGCTCGCGATAATCGACCGAGCTACGACGGATGATACCGTGTACCTCATATCCCTTCTCCAATAAAAACTCCGACAGATAACTGCCATCCTGCCCGGTCACACCGGTGATCAATGCTATTTTTGCCATAATAAAAATTACAAATCGGGCGCAAAATTACAACTTTTTTTTGACATATGCAAGCCCGCGCGCGATTTTCTTTCTTTTTTTGTAAAAAAAATCACTCCCCCTTGCATATATCAAATTTTTTGTGTAATTTTGCAGCGCAAAATGCATTATGAGTAGAATATACATTAAAAAAGCAAAAGACGCGGGTGATTTGTCGGTGGACTTGTTGTTCAGCGATCAAACGACCCGTAGAGTGGATATAGGTGACTTCATCCGTCGTCATCCTCATCCGCAGTATAATAAATATCTTGACCCTCAGAAATTCCGTCGTTTTGAAATCGAAAACGGCAACATTGTTTGGGGCAAGAATTGGGATCTTATTTTCCCGGTTGAGCAACTGTACGCAGGTGTAATTGCCGACTAACCCTCGCTGCCACCGACAGCGTAAAAAAGCGGTGACAAATTGATTTTTCGCGTTTGCGATTTATTGGGTGCTCTTGAGAATGTGAGAAGTTTTTATAGTAGCCACAATGATAAGTCAGCAAACGTCCACTTCACGTGGGCGTTACTTATTTGTGGCATAGGCATTTCTCACAGCCTTCAAGAGCAATAAGGAACGTCCATTTTTTTGTATATTATTAAGTTTAAAAATAATCTTTTATGAAAGCAAAGTATTTATTTCTAATTGCATTGAATTGCATAGTAATGATTTCATGTCAAGGCAATATCCCAGACAGTGTCCAAGACATTAACAATGGTAAAGACGATAAACAGAGTTCAGGAGTTGTCGAACGATTAGATGGACTAGTCGACAGCATTGGCTCTATTGTTAGCTCTGTAACACAAGAAGATGGATCTATTGTCATGACAGACGACCAAGGCAATACTATTACCAAAGATACGGAAGGAAATATTACCATTCTCACAAAAAATGGAGTGGTTATTCTTGTAGATTATTCTGTAAACGAAGATTCTTCAGCTGCGAAAGATAAATGGTATGACTCAAAATGGAGTGGTATAAGGAACAAGAAAAGCTCTTATTACGTAGATGAATTTCATGAATTTTTGCAGCGCTTAAAAATGTATGGCTTTCAAATGGAAACGCAGACTTTTATGAAAGATTCCATTGTAACCTATATCGTTAATGGTAATTTGTATAATATGAGTCTAAAATCAACAACTTGCGCAATCCAAAAAACTGAAACGCAAACGAACTATACTGGTAGTAGAAGATATCATCTGTCCAATATGTAGTTTCCCCCGATATTGTCGAGAAACAAGGAACTACATATAGATATGCGGTATTAACAGAAGATACACATTTGTATTCCCATGTGGTATATATGAATGAAAAAATAATGTATGACAGGTATTTATCCGTGGATAGTGTATTAACAGATGCAATAAATTTTGGGGATATATATATGCAAGAAAAAATCCTATCAAGAAGCGACACTACAACGCTATATAATTATCGTCGTTTAGATGACACTCAATTTGCGGTATACAATAATGCTGAATCATATATATTCAAAGAAATCACAGATAGATCAAAACCATATTTATCCATGCTAGACATGAATGGAAATGAAATAATGGTATTTGAATTAATATCTTTTTAACGTTTAATCAATATAGCGAGCAGGAGCGCTAATCCAAAACTAATTATGACAATAGAATCAATTATCGGAATAACAAGTGGTATAATTGGTATAGGAGGTTTTCTATTTGCAGTAGGGCAAACTTATAAAGAGCTTTCATTAGCAAAGTCTTTGGAAAGACTTACGAATAAAAACTTTTCTACAAAAAGGCATCGTCGTATCCTTAAATGGATGAATTTTCGACTGTTAGGACATCCAATAAGCCAAAAATACATTCAAGAGTTTGTGTTGAGCGATAGAGGCAAAGAGGCTGTGTTTATGGATATTTGTGAGAAAAACAACATAGAACCGACCAAGGAGATGTGTGTGAAATTTCTAAAAGCAGATATGCCAAAGTTCAGAAAGGAATATCAAAGCAAAAAGAAAATGGTTAAACCTTCATTAAATACCAAAGGGGAGCAAATCGTGTATATGTCAGAACTTTTGAAAGAACGTTATCCGGAAACATGCACTCGACTTCTCCAAATTCTCGACAAGTATCATGTACACTATAAATGGATTAGAGGTACAAAGGATATTTGGTGTCGCGATTACATGCCGATTCAGATAGAATCGGGTAAATTCATTCAATTCAGGTACGAGCCAAGTTATTTGAAGGGCAATAAAGAATGGGAAGAATCCCGCTCGGATGTAAAAGAGATTTGCCGAATAAATAAAATAGATGCAGCATTCTCAGATATTAATTTGGATGGAGGAAATGTGCTGATTTGTGACGGAAGAGCTATTATTTCGGATAGATTATTCTCAGAAAATTCTGAGCGTGATAAAGATTCTTTGATTAAAGAATTGGCAGAACTTCTTGAATGTGAAATCATTATTATTCCGGCTCTAAGGTCTCAAGCAGAAGACCTTACGGGACATGCGGACGGAATGGTTAGATTCGTAAACCGAAATACAATTATCGGAAATGAACGTCGTCCGAATGAATATAAATATATGAAGGATGTTTTACAAGCAGCGATAGATAAATTCAACCTGACTTATATTGATATTCCATACTTCGAGGATAAAGATGCCAAACATCCGTATAGCGCAATAGGAATATATGTGAATTATTTGGAGTTAAACGATTTGATCATAGTGCCGATATTTAATAGTAAGGAGGATAATGCTGCTGTAGAAATTATAAAGAAGGCATTTCCTAACAAGCATATAGAAACCATCAATTACAATGATGTTGCTAAAGAAGGAGGCCTTTTGAATTGCACAACTTGGGTCGTGAATAAGTGATACTGAATACCTACACCCTCACCGGATAGGAGGTAAAATAAGCAACATCCATTTCGTCCGAATATTATTCGGATATCAGAGTTCCCCTGTTCTCACGAGCAGGGGATTTTCTTTAGCCTGTATTATTTTTCGGCTTCTCCTCCTCTGCCTGTATTATTTTTCTTGTTTATACTTCTTTAGCCTGTATTATTTTTCTTGTTTATACTTCTTTAGCCTGTATTATTTTTCGGCTTGTCTCATCTTAGCCTGTATTATTTTTCTTGTTTATACTTCTTTAGCTTGTATCTTTTTCTGTATTTATCATACTTAGCTTGTATTATTTTTAGCCATTTTTGATAAAATTCTATCAAGATATTTGCATATGTGGGATTTTTTGTGTACTTTTGCACCCGAATTTAAGGAGAGGAACGACGGTCGAACGACAGTCAAGCGACGGTGAAGCGACAGTCAAAGCCAATGTGAAGCCAATGTCGACCCGACAACAAGCCAAAAATAATGTACAATACTATATTATATATTAATATATAATATACTTTTTAAAACCCTCTTTTTTATGTCAAAAGTAACAACATCCTCAGGTATCGAACAAATCCACGGTAAGACCTACGGCCTCGACCGAGGTTATTTTTACATGCGTAATGGCAAACAATTCTATCGCGAACGCGACGAAGATTATCAGCAACATCAGTCTCCCCGCCAAAAATGGAATTCTGCCGCCTTCAAGTATGCCAATTCTCAACTTAAACTTCTGAACTCTCCTGAGGCCAAAGCCCAATTAGCAGCAGACTTCGAGGCTGCTAAACACATTGCTTCCAACGGCAAAACCTATACTACTGTGCGTGCTTGGAAGTACAATTCCCTCATCCACGAGTACAAACAATCGCACCCCTTTGAGCAATAAATTGTGATTTTTTGCGGTTAAATCTTGCAAATTTGAAAAATTTGTAGTACCTTTGCAGGCGCAAAGGTTTGGACAAATGAGTAAACAAGCGGCGATAGTGATTCCGGAGGGGTGCAAGCGGGTGCTGCTGCATGCGTGTTGTGCGCCGTGCTCGAGTGCGATCGTGGAGTGGTTGCTGGCACACGAGGTGGAGCCGGTGATCTACTACTATAATCCTAATATATACCCGCGCGATGAATACGAGATCCGCAAGAACGAGAGTAAACGCCATGCGGAGTCACTCGGCATCCAGTGGATCGATGACGACTACGATCACGAGGGCTGGCGGAAGGGTGTCTGCGGACTTGAGCAGGAACCGGAGCGGGGTAAGCGCTGTGCGCGCTGTTTCGCTATCCGGCTACGCAAGACGGCCGAGAAGGCGCAGGAGTTGGGGCTGAATTATTTTGCGACAACCCTCGCCTCATCCCGCTGGAAGAGTTTAGAACAGATAGAAGCCGCCGGCAAAGCCGCCGAGTTACCGGGCGTCCATTTCTGGGCACAAAACTGGCGGAAGGACGGCTTGCAAGAACGGCGAAACGAGTTATTAAAAGAATACCAATTTTACAACCAACAATACTGCGGCTGTGAGTTCAGCCGACGCGACGTATGATTACCTATCCTCTTGCCATTATTGCGATTGTATTAGCGACCATCCTCTTTGTGCCGATGGTGTGTCGCAAGATCCGTATCCCGAGTATCGTGGGATTCATCTTGGTCGGCATCGTGGTCGGCCCTTACGGTCTGGACCTTATCAGCGGTGGTTCCGCGATCCAGACCCTTGGCAAGATCGGTATGTTGTACATCATGCTGCAGGCAGGTATTGAGGTAGATATCAACGACTTCAGGCAACAGCGAAGGCATGCGATTGCGTACGGCTTCTACGCCTTCGTGTTCCCATTTGTGCTCGGATTGGTGACGAGTAAGCTGATGGGATTCGGTTGGGTGACGAGTACGCTGATGGGTGCGATGTACGGTTCGCACACGCTGATGACCTACCCGATTGTGAGTCGTTACGGCGTGCAGAAGAACGCGGCGGCGAACATCGCGATCGGCGGTACGATGCTGACGATCTCGCTCTCGCTGTTGGTGCTGGCGATACTGAAATCGAATTTCGTGTATGAAGATGCGATCACGACGAGCGGTCTGATTGCCCGCGTGGTGGTGACGGTTGTAGTGATCACGCTGCTGTTCCCGTGGTTGGCGCAACGCTATTTCAAACGCTGGACGGACCCGACGAGCGGTTTTCTGGTGGTGATGACGATGATGGTGGTATCGGCGCTGCTGGCCGACTGGGCCGGGCTGGAGAGCATCTTAGGTGCGTTCATCTGCGGTGTGTCGCTGAACCGGTTGGTGCCGAACCTGAGTCCGGTGATGATGCGCATCAATTTTGTGGGAAACAACCTCTTCGTACCCCTGTTCCTGATCGGCGTGGGTATGATGATCGACGTGAGTCTGTTGTGGAAAGGTTGGGCAACGATCACCATCGCCGTGGTGATGATCGGTACGAAATTGGCCGGCAAATGGATCGCCGCCTGGGTGGCGCAGAAACGATTTGGCTTACAAGCGGCAGAGCGGCAGTTGATGTTCGGTCTGACGCACGCGACGGCTGCCGGTACGTTGGCGATTGTGACGATCGGTTACGATACGGGTATCTTCAATGCCGAGATCTTGAATGCATCGGTGCTGATGATTTTAGTGCTCTGCACAAGTGCCTCGTTCATCACGGAGTACGCCGCCAAGCAGCTGGCGCTGCAGGAAGAGGCGCGTATCGAAGCGGATAAGATGGACGACAGTTGGCAGGTGATGACCATCGGCGAGAACCGGCACTATGAGCTCAAGGAGTTGAGTGAGTTGGCGGAGTTGCACGAAGCGGATCTGGCATCGGAAGGCGATTGGTCGGAAGCGCTGTCTCTGATCAATAAACAGCGCAAAGCCGCCATCATCTATCATCCGAATCAGCCGATCAACACGATCAACCGGCTGTTAGTGGCCGTTCCGCGGTACGCGGAGAAAGAGCACGATTTCATCAGCTGTTTCGGTCTGGTGCGTCGTCTGAGCAGTCAGATCGGTGCACGCGTGGTGTTCTTCACGAACGAAGACACGCAGAAAGTGCTGCAGGTTTTCTGTCGCCGTAAGGGCAAGTACCTGCGGGCTTCGTACCGCGAGATGGAGAACTGGGAAGATGTGCTGATGATCGCCAAGCAGATGGGACCGGACGACATGATCGTGCTGATCAACGCGCGTCCCTCTACCCCATCCTACAACCCGCTGTTCGAGCAGATACCAACGACCTTAGAGCGGTTCTTCAGTAACCACAGTTATATCGTCGTTTATCCGGAACAGGAAACCGGCGCTGCGATCCCCGACATGATGAGCGGAGACACGCCACAAGCAAGTCGTACATGGTCAATAGTTTCGACCATAAAAGAATTTGTAAAAAAAATAATAAATAAAATCCAGACCAAATAACCTTCCTAGGCGGAAGCCGCTCCTCCCGTTTCATCGGGAGGATGCTCCGGGTCTTAGCTTTTCAACAAACCACACCCAAAGACCAAAAAGCATAGCGTAGAACGCATACTTGAAGATGTAATTGTGGAGGACGTGGAACCAGTCGGGATGGAACTCCACGAAGAGCGTGATGGCGGCAATGCGTAAGATATTGAAGATATAGCAGCAGAGCCAGCCAAAGGGAATAAACCACAGTTTCTGTAACCATGTTTTGCAGGCCGGTTCGGTACTACGTACCGTGAGGATAAGACAGAGCCAGATAAAGCTCTGTTTGAGTCCGGTGCATCCCCAGATGATGGTAGAGCCGGAACCGGTAACGAAGCGGATGGTATGTTCGTCGGGCATGTAAGCGGTGTCGCGGACGAGGGAGACGAGCCAAAAGACCGCTTGCGCGATATGACAGGCCATGATCTCGAACGGCGCCGTGACATCCATGCCGAGCCAAGTGACGACATCGCCGTACTCATCGCCGGTGAAGGTCCATTTCCAGGCATAGTTCGCCACCAGCAGCGTGATCATGAAAATCAGAACATCTTCATAGGGCTTGAGCCACTCAAATCGTTGTTTTAGCGAAAGGCACTTCATCGATAGCACAAAAATCGTTGTCGAGGTATTTGAAATAGCCGGTCTGGCAGACCATAGCGGCATTGTCAGTCGTGAAAGAGAAAGGCGGGATAAAGACCTTCCAGCGGTACTTGCGGCCGTAGTCGATGAAAGCCTGACGCAGCGCACTATTGGCGGAAACGCCTCCGGCTACCGCGACCTGATTGATATGCAGATCGGCTGCCGCTTTCTTGAGTTTGCGCATGAGGATATCGACCACCGTAGCCTGCAAAGAAGCACACATATCCTCCCGGAGATTTGGAACATTCTGCGCCAAGTCGTCAATGGTCTCTACGCCCTGCGCTTTGAGCATGTCGCGCAAGGTATAAAGGAAGGAGGTCTTGAGGCCGGAGAAGGAGTAATCGTACCCGGGAATATTGGGTTTGGCAAAGGGGTATTTGGTAGGGTCGCCGAGCTTGGCGAGTTTGTCTATCCACGGGCCTCCCGGATAAGGAAGACCGAGCACTTTCGCACACTTATCGAAAGCCTCGCCGGCAGCATCGTCGATGGTCTGACCGATGATCTGCATGTCGTTGTAGGCACGGACGAGAACGATCTGGGAGTTACCACCCGAAACGAGCAGGCAGAGGAACGGAAAAGTTGGATGTTCGAGGCCCGTACCGTCTTCGACAAAATGCGCGAGCACATGGCCCTGCAGATGGTTCACATCGATGAGGGGAACGTTAAGGGCCAGCGCCAGCCCTTTGGCAAAAGAGGTACCGACGAGCAGGGAGCCCAGGAGTCCGGGTCCGCGGGTGAAGGCGATGGCGGAAATGTCGTTTTTCGTCACGCCGGCACGCTTCAGAGCGGTGTCCACGACAGGCAGGATATTCTGTTGATGGGCCCGGCTGGCGAGTTCAGGAACGACCCCTCCGTATTCCTCATGCACTTTTTGACTCGCGATGACATTGCTACGCAACACCCCATCCACGATGACAGCCGAAGAGGTATCATCGCAGCTGGATTCGATTGCCAATATTACGGTTCTTTTTTCCATTATTTTCAAAATCGGCTGCAAAGGTACGATTTTTTTTTGAATTATGCAAATTTATTTGCGCATGTCGATTATTTTTTGTATCTTTGCACACTTTTTGAAATTATAAAGATGTTTTTGTATTTTTTGATTATACGGATAGCCGCATTATTCGGGCACGCGAAAGCCCGCGCGATGGTTCGTGGACAGAAGGCCACGTGGAGCGATGCACGTCTTCAGGAGAAAGGTGCGATCTGGATCCATGCAGCGTCCGTAGGTGAGTTTGAGCAGGCGCGTCCGCTTATTGAGCGTCTGCGTCGTGAGCAACCGAGCCGTCGTATCGTGCTGACGTTCTTCAGTCCGTCGGGTTACGAGATGCGCAAGCAGTACGACAAGGTGGATGCCGTAGCGTACCTGCCTTTTGCCACGCGCCGTAACGCACGTCGGTTCATCGAGATGTTGCAGCCGGCGATGGCTATCTTCGTGAAGTACGAGTTCTGGCCGCCGTATCTGAAAGAGTTGAAGCGCCGCGGTATTGCGACCTACAGCATCTCCGCCATCTTCCGCCCCACCCAACGTTTCTTCCATTGGTATGGTAAGGCGTCGTTAGGCTTGCTGCATTGCTTCACGCATATCTTTGTGCAGGACGAAGCCTCGCGTGCGTTGTTAGAAGCGCACGGAGTGAAAGACTGCTCGGTAGCGGGAGACACCCGTTTTGACCGCGTAGAGCAGATCATGGAGGCTGCGCCGAAGAACGACGATCCGCGTCTGACGCCTATCCGTCAGTTTATTGAGGGCTGCGAGCGCGTGATCGTGGCAGGCAGCACATGGCCGAAGGACGAGAAACTGCTGATGCGCTATATCGAGGAGCACGAGGACACAAAGCTCCTGCTCGTACCGCACGAGATCGGATGGAAACGGCAGCATTATATCTTCAACTTGTTCCAAGGTCGGTTGGTGCGTTACAGTCGTGCCAGACAGAAGAGCATGATGCATATGCGGGTGATGGTGATCGATACGATGGGTCTGCTGTCATCGGTGTACCGTTTCGGACAGGTGGCGTATGTAGGCGGCGGATTCGGCGTCGGTATCCACAATACGATCGAGGCAGCGGTGTACGGTGTACCGGTGGTGTTCGGTCCGAACTACCACCATTTCCGCGAGGCGCAGGGCTTGATTGATGCCGGTGCGGCACGGAGTATCACGGACTACCCGAGTTTTGAGGCGGCGATGGACACCGCGCTCGCCGATTATCAAGCCATCGGCACCAAAGCAGCGGAGTACGTTGCCAGTGAGATTGGAGCAACGGATAAAATCTTCGCAAAGATTTTTAGTTGAAAGTTGAAAGTTTAAAGTTTAAAGAAAATGGCACAGAAACCAAGTATACCAAAAGGCACGCGTGATTTCGGACAGATGGAGATGGCGCGTCGCAATTATATCTTCAACACGATTAAGGGTGTGTTCACCTTGTACGGCTTCCAGCAGATTGAGACGCCGGCGATGGAGAACATAGGGACCTTGATGGGTAAGTACGGCGAGGAAGGCGATAAGTTGCTCTTCCGCGTTCAGAACAGCGGTGAGAAAGCCGCCTTAGCGCCGGAGAAGGGTCTGCGTTATGATCTGACCGTTCCTTTTGCGCGCTACGTGGTACAGCACCGCGAGGAGATTGCTTTCCCGTTTAAGCGTTTCCAGATCCAGCCTGTATGGCGTGCGGACCGTCCGCAGAAAGGACGTTATCGCGAGTTCTACCAGTGCGATGTGGACGTGATCGGAAGTGACAGTCTGATTGGTGAGTTGGAGTTGATTCAGATTGTGGAGGAAGTGTATAAGCGCTTGGGCATCAACGTCTGCCTGCATATCAACAACCGCAAGATCCTCGCCGGTATCTCGGAAGTGATCGGTGCGCCGGATAAGATGGTGGACATCACCGTAGCGATCGACAAGCTGGACAAGATCGGCGTGGAGGCGGTGAATGCAGAGCTGGTGGAGCGCGGCTTGAATGACGAGCAGGTAGCTAAATTGCAACCGATCCTAAATCTCAGCGGTACGACCGCAGAGAAACTCGCGGCACTGAAGACCATTCTGGCGAACAGCGAGACCGGGTTGAAGGGTGTGGAGGAGATGGAGATCGTCTTTGATGAATTGAAGAATGTAGATTGTAGATTGAATATTGAGTTGGATCTGTGTCTGGCTCGCGGACTGAACTACTATACGGGTGCGATCTTTGAGGTGAAGGCCTTGGACGCGCAGATCGGTTCGATCACGGGTGGTGGCCGGTACGATAACCTGACGGGTATTTTTGGTCTGCCGGGTGTATCGGGTGTCGGTATCTCGTTCGGTGCAGACCGCATCTACGACGTACTAACGGAGTTGGATCTATTCCCGAAGGAGTTACTAAGTGCTACACAAGTGCTCTTCGCAACTTTTGGTCAAGACGAATTGAAATATGCATTGAAGTGGGCCAAGGCGCTGCGCGAGAAAGGTATTGCGGTGGAAGTGTACCCGGAGGCGACGAAGATGAAGAAGCAGATGGGCTACGCAGACAGCAAGCAGATCCCGTATGTGGCGATTGTCGGCGGCGACGAGATGGCAAACAACACGGTGATGCTCAAGAAGATGCTCACCGGAGAACAGAAACAAGTAACGCTCGAAGAACTATGCAACACGATACAGTAAAAGAGTTTGATGCCGTAACGGCAAAATGCCGGGCGATTTTTGTGGACAAGATGCAGGATTACGGTCCGTCGTGGCGTATCTTCCGTTTGCACGGCATCACCGACCAGTTGTACATCAAGGTATGTAACATCCGTCAGCGTCAGACGACGGGTGTGAGTCTGGTGGGCGATGATATAGAGGGTAACCTGCGGGCGATCGTGAATTATGGTATCACGGCGATTATTCAGTCGCGGCACGGGTACGCGGACTCGATTGATTTGTCGCGCGAGCAGGCGATAGAATTGTACGACAAGGTGCTGAACGAAGCCAAGGAGTTGATGGTACGCAAGAACCACGATTACGGTGAGGCATGGCGCGAGATGAGTAAGGAAGGGATCGTGGATATGATTCTGGCCAAGATCATCCGCATCAAGACCATGCTCGAGAATGACGGTAAGACCATCGCGTCGGAAGGCGTTGAGGGTAACTATTTCGACATTATCAATTATGCCATTTTTGATTTGATACATTATGAAGGATAAAGTACAACACATCATTGGTAGCGTAGCGCGGACACTGCTGGCGATCACGTTTCTGTTCTCGGGCTTTGTGAAAGCTGTGGATCCGTTAGGAACGGTGTATAAGATAGAAGATTATCTGAAGGCCTTTGGCGGGTGGATGACGGATCTGCTGCCGTTGGCAGGTGTGGCGGCGGTGTGCCTTATACTGGTAGAATGGTTGCTCGGTTGGGCAATGCTGTGCAATGTGCGCACTAAGTGGACGAGTTGGATTGCGCTGGTGTTCTATCTGGTGATGACCCCGCTGACGTTGTGGATCGCGCTGACGAACCCGGTGAGCGACTGCGGTTGTTTCGGTGACGCACTGGTGCTGACGAACTGGGAGACGTTCTGGAAGAACGTGGTGCTGTTAGGTTTGGTTGTAGTGCTGTTGATATGCCAAAAAGCAATCCCGCAACTCTTCAGTTGGTGGATGGAGTTATGCATTGCTATCCTCGCCCTTATCTCCGGCGGTTTGATCATGGGATACAGCTATACCCACCTACCCCCGTTGGATTTCCGTCCGTACAAGATCGGGAACAACATCCCCGAGTTGATGGAGGTGCCGGAAGATGCAGAGCCGGATGTGTATGAAGTGACCTTGATCTATGCCAAGGACGACGGTGTAGAACAAGAGTTCACGCTGGAGAACTACCCGAAGAACGATCCGGAGTGGTTCTTTGTGGACCAGAAATCGGTGCTGGTGAAGAAAGGTTACGAAGCACCGATCCATGATTTTGAGATCCTGACAATGGACTTTGAGGATATCACGTACGATGTACTGGAATCGGAAGCACCGGTGACTTTGGTGACGATGTACGATCTGAAGAAGACCGACCTCAAGCAGATCGATAAAGTACGCGATTTGTACAGTGCGTGCTGGGAGAACGGTACGCTGTGCTATTTCCTGACGGGATCGGGCGAGGCAGATATCGAGGCTTTCTGCGAGGAGCATGAATTGCCGATAAATGTGTTCTGCACGATGGATCCTGTGACCTTAAAAACGATTGTGCGTGCCAACCCGGGTGTGTTCGTAGTGGAAAACGGTACGATTATCGATAAGTATAATTTGAAACAGAAATAAGGGGTGAGAAAACTTTTATTAGGACTTTTCCTACTGCCGTTGATCGCCGTGATGGCGGGTCAACGAAGTGCAGAACAGGCTGCTGAGATAGCAGCTCGGTTCGCTAATCAACAGCCGCAGTTGAGGCAGCTCCCTCAAGCATCGCGTGGGGTAGCGTCCGTTCGTCTGGTGCATGAGATGAAGAAGAGCAACAAAGACGAAGCGGCATTCTATGTGTTCAATCAAGCGGACGAGAAGGGTTTTGTGATCGTGTCGGCGGATGACCGCACGACGGACGAGGTGTTGGCGTACAGCAATGAGGGCACGTTTGACGCGGAGAAGATCAATCCGGCTTTTGCATGGTGGCTCAGTCGTTTCGCCAACGAGATCTCGTCGATCGAGGATGATGCCGAACCGTATAACGCTCCGGCAGCGGATTCGGTAGAGCCTATTGCGCCCTTGCTGGTGAATCAGGACGGTGTTAAGATCATCTGGTACCAAGAGAAACCGTACAATAACCTCTGTCCGATCGACAAGTTGGACAACACACGGAGTTATACGGGCTGTGTAGCGACCGCCGCGGCGATGATCATGTACAAATGGCGCTGGCCGAAGACAGGTGTCGGTCGCAGCAGTTATACGTGGCAGAACTGTCTGAAATACAATTATTCGGGGGATTGCACGAAGAGTGTGGATACGATCCTCACGGCGAATTATGCAGCCACGACCTACGATTGGAGTAATATGCTGCCCGCCTACAAAGGCCAGCCGTACACCACGGCGCAGGCCAAAGCGGTAGCGACCCTGATGTATCACGCCGGTGTGGCAAGTGAGATGGGTTACGGCGGCGATAAGGCCGGCGGTTCAGGTACGATGACGGATAATATGGCGTTTGGTCTGGCGGCTTATTTTGACTACAAGTACGATAAATATATCACGATGTACGGTCAGTCGGATTGGGATGTGCATGACAATGTGCCGACCGATTACAATGTCGATCGGAAAAAGTTCATCGAGTATTTCAATGCCGATCTGGAGGCAGGTCGTCCGATCATCATGGGCGGAGAGAGCAGTAGCAGCGGTGGTCATGAGTTTGTTTGTGACGGTCGGGATAAAGATGGTAAGTTCCACATCAACTGGGGCTGGGAAGGCGAAGGCAACTGCTACACCACCCTCTATACTTTGCAGCCGAGCAGTGAGACGGATAAGTTCAAAGACGGTCTGGATGCTATCATCGGACTACGTCCGAACGCTCCCTATGCGGTAGAGCAGACCGAGGCGGCTTCGGAAAAGCGTGCCCACAAGGTGCTGCAGAATGGGCAAATACTCATCGTGCGCGAAAACGTGCGATATAATGTATTAGGACAGACGATACAATAAACACAAAAAATATAATCTATCATGAAGAAATTTTGGGTAGGCCTTTTGGCCGTGACAATGTCGATGACACTTTTTGCAGAACGCGTGAGTGTAGATGATGCAGCGCTCGTAGCAAATCATTTTATGAATGCGGCATCCGCAAACACGAATGTAAAGAAAGCCGTTCCGGCAAAGAAGATGGTGCGCAAAGCCACCGCGACGGAGGACTTGTATTACCTGTATGAGAACGAGAACGATGAGGGATGGGTGCTTGTGTCGGTCAACGATGCGATGACGCCGATCTTAGCGTACTCGGAGACGGGTCATTTCCGTACGGACAATATGCCGTCGAACCTGAAGAAATGGCTGAGCAAGTACAATGACTTCACCCGTAAGATCGAGGCGGACGGTGTCGTAGCCGGTGAGGAAGCGCAGAACGAATGGAAAGCGCTGCGCAAGGGTGCACGTAAAGCGACGGCCGCTGTAGTCGTAGGTCCGCTCGTGAAGACGACCTGGGATCAGGACGCTCCGTACTGGAACCTCTGCCCTGGACAGGAAAGCAAAAACACCAAAGCTTACACGGGCTGTGTGGCTACGGCGATGGCGCAGGTGATGAACTACTGGCAGTGGCCGGAGCAAGGAACAGGCAGCCGTACGTATCAACCGCAGGACCCGAACAGTAACACGGGTGCCAAATCCAAACGGTACGGTCAACAAACGGCTAATTTCGGTGAGACGACCTACGATTGGGCACACATGAAGAATAGTTATAGCGGCAGTTATACGGAGACCGAGGCTACGGCGGTAGCAACCCTGATGTATCACTGCGGAGTAGCGACGGATATGATGTACGGTAATGACGCGGACGGCGGTTCGGGTACGTACACGGTGAATTATGGCGACTGGGATTGGTCTGACAGCGAAGGTGAGTGCGCTCAGAATGCGCTTTATAAATTCTTCGGTTATAAGAAACCGACCGGATACATGCGTGACGGTTATACCTACAACCGAACGAAATACTACGATGCTTGGTCGGATGCCGACTGGACGGCGATGATCAAGGCTGAGTTGGATCTGCAACACCCGATCATGTATGCCGGTGCCGGTGACGGTGGTGGTCACAGCTTCATCTGCGACGGCTACAGAACGGATAACTATTTCCACTTCAACTGGGGATGGTCCGGCAGCAACGACGGCTACTATAAACTGTCGGACCTGGCTCCGGGTAGCGGTGGTGCCGGTGGTGGCGACTACTCTTTCTCGGAGAATCAGGACGTGATCATCGGTATCGTACCGGATCGTGAGGAGCCGGAGGTGCTGCCGACGGTGCATATCACCTGGGCAGTGAACGGCGTAGCGGGAACACCGGTGGAGATGAATGCAGGCGACCTGATCACGCTGCCGGCTGAGCCGACGTGTGACTGCGGTAAGGTGTTCGTAGGCTGGACCGAGCAGATCAGTATCATCAACGGCGAGCGTCCGTCTGATCTGTTCACTACCAATGAGGGCAAGAAAGCCACATCCGATAAGACGTATTACGCTGTATTCGCTGATCAGGAAGGCGAAGGCGGTGCGCCGGTGAACGATGTACTGACCCGCGAGACGACAGGTGTGACCAGCACGAGTTACACAGAATGGAGCGGCAAGACCTGTGCTTCGAGTGCCGTTTATGCCGGTATGAGTGCAGGTGGTCATGAGTCCATTCAGTTGCGTACAAAGAATAAGAACGAGGGTATCATCATGACCCAATCCGGTGGTAACGTAACGAAGATCACGATCGATTGGAACGAGAACACAAGTGCCGACCGTAAGTTGGATATCTACGGAAAGAACACCGCCTACTCTTCCGTATCGGATCTGTACGGCGACAAGCAAGGAACCAAACTCGGTCAGTTAGCATGCGGCGAGACAGAGTTGAACTTAAACGGCGATTATCAGTTTATCGGTATCCGCTCCAACACCAGTGCGTTATATCTGACCTCGATCGTTATTTCGTGGGGTGGCGGTATAGTACACAGTAACTTCAGTATGAACTGTTGCGCCACGGAGGGTATCTCCAACACGAAAGTAGCTGACAAGGCTGTAAAAATGATGGAGAACGGACAGATTGTGATCCTCCGCGACAATAAGAAATATTCCATTTTCGGACAACGTATACAATAAAGAAATATCATGAAGAAATTTTGGTTAGGCCTGACGGCCTTGATGGTGTCGATGACACTTTTTGCAGAGCGCGTGAGCTTGGATGATGCAGCGCTCGTAGCAAATCATTTTATGAATGCGGCATCCGCAAACAACGCAAAGAAAGCCGCTCCGGCAAAGAAGATGGTTCGCAAAGCGTCGGCGCCCGAGGACCTGTTTTACCTCTACGAGAACGAGAACGGTGAGGGTTGGGTGATCGTATCTGCCAACGATGCGATGCGGCCTATTCTGGCGTACTCGGAGACGGGTCATTTCCGCACGGATAACATGCCCTCGAACATCAAAAACTGGCTCGGTAAGTACAACACCTTCACCCGTCGCATCGAGGCGGACGGTGTAGAAGCAAGTGAAGAGGCACAGAATCAGTGGAAAGCGCTGCGCAAGGGTGCACGCACTGCAACCGCTTCCGTAGTAGTGGGTCCGCTGATTCAGACCACTTGGGATCAGGACGCTCCGTACTGGAACCTCTGCCCGGGAAGCGGAAACAGCAAAGCTTATACAGGCTGTGTAGCGACAGCGATGGCGCAGGTGATGAAATACTGGGAGTGGCCGGTACAGGGAACGGGTAGCCACAGCTATCGTCCCTTGGATCCGAACGAACCGTATCAAACGGATGAAGATGGAAATTATGTTGTCGATCAGTATAATCAGCTTATCCCGAATTACTCCTCGTACAGTCAGCAAACGGTTAATTTCGCCAATACCACCTACGACTGGGATAATATGCTGAATAGTTATTCCGGTTCTGCTACGACCGCTCAGAAGAACGCCGTAGCGACTTTGATGTACCATGCCGGTGTGGGCGTGGAGATGATGTACGGCGATGCCAATGCAGGCGGTTCGGGTGCTCAAACGGCTAATTATGGCATCTACGAGACGGCAGAGTGGCCTTGTGCCCAGAATGCGCTGCACGAGTTCTTCGGCTATAAGATGGACAGTATCGTCAGCTATATGCGCGCGGGTTATGAAGAGAACGGGTACACGTATTATGACGCTTGGTCAGATGCCGATTGGAAAGCTATGCTGAAGGCAGAGTTGAATAAAAACCGCCCGATCATGTATGCCGGCGCAGGTCCGACTATTTACGACGGCGGTCACAGCTTTATCTGCGACGGATACCGCTCGGATGACTATTTCCACTTCAACTGGGGATGGTCCGGTAGCGGCGACGGCTATTATCTGCTGGACAACCTGTGTCCTCCGAAAGGCGGCATCGGTGGCGGTAGTTATGACTTCAATTATGATCAGGACGTGATCATCGGTATCGTGCCGGATCGCGCTGACCTGCCACCTGTAACGATTACTTGGTCGGTGAATGGTGAAACTTCGACCACAGAAGTAGTACCGGGTAAGACTGCTGTACCGGCTGTTACTCCGGAGAGCTGCCAGAATGGTAAAGTATTCGTAGGCTGGACGGAACAGAGCAACGTAAGCGGCACAGCACCCGCAGACCTCTTTACCACCGGTAAGGTGATTAACGAGGCGACTACTTTCTACGCTGTATTTGCTACAGCAGAGGAAGGTGGTAGCGCTCCGACGAACGATTATCAGAAGATTACTTCGACCACAGAGTTGGAGAACGGCAATTATATTGTAGTTGGATACTATAACTCGAATTATTTCGCCATGAAGAATCAATTGACGAGTAATGGCTTCTACATTGACCAACAACAAGTATCGCCGGCTTCTTCAGGGATGATTACTACGACAGACGGTAATATAATCTGGCAAATCGCCCTCAATAACAACACGCTTTCTTTCTACAATGTATCGGAAGGTAAATACGTACATATTTATAAAAACGGCAACTATACAAATGCCGGTTTTACGACCAGTGCCAGCGATAACATCCATTTCTCTTATACTGTAAATAATGGTTCATGGGATTTCGTGAACACGGCGATAACCGGTAAGAATCACTTGGAGTACTACGGTTCCAAGAGCGATTTCACCGCTTACACAAGTGCCGGTGATCCGATCTATCTGTATAAGCAGCAAGTAGGACCTTCTATCACTTATAGCGATTATACCACCGTTCTTAATTGCGGAACAACGGCTATCGTGAACCAAGTGGTAGCAGTGAAGGCAGTGAAAGTGCTGGAGAACGGACAGATCGTGATCCTCCGCGACAATAAGAAATATTCGATTATCGGACAACAAATACAATAAACAATAAAACAGATACACTTATGAGAACAAAAATGGTTGCAGGCAACTGGAAAATGAACAAGAACCTGCAGGAAGGAATTGCTTTGGCATCAGAGCTCAAAGCCGCAGTAAAAGACCCCAAATGTGCCGTGGTTATCGGTACACCGTTTATTCACCTGGCATCGGTAGCAGAGCTGCTGAAGGGTAGCCCGATCAAGGTGGCTGCAGAAAACTGCGCAGATCACGAGAAGGGTGCCTACACGGGCGAGGTTAGCGCAGAGATGGTAAAGTCCACCGGTGCTGAGTACGTGATCCTCGGTCACTCGGAGCGTCGTCAGTACTATGCCGAGAGCTATGAGATGCTGGCAGAGAAAGTACGTCTCGCTTTGGCAAACGGTCTAAAGGTGATCTTCTGCATCGGTGAGGTGAAAGAAGAGCGTGAGGCCGGCAAGCAGAACGAGGTAGTAAAAGCTCAACTCGAGGGTTCGGTCTTCGGTCTGAGTGCAGAGGAGTGGAAGAATATCGTGCTGGCATACGAGCCGGTATGGGCGATCGGTACGGGTCTGACAGCTACGCCCGCACAGGCACAGGAGATCCACGCATACATCCGTGGGTTGGTAGCCGAGAAATACGGTAAAGCAGCCGCCGAAGACACCACGATCCTATACGGCGGTAGTTGCAATGAGAAGAACGCTGCTGAGCTCTTCGCTTGCCCGGATATCGACGGCGGTTTGATCGGTGGTGCTGCCCTCGTAGCAGAGAAATTCCTCGCTATTATCGCTGCTCGTTAAGTATGGCTTTAGTCAAGACCATTAATCGAAACGGCGAGATCCTGACCCCACATATCGCTGACGACGTTTTCATGGCGGAAAACGCCACGGTCGTCGGCGATGTGACGGTAGGGGAAGGCAGCAGTCTGTGGTTCAATAGCGTGCTCCGCGGCGATGTGAACACGATCGTCATCGGTAAGCACTGTAACATACAGGACGGCGCCGTGCTGCATACGCTCTATCAGAAATCGACCATCCGTCTGGGTGACTTCGTGTCCGTAGGGCACAACGTAACTATCCACGGTGCAGACGTCGATAACTTCGCGTTGATCGGTATGGGGGCTACCCTACTCGACGGTGCGCATGTAGGCGAAGGAGCGATCGTAGCGGCAGGTGCACTCGTGCTCTCCAACACGCAGATCGGACCGCACGAGATCTGGGGCGGCGTGCCGGCGAAATTCATTAAGAAAGCCGATCCGGCGCAGACTGCAGAGATTAACAAAAAAATTGCCAATAACTACGCGATGTATGCATCGTGGTACCGTTAAATTGATAAAACGTTAAATCGTTATTATGTATAAACGCATTCTTTTAAAACTATCCGGTGAGAGCCTTGCCGGAGAAAACAAGCAAGGCATTGACACCGAGCGTCTGAACCAGTATGCCGAGCAGGTGAAAGCCATTGCACAAAAAGGCGTGCAGGTCGGTATCGTCATCGGCGGCGGAAACATCTTCCGTGGCCTAAGCGGTGCACAACGCGGTTTTGACCGTGTCAAAGGCGACCAGATGGGTATGTTAGCTACCGTCATCAATGCCTTGGCGCTGCAATCCGCCCTCGAAGCGATCGGTCAGCCGGTACGTGTACTGACCTCTATCCGCATGGAGCCGATCGGTGATTTCTACAGTCCCGCCAAGGCGCAACGTCTGCTGGAGAAAGGCAATGTAGTCATCTTGGCAGGCGGTACGGGTGCACCCTACTTCACCACCGATACGGGTTCGAGTCTCCGCGCACTGGAGATCAAAGCCGAGGTGATGCTCAAAGGTACGCGTGTGGACGGAATCTACACCGCCGACCCGGAGAAAGACCCGACGGCTACCAAGTTCTCAGAAATCACTTATGATGAAGTGATTCGCCGCGGACTGAAAGTGATGGACCAGACGGCCACCGTCATGTGCAAAGAGAACGGCATGCCGATCTATGTATTCTGCATGGATCAGGTAGGCAACCTTGAGAAAGTTATTAATGGAGAGGCTATCGGCACTCTCGTAAAACCCTAATAGTATGAACGACGAATTAGAATTATTTGAGTCTGCAGCAGAAGAGCAGATGCAAAACGCTGTCACTCACTTAGACGACACCCTCCAGCACATCCGTGCCGGTAAAGCCAACCCGCGTATCCTTGACCCGATCAAGATCGATTATTACGGTACGATGTCTCCGCTTAGCAGCTGCGCTACGATCGTAACACCGGATGCCCGGACGATTGCCATCACGCCGTGGGAGAAGAAACTGATCAGTGACATCGAGCGCGCGATCATCAACTCGAATATCGGTCTGGCACCGTCCAATAACGGCGAGACCATCCGTCTGGTGCTGCCGCCGCTGACCGAGGAGCGCCGTCGTGAGCTCTGTAAGCAGTGCAAGGGCGAGGCAGAACAAGCCAAGATGTCCATACGTAACGCCCGCCGTGACGCGATTGAAGAGTTTAAGAAACTCGTGAAGAACGGCTTGAGCGAAGACATCGAGAAAGATGCCGAAGAGGACATGCAGAAGACCCACGATAAATATATCGCCAAAGTCGATGCCCTCTACGCAGCTAAAGAGAAAGAGATCATGACGGTTTAATGCGCGGTTTAGTCATTAAATCTACGGGTAGTAGTTACATCGTTCGCATGGACGATGGTACGAGTGCGGAGTGCCGGATCAAAGGCAACTTCCGCATTCGTGGTATCCGTAGCACCAATCCGGTAGCGGTAGGCGATTTTGTACAAGTCGAAGAGGGATGGATCATGGAGGTGGAGAATCGTCGGAACTATATCATCCGGCGATCGACCAATCTGAGCAAAGAGAGTCATATCCTCGCTGCCAACATCGACCAGGTGGCGCTCATCGTGACGGTCAACCACCCTGTCACTTCCACCACTTTCATTGACCGCTTCCTGGCTACCTGCGAGGCCTATCGCGTGCGCGCGATCCTTATTTTTAATAAGATAGACCTGCTGACGGAAGAGGAGTTGGCGCAACTTGCAGAGCTGCGTGCCCTCTACGAGTCCATCGGCTATCAGACGATGGAGATCTCTGCCATCCGTTGTCAGCCTTCTGACGTCATCCCCTTACTTCAAGGTAAGACCACTCTACTCTCCGGTAACTCCGGTGTTGGTAAGAGCACCCTGCTCAATGCCCTGTTCGGACAAGAGATGACACGTACCGGTAAGATCTCCGATGCCCACGATAAGGGCATGCATACCACCACTTTTTCGGAGATGTACTTCCTGGAAGACGGCGCGATCATCGACACCCCGGGCATCAAGGGTTTCGGCACGATTGATTTTCAGAAAGAAGAAATCAGTCATTACTTCCGGGAGATCTTCGAAGCCGGTCGTGACTGCCGTTTCGGTAATTGTACGCACACCAACGAACCCGGCTGCGCCGTGCAGGAAAAAATAATAACGGGAGACATCGCTATCTCCCGTTACGAATCGTACTTATCGATGCTCGGTGACTGCACCGAGTCAAAGTACCGTTAATCACATTTCCCAACTTTCCAAAGTAGCGGTCAGTTCATCGAAGGTCTTAGCTTTCGATGAAGCACGTACGTCGGCTATCTGCTTGTTGACGGCCTGATCGTAGGTCTCAGCCTCCACGTCACGGATGACTCCTAACGCGATCGGCAGCTCATGATCTTCCTGTCCCATAAGTGCCAGCATACGGTGCAAGGTCGTGTCCGCCTGATGCGCATCGTGCACGAGCACACGCGGATCGTCTGCCGGCACGACGATGATCTTCGGCACAAAAGTGACCGGATCGATCTCTACTGCCAAGCCCTTGTCATTCTCCTTACCAAAAAGCATCTTCTGTCCATGCTTGAGGATGATACTATGCTCTGCGCGTTGCTCGCGGTCGGCTATCCAGGCATGCGTGCCGTTATTAAAGATTACACAATTGACTAAACACTCCACGATCGAGCAGCCCTTGTGCTGCTGCGCTGCCACCATACAATCGACCGTCGTCGGCATATCGACATCAAGCGTGCGGGCAAAGAACGTACCACGGGCTCCTAACACCAGTTGTGCAGGGATGAACGGACGCTCTACCGTACCGAACGGACTCGACTTGGACACAAAGCCCTTCGGGCTCGTCGGACTGTACTGGCCCTTGGTTAGACCATAGATGCGGTTGTTGAACACGCAGACGTTGAGGTCCACATTACGGCGTATCTCATGGATAAAATGGTTACCACCGATGGCAAAGCAATCGCCGTCACCACTCATCTGCCAAACTGTCAACTCAGGATGACTCGTCTTCACACCGGTAGCCACAGCACCGCCACGACCGTGGATCGTGTTGAAGCCGTATGTATTCAGGTAATGCGGCATACGACTCGAGCAACCGATACCGGAAATGACTGCCACTTCATGCGTCGGGATACCTATCTGCGCCATCGCTTTCTGCAAGGCCATACATATCGCATGATCACCGCAGCCCGGGCAGAAACGTACATATTGATCTGATTTGAAATCACTTGCTTGCATACTCTACTATCCTTTCTACAGCGAACGGCTGTCCCATTATTTCGTTATACTGTTCCATTTGAATGTCGGGGAATTGCGCACGAAGATACGCAGCAAATTGTCCCGTATTGAGTTCGCACACGACAATGCGCTTGTATTGACGCAGTACCTCGCGGGTATTCTTCGGAAGCGGGCAGATATAATTAAACTGTGCGAGCGCACAACGAAGCTCGTTGGCTGCTGCATGGAGATGCCCCTCCGTACTACCCCAGCCGACCAACAGGGTATCGCTTTCCGTATTCCCCTGCACCTTGAGATCGGGAATGCGATCAGCAATCTGTTCGATCTTATGCTTGCGCGCCAGAACCATCGCTTCGTGGTTCTCGGGGTTGGTGGAGATGGTGCCGCGTTGGGCATCGCGCTCCAGACCGATGTTACGGTGCTCAAAGCCTTCCATACCCGGGTACGCCCAATAACGTACGCCACGTTCGTCCCGCAGCGCCGGATTATACTTGCCCTTCAAATCCTCCGGCACACTCTGGGGCTGGATCGTCGGCAGTTCACTTAAGGACGGGATACGCCACAACGCCGTTCCGTTCGCCAGATAGGTATCGGTCATCAGAATCACCGGCGTCATATTTTCCAAGGCGATCTTACACGCCTCGTAGGCAAAATCGAAGCAGTTGGCGCTACTCGATGCCGCCAGCACCACCGCCGGACACTCACCGTTGCGACCGTAGAGCGCTTGCAGCAGGTCCGTCTGCTCGGTTTTGGTCGGCAGACCTGTACTCGGACCGCCACGCTGCACATCGACTACCACCAAGGGCAGTTCGGCCATGACCGCCAGACCGATGGCTTCGGACTTGAGGCTCAGGCCCGGACCGGAAGTGGTTGTACAAGCCAAGTCACCGGCAAAAGCCGCACCGATCGCCGTACATACACCGGCTATCTCGTCCTCTGCCTGGATAGCCATCACGTTCATATCCTTACGCGCAGCCAACTCATGCAGGATATCCGTCGCCGGCGTGATCGGGTACGAACCCAGAAAGAGATGCTTGCCTGCTTTCTGAGCCGCTGCTATCAGTCCCCATGCTGTTGCCTTATTACCTGCGATAGACGTATAACGACCGTGTGCTTGCGGTTTGTTACCGGCTTCCAAGCGAATCTGATGCACTGAGAGCGCCAGGTTCTGTCCATAATTGTATCCATCCACCATCACCTTCGTGTTCGGGGCGATGAGGGCGGGTTTCTTCTTGAACTTATCCTCCAGCAAACGGATTGCCTTGTCCATCGGTTCGTCAAAAAGCCAGTAGATAAGGCCTAAAGCGAACATATTCCGGCATTTGAGCACGGATTTATTGTCCATCTCGCTATCCTTGAGCGCCTCTTTGGTGAGCGTTGTCAAAGCCATCGGCACGATCTGCACCGTCTCAGGGATGCCTAACTCCGTAAACGGGTTATCCGTCTTATACAGCGCTTTCGCCAAGTCCTTATCCGTCAGGCTATCCGTATCCACGATGATAATCGCATGCTCATGGAAATGCTTGCTCTGCGCACTCACTTTCAAGGCCGCCGCATTCATCGCCACGATCACATCCGCTTTGTCGCCCGGCGTATAGACACCACTACCTATCTGCACCTGAAAACCGCTCACACCACCGATTGTACCCTGCGGTGCACGGATCTCCGCCGGGAAATCGGGAAGCGTAGAAATCTCGTGACCCAACTCGGCTCCTAACTGGGCAAACATATTACCCGTCAGCTGCATGCCGTCACCGGAGTCACCACAAAATCGAACTACAATACTCTTCACGTTATAAATATTTGTTAAATTTTGTGCAAAATTACAAAAAAATTTTTATATATGCAAAAAAAGTTGTAACTTTGTGCCCGATTATGGATAAGATACGTAATTTTTGTATTATTGCGCATATAGACCACGGAAAAAGTACGCTGGCCGATCGTATGTTGGAGCTCACCGGCACGGTGGATGTTCGGCAGATGGAGAACCAGGTGCTAGACGACATGGACCTCGAAAAAGAGCGCGGTATCACCATCAAAAGTCACGCCATCCAGATGCAGCATAAAGGTTATACCCTAAACCTCATCGACACGCCGGGGCACGTGGACTTTTCCTACGAGGTGAGCCGTTCTATAGCAGCATGCGAGGGAGCGGTGCTGGTGGTAGATGCCACGCAGGGCGTCCAGGCGCAGACGATATCCAATCTCTACATGGCGATTGAGCACGACCTGGAGATCATTCCCGTGCTCAACAAATGCGATATGGACAACGCCATGCCCGAACGGGTAGAGGATGAGATAGTGGATTTGTTGGGTTGCAAACGAGAGGAGATTCTGCGTTGCTCTGCCAAGACCGGCGAGGGCGTACCGGAGATTCTGGATGCCATCATTGACCGTATTCCTGCGCCCAAAGGGGATCCGAACGCTCCGCTGCAGTGTCTGGTATTCGATAGTGTCTTCAATAGTTTTAGAGGTATCATCGCCTACTTCAAGGTGGTCAACGGTACGATGAAGACCGGTGACCAAGTGCGGTTCGTCAATACCGGCAAGGAATACGATGCGGACGAGATCGGTGTGCTTAAACTTGACATGTCTCCGAGAAAAGAGATTTCCGCCGGTAACGTGGGATATATTATCTCCGGTATCAAGACTTCAACCGAGGTCAAAGTGGGTGACACGATTACCCATGTGGCACGACCGTGCGACAAAGCCATTGACGGTTTTGAGGAAGCCAAACCGATGGTCTTCGCGGGTGTTTATCCGATTGAGTCGGAGGACTACGAGGACCTGCGCGCTTCGCTCGAAAAACTGCAGCTGAACGACGCGTCCCTCACTTTCCAGCCCGAGTCGTCTATGGCACTCGGGTTCGGTTTCCGCTGCGGATTCCTGGGATTGCTCCATATGGAGATTATTCAGGAGCGCCTCGACCGCGAGTTCGACATGGATGTCATCACCACCGTCCCGAACGTATCCTATAACGTCTATACCAAAGACGGCGGCATGGTCGAGGTGCACAACCCTGCCGGCATGCCTGATCTCACGGAGATAGACCGCATCGAGGAGCCGTATATCCGCGCTTCGGTCATCACCACAGCGGATTATATCGGTCCGATTATGACCCTCTGTCTCGGCAAACGCGGTGAACTCGTCAAACAGGAATATATCTCCGGCAACCGGATGGAACTTCTTTTCGACATGCCGCTCGGCGAGATCGTCATTGATTTCTACGACAAACTCAAATCCATCTCCAAGGGTTACGCTTCTTTCGACTGGCATATGAACGGTTTCAGACCGTCTAACCTCGTGAAACTCGATATCCTGCTCAACGGAGAACAGGTCGATGCGCTCTCTACCCTCACCCACCGTGACAACGCTGTGGATTTCGGACGTCGTATGTGCGAGAAGCTCAAAGAACTACTTCCCCGCCAGCAGTTCGACATCGCAATTCAAGCCGCCATCGGTGCGAAGATAATTGCCCGCGAGACCGTCAAGCAGGTTCGCAAGGATGTCCTCGCCAAATGTTATGGTGGTGACGTCAGCCGTAAACGCAAACTGCTCGAGAAACAGAAACGTGGTAAAAAACGAATGAAGCAGATCGGTAATGTGGAAGTGCCGCAAAAAGCCTTCCTTGCCGTCCTCAAGTTAGATTAAGCAAAGAAATATAATATTCATTTTCATTAATTCAAATGCTATGGAACAATTTGTACATTCG
>Ga0247611_10000987_pt1 | contig 53289 bp, 46 predicted proteins | sample 177DNAGHGhighgp2_FD_192422 | JGI IMG/M metagenome (GOLD analysis project Ga0247611, IMG submission 192422) | Sheep rumen microbial communities from Palmerston North, Manawatu-Wanganui, New Zealand - 1770 DNA GHGhigh gp2 | ecosystem: Host-associated > Mammals > Digestive system > Stomach > Rumen... | reverse complement strand
TGAAAAATCAACAAATTACAATAAGTATATGACCGTTAGTGGAGAAGCATTTGCTAATAATTTCATTAAGTGGAATGTTGTAATTGATGCTAGAGAAATTAATTTATATAATTCGAGGGGTTACAATAAGCTTTATGTGAATCTTCCGTCTACTCAGACAGTTGATAGAAATTCTGTTTATTTAATTAATGAAGATAGATTTGATAATAAAGTTCCACAAAATGGGAAGGAATATAGGGATTATTTACAGATGTATCCAATTCATCTTGGAAAATATAATCAAGTTACAAAAAAATGTGATGATCTATTTACTACTTTTTCTAGCTGGTCAACAATAAATAGTTATAAAGAAGATAGTTTGTTTGCCAATTCATTCGACAATGTTTATATGGCTGTTGGATATAATGATATTATTAAAAATAATATATATAATGATAAATTATGCTTAGTCTTTTTTACCAAAAGCGATTTAACAAGTGGAGATGATAAGGTCAAAGTAGAATTTAATTTAATTAATGGTGGAAGATTTAATTCTGGTGTACCTACTATTGCAATAAAATATGAAGCAGAAGGTGCGATAAATCGTACTGACAAAGGTAGTAAAAGTATAGAATTAATTGATGATGAAAACGATATTATTAAATGGAAATATGTTGCTGATTTAACTAGTGACAAAGATATTTGTTATGATCAATCGGGTGGTGGTTCATTACCTTTTATGTGTACATATAATAAGGCATATTATAATGGAATGTTTACCTTTTCTGATAGCATGTATAATGGAGTTGCTGATTATACATATCTTGATAAGATTGATGTTCATATAAAAGGACATACATCTAATACAACAATTTCAATGAATAAAGACGAATTTGTTGATATTGATAATAAAAAGTGTAATTCTGATGGAGTATGTATCAATGTTACTTTTTATCCGACTTATTATTGCCGTTATAGTTCAAGAAATGAAGAATGCATCATTGACAATTATGGTACAAACTATTTATCAAAATTAAAAAAGATGTCTAATGGATTTGCCCTTCTTGTAACTGGTATTAATGATGGTGAAAGTATTACAGTTGATTATGATACATGGAGTGATAGTCAAGAGTTTATCAATAATTATAATGGTCCATTCTCTCAATCAGGTTATACCACAACTAATACTATTGTTAGAAATAATTGGCAAGATACTAAATATAATGTCAGTACTAATGCATCAGATTTTAAATCTCAAGTTTCTTTTAGTAAAAGAATGAATGCTAGTTTATCAATTGAAAAAATAATGCCTGGCGTTATTAGTAAAAAATATATAACTAATGACTCCGTTAAAAATATAAAGGTAAATGTCGTTTCTGGATATAGTCCGGTAGAATATTTAAAAATTGTTGATCGAATTACTGGTGTAAGAAATGTTGAATTGTTAAATGATGAAAATACATTAACAAATTTAAGAAATAATTTAATTATTGAAAATTTACTTATAAAATATAAAGATAATTCTGGAAATGAAGAAATCGTATATCAAAATGGCCAGTTTACAAATGAGTGGTCTAATTCTACTATCAAATTAAATAGTTCTGATCTATCATATAATAGTGATGATAAAAGTATAAATTTATATTCATTATATTTAAAAAATAATAATCATCTTCTTGATAGCCTATCAAATATCAATATTTCATATGATTTAATTTTAGATATGGATAATTATTCAGATGAAAATGGCACTTCTTATCGTAATAGTGATAGTTATAGTGATAAGACTATACAATTAAATACTGATGCATATGCTGTAAGGCCATATGGAAGTGATGACATTGATAATAATAGTGTTCTTTCTTCGAATAATAGAAATTATGTAGATTATGAGAATAATGAACTTTATTGTTTCACATATGGCGGTGCTTCATCAGCAATTTATTTAAAAAATCCAGCAGTTACAAAATCTGTTGTAACAAATTTTGATAGTATTTTAAATACATTTAAAAATAGTTATCAAATAAATTACTACAGTTATTCTTCTGGCAAGGAAGATAGACCCAAATATAATTTAGAGGATTTAATGTTTGTTGATTTTGCTTTGTCAGGAAGTAACGCAACTACTGAAAACAACCAAAAAGTAAATCGATTGAATGAAATATTACTTGAAAAAACGAAAATTATTAATTTTAAAATATATGATAAAAATAATAATGTTGTTTATGAAAAAGATGAAATTGATGTTGACATTAATGATGAACCTTTTAACAATGAAAACATTAACGGTTCATTTTCCGTTAATAAAAGAACAAGTACAATACCAAAAGGAATATTAATTTCGATTCTAGGTGATTTAGGTAAATATGATGATACCTTTAAAATTAGATATGATACAGAAACATATTTGATTAGTTTTATGCAGGCCGCAATGGAGGAAGATTTAATTGACATTAATTATATTATTACTGGTACTAATATTCAATATCAACCAAGATTTAAAAATTCTGTAAAAAATAGTTTATTTGAAGGAAGCGAATCTACTGTACAAAGTGGGTATATTTCTCTTAGAGCGTTAAGCCCAATTGTTAAAAAAACTGTTTCATATCCATCATCACTTGAACAAACCTGGACCCTTAAAACGAATACTGGATATACTGATTCGCCAATTAATATTGAAGATATTATGACTATTTTACCAGTCGATATCACTGATTTAACTAGTGTTAATGGTAATAATGATATTGCACAATCAATCGTTGTAGATAATTTAATCATAAAAATAAATAATGAAATAGTATATGAAAATAATGAATTTAAAGAAGGATATCAAGATGCCATTAGTATAAACATCGATAAGTTAAATCTTGATTTTACATTTAAAAATAGTGATAGTGCTGATATTTTAGGACATGGATATGATATTGAAATAATTTATAATACAAAATTTGATCCACAGAAGTACTATGATCTTACAGGAAAAAATAATGCAAGTTATTCAATAAAAAATAATGCAATGATTGAAAGAGATAACTTAATAGGAAGTAATACAGCAACTTCAAAGAATATAACTTATGAGTATCCATTAGAAGTTAATAAATTTAATGAAAATAGAGAAGATAATTCTACTTCAACATTTTGGAAAATTGAAATTTCAAGCCCAAATATTACTAAGAAAAATATAACTGTAAATGATTCAGTTACCTTAAGTGATTCATTTAAAGATTATTTATCTTTAGCAAACATGGTAATTACATTGGTTGATGAAAACGAGGAAGTATTATTCGATTATAAGAATGGTATTAATAAGTTATCAAACAGTTATGTTCTTAAAGATAAATTAGTTAGTGAACTTGAATTTAATAAAAATGGTGAATGTGAATTTATCTTTGGGATTGATGAACTTAAAGCTAATAATAAAATAGTAATCGAATATGAAATTAAGATTGATACTGATAAGTATAGAAATGATAATAAACCTACTGATGTTTTATTACAAATATTTAATAATTTACGTGTTTTATCAGGCGATGAGGAATATGAAGTTAACAAAACAGGAAATAATATCGTTGATAGCATACTATATAAGAAATATCGTATATTATCTGTTAATGATGGTATTGCTTTAATTAACTGGACGGTTGATATTAATTTAGATGTTGATTATGATGGTAAAATTAAAGAAGATGATATAGTAGAAATTAAAGATGAATTATATGCTAGTTTGAAATATGTTGATAATTCTTTAGAAGTTTATCGAAAGGTATTTAATGGAACTGATTATTCTAAAACTAAACTTCAAAAAGATGTTGATTATAATTTTGAATATGTAGATAATACCATTAAAGTTCGAATATTGAATCCTGTAGAAAACTCAAATATTTTGATAGAATTTAACACAGATGCAGTATCAACTGAAGGTTTAAAAAACTATGTAACATTATCAGTTAAAAATGAAGAAATTCATGCCAATACCGAGGAAGTTGTTCCATTATTTCTTAAATATATTGGAGGAATAGTAACTTCACGTCAATCAAAATTTTATACAATTTATGCTAACAAATATTTAGATAATGAATTATCTTCTACAATATTTAAATTTAAATTAGAAGAAGTTGATTATGATGGTAATGTTCTTGATGATGGTTTAAAATTAACTGTTCAAAATGATCAAGAAGGTAAAATTACATTTGGTCCAATTATTTATTCAAAAACTGGTACATATTATTATAAAATTAGTGAGATTAATGAAAATAAGGATTTCATTTATGACCAAAATAATTATATGCTAAAAATTAAGGTAGCAGAGTACAATAATTCATATGTAATTGAAAAAGTAGAAATATTAAATTATGAAGGGGAAGAAATTAATTTCTATAATAAAACTATAGAAAAAGATCCAATTGTTGAACCACAAAATCCAATTGAACCTGATGAACCTGATAACCCAATTGAATTTGATAAACCTGATCCGGTTGAGCCAAATAAACCACATACTGAAGAAATACAGAATATTCCTAAGACAAATGATAATATTATTTATTCATTTATAGCATTCTTTATATCAATTGGTGTTTCCATTTATTTACTTGTTTATTTAAGTAAAAATAAAAAGAAAGCTATTTAATAAAAATAGAAGAATTAGAAAATAATTCTTCTATTTTCTTTGTTTTTTGTGATAAAATGATATAAATAAAAGGAGAAATATATGGAAAAAGAGTTAGCAAAAATAATTGTAAATCATAGTTTAAAACTAAAAGAGAATGAAAAAGTTTTAATAACTTATGAAGGTAAAAGTAAAAGTTTAGTTAAATATTTAATTGATGAAATAAATAAAGTTGGTGGAGTAGCTGATTATCGATTTTGTGATAAAGATCTAGATAGTTATGCTAATCTTTATTTAAATGATAATTTAATAAAAATTAAAACTAATAATATTAAATATGAAGTAGAAAACTATGATTGTTTTATAAAAATATGTTATTGTGAAAGTGATTATTATGATAAGAATGTTGATTCTAATTGGAAAAAGAAATTACTTTTAAGTATGAATCCATATAAATCTATAGAAGTTAATCAAAGACGTTGGGTTTTACTTAACTATCCAAGCTTAGTTGATAGTAATAAAGCTAAAATGAATCCTGATGATTTTTATAATTTTGCTATGTCTTGTATGACAGTTGATTATGAAAAAATGTATAATGATATGCTACCACTTAAAGAGTTAATGGAAAAAACGGATAAAGTAAGAATTGTTGGACCTGGCACTGATATTAGTTTTAGTATTAAAGGATTGCCTGCTATTATTTGTGCTGGTAAATGTAATATTCCAGATGGTGAATGCTTTACAGCTCCAGTAAAAGATTCTGTTAATGGTGTAATATCATATAATACACCAAGTCCATATCGTGGTAATGTATATGAAAATATTAGACTAGTATTTAAAGATGGTAAAATTATTGAAGCTACTAGCAATCATACAGATTTAATGAATGATATTTTTGATAGTGATGAAGGAGCTAGATATGTAGGAGAATTTTCTCTTGGTTTAAATCCTAATATTAAAGAACCTATGGGTGACATTCTTTACGATGAAAAAATATGTGGAAGTATTCACTTTACTCCTGGTACATGCTATAATGAATGTGATAATGGTAACTATTCACAAGTACATTGGGATTTGGTCTTAATCCAAAGAGAAGATTATGGTGGTGGAGAGATTTACTTCGATAATAGATTGATTAGAAAAGACGGTTTATTTGTAATTGATGAGTTAAAACCATTAAATTATAAAGGAGAGGAATAAAATGAAGAAACTATTTTTAGGATTTTTAGCAGTTGTTATGCTATGGGGTTTTAATGTAAGAGCAGATGAGGCAAATGGTACTATCGACATTGAAGTAAAAGACAAAAATTTAAGTGAAATTGTTGCTATCGTTAGTGACATCAATGTTAAAGAAAATGTTCAAGGTGTTACTTATCAAATATCTAATGAAAAAGCTATTCTTTCAATTGAATTAGTAGATAGTACAAGATATAATGAAACACTAACTGATGTTTTTGCTATTGATGGAGTAGAAACTCTTGATGAAAGTAACAAAGAAGAAGTGCCAACTAATGTTCCAACTCAAGAATCAACTCCTAAATGTGATACTATTTCTGATAGAGATTTACAAAGTATTGTAACTGCAAATTATATTTTATATGCAACATTAGTTATTCTATTAATATTAATTGTTGTAATCATTGTATTATTATTTAAAAACAAAGAAAAAGATACTAAAAAGAAAAAATAATAGTTAAAAAGAATATTTAAAATATTCTTTTTTTGTAGTGTTTACCTAACTTGTAAATAATAATTCAATTTGATAAAATTAGATAGAGGTGTCTTATGCAAAAAATGGTCTTTGGTAAAAAAAATAAAGATAAATTAGAAGATAATTATATTAAAGCTTTAAAAAACAAAGAGTTTGTTAAAATTGTTAATAAGTTAGATGTTTCTGATGAAGTAAAATCTCATTATACGACATCTCTATTAGAACTTGCTGATAATTTAGTTACATGTTCAAAGTGTGGTGGACTAGATAATTGTCCTTTTGATATTAAAGGGTTAATTAAATATGCTTATGTTGAGAATGGTATTATTAAGTTTGCATATAGAAAATGTCCTTTTAAAGAAAAAAATGATAATGATAATGAATATCAAAAGAATGTTTATGCTAATAAAATACCTTTAGAAATTAGAGAAGCTAGTTTTAAAAATATTTATAAAGATGATTCTAATCGATTAGAAACTATTAAAGAATTAAAAAGTTTTTATGATAATTATCAAAAAGATAAGAATATAAAAGGATTGTATTTAAATGGATCTTTTGGATGTGGTAAGACATATTTAATTGCGGCTTTATTCAATGAGTTGGCTAAATTAGGATATCAAAGTGTTATAACTTATTTCCCGGAATTTTTACGTAGTTTAAAAGCCAATTTTGATAATAGTGATGTTTATAATTATCAATTTGATCGTGTTAAATATGCAGATTTATTATTAATTGATGATATTGGTGCTGAAAATCTATCTGAATGGGCTCGTGATGAAGTATTACAAACAATTCTTCAATATCGTATGGAAGAAAAATTACCAACATTTTTTACATCAAATCTTACTCTTGATGAACTTGAAAATCATTTAATGATTAATAAGAGTTCTGATAATAAAGTAAAAGCAGGAAGAATTATTCAAAGAATAAAATTTTTAACAAAAGAAATTACAATGATTAGTGTTAATAGAAGAGAATATTAAGAGTGTTATATGAATTATGATAATTATTTAAAAGAGGATAAAAAGAAAAAGAAAAAAAAGAAAGATATAGATGAAGACATAGATGAAGAAGCTATCTTAAAAAGTAATGATATTTATGAAGAATATAAAGGTGAAGTAGAAGAAAAAGAATATATTGATAATCGTTTAATTGAAAAGAAAGTTAAAAAGAAGAAACGTCCTAGAGTATTCTATTATATCTTAATATTTATTTTTGCAATATTGATTATTTTTGTAATTATTCTTTTATTTTTTCCGGGGATTATTAATTAACAATAAATCTTTTGATTTATTGTTTTTATATGATATAATATTTCAACTTGGAGGGGATTATGAGAAAGTTATTAGTTAGTGACTATGATAAAACATTAAAAGTTAATTATGATTTCAAGAATGATCTATTAATGAAAATTAATGTAAAAGCAATAAAAAGTTTTTTAAGTGAAGGTAATGTTTTTATGCTTAATACAGGAAGAGCTTTTGAAAGTATCAAAGAAGAGATTGAAAAAAATGGTATTCCTTATAGTTATTTAGCTTGTAACGATGGAACAATTCTTCTTGATAATAAAGATAATTTATTAAGAATGTATGATATTACTAATCCTCCTTATAATTATGAATATTTATTAACTGTTTTAAATAAAATGAAAATAGAGTATGTGATAGAAGCAGGAAATATTATATTATCTAAAGAATCTTTTGATAATAATCCTGATATTGCAGATAAATATTATTTAAATTATAATATTGTTGATGGTAAAGTATATTTAACTCCTATGAATGTTGATGAAGCTATTAAAAAATTTATTTCAAGATTTGATAGCTTTAAGTTAACAGAATGGAAACATGGTAATAATTTACTTGAATATGAAATTTATCGTAAAGATCCTAAAATAGTATTTAGTGTTTATAATGATAAAAGTAAAATTGTTGATGAATTAAATTTATTTGCAAGATTATATGGCCTTCAATTAGCCATCTTCATGCAACGTTTTATGTTTTTAAGACATGATAAGATTACAAAATCAACAATGATAGAAGAATTAAGAAATATTATTAATATTGATAGAGATAATGTCTTTACCATAGGTGATAATTATAATGATTATCAAATGATTAAAGATTATCATGGTTATACAATGCCATGGGGTAAAGAAGAATTAAAGGCTGTTTGTGAAGGAATAACCCCTTCTGTAAGTCGATTAATTAAAAAGATAAAGAGGTGGTAAAATGTTTATCGATGAAGTAAAAATTAAAGTTATCGCTGGAAATGGTGGAGATGGTTGTACTGCATTTCGTCGTGAAAAATTTGTTCCAATGGGTGGACCATTTGGTGGTAATGGTGGACATGGTTCTAACATCGTTTTTAGTGTTGATACTGGTCTTCATACTTTAGTAGATCTTCACTATATGAAAACAGTTAAAGGTAAAAAAGGTGAAAATGGTCTTGGAAAGAATCAAACTGGTAAGAGTAGTGAAGATGTTGTTATCAAAGTACCACAAGGAACTGTTATAACCGATTTAGATACAGGTCTAATAATTGCAGATTTAAAAGAAAAGGATGATTCAGTAATTGTTGCTCAAGGAGGTCGTGGTGGTCGTGGTAATACTGCATTTAAAACATTATCTAATCCTTGTCCAACATTCTCAGAAAATGGGGAACCTGGTGAAGAAAAATTATTAAAAGTAGAACTTAAAATGTTAGCTGATGCTGGTCTTGTAGGACTTCCAAGTGTTGGTAAAAGTACTTTCTTATCAAAGGTTACTGCTGCTAAACCAAAGATTGCCGATTATCATTTTACAACTTTAAGTCCTAATTTAGGAGTATGTAAAACAAGTGATAATCGAAGTTTTGTTATTGCTGATTTACCTGGCCTTATTGAAGGAGCTAGTGAAGGACTTGGACTTGGTGATAAGTTCTTAAAACATATTGAAAGATGTAAAGTAATTGTTCATATTATCGATATGGGAGCTACTGAAGGAAGAAATCCATATGATGATTATGTTTTAATTAATAAAGAATTAGAGAATTATAGTAAAGCCTTAATTAAGAAACCAATGATTGTTTTAGCTAATAAAATGGATATGCCAGACTTTGAAGAGAATTTAAAAGAGTTTAAAAAGAAAGTTAAATGTGATATTTATCCAATAAGTGCGATTAATGGTGAAAATCTTAATCAAGCTTTAATTAAAATTGCAGATTTAATTGATCAAAGTACTGAAGATGAATTATATGAAGAAGACAAATACTTATCTCATGTATTGTATAAGTTTGAAAAAGAACAACCATATACTATTGAGAAAGTTAATGATTACTTTGTTATTCATGGTGAAGAAATTGAAAAATTATTTAGAATGACTAAATTTGAATCTGAAGAGAGTATTCTTCGTTTTGCTAGACATTTACGTAAAATGGGAATTGATGATGAACTAGAAAAAATGGGTGCAAAAGAAGGAGATTTAGTTAAAATCTTAGATTATAATTTTGAATATAGAAAATAACTTAAAATTTAAGTTATTTTTTTGTTACATATCTTTATTTTTTGATATAATTATATTAGGTGTTGGTAGTGTATGAGTTTTGAAATTAAAATGATTATAATCTATACCATTATATTTTCCTTGATAGGTCTATCTATCTGGCTTTTTGTCGTTCATAAAAATAAAAAAGAAAGAGAAAATATTGATAAAGAATATGATTATACTACTGATAATGATACAGATGAAGATGATTTGACACTTGCGGATTATGAAAATTATGATGACTATATAACAATTCCTGAAAGATATGGAACATCGACGGAGTTTGATTCTATTGATGATTTCTTATCAAACTTCTCTTATCGTGAAGATGATTATGATGTTGTTAAAGAAAAAGAACAACCTAAAAAGGTAGATTATACTGTTTCTATTAATCCTATTAAAGCTGCAAGTAAAAATGAAGAAGTTATTAATGTTTTAATTGGTAAAAAATCTTATATTTTCCTTGCTAATGGCAATAAATTAGATATTGGAACTAAAATTATCTTAAGAATAGGTGATAAAGATTATAATGGTGTTGTTGTTAAAACTAATTATGAAAGAGATTTATCAACACTAGAATCTTTACCAAAAGATTTAAATGTTGTTAAAGTTATTAATAATTAAGTACGGTAACGTACTTTTTTTGGAGGGTTTATGAAAATAAATAATGTTAATATTAGTTTATGGTTTAAAGAATTAGACTTTATGCCACAAGAAAAAGTAAATGAACTAGAAAATAGTTTAAAAAGTATTCTAGATACAAATTTTTTATATAATGATATTCCAATAAGAAAGAATATTGATATTCCTCGTATTCAAGCTAAAAGTAAAGATAATAAATACTTTTTTACTTTATCATTAATTAATTGTAATTTATCAATAGATGTAACTAATACTGATAAGGATGAATTATTATTAATGATTAATGAGAATATCCAATTACTATTTGATGTATTAAATGAAGTATATGATTTAAAAATTATTTATACTTCAATAAAAATAAATGCAATTGATAAAAAGAATAGTGAAGTTTTATTTGATAAATTATCTTTATCTAGTGACTATGAAGATATATCTCTTAAAAAAGTAAGAAAAGTTGATAATAGTTACTATGAATGTATTATTGTTACATCAACAAAAGAAGTTAATTATAATATTCAAGTAATAGGTGATGAACAACCAATTGAAAGTGATTTATATAATCGATCAATGTTAATATCTTCAAGTGAAGCAGATATTGGTAAAGAGTATTTAGATATCTTCTATGAAATTAATGATCGTCTATCTTATAATTTAGATAAAAATTATTTAACAACAAAAGAGAATATAAGAGGTTTAGTTATGGAAACAAAGAACTTCTTAAATAAAAAAACTAGTGATATATTATAAAAAAAGTAAAGAATTTAATTTCTTTACTTTTTATTAAACTTACTTAATACATTTCCTACAAAGAAGATAATCTCATCACTTCTTTTTACAGCGATATTTTTGCCAATAGCTTTACCACCAACCATAATACTTGAAATGATTGATGAAATAAGAAGAGTTGTAATAGTATTATTTACAGTTAATCTAGTAGCGGTATAAATAGCAATCATTGTTCCCATACTACCAGATACAATTCCACATATATCACCTATAATATCATTACAAAAGTTAGCAATATTACTAGAGTTTTTTATTAATTTAATACTTTCTTTAGAACCTTTTATTTTATTAGAAGCTTTAGCATGAAAGGTTGCTTCATTAGCAGTTAAGACAGCTGTTCCTATAATATCTGCAATAATACCAACAAATATAATAATAATAGTTATGATTAATAATACGATAAAACCAGCTTTTTCAACAATTATATTAGATATACCACTAATTATTAAAGCAAGAAAAAAAGTTAATATAAAAGCTTTAATTACCCATTTTTTATTGTTCATTTTTTCTCCTTGATTTATTAATTATATAAAAGAATAACTTTTTCGTCAAATCATGTTATAATCGTATTGGAGTATGATATGAAGGATAAATATAATATTATTATAGGAACACTTATTGTACTATGTATTGTTATAATAGTATTTTTATTTATGGGTAATAATAATTCAAGTGTAAAGAATCCTCCAACTATTTATTTTAATGGTGGAGCGATTGTATTAAAAGTTGGCGAGAGTAAAGAATTAAAACCTATTGTAACAAATCTTGATAATTATACTATTACATGGACAAGTTCTAATAATAATGTTGCAACTGTTAATAATGGAATGGTTAATGCTATCTCTAAAGGAAATTCTAATATAACTGCCAAATTAGATGGATATGATTTATCAGCAACAATGGTTGTAATTGTTAATGATATTGAGCCAACAAGAATAACATTAAGTAGTAATAAATTAGAATTAATTGAAGGTGAAGAAGCAAGACTTACTTATACTATTATTCCTGAAAATGCGACTAATAAAGATGTTAAATGGGAAGTAAGTAATCAAGAGGTTATAAGTATCAATAATGATGTTGTTAGGGCTCTATCACCAGGAGAAGCTAGATTAACAATTAGAACAAGTAATGGTTATGTTGATACATGTGATGTAGTAGTAAAAAGTAAAGAAGTCTTTGTACAAGAGATAAAATTTGATAAAGATGCTTATAGTTTATATGTTAATGATACTTTAAAGATTAATACGACAATTATCCCAGATAATGCTACAGATAAAACTTTAATATGGACAAGTTCTGATAATAGTATAGTAACAGTTGATAATGGAATAATAAAAGGAATTAAAAAAGGAAATGCAACTATTAAAGCAACTGATAGTAAAGGTGTTGTAAAAAGGGAAGTAAATGTAACTGTTAATAAACATCTTGTTAATGTTAATCCCAAAGAAATAACAATTATTGGTGACTCTAGAATGGTTGGATTATGTGGATATAAATGGTATAAAAATGAAGGTGGAACATGTGTATCAAAAGGAGCAATGGGATATAATTGGTTACGTGATACAGCTATTCCAACTGTTAATAGATTAAGTGATTCTAAAAAGAAAAATATTGTTACTAATTTAGGAGTTAATGATTTAAATAATATTGATAAATATATCAGTAAGTATCAAGAAATGATAACTGGTGATTGGAAAAATTATCATATCTTTATTCTTTCAGTTAATCCAACAAGTGGAGGAAGAGCAAATTTGAATACTAAAATAGAAGCATTTAATACTAAACTAAAAAATAGTTTACAAAATTATTCAAATGTAACATATTGTGATAGTTATTCATATCTTAAGCAAAACGGATTTGAATCAGGAGATGGTATTCATTATCGAGAAAATACATCTAAAGTTATTTATCAATTTATAAAAAATTGTGTATATAAATATTATAACGAGTAGAAATGCTCGTTTTTTTATAAAATATGTTATACTTTTTATAGTAGGTGATTTATGAAGAAAATCGAATTACTTAGCCCTGCTGGTAATATGGAAAGTTTAATAGCTGCCGTAGAAGCAGGAGCTGATGCTGTATATCTTGGAGGAACTTTATTTGGAGCAAGAGCCTTCGCAGGTAACTTTAATAATGATGAATTAGTTGAGGCAATTAAATATTGTCATATGTATGGAGTTAAAGTATATGTAACAACTAATATATTAATATATGAACATGAAGTAGATCATTTTATGGAATATATTGATTTTTTACATAGAAATAATGTTGATGCCGTTCTTATTCAAGATTTAGGAATGTTAGATTTAGTTCATAAAACATATCCTAATTTAGAGATTCATGCTTCAACACAGATGCATATTCATAATTATGATGGTGTTATTATGGCTAATAAACTTGGATGCAAAAGAGTCGTACTTGCCCGTGAAACCCCAATTGAAGTTGTTAAGAATATTATTAAAAAAACAAATGTTGATATAGAAATATTTGCCCATGGAGCTTTATGTGTTAGTTATTCAGGACAATGTTTATTTTCTAGTTTAATTGGTAACCGAAGTGGTAATCGTGGAAGTTGTGTTGGAAGTTGTAGACTACCATATAAAATAGTTAATAAAGATAATAAAAAATTAAATAATGGTGATTATCCATTAAGTATGAAAGATTTAAATACTTTAGAATATGTAGGAGAACTAATAGATGCGGGTGTTACTAGTTTAAAGATTGAAGGAAGAATGAAAAGTCCAGAATATGTCTATACTGTAACTAAGTTATATCGAGAGGCTATTGATAGTTATTATAAAGAAGGTAAAGTATATATTGATAAAAAAGAACTTACTAATTTACAAAAGTTATTTAGTAGAGGTTTTACTAAAGGATATTTATTTAATGAAAAAATAGATAATATTTTAAATACCAATAGACCTAATCATCAAGGTATATATATTGGTAAGATAGTTAATTATAGTAATAATTTTGCAAGTTTAAAATTAGTTAGTGATGTATCTATTAATGATGGATTAAGAATCTTACTTAATGATGAAGATTATGGTTTAGTATTAAATGAATTTTATATTAATAAAAAATTAGTTAAAGAAGCTCATTCTTCAGATACTATTTCATTTAAAGTAAATAAAAAGATTCCTATTAATAGTAAAGTTTTACTTACTAAAGATTCTAAATTAATTAAATCAATTGATGAGATAATTAAAAAACATGAAAGAAAAGTACCAGTAACTTGTATTGTTAATATAAAGAAGAATGAACCATTAACAATGTTTATTACTGATTATAATAATTGTATTTATGTATATGGAAATATTGTTGAAGAATCTAAAAATAGACCTATTTTATATGAAGATGTATTAAGTAAAATGAATAAGATTAATGATACAATATATCGTTATAATAGTCTAAAAGTTAATCTTGATAAAAATGTATTCTTATCATATAAAGATTTAAATGATTTAAGACATCAATTATTTATGGAACTTGATAAATGTCGTTTATATAAATCTAATTATCAAAAAGGTGAATATCATATTTCATTAAATGATTATCCTCATGAAGAATTAAGAAGTGTCCTTGTAAGGAAGAATGATAATTATGATTATGATATTATTTATTCTGAAAGTGATGATAATGGTATTAAGAAACTTCCTAAAGTTATTAATAGTTATCAAGAATATGATAATAATAGAGAATATTTAGTAGGTGAATTAGGAGCGATAAACTGTATTAAGAATTTTTCTTGTGATTATTCTTTTAATGTAACTAATTCATATGCTTTAGCTCTTCTTCATTCTTTAGGCGCTAAAAGAGTAACATTATCAGTAGAATTATCAAGTAAACAAATCGAAAATATTATTAATGGTTATATAAAACGTTATAATAAGAGACCGAATGTTGAAGTAATAACATCTAGTTATCGTGAAGTAATGTGTCTAAAAACAAATTTGAATAAAATATATAATGAAGATGAATTATATTTAGTAGATCGTTTCAATAATTATTTTCAAATTAGAAATTATAATGGATTATCATATATTTATGAATATAAAAAGTTTAATGATAATTATAATTATTATGATATTGGAGTTAATGTCATAAGAGATGAAAAAGTAATGAGTGGTCCTAATGAAAAATAAATTAAATATTATAATTGTTATTTTATTAACATTATGTATTGGCTTATCATTATATTTACTTTTAGATACAGAAAGTTTTATAAAGCCTAATCCTACTATTACTCTTAATAGAGGAACAATTGTATTAAAAATAGGTGATGAAGAAATACTAAGACCTACTGTAGAAAATCTTTCAGATTACACTTTAGAATGGACAAGTAGCAATAATAATGTAGCAATAGTAATAGATGGAAAAGTACGGGCTGTTAATAAGGGAAGTTCTTTAATAACAGTTAAAATAAAAGATTATGATATATCTGCAAGCCTTAATGTCATTGTTAATGAAATAGAACCAGAAAGTATAAAACTGGACACTAACGTATTAGAATTAACAGTTGATGATACGCATGAATTTAGTTATACATTACTTCCCGATAATGTCACAAATAAAGAAGTAAGATGGGAAGTAAGTGATAATATTTTAGTTAACTTTGACAATGGAAGATTAACGGCTATTAAAAGTGGTGTTTTAAGTATTCGCGTTATTGCAAGTAATGGTATTAAAGATACATGTAATATTTTGATAAAAGATAAAATAATACCAGTTGAAGATATAATTCTTGAAAAAAATAGTTATGAATTAAAAATTGGCGATAGTATTAAGATTAAACCAACAATTAGTCCCGATAATGCGACTGATAAAACTCTTATATGGGAAAGTAGTGACCCAAGTATAGCAACGGTATCAAAAGGAACTATTAAAGCAATTAAACAAGGTAAAATTATAGTAACTGTTAGTGATAGCTCAAAACAAGTTATAAAAAACATCAATGTTACAATTAGTCCAAAGAGTCAAAAGATTCATTTTATTAAGCAAAGTGTTATAAAAGCTGATTCAGGAGATGCTATTTTAATAGAATCAGATGGTAAGTTTGCAATGGTTGATACTGGTCTTAATACGACTGGAGATAATACTTTTGTATATAATTATTTAAAAAGGGTAGGAGTTAAAGAATTAGAATTTATTTTAATTACTCATTGTCATGATGATCATATAGGTGGAGTTGTAGCACTTGCTAATAGTGATATTAAGATAAAAGGATTTTATATCAAGACATATATTGGTAAGGATAGTAATAGTGGTACTAATTCTAAATTATATAGTGATGCTATTAATACTTTAAATAGTAAAGGTGTTCCTATAACTTATATTGATAAATCTTTTAGAGATGGTAGTACTATTAAATTTGGAAGTATGAATATAGAGTTATATAATACACCTCAGAGAATGAGCGAAAAAAGATTTTTATATGGTAATGAAAATAATAATTCTGTAATGGAATTAATAACTGTAAATAACTATAAAATATTCTTAACAGGTGACTCATATAATGGATCTATTATGGAAGAAATAATTAATAAAATAGGTTCAGTTGATGTGTTGAAAATACCTCATCATGGATATGCAACTTGTTCTCTTAATCCTAGTAAAGCTGCTAAATTAAATCCAAGTTATATTATTGTAACCAATGCAAGAATAGATGCTTGCAGAAAACATTTTAATAGTAACATACAAACATATTTTACAAAAGCATCAGGTGAGGATGCAGTTGTTGTTGATTTAACAAATAAAATTAAAATTAGTAGTTAATATATAAAGAAGACTGTATAGTTTACAGTCTTTTTTATTGCCTTTTCATATATTTCCTATTATAATAAATGACCTGTATTGAATTATATTATATTGTAATTGACATTTTTAGACATTTATAGTATAATAAGCAAACTGATGGGGGAATGATTTTTATGATGGATGAATTTAACATTATTAAACGCAAGAAAAAGAAAAATGCGTTTGCATCAACAGCACTATTAGCAAGTATAGGAATTGCTGTCTTAGCTATATTGTTAATAGTACTTGTGATGGGAAGAAATAGAACTACTAAAACTAGTACAGTTCAAACTTTTAGTGGCAATGGTTCAGATACTACTTGTACTAATGCTTCTAAAGAAGAAAAATTTACAAACAATCTTCGTACGATTAAAGACGCAGCAATAAGTTATTTTACAGTTGATAGAATGCCTAAAAATGTTGGTGATTCTATTAAACTTACTTTAAAAGAAATGCAAAATAAAAAACTAGTCTTAGATATCTATGATAGTACTGGTAAAAAATGTAGTACTGAAAATTCATATGTAGAAGTTACTAAAGAAGAAGACGAATATGTAATGAGACTTCACTTATCATGTGATGATATGGAAGATTATATTGTTATTCATATTGGTTGCTATGATTTCTGTGATGGCAAAATATGTGAAGACAAAGTAAGATATGAATACGAATATAAGAAAGAAGTTTCATGTACAATGTCTGATTGGTCTACATGGAGTGAATGGAAGACTAAACGTGAAGCAACAAATAGCAACAAGAAAGAAGAAACTAAGACAGAAACAACAACGAAAGAAGTAGTTGAAACAAAAGATGCAACAAAACATGTTAGTTGTCCAGACGGATATAAAAGAGATGGCGATAAATGTAAAAAGACTACTGTTAAAACAATAGATGCAACTATTAAATATGATTGTCCATATGGATATGAAAAAGAAGGAAATAAATGTAAGAAAACTGTTTCTTATCCAGAAGTTATTGATGCAACAGTAACATATATATGTCCAACAGGATGGGATCGTAATGGTACAAAATGTACAAGAGAAGTACCAAGTACAATAGATGCAACAGTAGAGTATACATGTCCAAGTGGATGGGATCGTAATGGTTCTGTTTGTTCAAGAAATGTAACAAATACAATGGATGCAACAGTAGATTATATATGTCCAAGTGGATGGGATCGTAATGGTTCTGTTTGTTCAAGAAATGTAACAGATACAATGGATGCAACAGCAAATTATAGCTGTCCAAGTGGATGGGATCGTAGTGGTAAAATATGTAGTAAGACTACAACAGTAAGTATTAATGCTACTCCAGAGAATAGAACTAAACAAGTAAGTTATACATGTTATAAGCAAGAATGTACTACAAAACCAGTATTCTCATGTAACGCTAGTGGTTGTGGTACTACAGAAGTTACTAGTTGTGAAAATGTTAAGAAAACATGTTATAGAACAGAAAGTTATACTGAATATACATGTCCAGATGGATATAAAAAAGATGGAACAAAATGTAATAAACCAAAAACAGATACAATAGATGCAACAGTAAATTATACATGTCCAAGTGGATGGAATCGTAATGGTAAAATATGTACTAAAGTAACACCAGAAACACAACCGGCAACAGCAAATTATAACTGTCCAACAGGTTGGGATCGTAATGGTAAAATATGTACTAAAGTAACACCAGAAACACAACCAGCAACAGCAAATTATAATTGTCCAACAGAATATATTAAACTTGGAACAATATGTACTAAGGTAACAATTGAGTCACAACCAGCAACGGTAGATTATATTTGTCCAACAGGATATACAAGAGAAGGAACTAAATGTAAGAGAACAGTTTCTTATCCAGATATTATAGATACTATTATTACATATGTTTGTCCAAGTGGATATACAAAAAATGGAACAGAATGTTTGATTAAAATTGTTGATGAAAACGACGGTAATATCACATATAGTTGTCCAAATGGATATACATTAAGTGGTAAAAAATGTAATAGAACAGTAATTAAAGACGTTAAAGTAACATATTATCGTTATGCTACTAGAACATGTGATGGTGGAGAAGTATTAATCGAATGGAGTACTGATAATCATGACGAATCATTATTAAATGAAGGTTATAAATTGACAGGAAACAAAAGAGCGATTAATGAAGAATCAGGAAAATAATTAGGGGGTAAAAAAGATGAATATTAAAATTTCTAAAAAATTATTATCAATGATAACAGCAGGTATCTTAATGGTTTCACCAATCCTTTCATCTGCTGAAGAAATTGTTAGTGAAAATAATAACGGTTTTACATTAGTAAAACAAGAAATGAAGGTTGAAGGAAACGACCTTGATATAGATAGATATGCTAATGAACTTGAAGGTTTATATAAATATGTATCTCAAAAGATGAACTATGATGAATTAAAAGCTCAATTACAAACTTTCTATACAATTGTTAATAGACCATATATGTCTTCAAAATCTTATGATGAATTAATTGAAAATGGTGCTATTTTTAGTGATGAATATATAAGAGAAAACTTTAATAATGCCTTTGACTTTATTTATAGTGTAAATAAATATAATTCAGAAAAAATTAGAGAAGATTATCAAAATGGTACAATGGATATTAATCATTTAATTGATCCAAGTTTATTCTGTTATGATAGTCATGATAGAAAAATAGTTAGAAGTGTATTTGAAAATTATTTCAATGCTTATAAGAATGGATTATTTGAAAATGATAGTTTTATTGAAGCATTTAAACAAATAACAACATTAAATTCAAAAGAACAAGGAATTAATGCTTTTCATGCTGAAACAGGAGCAACTTGGAATTTACAAATGCTTATTGGTCGTCCAGGAATGATAATGCTTGAAGATGATATGTCAACAGATTATACGATTGATGAGTTATCATTATACTATGAAAGAGAAGGATTAGAAGCTATTCCAAGAAAATGGATCCTAAGAAAAGATATATTATTAGATCTTAATTGCTTATCTCCATTAGAATATGAAATCTTTATTCATCAACAATTAGAGAAATTCTGCTATAAATTCGTAAATAATAATGTTTATAAATTATTTAATGTTACACGTAATCTTGAAACAGCAAATCCATTAGAAAGTTATGAATATGAAGGAGAGAAAGAAGAAATTAGTACTGAGACTATTGAAGAAACAACAGGCTTTTCTCTTGATTTAGCAGTAGAAGGTGTAGATTTGACAAGCGATTATACATATACTGAATGTGTTAAAAAAGCATATGAATATTTGTTAGGTAAAAAATCATCAACACAATCAAAAAAAATAGATTATGAACATTTACAACAACATTTACAATGTTTTGTATATTTAAGTAATAGAGAGCATTTAACAGACGATGAAGAAAGTTATTTAATATCAAATGGAATTGTTTTCAAAACAGACTTTAATGATCCTGAAGGAATGCAAAACTTTATGGAAGCATATGAATTAATTGCAAATATTTGTGAATACAATCAAAGTGTCATTCAAGACGATTATGAAAATGGTACAATGGATATTAATCATTTAATTGATCCAAGTATTTTCTGCATGAATGCTAATGATCGAAAATTAGTTCATGAAATTCATGTTGCATATTTTAAAGCATATCAAAGTGGACGTTTCAAAAATGATTATTTCTTATATTGTGTTTCTAAACTTGCTGAAGAAAAAGGAGTTACACCACTTAGCGATGGAGCAATGTGGAATGTAAGAAATACTGACGGTCGTTGTTTAAGACAAGCTATAAGAGATGATGCACAAGCTGATTTTAAACCAAAAGAAATTGTAACAGTTTATGATAATGTAGAACTTGCAGGAGCTCAATGGGTAGTTAAAGAAGGTGTAAATCCAAACATTGATTCAGATAATGAATTAGAAGCTGGTGCTGCATATTATAAGTTATTAGACTTAATTGTTAATGTTAATGTTAATAATGACTTATTTGAATCATTTAATATTCCATGTGCAAATGTAAAATAATATAAAAAGGTAGACAAGAGTCTACTTTTTTTGTATAAAGATTTATTAATATTTAATCAAAGTATCTTCACTAATAGAGATGTTTTTATTATCAATTATGATAGTGTTAATATTAAAAGGCTTTTTAAAGTCTTTTTTTTTAGAAATTAGTTGTGTATAATCATAATAGAGAGGCTAATATGGAAGATGAGATAGAAAGATATCATGAATATAAAGGAAAAATATACGATAGAGGAAAATACTTAGTAAGAGATAAAAAAACTGGAAGATTGTATCGTAATAAGTATATTGGACTTCATCATGCCGCAAATGGAATGAGTTGTGGTGGATCTATATCATCATATAGTGAAAAACTTGAAGATGATGATCTAGTCAATATTGAAAATGGTTTGTTTGATGTTCGTATGGCTGTTATTGGCGATATAAGAGAAGCCTATGAAATATTAAAACAAGTAATTGAAGAAAGAAAACCAAGTACATTCTTTGAAAAGTGTGAATGTGTTATGGAAACTGTTACAAGATATTTTGGTGATTATAGTAATGTAAAAAAGCGTTTATCTTTTTTCCCAGATGAAGATATGGTTTATGACAAAAAAGTGAAATATGGAACTATTGCTGATATCGCTCATAAAAATGCGGCTATTTGTGTTGAAAGATCAATGTTATCTCAGAATTTATTAAAGACTATTGGTATTGATACAACAATTAAGATAGCTGGTTTTATAAATAATGCTGGTAAACCTGATTGCCATGCCTTTAATGTTATTAATGATAATGGAAGATATTATATCTTTGATAGTACACAACCTACATTAAGAAAAGGTATCGTTAGTCCAATTGTAGCAGAAATACCAAAAGAAGTTTATGAAGCTATTATTGAACAACGAAGTGATGATGGTATTAGTGTTCGCGTAAGTCACTTTAATCCTTTGATGAATAAGGATTATGATGTAATTTATGATGCTGGATGGAAAAGATCATATGATGCTAGAGGTTCATTAGAAGATCAAAAACGAGTTTAGCTCGTTTTTTTATTGACTATATATCTTATTTTATGCTAAAATAACTAGGTTAAAAAAAAGGGAAGTGTAATTATGGAAAATATAAGAAATATCGCAATTATTGCCCATGTCGATCATGGTAAGACAACACTAGTTGATAAGATGTTACAAATGAGTGGTACATTCCGTGATAATGAAGAAGTAGGTAGTATGGACTCTAATGCTATTGAACATGAAAGAGGAATTACTATTTTAGCTAAACCAACAGCAATTAATTATAAGGGTTATCGTATTAATATATTAGATACACCAGGACATGCTGATTTTGGTGGTGAAGTAGAACGTATCATGAATATGGTTGATGGAGTATTACTTGTTGTTGATGCCTATGAAGGTACTATGCCTCAAACAAGATTTGTACTTAAGAAAGCTTTAGCAGCTGGAGTAACACCAATAGTAGTAGTTAATAAGATAGATAAACCTAGTGCAAGGCCAAGTCAAGTAGTAGATGAAGTAATGGATTTATTTATTGAACTAGGTGCTGATATTGAACAATTAGATTTTCCAGTAATATATGCTAGTGCAATTAATGGAACAACAAGTTTAAGTCCTGATATTAGTACGCAAGAACCTACTATGGATTATATTTTAGATTCAATAATTGAAAATATTCCTGCTCCAAAAGTTAGTGAAGGCTCTTTTCAATTTCAACCAGCCTTACTTGATTATAACGACTATGTAGGAAGAATTGGTATTGGTGTTATAAAAAGAGGTAGTGTTAAAGTAGGACAAATGGTATCTTGTGTAAGACTTGATGGTTCTATAAAACAATTTAGATTACAAAAGATGTTTGGTTATCTTGGTTTAAAACATATTGAACTTAATGAAGCTCATCAAGGTGATATTGTTGCGATTGCCGGACTTGCTGATATTAACGTAGGTGAGACTCTTTGTGAAGTTGGAAAAGAAGAAGCCCTTCCTCATTTAAGAATTGATGAACCAACTCTTCAAATGACATTTGGTGTTAACACCTCCCCATTTGCAGGTCGTGAAGGTAAATTATTAACTGTTCGTAAAATAGAAGAACGTTTATATAAAGAAACTGAAAGAGATGTATCTCTTAAAGTTGAACCATTTGATCAAGAAAGTTTTACAGTATCTGGTCGTGGTGAATTACATTTATCAATATTAATTGAAAATATGAGAAGAGAAGGATTTGAATTACAAGTTTCTAAGCCTAAGGTTATAATTAAGGAAATAGATGGTGTTAAGTGTGAACCATTCGAAGAACTTCAAATGGATGTTCCTCAAGAATCAGTTGGTGGTGTTATAGAAGCTCTTGGTTCTCGTGAAGCAGAAATGGTTAGTATGAATAATCATATTGATCAAACAAGATTAAGTTATGTAATACCATCTCGTGGATTAATAGGATTTATGACTGAGTTTATGACTTTAACCAAAGGTTATGGTATTATGAATCATGCTTTTCTTGAATATCGTAAAATGGCAGGGGAAACTGTAGGTGAAAGAAAAGTTGGTGTTCTTGTATCAATGGAAAATGGTAAGTCAACAGCATATGCTCTAGGACAACTTGAAGAACGTGGTACAATGTTTATTGAACCAGGTGAAGATGTATATGAAGGTATGATTGTTGGTGAACATAATCATGAAAATGATTTAGCAGTTAATGTTGTTAAAGGTAAACAATTAACGAATACCCGTGCAGCAGGAAGTGATCATACAGTTGTTTTAAAAAGACCTCGTTATATGAGTCTAGAAGTATGTCTTGAATATATTAATAACGATGAACTTGTTGAGGTTACTCCTCATAGTTTTAGACTTCGTAAAAAGATTTTAAATGCAGATGAACGTAAAAGACAAGCAGCAAGACAAGGTAAAAATATTTAATTAATATCCACACTATTGTGGATATTTTTTTATATTTTTATGATATACTTATAAAGTAGGAGAGAATATGAAAAGGGTATTAATAGGGTTAAGTGTTTTTCTTCTAATAACAATTATGTCTTTTTCTTATATTTTATATCGAAGATATCAAAATAATAAAATAATTAATCAAGAAATAAAAGAAGAGGAAGAAAAAAATAACAAACGAAGAGAAGAGAAACAAAAAGAATTAGATATTATTATGGAACAAAATAAAGATAAAATTGAAAGGTATCAAAAAATTGAAAAATGGAACGAAGAAATTACCTCTTACTTAGAATAATAATTTCTATTGAATTATCCATCCTTTTCTACATTTTATTGTTTATATTAAAAACTCCTATTAAAAAAATAAATGTACAAGAAGATAATTTATCTGATATTGAAGAGAAAATAGCTTTTTATAAAGATATTGATAATCAAATTAATTTAAAATATGAAGAGTATACAGATAATATTTATAAATTAGAACAAAAAATTAAAAATAAAGAAACAAAAGCTAAAATCGCTTATTTAACTTTTGATGATGGTCCATATGATTTAACTGATAAGTTTCTTGATGTTTTAAAAAAGAATGATGTTCGAGCAACATTCTTCACTTTAGGTAAAAGAGATTATATCAAAACATATCAAAGAATTTTAAATGAAGATCATGTACTTGCAAATCATACTTATTATCATAATATTTGGAAAGGATTATATAAAAGTACAAATAATTTTATTTCGCAAGTAAAACAATTAGAGAAGTTAATATATGATAATACAGGACATAAAACAACATTAGTAAGATTCCCTGGTGGAGTTAATACAGCAGGTAAACTAAAAAATAGTATTATTAATGAATTACATAAAAATGGATATAAGTATGTTGAATGGACTTGTATAACAGGAGATGGCTCTGATGAGCAATTAAAACAGCATGATACTTGGTATTGGTATAATAAAACATGTAAAGGTGATATTATCGTCTTATTAATGCATGATTATAATTATTCAACATATACAATTCTTGATAAAGTAATAAAAGATTTAAAAAGTAAAGGATATATTATCCTACCATTAACAAATAAGAGTATAATGGCAAAATAAAAGATCTACATTGTAGATCTTTTTTAATTCCACTTTTTTACAATATAACGACATAATGTTTTAGGATTATTTGATGTATATTGTGATACTGGACAATAATCTTGTTCAGGAATAGGATTAATATATACATCTTGTCCTTCATGTATTTCGAAAATATTTTTTTCATCGATTTCACTTGCAATAGGAATATTAGTTCCAAATATACCATTTTGTCTTAAAAATACTAACCAAGCTCGATTATTTTCTGGATGCATACAGTACCATCTTGTATCATCAGTAATACCAAGAGATGGATAAATAACAGGACAACTAATATGACTATTTGAATATACTTTACTAATATTATCTAGTTGAATATGAACATTCTTTATTTCGTTTTCTGTTAAATGTTGATGTGTTGGAAGGCATCCTTTTTCAATTGAACCAACATGGAAACTAAAATAACTAATTCCTAATTTCGAAAAGAAATTTACTATTGAATATGCGTCCATATAATTACAAGACCATAGAGTTGGTTGTATTTTTACCTTATATCCAGCGTCCTGTGCCCATTTAATACCATCAATTGCTTTATCGAAAGGATAATTAACACCTTTTAATATATTCATTTTTTCTTTGTCAATTGAATCAATACTAAATGATACATAATCAACATTTTCTGGTTTAATATCTTTAAGTAATTCTTTTAATGTTTTAATACCACCAATACCACTTGTTGAATAGCAGACATTACTGCCACTTTCAATCGCTTTTAATGATAATTTATTACAATATTTAGTATCAACTGCAGGATCAGGATTTCCTAAAATATATGTTTGAGTAAGGTTAGGAAAAATTCTAAATAGTTCATCAATTTGTTTTTCTGTTCCTTGGTATGTTGACGTACTGCCTTTTTGTGAACAAACAGGACATTTACATAGACAAGATTCACTACCTTTTTCTCCTGTATAGACAGTTATACCATTTATTTTATCTGTTTCAAATAAACCCATAACATCCCCCATAAACAAGGCATATTATATCATTTTTATATTTGATTAACAAGACATTGTTTTACATTTAATAATCAAATAGTTTACATTTATATTCACTTAATAAATCGTTAATAGAAATAATATTATAAATTTTATTTATAAAACAAAATCTTATTATTAAATCATAGTAATTATTCTTAGGAAGAGAATATGAAGCACTTCTAAGTAGATTATCTATTTCATCTTCATTTAGTTCAAGTGATAATCCTAAAAGAATAACAGTTTCTTTACTAGGATGATAGTTTTTATCACTTCTTATTTTAGAAAATAGTCGTCTATCAATATGAACTTTATTATATACATCACTATCAATAAGATTTCTTTCATCAATATATTTGAATAATAAAGTTTGAAAATCGTTTAAATCTTTATTTTCATTTATATAATTATCAATATTAGAAGAAGAACATAATTCACCCATCATTTCTTCATTAAATGATGCTTTGCTTTTAAAAGAATAATTACCAAATAATTTTTTTTCTTGTACTAAATTTTCTTTTATATATTTTCTTAATTCATCTTTCATAATAACCTCAAACTAATTATATCAAATGTCGCTTTAAAAGAGACCAAATAATCATAAAAGAGTAATAAAATGGACTCATGAAAGGAAGAGATGAAATTATGATGAAAAAGAGAAATTTAATGCATGTCGTATTTCTACTAGATAGAAGTGGAAGTATGTCAGGATCTGAATCTGATACTATAGGAGGTTTTAATAGTTATATTAAAAAGAATAAGATGAAAGACTATTTAGTAACAACAATTCTTTTTGATGATAAATATGAAAAACTATATACTTGTAAACATATTAGTGATGTATCTGAATTAACTACTAAAGAATATTATGTTAGAGGTAGTACTGCGCTTTTGGATGCTGTTGGTAAAACAATTAATTTAATGGATCATGAAACCAAAGATAAAGTATTATTTGTAATTACAACAGATGGATATGAAAATGCATCTAAGGAATATAATAAAGAAAAGATTAAAGAAATGATAAAAGCTCATAAGAATTATGAATTTATGTATATAGGAGCTGATATTGATTCTTATAGTGAAGCAAGTAATATTGGTATTAAAAGAAGTAATATTGCTAACTATAAAAAGGATAAAAAAGGTATAAATAGAATGTTTGATGCTGTTGGTATGGCATGTGAAGAATATTCTTGTAGTTCATCAATTGGTTCTAAATGGAAAAAGTCTCTTGATGAATATGTTACAAATAATGAAGAATAGGTACGTCAAAGTATCTTTTTTTCTTTATCAAGATTGAAAATGTAATAATGTAATGTTATATTATAACTATAAATATAATAGATATAGTAGGTGATATTGTATGACAGAAGCTCAATTATTAAAGAGAATTGCTTATTGTTTGATTGACGATGATTTTATAGCAATAATTAATAATGCAAATGTAACTCCTAAAGTTTTATTTCAAATCATTGATTCTACCGATGCGGCTCGTGTAAGATATGCTATTTTGAATTCTAATGTACTTGATGAGGACATATTAAATCATCTTATAAAGAAAACACCAACAAATTCAAGCGATAAAATGTTAGAAGCGATTTTAAATTGTCCAAAGCTTACTCCTAAGTGCTTAATTAGTTTTTGTAATCGATTCAAAACATATAATTATCATTGGCATGAATGGATAATGGAGTCTTCATCTTTTAATGAAAGTGTTGCTTTAACATTAATTAATAATCTTAGTTTATATGAAGAAAATATTTATAGTAATGAAGTCTATATAAAACTTATTAATCATCCAGTTTGCAATAAAAATATTCTATTAGAAATTATTAATAAAACTACTTCTGCAAAGGTTGTTACGAAAATTCTAGCAAGTCCTTTAGCTGATTTAAGTATTAAATTAGAGATAGTTATAAAGAAAAGGAACTTAACAGAAGAAGATATCAAAAACTTCTTTAATACTCCTGGAATAACTTCTGAAAATATTTGTCGATTAATAAGAAAACATAATACAGATGAAATTATTGATAGAGCCTTAGAGTTTCCAGAAATTGATGATAAATTATATAAAGTAATTATAGAAGGAATATACTTTAGAGCTGATCCTAATGATGATGAGAAAATTAGAGAAATATTAAAAAGAGATATATCAGAAGATGTTCTTTCAGTGATTATTAAAGAAACAAAGTCTGTTGATATAATTCGTGAAGTTTCTAAGCATCCAAATGCTTCTCTTAGAAATGCTCAAATTATTTTATCAGTTGTTGAAAATTATAAAGAAGCAAATCGTAAAGCATTAATCGAAATTGTTAAACAATTAAAAAATGCAATTATTGCTAAAACATATAAAGTTGAAAAAGAAGAAAATGTTACAGATATGCTTCGAACTAATGTTGAAGATGGATTATCGACAATGTTATGGGGTCCATCTGGTGTTGGTAAAAGTAGTCGTGTATTTGAAGTTGATCCAACTGCAACATTATTAATATTGAAAAATGGTATGTTACCTGAAGAAGTAATTGGTGGTAAAGAACCAAATGGTACTCCTGGACAAATATATCCACCACATTGGTATAGAGTTTTGTGTGAAAAATGTGAAAGAGAGCCAGATAGACAACATATTTTATTTATAGATGAATTCACAAATGTTACCGATACGATTAAGAATCTTGTATGGGAAATAATTGGTAATAGATTAGTTAATGGGCATGAAGAATGGCCTTTACCTGAGAATTGTTCTATCGTTGTTGCTGGTAATAGACCAGAAGAATCATCTGCTGTTCGAATAGATAGTAATGGTGGAGTTATGCCTGCACCTCTTCATAATCGATTGGATTCAATGATTGAAATTCAATTTGATATTGATGAGTGGCAAAAATGGGCATTAGAAACTGACTATAAAACAGGTCATTTACATATTCATCCAGTTGTTTATGCATTTTGTGTTGCTAATGCTGATAAAGTTATGTTTACAGAATATGATTTTGAAAATGTAACAGCGCCATTCTTAACACCAAGAAAATGGGAAACATTATCAAAAGCAATTTATAAAGCACAAGAGAGAAGTGGTGAAAATACTTTAATTAGTGAAGCCAGAATAAAAAGTATTATTGGTGATAATGAAATTAGTGACGCCTTTATTGAACATTACTATCGTATTCCTATTGATATGGAAAAAATTGAAAATGGGGAATATGATGAATCTGATTTCCCAACGGTAGAAGATAAATTATATGCTTTAGGTATTGTAATTGCTAATTATGAAGGCGATGAAATCGCTATTGAAGATTTTATAAATGAATGTTTAGGTGAAGAATATTATGCAATATATGTTAATATGAAAAATCATAGACGTTCTATTTTAGGATTAGACGTAGGTGGAAAAACAAGATAGTAAGGAGATATGAATATGGAAAAAGATAATGAAATTAATTCAATAAAAGAGGCTTTACTTGATTATTCTGATCCCATCTATATTGTTGGTGATATGAAAAAAAGTACGTCTCCATCAGTAGTTACGATATCAGCAACGATACCAAAAGAAGAATTATTAATTAAAAATAATGAATATCCAATTTGGTATTTAAAGGTATTAAGAAATTCATATAAAGGTAATAGTATTTTATGTATAAGAGATTTTGACAAAATATCTATTGAGGAGCAAAAACTATTCTTAGATATTATTACTAAACAATATTTTTCTAGTGAAAAGTTGCCACCTAATTTAAAAATTATTATTCAGTCAGAAAATTCTTGTCAATTATTACCAGAGATTGAAGAAGTAATTCAATATTATAAAATTTAGAGGAGTTATTATGACTGTTGAAGATTTAGAAAGAGTAAAACGATCGGTAATAAGGCGTTATCCTATTTCAGCAGGTTTAGCTCTACATGGTGTAACAATTGAGTTATCAAAAGAAGTTGGAACTGCAGCTGTTGTTGGTGTAAAAAATGATCAAGGAATAATTGAAGTTGATAAGATTCTTGTTAATCCAGATTTTATGGATTGTTTATCATTTGGAGAAAAAGTATTTGTTCTTGCCCATGAAGCTCTACATATTGCCCTAAAACATTTTGCTAGGTCTATAGATAAGCCAGAGGCAGATGCTACAAGAGAATATGAAGAGTATTGTGAAAGAGAACAAGATGAAGCAAAGCGTGAAGCGAAAAAAGCATATCTTCAAAGTCACTATCAAAGAATTTGGAATATTGCAACTGATGCATGTATAAATGCATTCTTAAAAAGAGATGGATTTACTTTTCCAGAGAATGTTCCTGATCCAAAAACAGGAAAACCAATGCAATTTGTTGATATGAAAGATGGACTTATCCGAAGTGCAGAAAAAATATATGATGCCTTATTAAGAAAAGAAAAAGAAGAAAAAGAAAGACAAAAGAAAAAAGAATTAGATAAAAATCAAGAACAAAATAATAATGGTAATCAAGAGCAAAGTAATAGTGAGCAAGATAATAATAATCATACAAGTCAAAGACAAGATGAAGATGATTCATTTATAGATGAATTACCAGATCCTGATGATTATGATGGATTTGATTCTCATGAATATTGGAATAATGATAAATTAAAAAATAATTCTAAAGAAACTGGTGAATCAAAGAAAACTAGTCAATCTAGAGACCAATCACAAACGATGTCAGTATCTAAACCAGAACATGTTGATGAAGAAGATGTTTTAAAGAAAGAACTTGAAAAAAGAGAGAAAAAAGATTCTCGTGATGTTGATAAAAAGAATCCTTTTTCTAGTCTTCGTTCAAAACTTGGTATTCCTGATGTTAAAACATTTAAGCCTGTTTTGTCATGGAAAAGAGTTCTTGCAGATACTCAAGAAAGAATAGTAGAAGTTTGGGGTACGAGAAGAGCTTCAAGATTTAATCCTAATGCTAGAATTGAAGAAAGAACAGAAGAGACAAGTGTATCTGTTGAAGTAATTCTTGATGTTTCGGGTTCAATATCTCTTGAACTGCTAAGAGGATTTTTATCACAATTATATCCAATTTTTGAAACTTTATTTGGAACAGGTAATGTTAAATTAAAAGTTGGTACTTTTGCTGATAACTTTTCTGGATTTCAAATTATAAGTAGTAGAGAAGATATTGCTAATTTCGATCCAGAAATTGGTGGTGCAACTAATTATGAATTAGCAGCAACATCATTTTCTCAAAATAAAGGCGAAAAAGTTGTAAAAATAGTATTTACAGATGGTCGACTTGATCGTTATCCCGAACATGTCCAAAAAACAAGAGTTACAGATATCATTTGGATTGTTTTTGGGGATAAAATGGATTTTACGCCATTAGGTGGAAGAATTATTCGTGTTAGTGAAAAAGAATATAATGATATGCTTGCTAGTGGATTAATATATCAAAGTGATAATGGCTATTACACTAGTCGAATGTAATAAAAGGAGGTGAAATTATGTCAAAAGGAAAATTAGATATGGAGGAAATACATCGTGAATCTAAATCAAAAGTAATGACTATTTTGCTCTGCATAACACTATTTTGTGTATTTAGTATATTTTTATTAATGATTTTAAATAAAGGTGAAATTGTATTTAATAATAGAGAAGATACTAATTCAAATGAACCAGCCTCTGTAGAAGAACCTAAAGATGAAAATGTAGAAACAAGTAGATTAGAGATTATAGAGTTAAATGAAGAGAATAAAGAGTTACAAATTAATGGTATTCTTGTTAAAATAAAATATGTTGATAATAATACATATATTAATGATATTCTTTATGAAGAACTATATAGTACCAGTGTAATAGTAATGGATAAATATGCTATATTACTTAATAATTGTCAATGTGGATATTGTATAAATAAATATATTGATGAAAATGGAGAAGTTAAATCTATTAATAATACCCTAAGTGATTCAACGGAACGTCAATTTAATGAGTTTAAATTAGTTGATGGTGGTATAGAAGCAACAGCAGAAGTATGTCCATGTCTAGATGGATGTGAAAGTTCTTATGAAGTAAAATTTGTATATGATAATAAAGAATTATCTATTAATAAAAAATAAAAAGAAGTATTATTTTAATTAGATTGAGTTTATCTCAATCTTTTTTATGATACAATATATTTGGTGATTTTAATGGGAATATTATATGTAGTAGGTACACCAATAGGAAACCTTGATGATTTATCAAAAAGAGTTATTGATACATTGAGTTTGGTTGATTATATTGCTTGTGAAGATACAAGAAATTCTATTAATTTATTAAGATATCTTGGTATTAATAAAAAATTAGTAGCTTATCATAAATTTAATGAAAAAGGTAAAAGTAATACGATAATTAATGATTTATTAAATGGTATGAATATTGCTCTTATTAGTGATGCAGGTTGTCCTTGTATTTCTGATCCAGGTAGTATTTTAGTTCATGAAGCAATTGAAAATAATATTGAAGTAATAAGTATTCCAGGACCATCTGCTGTTATTACTAGTTTAATGAGTAGTGGTATGAATACGGATTCATTTACATTCTATGGTTTCTTTCCAAGAGAAAATAAAGAGATAATTAATTTGTGTAAAAAAATAAAGACAGATTATAGTACATTAGGAATAATATATGAATCTCCTAAAAGAATAATGAAGACGCTAGAAGCTTTACTAAATAATATTGGTGATATTAATATTTGTTTATCAAATGACTTAACTAAGAAATTTGAAAAGAAATATTATGGAACTATTTCTAAAGTAATTGATGAATTAAAAAATAATCCTAACTATGAAAAAGGAGAATATGTTTTAATTATTGAAAGTATTAAAGAAGAAGTTAATAATACAAAAGTTGGTATTGAATCATTAATAGTTGATGAAATGATTAATAATAATTGTGGTATTAAAGAAGCTATAAAAATAGTATGTGATAAATATAATTTATCTAAAAATGAAGTATATAATGCATCATTGAAATTAAAGAACTTATTTGTCAACTAAAAATAAAGTTTACAAAAAAGACTATATTTTAATAATTTTATATGTTATATTAAAGATGTCTAGAAGATATGAAAGTCTCTATGTTATAAAACCGACTGAATTTTATAAGGGAGTCAGGAACGATTAATCTGTGTTGAATACTTAGTGTGAGTTCCTAAGGATCCTAAGGATTAAGTATGGACACCCACCTGCGTAGCGCGGGTTTTAGTAAACTGGCTTTCGATTTTCTGGATTTTTTTTTGTAATTTGGAGGTAGTGTATGAAAAGACGCATAATAATCATTAGTTTAATTATTATTGCTTTGATACCTATCTTTTTCTTTTGTTACAAAAAGTATCAAGATTATAAAGAAGAAATGCGAATTAAAAATGCAAAAATTGTTGTTCAATTAAAAAATAATTTAAAAATACGTTATGGGGAAAAGGTTACTGTAAATGATTTGATTGATAACATTAATGGTGAAGTAATAGGTGATTATTATCTAGATACTAGAGAAATTGGTAAGAAAAAAATAGAATTTAAATATATTAATGAAGAGGAGATAACAATTCCCTATACTATTGAATATGAAGTTGTTGATGATGTTCCACCAATTATATGGCTTAATGATACATATTCTATTAAAGTAGGAAGTAAAGGTAATTTAGAAGAATTAATTATGTCTGGTGATTATTATGATGATAATCCTAAAAGAGAAATTATTGGTAATTATGATTTAAATATAATTGGTAATTATAAATTAACATATCGTATTGTTGATAAAAGTGGTAATGAAGCTAAAAAAGATTTTACTTTAAAAGTACATAATAATCCTAGTAGTTATAATGTAAATAAAAAAAGTTTTTTTGATTTGAAAAGAAAATATAAAACAGATAAAACTTTAATTGGTCTTGATGTATCCAAATGGCAAGGTAAAATTGATTATAATAAAGTAGCAAGTAGTGGTATTGATTTTGTGATGATTAAATTAGGAGGTACTAATGGTATTGGAGGAGAATACTATGTTGATCCTAAGTTTAAAGATAATATTGAAGGATTTTTAGAACAAGGAATTCCTGTTGGTGTATATTTTTATTCTTATGCTAAAAGTATTGAAGATGCCAAACGAGAAGCAGGTTTTGTTCTTTCACAAATAAAAGATTATGATATTACTTTTCCAATTGCTTTTGACTGGGAAAATTGGAGTAGTTTTAATAAGTTTAATATTAGTTTTAAAACTTTATCAGAAACAGCTAATGCCTTTATTAAAACATTAGAGAATGATGGTTATATTGGTGTTCTTTATAGTAGTAAGAATTATTTAGAAAAAATATGGAATACGATGGATAATGATGTTTGGCTTGCTCATTATACTGATAAAACAGACTATAAAGGTGATTATGTAATGTGGCAATTAACAAGTGGTGGAGTAATTCCAGGTATTACTGAAAATACTGTTGATGTTGATATTATGTATATTAAATAGTAAATATTAATAATAAAAATTAGTTTATAACTAATTTTTTTAATTGTTAATAATATAGAGATAAGTTATAATTAGTTATAGTAGGTGATGATATATGAGATTATTAACTAAATTATTCATCATATTTAATCTTTTAATAATTTCATTTTTATTTTTTATCTATTCTCCATTATTTGATAAAACACATAAGAAATTTATTAATGATTATGCTATTGAAAATAAATTAAGTTATTTATCATATACTTTTTATAATCAAGAAAGAATTGATTCTTTAACTGATATAAAAATAGATGTTATAAAACTAGATGAAGAATCATCAAAAAGTCATTATGTTGAAACTAAAGAAAATATATCTTATGATTCTAAATATGATGAAATTGTTTTATCAAAAGATGTTGGAAATGAAGATTATAAAGTATATAAAACAAAGATTGGTAAAAATGAAGCTATTATGGTTTTTATTTATGATCCAAGCAAAGTCCATATTTTAACTTCAAAAAAGTTTGCATCAAGAGATCATTATTCTGGTCTTGAAACAGTTAAACAAATGACTAAGAGGTTAGATGCAAGTGTTGGTATTAATGGTGGAGGTTTTAGACAAGATGCTAGGACTCTTAGTATTGATACCCCAATTGGATATGTTATTAAAGATGGTAAAATTGTATGGTCTAAAAAAGGATCTGGTAATCTTATCTGTATGACTAACGATAATAAATTAAAATTAATAAAAACGACAGGTAAAGATGCTATTGAAAATCATAATGTTCGTGATGCCTTAGAATTTGGTCCATTTTTAATTATTGATGGCGAAGAACAAAAATTATCGGCAACAGCAGGAGGCTATGCAAGAGCAGCAAGAAGTGTTATTGCCCAAAGAAGAGATGGCATCATAATATTTTTGGCAACAGAAGTAAAAAATGGTTATACTAATGGAACAACATTACAAGAAATTGTTACAGAATTAAAAAAATATGATGTATATAATGCTGCTAATTTAGATGGTGGAGCAAGTACTCAATTAGTTGTTGATGGAAAAGTTGTTAATAAACCATTAAATATTTATAATCGTATTATAAATGGTGGTAATGGTAGATCATTAGTAACTGGTTGGGGATTAATGAATAATTAAAGAAAATGATTAATCATAAATTGATTAATTATTTTTTATAATGTATAATATCTATGTATATAGTTTTTAACTATTGGAGGATGTATGAAAGAATATATAAAAGGTCATAAAAAAACGTTAATTTTATTATTTATATATGCGCTACTTATTGTTTTAGCGTTTAAAGTTAAGGATATTTTAATTCCTGATGAAGGAGCAGAAGTATATGGTACAAGATTGAATGAAATCGATAAATATCCTATTGAAGATAGTGTTTATAAAAATATTGAAGAAGCATTAAAAAAGAATGAAAATGTTACTAAAGTATCATATCGTGTTCAAGGTAAAATTATTAATTATTATGTAACCGTTGGAGAAAAAGTATCTATTGCTGATGCTAAGAAAATAGGTGAGACAATACCAACACTATTTGATGAGAAAACATTAAGTTTTTATTCAATTCAAATTTGGATGATTAAAGATAATAAAGAGATGAACAATTTCCCAATTGTTGGTATGAAAAATCCAGCTTCATCTAAAGTTATATGGACTCTTGATAGAGAAATAACAGTTCATGAAACAGAAGGTGAATCAGATGAAGAATAAGAAGAAATTATTATTCCTTCTTCCTGTATTAGCGATAATTATTTTTATCGTTTTATACATTGTTTTTAAATATAGTGAACCAAATGTATTAGATTCAAAAGATAAAGAATGGATATCACAAAATGGTGGTAAGATTATTGATATTGCAGTTATTAATAACATTCCTTTATATGGTAGTGATGGTAAAGGATTAGTTTTTGATTATTTGGATTATGTTACCCAAGAATCAACAATTGAATTTAATAAAATACCATATTTAGTTGGTGGAGAGCCAGGTAATGCTGAATATCAAATTGAAATAATTGATGGTGATGTTAATTTAACTAAAAATCAATTATTAATATATGAAGATAATTATGTTGCAATTGGCAAGAAGAATGAAATTTTAGATTTGTTCAGTGAATTAAAAGGACAAACAATTGGTGTATTAACTACTGATTCTTCAATGATTAATTATTATTTAAAAGGATTAAGTACAGTAGTTATAAAAAATTATGATACTATTGAATCATTATTTACAGCACTTGATAATGGGGAAATTAATTTAGTAGTTATTCCTAACATTATGAATTTAGATAAGACTATTAGTAATAAATACTATGTCAATTATTTCTTTAATGAAATATCTAAAAAGGTTGTTTTAACATTAAGTGATAAAAATAATGATATGAATACAATCTTTAAAAAAACATATAATAGATGGTTAGAAGAAGAATATACTGATGATTATAATGAATTATTATTAAATTATTATTTAAAAGAAAATAATATTAATGATAAAACAAGAGCTGATTTATTAAGTAAAACATATGTTTATGGATATGTTGATACAGCACCATATGAATTTTCAAAATCAAATAAAATGTATGGAATTGCCATTGAATATATGAATCGTATTGTAAGACTTACTGATATTGATATTACATATCGTGAATATAAAGATTATAAAGAATTAAAACAAGCTATTGAAAAAGGTGATGTTGATATCTATTTTGATGATGTAAATATCAAAGATTCAGGTTATTTACAAACAAAATCAGTTTTCTCTGAAGAATATGTTGTTTTAGGTAATAATGAAACTGCAGTAAATTCATTAGAAAGTTTAAAAAACAAAAATGTAAATATGATCTCTGGTAATTATTTGCTTTCATTTGTTAAAGATAATTCAATGGCTAATATTCATGAGTACACTAAAGTATCAGATTTATTAAAAGATGATAATTTAATAATTGTTGATAAAGAAATATATAATTATTATAAAAATAGTACATTTAAAGATTTAACAGTTTTATATGATGATTTTATGACTAATGAATATAGTTTCATGATAAAGAGTACTAATGATTCATTCTATAAATTGTTTGATTTTATTATTAATACCAACTCTTATTTTAATTATCGTAGAGAAGCTTATAATTCATTTGATGATAGTATCTTTAGTAGTGTTTCATTTGAAGAATTATATCTAATAATATTAGGAATTATTCTTGTTCCAATTATTATTGTTGTAGGTGTTCTATTATTAATTAAAAATAAACATCGTATTAATATTTTAAAACGTGATGATCGTAAGAAATTTACTGATATGTTGACATCACTTAAAAATCGTAATTATTTAAATTTAAATATTCCAAAATGGAATGAAAATAAAACATATCCACAATCAATCGTTATTATTGATCTTAATAATACTAAATATGTTAATGATAATTATGGACGTGAAAAAGGTGATAACTTAATAGTTAAAGCAGCTTCTATTCTTGTTAATGCGCAACTTGAAAATTCTGAAATAATTAGAAGTGATGGTAATGAATTCTTAATATATATGATTGGTTATAATGAAAATCAAGTAGAAGTATATACAAAGAAATTATCTAAATCTCTTAAAGATTTACCATACGGCTTTGGAGCTGCTATAGGTTATAGTATGATAACAGATAATATCAAAACAATTGATGATGCCATCAATGAAGCAACAATTGATATGGAAAGTGATAAAGAAAGCAATAAATAGAGGATTTTATGAAAAGACTAAAAAAGTGGTTTAAAAGTATTTATAAAATTCTAAGACTAGAAGAAATGCAAATCCTTCCAGGACAACTTGCTTTCTTTTTAGTTGTTTCCGTATTTGCGATGTTACCACTAATTGCCTTAATAGGTTCTAGTTTTGTAACTAAAGAATTCGCTAATAGTTTAAAAAATCTACCATCTGGTGTTTCAGTAATCTTTAAATCCCTTTTAGATACTGATTCAACAGGTTATAACATTTTCTTATTCGTGGCAATAAGTTTATTCTTTTCATCAAGTGGATGTAAAGCTATTATTGTAACAAGTGATGTTATATATAAAATAAGTGATAGAAATGTTGTGAAACAAGCTATTAAATCTTTTATCATGACAATTATTCTAATGATTGTTATTGTATTAACTGTAGTAATCCCAGCATTTGGTGATTTGGTTTTAAATAGTATAAAAGCAAAATATCCGGGAGATGTAATTAATTTAATAATTCAAATATTTATTATATTAAAATATCCATTATCGTTCTTGTTAATTTTTAATGGAGTTAAAATTATTTATACAATGGCTCCCGATGCCACAATAAAAAGTCGTTTTACCAATAAAGGAGCATTATTTACAACTGTTAGTTGGATTATAATTACAAGAGTATATGCGATATATTTAAATAATATAAATACGTATAATATCTTCTATGGTAGTTTAGCAAATGTTGTAATTGTACTTTTCTGGTTTTATTTATTATCGTATGTCTTTACAATGGGAATGGCTTTAAATGCAAATACTTATTTTGATTATTTAAATGAATTAAAAAAAATAGAGAAAGAGTAGAAATACTCTTTTTTGTTTATTTTTTATTTAGTTATTAATACTTAAAACACAATATTAAAAAATAATTAGATTATAAATTTAATAATTTATTAAGTTTATAATCTCTTTTTTTTATAATAAATAATATTTTATCCACAAAAATGTTAATAAAATTTTTTTTATCATATTTTAATTTTAATCATAAAATTGTCTTTTTTTTATTTCATATATTAATGTTGAAAGGAGTAGTATGGATAAAATTAAATTAGCTTTTTATAACCATCGTTATAAAATAGTAATCAGTTGCTTATTAATAATTGGGCTCTTTTTATTTCTTATGATACCAAATGAAAAAGAAGAAAAAGTTATTATAGAAAAGAAAGATGAAATTAAAGAACCAGAAATTGTTGAAGAAGAATATATCTATGTAGATATAAAAGGTCAAGTTAAGAATAATGGTGTTTACAAGATCTTAAATGGAGCTAGAGTAATTGATGCTATAAAAGTAGCTGGTGGATTATTACCAGATGCAGATACTTCATTAATTAATTTATCAATGAAACTAAAAGATGAAATGGCTATTGTAATCTTTAGTAAGAAGGAAGTGGAAAATTTTTATCAAACAAAAGAAGAAGTTAACATTAAAGTTAATGAATGTGAAAACAAGTGTGATGCATGTATTGAAAGAATTGAAGATAGTAATGATAAAAATTTGTTAAATGTTAATAAAGCTTCGCTTAATGACTTTATGAGTTTACCTGGAATAGGTGAAGCAAAAGCTAAATCAATTATTGATTATCGAAATAGCAAAGGATCTTTTAAAAGTCTTGATGAAATTAAGAATGTTAAAGGTATAGGGGAAAGTATTTTTGAAAAGATTAAGGATTATCTTACAATTTAGATATTTGTTAATAGTATTATTGTTTTTCTTAATACTATCACTTATTTATAAAAGATATCTAATAAAAAGATATTCGATAAATGATAAAGAATTTGTCTTAGAAGTTACTAGTGTAGATTTTATTAACGATAAATATAGAATAGAATTAAAAGGTATCGAAAAATTAATAAGTTATCCCAAAGATTTTAAATATAAAATAGGAGATGTAATTAAAGTTAAAGGATCATTATCAAATGTTAATCATAATACAATACCAAATGTATTTGATTATAATGAATATTTAAAGTATCAGGATATTAATTATGTTTTGAATATAGATGAGATAGATTTAATTAGCAAAAATAAAAATGTTTTAAAAAAAATAAAAATAACTATTAAAAATAAATTAGAAAATCGTAATTCATTTAGATATCTCAACTCCTTTATTATGGGTAATACATCTTATTTAAATAGTGATATTAAAAGTATTTATCAAAAGATAGGAATAAGTCACTTGTTTAGTATAAGTGGTACTCATATAACGCTAATTACATTATTATTTAGTTATCTATATAAGAAGAAAAAGATTAATAATATATTGTATTTCTTAATAATTAATATCATAGTTGTCTTTTATTTGTTTTTAACTAATTATAAAGTTTCTATTTTAAGATTTATTTTGTTTTTTGATATTTCGTTTATTAATAAAAAAGTTAATTTAGGTTATGATAATTTAAAAACAATGATTATTGTAATATTATTATCATTAATAATAAATCCATATTATTTCTTTCAAACTAGTTTTGAATATTCATATTTAATAAGTTTTTTTCTTATACGTTTTAATAAACTTATTAAAGGTAATTATTTTAGTAAATTATTAAAAATATCTCTTATTTCCATAATCACAAGTTTTCCCATAACAATTTATAATAATTATGAGATAAACTTACTTTCAATTATTTATAATTTATTTTATGTACCATTAGTTAGTTTTATACTATTTCCCTTATCATTATTAATTGTATTATTTCCAATATTTGATAATATGTTAGTTTTTTTTATAACAATATTAGAAAGTAGTGCAACATATTTAAGTAAAATAAATCTATTTACTTTCGTTTTTGCTAAACCACCATTTATCTTAATAATCATTTATTTGATTCTTATATATTTCTTCTTTTCTAAAAAGAAGAAAGTATTACTAATAATATTAGTTATACTTCATTACAATATTAATATTATAAGAAAAGATAGCTATGTAATCTCTTTAGATGTAGATGAAGGAGATAGTTTAATAATAAAGAATAATAATGAAACGTTGTTAATAGATACAGGTGGTTCACAAAAGTATTCTTACTATAAAGATGTCTTAACTTATTTAAAAAGTGATGGAATAAGAAAGATTAATTATTTGATATTATCGCATGGAGACTTTGATCATATGGGAGAAGCGATTAATTTAGTAAATAATTTTAAAGTAGAGAAAGTAATCTTTAATTGTGGACCATACAATGATTTAGAAAAAGAACTAATAAAAGTATTAGATAAAAAGAAGATTAAATATTATTCCTGCATTAAAGAATTGAATATAGATAAAAATAAATTATACTTCTTACAAACAAAAGAATATGATAATGAGAATGATAATTCAAATGTTATATATACAGAACTTAGTGGATATAAATTTATGTTTATGGGTGATGCATCAAGTACTACTGAATATGAAATATTAAATAAATATAATCTACCTGATATAGATGTATTAAAAGTTGGTCATCATGGATCTAAAACAAGTAGTAGTAAAGAATTTATTAATGATATAAATCCTAAATATTCCATTATCAGTGTTGGCAAGAATAATAGATATGGACATCCAAATAAAGAGGTATTAAATAATTTAGAAGAATCTAAAATATATAGAACAGATAAAGATGGAAGTGTTATGTTTAAAATTAAAAATAATAAATTGCAAATTGAGACTTGTGGTCCGTAAAAGGAAGATGATAAAATGAATGAAATAAATGAATACACAGAAAAAATATTTGAAAATATAAAACATATAGATGAATTAGGTAATGAGTATTGGTTAGCAAGAGAATTACAAAGTATTTTAGAATACAATCAGTGGAGAAGTATAAATGATTTAATTGTAAGAGCTATATCAGCTTGTAAAGAAAGCAAATATAATATTGATGACCATTTTGCGTTGTACCGCAAAATGGTTGATATAGGATCTAAAACAACAAGAAAAATTATAGATTATAAACTATCTAGATATGCATGTTATTTAATTGTAATGAATGGAAATCCTCAAAAAGAAATAATAGCTTTAGGTCAAACTTATTTTGCTATCCAAACAAGAAAACAAGAATTAAGTAAAAAAGAATATAATGAACTTACCGAAGATGAGAAAAGATTATATAGAAGAAATCAAGCAAGAAAAGGTAATTATAATTTGAATCAAACTGCAGTTAAAAGTGGAGTAAAAGACTTAGCTAGATTTCATAATGCTGGATATAAAGGACTTTATAATGGCGAAACGGCAGATGACATTTTTAAAAGAAAGAAATTAAAATATAGAGAAGATATATTAGATAATATGGGTAGTGAAGAACTTGCAGATAATATATTTAGGATTGCTCAAACAGATGCTAAATTAAAAAGAGATAATGTGGATAACGAATATACTGCAAATAGTGTTCATTATGAAGTAGGTAAAGAAGTGAGAGATAGTATTAAAAGATTAGGTGGAACAATGCCAGAAGATTTGCCTACACCAGAAAAAAGTTTGAAAGAATTAGAAAAAGAGAAAAAAGACTCAAATAAGCAACTTCATGATTAAAAAGTACTATGAATGTGATATAATAATTAAAGAGGTATTATTATGGCAGAAGAAATATTAGAATATATTGATTCATATGTTGATATGGAGACTGCAACACTATGTATGTTGTACGAAAGAAAGATTTATGCTATGAATAGTATAGAACTTAAAATTGCGAAAGAAAAAACTGAAAAAGAACTAATAGGGGAAGAAGAGGTAAAACAAACTGGGGTAGATGTTAAACATTATGAAGTGAAGAAGGTTTTAAATAATGGCAATAGAGTTAATAATAATCACGATGCTTCTAGTTTCCAAGATTATTTAGATAAATGCGGCTATACAATTGTTCAAGAGATAATAACTCATAAAAAATCAAAATAAGAATTGTAATATATTGTAAAAATCTAGAATTATCATAAGTGATAGTTCTTTTTTTAATACCTTAATTCGTGTGCATAACCGATAGTTACCACATGGAGACTTTGATCATATGGGAGAAGCGATTAATTTAGTAAATAATTTTAAAGTAGAGAAAGTAATCTTTAATTGTGGCCCTTATAATGATTTAGAGCAAGAATTAATCAAAGTATTAGATAAAAAACATATAAAGTATTATTCATGTATCAAAGAATTAAATATAGATAATAACAAATTATACTTCTTACAAACAAAAGAATATAATAATGAAATTGTTCAAAATGCAAATCCTAAAAAGAAGATGGTTGCTTTAGGACAAACTTACTTTGCTATTCAAACAAGAAAACAGGAACTATTTGAAAAAGAATATAATGAACTTACTGAAGATGAGAAAAGATTATACAGAAGAAATCAAGCAAGAAAAGGAATTTTTAATTTAAATAAAACAGCAGTTAATAGTGGAGTAAAAGATTTAGTTAGATTTCATAATGTAGGATATAAAGGATTATATAATGGAGAAACAGCAGACGATATTTTTAAAAGAAAGAAATTAAGATACAGGGAAGATATACTTGATAATATGGGAAGTGAAGAATTAGTAGATATATATTCAGAATTGCTCAAACAGATGCTAAATTAAAAAGAGACAATGTTGTTAATGAATACACTGCAAATTCAGTTCATTATGAAGTAGGCAAGGAAGTAAGAAATAGCATTAAAAGATTAGGTGGTACTATGTCAGAAGATTTATTAACACCTGAGAAAAGTTTAAAAGAATTAGAAAAAGATAGAATATTTATAACTAAAGATTCAAATTAGTGTGATATAATAACAAAGAAGGTATGTATATGAAAGAAAAAATAGAAAAATTTGAGTATAATTCCAATTTTAAGTTTCCTGATGATTACGTTGAGTATATATTAAATACGAGTAATTTGAAATTTAGTAGAACATGTTTTAAAACACAAAATGGCGTAGAACATATTTTGAGAAGCTTATTGTCGTATGATGAAAATGATAAATATTATTATATTAATAAATTTCAAATAACCGATTCTGAGTTTGCTCATAAACTTGTACCTGTTGGCTATTTAGAATTTGGAGATTTATTGTGCTATGAAAAAGACACAAATAAATTAGTTGTCTATTACCATGAATTAGATGATTATGAAGATGTTTCTGAAACATTTAATGATTTCTTAAACTCTTTAAAAAAAATTTAAAATGATTTAAATATTAAACACAAAAGGAGAATTGCAGTTACAATTCTCCTTTTGTTTGCTAGATCAAAATGAAGATGATATAACTCAGCAATTAGAAAATTATTCAAATAAAGTAGAGAAAGTAATCTTTAATTGTGGACCTTATAATGATTTAGAACAAGAATTAATTAAAGTATTAGATAAGAAGAAGATTAAATATTATTCCTGCATTAAAGAATTGAATATAGATAAAAATAAATTACAGTTCTTACAAACAAAAGAATATAATAATGAAAATGATAATGATAATAGCAATGTTATTTATATAGAAATAAATGGATATAAATTTATGTTTATGGGGGATGCATCTAGTACTACTGAAAAAGAAATATTAAATAATTATAATTTACCAGATATTGACGTATTAAAAGTGGGACATCATGGTTCAAAAACAAGTAGTAGTAAAGAATTTATAAATGAAATTAATCCTAAAAAGTAGAAATATATGATAGAGCAAGAGATTATGCCAAAGATAAAAATAAAGTTAATGCATATTTTGAAATGTGAGAATTATTAAGTAATTTCGGGAGAGAATATGGTAAAAATATAATTAATAATTATTCTGAAAAACTTATGATTGAAGTTGGTAAAAAATATAATTATAGAACTTTATATAGAATGAGAAAATTCTATGAATTATTTAAATGAGTGTGAATGTAAAAATTTAACTCAAAGACAGTTACATGAATTAATAAAACAAAAAACATATAATAGACTTAGTATTGAAGCAAAAAATAAATTAATGAATAAAGGACAATTGAAAGTAAATGATTTAATACCTAATCCTATGTTTATAAAAATAAATTCATTAAAAGAAAACTTAACAGAGTATGTACTAAAACAATTAATATTAAATTACTTGGATGATTTTTTAACTCAATTAGGTTTTGGTTTTACATATATTGGGAATGAATTTAAAATAAAATTAGGTAATACATATAATTACGTAGATTTACTTTTATATAATATTAAATACAAATGTTATGTAGCTGTTGAATTAAAAACTACTGAACTTAAGAAAGAACATAACGGTCAAATTATTACATATATGAATTATATAGATAAAAAAATAAAAACTATTGAAGGAAATGATACGGTTGGCATTATTATTTGTAAACAAGATAATGAATATGTAATTAAATATTGCTCAGATAAGAGAATAATTGCTAGAAAATATGAATTAATGCTTTAAATTTTAAAAGGTATGATATAATACATGAACATGGGGAGCAGTATAATGGAAAAATTAGATAAGTATATTAAAGAATGTAATTTAGTTTTCACTGATACTATTGATAGATTAGATTTTTGTAGAGCTGATTTTGATATTGATAAAACTGAAGTAAAATATGTAGATAGTATTAATTTAATGCATCTTGTATCATCATTTAATAAACTTTATTTAGCGTTTAAAAAAGAATATGATGAATTGGAAAAGTTAGATTTGGGAAAAAATATTGAAGTATTAAGTTTTGTAAAGTTTGATTATGAGGGTGATAATTATAGATATTTAGCTTTATACATAGATAATCCAGTTATTACAAATCATAAAGATACATTTTTATATTTAAGGGAATTTAATGGTGAAATAAAACCATTTGTAACTAATAATATAAATCCTTTGGATGAAAAATATTATCATGATAATGTAAAATTAGATAGTGATATTGTAAAAAGATATTTGGATTTGTTTGAAAAATATAGTTTATTATTAGAAACATACAATCATCTAAAGAATAGTCAAATATTTGGTGATGGTACTAATTGTATTTTTACTTTTATTGATGGTAATTTATTAGAAGGTTTAAGAAATTTTAAACTTTCATTTAGTAGTTCATATTTTGATACAGAATATTATACTGAGTTTTTAATTAATTTAGGAGAAAAATTTGGTATTGATTATGATAATTGTAAGTTAATTTTAGATAGTGAAGAAACATTTATAGATAAAGCTAGTTATGATAAAATTTTTGAAAATATTTTTATAAATAAAAAATATATCAAAAAAAGAAATCAAAAATAGTATTAAAAGTAGGAATTATCAATATGATAGTTCTTTTTTTGTATGTATTAACTATTCTATATCAGTTGGAAATAATAATAGGTATGGGCATCCAAATAAAGAAGTTTTAGAAACCTTAAATGAATCAAAAATATATAGAATAGATCAAGATGAAAGTGTTATATTTAAGTATCAAAGAATTAAATATCGATAAGAATAAATTACAAATAGGGACTTGTAGTTTATAGGATAGATATGAATTATTATTTGGTGATATAATATAAAAAGAGGTGTATTTGTTGTGACAATTGAGAGAAAAATCAAAATAAATAATAGAGACTATTTTTTAGGTGTTGAATTAAAGTATATAAAGGACAAGATATTAATCCAAACAAATGGTAATAATTTTGATATGGGTGATTTAAGTATTATGATTCAAGATGTTGAATCAAGATATGAAAAGGAATCAAAAGAAACAATATATGATAAGGATGTTTCTTACATGAATGATATTATATATTTATATGATAGATTTCCTTTTGTAAGTTATATTAAAGATATATTATATAATGATGATGGAAAAATAACATTTTTAGGATGCATAAATAAAGATGAGATAATTGATTATATAAAAGCTAACAAAATTGAAATAAATAAGTGGGATAAAACTAGCTGTCGTTGTCCTTTATTATATGAAAAGAGATAAAAATTAAGCAAATTACTATAAGATAATTTGCTTTTTTATTTGTATGCATATAAATAAAGAGGTATTGAAAAATTAAAAAAAAATTGAAAAGATATGATATATGTGATAAATGCTTGAGTATATAAATTATTATGATATAATATCTCACGAAGGAAAAGGTATATTATGATAATTAATATCAGAAATGAACAATATCAAAAATTAACAACTTTATGCTCTCAATCGAAACTAGAACAAAACGGATTAATAAGGTTACAAATATTAAATGGTGAAGTTTCCTTTTTAGATTATTATGAGTCAAATGGAGACGAAATAATTGAAAGAACTAAAAATCATATAGTATATGGTGATAAAGATTTTATAGGTTATCAAATGATGACAACGTTATTGTTCGATCCTTCAAAAGAAATATGGGTTAATTATCATACTCATCCAGGTTTATTATCAGTTAATGGTTTAAGTGAAGCAGATATTGAAGTATTAAAATACAGGACATATTTAAAAAATAAAGTTTATAAAGAAAAATTTAAAATTGAACCACCGATTCAGATTGATGCAATTATAACAGAAGATGAAGTTGGTTTTTATAGCATAATAGATGATAAAGTCATTAAACATAATCTTTTAATTGATGGAAGAGAAATAAAATGTGTAAAGAACATTTACACAAAAGTTTTAAAAAGAATGTTAAAAAGAATAACAAAATAAATTGACAAAGAATTTTGAGTATTGTATGAAAAACAGTAATCAAAATAACCGTAATAAAGTAATATAATATGATAAAATGAATATGAGGTGTTAAACATGAATGAAAATATATCATATACTATAAGTTATGATCAGATGAAAGAAATAATTAAAAACTATTATGCTAACCAAGGAAGAAATGTAGATTTTAAAATTAGCAATAAAATTGATACTGATAGATTTCAAGGTATGGTTACAACTAGCATGCAAATTACTGAGAAATCAACAATTGGTGGTGTTGAGGCTGAATCAAATAGTTATTTAGATATGAACGATTTAAAGGAAATAATCGGTACTATTTTAGAACAAGAAAATAAAGAACTATTGAAATTAACTAATAATGCATTTTCATCAAGTAGAATTGAAGGTTACGGTATGGGAGAACATGAAGTTAAATCAGTAACTGAAAAATCTTTTACAATAACTGTAAGAGAGAAAAAACAAACTTTCGGAAAAAGATAATTTGTTATTTAAAGCGACTAAAATGGTTGCTTTTTTTTTATATTAATATGTAATAATTACAACATAGTAATTATATTGATGAAGTAATTGACTAATAAATAATAAAATCATTAAATTGATGTATTAAAAGAGAATATAATAAATTTAATGAAGACTAGAAATGATTTGATAAAAGAAAATGTAAAAAATGACAACATACAAATAAAAAAATATAATTCATGATATGCTAATAGGCAAGGAAGTGTATTTATGGATATTCATGATGAATTATTAAAAAGATATAAATATCTTTATGATAATAAAGAGTTAATACTAGCAAATTGTATTGTTTATGGCATAGAAGAAAAATATATCAAGCAAAAAATAAAAGAATTAAAAATAAATTTAAAAAGGATTAATAAAAATCCAGAAAATCAAACTTTAATTGATTTAGTTAATCATACTATTTCTGCATATAAAGAAGATTTGAATAAACCAAAACCATATTTATCGTCTAAAATATCAGATGATTATATTGATATGCTTGAGGAATTAATACTTGGTGATGTAGATTTGGAGGAAACTAGGCTATATCGTTTTATAGAAAATATTAAGGAAAACAATGAACTTTTAGCAGAGTATAATAGTATGATTAATGATTTAGAAGAAAGAAGAAATAATAATCGTCATTTAAAAAATGTTTTAACATTTACTGTTTGGAAGATACTATCATATGTAAGAAAAAAATATTCTTCTAATGCAACGGTTTCATTAGCGTTAGACAAGTATTATAATTTAGATCGTTTTACAATTGCCAATGATGATTGTTCATATGGATATTATATTCCTTCTGATGATGGAATTTCATATAATTACCCAAATTCAACATTATATGCATGTGCATATGACTCTTGTGTTGCTTTTAATTATAGAGGTAATGAATTTGAAGAAGAGGATAATTATTATGCTAGTAAACTTGATGACAAGATAACAAGTGTTTTTTATCCATCACAATTTGCCAATAATTTAGCATCTTCTGAAATGATTCATAATAAAAAAGAAAAAATGCTAGAAAATATTAAGACTAAAACTATAACAACTATTTCTTTATAGTTGTTTTCTTTTATAAAAAGCTTATAGGATGATGGATTAAACTATCTCAAGTATTATATAGAAATAACTATTAATCTAATAAAGTAAATAATTATTATTTTTTTTATAGCAAATAATGTTATACTTAAATTAAAGTAGAGGATAGTATATGTTTGATATTGATGTTAAGAATGTAAAAAAGGTAAAAAAATATTTTATATTTTTTTAGGTGTAGGAATTTTATTTATATTTGTTATAGGTTGAATATATATATACAGTACTAATAAATTAAAAAGTTTAGATTCTGAAGTTCTATCAGATCGTGTAGAAGTAAATACACATTACAATGATGAAGGAAATATGATGTATTCACCAGTTTATTACTATACAGTAAATGGTAAAAACTATTCTTGTGGGTCAAATAGTTCTTCAAGTATCAATCCAGGGACTGAAAATAAGATGGTGTATTATGATTCTAAAGATCCATCAAATTGTATGACTGAATATTCTAAATCTAGTAATAATATTTTATTATTTGTTTTAATTCTTCCCATTTTATTTATTGTAATTGCTGTTATTAATATTTTAAAAATTAATAAAAGAGTTAAGAAAATTTTAGAACTAAATCAAAAAGGGAAATTAGTTAAAAATTTACCATATAGATTAGAAAATACCGGAACAGTTATTAATGGTGTACCAATTCAAAGACCAGTGATTGACTATACTTTATCTTCAGGAACGACTGTTACTTTGTATGGTGATCCTAGAAGTGATAAAAAATTATATGATGAAGATGGTGTGGTCGATTTATTAATTGATGAAAGTAATCCAGATTATTACTATATAGATTTTGAAATAAATCGTTTATCTGGTAATTTGCCACAAGATTATTTCCAACAACCAATGAATACAAATAATCAAGGACAAATGTATAACCAACAACCAGTAGATTATAATAATCAAAATTATATGCAATAAGAACCAATTAAGGTTCTTTTCTTTTGTAAAATTATTGTTTCATCTTTAATCAAAGTCACCTTTATGTTAAAATAATTAGTAAGGTGATATTGTGAACATAGAAGTTGTAGTTAATGATTATTTACTAGCTTGGTATTTATTATATGGAGCATCAATTAGTAAAGAAATAGATAAATTTAAAAAGAGTTTATATACTAAATATCGTAAAGAATATAATTTGTGTTATAAAGATCGTAATGAAATAATTAAATATGGTAAAGATTTTATTCCTGATAATGATATTATTTATAACGCTGTTCTTGAAAGTAGTTTATATAAGACACTAAAAAAGGAAGTATCAAGACATCGCTTACATATTGCTAAGATAATGGAACAATCAAGTAATGAGATTGAAGATTATATTAATGCTATTTTAAAATTTCCTTATCCTAAAACAGTTTATTTTTATATCATTCATCCAAGACTTGAAGTAACTGAATATTTAAAAGATTATCATGCTTTAATATGGGGTAGTGAAAAAGATAAATATGATGTCTTAACAGTTATGCTTTTATCTATAACAAGAAGTCTTTTATATGAAGAACATGATGATTCGATATATAATGAACTATTAAAAGCTGTACTTGAATTAAGTATCAAGAATGAAATAGGAAGTAGAATGGGAAATTCTAAGGCATACTCAATTGGGGACCCTAGTGTTTCTTTAATAAAGATGCAATTATATCCATATTGGTTAATGTATTTAGGCTTAACTAGTAAAGAAGATATTTTAAATAGAATGATAAATGATAGAGTAGCCTTTGATATTAACAAAATTGAAATAGATAAAAATTTAAAGAAGTATAGTTTAAATAAATTTTTAGAATATTGTTATGATAATAGAAAGAAAATATTAAGTTTAAATAATGTTAAAATAATACAAGATGTACCTTTAGAAGATGAATATTTATAATAGGAGGGTTTATGGATAAAAAATTACAAGAATTATTAGCAAGTATTAATTTTCCAGATGAATGGTGTAATGATTTATATAATTGTTCATTATCTAAAGTTAAAATAAGTGAAAGAAATAAATTAATGAAAATCATTTTAAATAGTGAACAAACAATCCCGGTTAATACATATATTAAATTAGTTCAATATTTAAATGATTTTTTTGGTATAAATTGTTTTTTAGAAATAAATACCAAGAAAAATGGATTTAATCGTATTCAAGAATATTTTAATTATTTTACTGAAGATGATAAATATAAATTTATTAGGTCAAAATTAAAATGTAATTTTAATAACTATTTTATTGAAGTAAATAATGAAAGTGAACAAAGAGAAGTAGTTGATTTATTAAAAGAAATTAATGAAAATTTAGATAAAGTTGGTATAAATAAATTAGATATTATTGTTAACGAATTTAATCGTACTAAAGTAAATGATGCGATTAATAAAGATAAAGATGTTAAAGTAAAAAAAGAAATAGTTGAAGAAAAAACGAGTGATAATCCATATAATAAGTATGGTCCTCGTCGAAAAAAGGTAAAAACAGTTGATGATCCTAATGTTATCATTGGTGAAGTTATTGATGGCGAAGTTAGAGAATTAAAAACAATTAAAGATGAAGAAGAAGATTTAATTGTTGATTGTATGGTTTTTGGCTGTGAAGGTTTTGAATCAAGTAAAAGTGATTTTAAGATAGTTACATTAAAGATAACAGATTATTCTGAAAGTATGTATGCTAAAATCTTTACTCAAGATAAAGAAGAATATGAGAAATATCTAGAATTATTTAATTCTAAGATGTGGTTTAAAATTAAAGGTTATGCCAAAAGAGATCAGTATGCTAAAAATGCCTTAGTATTAAATGTTCAAAGTATTAACTTATTAGATAAAAAAGCAGATGAAGCCGAAAAAGATGATGCGATTACTAAAAGATGTGAACTTCATGCTCATACTAAGATGAGTCAAATGGATGGGGTAGCTGATGAAGTAAAATTAGTTCGACAAGCAATGGAATGGGGACATCCAGGCATCGCTATAACTGATCATGATTGTTGTCAATCATTCCCTCATGTTTTCCAAGAAGTAACAGAATATAATAAAAAGTTAAAACAAAAAGCCCAAACCAAAATTGATTTAATTAATGAAAAAATTAAAAATGAAGGTAAAACAGATGAGCTATTAAACGAACTTGAAAAAGCTCAATTTGATAAAGAACATTTAGAATATTTTAAAGTTGGGTATGGAACTGAATTATCAATGTGTGAAAGTTTCTTAAATGTATGTTTTAATCCAAATGATACCTTAGTAAAAGATGCAACATTTGTTGTATTTGATACTGAAACGACAGGATTTAATGCAGGTATTCATGATTCAATGATAGAAATAGGTGGCGTTAAAATATGTAATGGTAGCGTTATCGATCGTTTTGATGAATTAATTAATCCTGGACACCATATTGATGCAGAGATTACAAGAGTTACCGATATTAGTGATGAAGATGTTAAAGATGCAGATAATGAAGAAAATGTTACTAAAAGATTTAGAGATTGGATAGGAGATTTGCCTCTTGTAGCTCATAATGCTAAATTTGATAAGAGTATGCTGGATATGGCATATTATAAATATAATTTAGGTAAGTTAGAAAATCCTATTATTGATACATTAATGTTATCAAGAGTAATTAATAGAGATAGTAAAAAACATAGTTTAAAAGCTTTAGGTAAACTATATAAAATTGATACTGGTGAAGAAGATGATGAAGATACTAGTAATGTTAATAATACAGAAAATTCACTTCCAATTGATCGCTTTATAGGTTCAAGAATAAAAGATGTATTAGTTGATAACGTAT
>Ga0247611_10000986_pt1 | contig 53298 bp, 44 predicted proteins | sample 177DNAGHGhighgp2_FD_192422 | JGI IMG/M metagenome (GOLD analysis project Ga0247611, IMG submission 192422) | Sheep rumen microbial communities from Palmerston North, Manawatu-Wanganui, New Zealand - 1770 DNA GHGhigh gp2 | ecosystem: Host-associated > Mammals > Digestive system > Stomach > Rumen... | reverse complement strand
CCAAGCGCTTGACTTTCTCCAGAAACTCTGCGTTCTTATCCGGCGTATCCTGCACATCCGTGACATACAGCAACACATCTGCATCAACAAGTGCAGAGCGTGAAAATTCCAGCATCTGCTCCTGCAGCTTGTAGTTCGGTTTGAGCACACCCGGAGTGTCCGAATAGACGATTTGAAAATCTTCTCCGTTGACGATGCCCATAATCCGATGTCGGGTGGTTTGCGCCTTCGACGTGATAATCGAAAGGCGCTCACCAACCAAAACATTCATCAATGTGGATTTACCTACGTTCGGATTTCCTACAATATTGACGAAACCTGCTCTGTGCATTACATCACAGCGTCAAGAAGGTCGCTAATCGGGTTAAACAGACGGCCCGGAGTGAGTTTGGTCACTTTGCAGCCCATCTTCTTCTCAATTGCCTTGATATCAATCTTCTTCGGGTCACCCATGAGGATAATCGTAACGGGCTTTCCTTGGATATTGGCTTTATAGAAGTCCTCAATCTCGCTGAACGTCAGGTCCTCGATATGCTGTGCATTCACCTTGGCGGGGTCGTCGGTGTAACCCAATTGTTTCCATTGTTGGAATACACGTGCTTTTATGCGCATATTGGGTTTCGCTGTTTGTGCGGATTGGCGAAGAGTTGCACGCAGGGACTCAAAGTTCGTAGAGTCAACCGGCATATTGTTCAAGATGTCCATATAGACGTTAATGGCGTCAACGACCTTGTCAGACTGTGTGCCTACATAACCATAGAAGAAACAGTCCTTGCCTTGCAAGGCAGGTGTGCGGTCCACACCATACGCGGAATACGCCATGGAGCGTTTTACACGAATTTCGTTCATTACGACACCCGTAAAACCACCGGACATGTACTGGTTGAACGCATCAGATGCCACATCGGAAGCAATGTCATACGGACGGCCGTTGATATAGAAATACAAGTCAGCCTGTTGAACAGTCGAGTTCGGCAAGAAGAGAATCGTCGGTTTGTCGTAGGTCACACGGTCTTGCACATATGGCGACTTAGAGGGTTTCATTCCTTCTGTCAGTGGAAGGTCGGCTTTTACTTTGTCTTCGGGCAACGTACCGCAATAATATACATCGAGGGCATAGTTGCGCGCTTGCGCAACGAGGGATTGAATCTTGGGCAAGGTCAAGCCCCAGATGTCAGAGAATGGTACTTCATCCAAATATGGCGATTTTTTGCCATACAGACCGTATGCCAACAAGGCAGACTTCTGCGCCGCAGTACGTTTCTGACGCGATAGACGGGAGAAGAATACAGAACCTTTTACGTTATCTAACTGTTTTTGGTCCAGATAAGGCATGAGAACCTGTCGGTTAACGAGATTCATGATTTTGGGCATGTACTCATCTTCGCCGCTGATACTGATATAGAAATATGAATCATCGCAATGGTAGGATACAAATCCTCCCAATTCTGCCAGTTGTTGGGCAAAGTCTTTACCCTTAGTTGGTGGTTGGCCTTGAATACCGGCATTGCTCATCATAGTCGCTACATACGGCAGCAAGGGCATCTCATGTTCGCCGATACCGTAACGGAGTATCAGCGAGAAGATGTTGTTTTTGTAATTCTTCGTATAGTGGAAAGTTATATTATCGCCCAATGAGGACTCTTTCACATCGTTGAAGTTGTTAAACGTTTGTTTCAGTTCACCCTTTTGCAGTTTCTTGAATTCCTCGGCATAAGCGGTCTTTGCATTCTTGACAGGGTCAAGAGGCTTGATATTCGGTTTGGGAAGCGTCTTGGTGTTCTTGTCGTTTGAGCCTTCATCAAAGGAGAGTGTCATATGGTCAGCACTGAAATATTTCTTCGCTACGCGCACTATTTCCTCTTTGGTGAGATTCTGAATACGCTCATGACGGGTGATGAAATCGTCGTATGGTTGAGCATATGTGAAAGCATTCATTAATTGTTGCATCTTATATTGCCCACCCTCGAAAATAAGGCTAAAGTCTTGTGCTTCGGAGTGCTTCACGTTTTCAATCATCTTATCGGTAATGTCCCCATTCTTAATCTTTTCCACCTCTTTCATGATAATCTTCTCGGTCTTAGCATCCGACTCGAACTGTTGTTGGTTGGCGTCATAGTACGGAACTGCCTCAATGATGATACGACCGGTGTTACGGCGTGTGTCGCAGAATGCACCTGCAAACTGTACCTCGCCGTCAATATTCAGTTTGTCAAGCAGGCCGGTTCTGCCATTGTAAAGCAATTGGCAAACAAACTCCAATACATCTTGGTCAGGGTCCCCCTCTTTTACACCCGGATAAACCCATGCGATTTGCGGATTATAACCGAGTTTGTAGTGCTTCTTACCGGTGAGTTGTACTTCAGGATACGAAGGACGTTCGGGCAGTTCTTTCGGCACGAGGCGCGAGAAGGTTTTCTCGATAAGCGGTTTGGCGGTCTCGGTATCAAAGTCACCCACGAGAATCAGCGCCATGTTGTTCGGCACATACCATGTGTTGTAGAACTCAATCAGTTTCGACAGACGCGGATTCTTCAAATGCTCGGGCAAACCGATAACCTCACGCTCGTAGGGGCAACCTGCATAGATATCCTTCATCAGCTGCTCCTGTACCTGTGAAGACGGCTCGTTGGCGTACATGTTGTACTCCTCGAACACGTTTTCCAGCTCGGCTTGGAACGTACGGAAGACGGGGTCAATCATACGGTCGGAGTAGATTGTCAACCAGCGCAACATCTCTGCCTCCGGGAACGAACCAACGTATGCCGTCAGGTCATACGACGTAAAGGCATTCACTCCCTCCGTTCCGATAAGGTCAAGCAGATAGAAGAAGTCTTCGGTCGAAGAAGCCTTCGCTGCACGCATAGAGCACTCATTGATTTGGGTGGCGAGTTCCTCACGCAGTTTCTCGTCCGTAGTCTCGCTGTATTGGTCGTAAAGCGCAATAATCGAATCGTAAATCGGCTTCTCTGCTTCCCAATCCAGTGCACCAATACGTTGTGTGCCCTTGAAAAGCATATGCTCCAGGTAGTGCGCCAAACCCGTGTATTCACCCGGCTCATCCACAGCACCTGCACGGACAACGACGTAACCCGTTACATCGGGCTCATCATGGTCTTCCCATAACATAACGGTCAAACCGTTGTCTAACTTGTACTGGGAAAGACCTTCACGCAACTGCGCGAAAACAAACATCGGCACCATAAATGCCATCAATGCTACTAAAATCTTCTTTTTCATAACGTCTAAATAAATAATCATTGTTATTTGTTAACTGTTCATTCTCAAAAATCGTGCCATTACCATTCCAGCAGCACTTTGCCGCATTTGCCGCTGACCATCACATTGAATCCTTTCTGGAATTCTTCAAACTTAAAGCGATGTGTAATGACGGGTGAAAGGTCGAGTCCTCCAAGCAGCATTTGTTCCATTTGATACCATGTTTCCCACATTCTGCGACCTGTGATACCTTTGATTGTGAGGGCATTAAAGATAACGTCCGACCAATTTACTTTTGTATCCGAAGGCAGAATACCCAGTTGGGCGATGTTGGCTCCTTTATACATATGTGCTACCATCTCGTTGAACGCGGAAGGCGCGCCTGACATTTCCAATCCGACATCAAAACCGTGAATACCGAGTTTCTGCATTGCATAATCGATGCTTTCGCCCTTTGATTCATCAACAGTAAGTGTTGCACCCATTCGTTTTGCAATATCCAACCGCAGCGGATTAATATCGGTTACAACGATATGTTTGGCACCCGCGTAGCGGCAAATACCTGCCGCCATTGTACCAATCAATCCGGCACCGGTGATAAGCACATCTTCACCCAATAAGGGAAACGCCAACGCAGTGTGAGTGGCATTGCCGAATGGATCCATAATAGCTGCAAAGTCATCGGGAATAGCAGGATTGAGTTTAACGACGTTGCTCTCCGGAATAGAAACATACTCGGCAAAACAACCGTCCTTACCCATAATTCCGACTGAAATGGTATTCTCGCACACATGACCCATTCCGCGGCGGCAATTACGACAGTGCCCGCAAATAATATGTCCTTCCGCTGTTACACGGTCTCCTACAAAGATACTGCGTACACCTGAGCCGATTTCGACTACTTCTCCTACAAACTCGTGTCCCATAATATAGGGCGGTTTGCAGTGTGATTGCGACCATTCGTCCCACTTGTACATGTGTAAGTCGGTGCCGCAAATGGCTGCTTTTTTGACTTTGATGAGGACATCGTTAACGCCCACAACGGGCATCGGAACTTCTTCCATCCAAATGCCGTAGTCGGGATATCTCTTGACTAATGCTTTCATTTGAGTACTCCTAATTGTTTGCCGACTTTGATAAATGCGGCGATACCTTTATCCAATTGTTCCTGTGTGTGCGCTGCACTTAGTTGGACGCGGATACGTGCCTGTCCTTGTGGTACCACAGGATAGTAGAATCCGGTCACATAGATGCCTTCTTGCTGCAAGGCAGCTGCAAACTCTTGTGAGAGCCGTGCATCATACAGCATTACAGCACAGATGGCAGATTGAGTCGGTTTAATGTCAAAGCCGGCTGCCTTCATACGCGTAACAAAGTATTCGGTATTGCTGTGTAAGCGGTCTTGCAGTACGTTGTCACGCGTCAGAATCTCCAAGGTCTTGATACCTGCTGCTGCAATCATTGGCGGAATAGAGTTGGAGAAGAGATACGGACGACTGCGTTGACGAAGTAAATCGATAATCTCTTTCCGGCCAGTTGTAAAACCGCCGACAGAACCGCCAAACGCTTTGCCAAGTGTACCAGTAATGATTTCAACTTTTCCGCGCATATCGTAGAGTTCTGTTACGCCGTGTCCGGTCTTTCCTACAACACCTGCGGAATGGCTTTCATCAACCATTACAAGGGCATCATATTTTTGTGCCAATTCGTATATCTTATCCAGCGGGCATACATTTCCGTCCATTGAAAATACGCCATCCGTAGCGATGATGCGGAATCGCTGTGCTTGGGCAGCCTTGAGCTGTTCTTCCAAATCTGCCACATCACCGTTTTTGTAGCGGTAGCGTACAGCTTTGCACAAACGTACACCATCGATGATTGACGCATGATTCAGTGCATCAGAGATAATAGCATCTTCCTCAGTCAGCAACGGCTCGAATAGCCCGCCGTTAGCATCAAAACACGCTGCGTAGAGAATAGTGTCTTCTGTGCCGAAGAAATCTGATATCGCTTTCTCTAATTCTTTATGCGTATCCTGAGTGCCGCAGATAAAACGTACAGAAGCCATACCATAACCGCGGTTGTCCATACGGTCTTTTGCGGCTTGGATCAACTCTTGATTGTCTGCAAGACCGAGATAATTGTTGGCGCAGAAATTGATAACATCCTGTCCGCCATCAACTTTAATCTCTGATGATTGCGGGGTTACAATCACGCGCTCGTTCTTATATAATCCTGCATCTTTAATTTCTTGTAAGGTTGTCTGCAGGTGCTTCTGAAATTTATTATACATAACTGTCAACTATCAATTGTCAACTTAAATTGTTCCTTGTTCAAGCATAGCTTGAGCGACTTTCATAAATCCTGCTATATTGGCACCTTTCACGTAATCTACGCTACCATCTTTTTGTGTGCCGAAGCGAACACATTGTTCGTGAATTGACTCCATAATATGGTGCAAACGTTCATCCACTTCTTCTGCTTTCCAGTTGAGGTGTTGTGCGTTTTGTGTCATTTCCAGTCCAGAAGTAGCTACACCGCCGGCATTAACTGCTTTACCGGGAGCAAAGAGCACTCCGTTGTGTTGGAAATAGTGAATAGCGCCAGGTTGGCACCCCATATTCGATACTTCACAGCAACACCAGCAACCATTGGTTTTCAATTCCTTGGCATCATCTTCTGACAGCTCGTTTTGGAAAGCGCAAGGCAGAGCGATATCGCATTTTTGTGACCATGCTTTCTTGCCGGCAATAAATTGGGCTTTATCAGGGAATTTATCTGCCATGTCTTGAACTTTATTGCGGTTGGAAGCACGCATTACGAGCATATAATCAATCATCTCTTTAGTAATGCCGTTAGGTATTGCGCATACGCCATCAGGACCCGATATTGCAATCACTTTTGCGCCTAGTTCTGTGGCTTTGATGCAAGCTCCCCATGCAACGTTACCGAAGCCTGAAATAGCCACTTTCTTGCCTTTGATGTCGTGTCCGGCTTTTTTGAGAAGATGTTGTGTGAAATATAGTGCACCGAAGCCGGTTGCTTCCGGACGGAGAATTGAACCGCCCCAAGTCATTCCTTTGCCAGTCAGTACACCGGTGTGGTATTCGCGGGCAAGTTTCTGATACATGCCATTAAGGAATCCTATTTCGCGACCGCCTACACCCACATCACCGGCGGGGATATCCTGGTCAGGACCGATGCAGCGCCACAACTCCAGCATAAATGCTTGGCAGAAACGCATAATCTCGGCGTCTGATTTGCCTACTGGGTCAAAATCCGAACCTCCTTTTGCTCCACCCATCGGCAGGGTTGTCAGAGCATTTTTGAAAGTCTGCTCAAAGCCGAGGAACTTCAGCATAGACGGGTTAACTGCGCGGTGGAAACGAAGACCGCCTTTGTACGGACCAATGGCGGAGTTAAATTGTACGCGATAGCCGAGGTTTGTTTGTACCTCACCGCGGTCATCTACCCAAGTTACACGGAACGTGAAAATACGGTCGGGCTCTACAATGCGCTCAACAATCTTTGCCTGTTCAAACTCGGGGTGTTGGTTATACACCTCTTCAATAGATGTTAATACTTCTTCAACGGCTTGCAGATACTCTGCTTCGCCAGGGTGCTTCGCAGCTAATTGCTGCATAATCACTTGCGTTTTCATGATATAAATGGTTTTAGTTGGTTGCTATACATAGTATAAAGCCGCATTAGAGCGGCATATAAATCAGTCGCTTCTGTTTGAACCACTCTGTGGGGAAGAAGCGGTAAATATCGGTTGTTTCGGCGAGATGCCTGAATGGTTGTGTCTCCGCTTGTACATCACCGCCTTTCAGCACAATGATGCCATTTGGAATTGCGTTCTTGTGCTTGTGATGAATGTTCTTGCGAACGAGCTTTACCAAATCAGGTAGGGGCATTACAGCGCGCGAGACAACAAAGTCAAACTGCCGCTTCTCGTCCTCTACACGTTCCTGAATACATTCTACGTTGGTTAGCCCGATGCGTTGAGCAATGTCTTGTGCTACGCGAATCTTTTTGCCAATGGAATCCACTAATGTAAAGTGACATTGCGGAAACAGTATTGCTAAAGGAATACCGGGAAGACCACCGCCTGTACCCACGTCAAGAATATTCGTGCCTTCGGTGAAGGTGATGAATTTTGCTATGGCAAGCGAGTGGAGTAAATGATGCTCCTCTAAATAGGCAATATCTTTGCGTGAGATCAGATTTATCTTCTCATTCCACTCAGGGTAAAGAACCTCAAGTGCAGCAAATTGCTGCGCCTGAGGCTCTGTAAGTTGAAAATATGTACTGATACAGTCTAACATCTAACAGCGATAGCGGTCTAACATCTAACAGTGAAGCGGTCTATTCCGCGATATTGGTGAAGACATTTTGAACATCTTCATCCTCTTCGATTTTGTCAATCAGTTTTTGTACGGACTCGCGCTGTTCGTCAGTCAGTTGTTTGGTGTCGTTCGGAATACGTACAAACTCGCACGATTGGATTTCAAAACCATGATCCTCAAGATACTTTTGCATCTGTGCATATTGGTCGAAGTCTGAGTAGATGACGATGGTGTTTTCTTCTTCATCCACACCTAATTCCTCAACACCAAAGTCGATTAGTTCCAATTCTAATTCTTCCAGGTCAATGCCTTCTTTCATGGTAATTGTGAAGCAGGCTTTGCGGTCAAAGAGGAATTGCAGGCATCCTTGTGTACCAAGACTGCCACCATGTTTAGTGAAGTAGGAGCGGATATTTGCCACTGTGCGCATGTGGTTGTCAGTTGCTGTCTCCACGAAGATTGCCACGCCGTGAGGTCCGTAACCTTCATAATTCAGTTCCTTGTAACCTTCAACGGACTTATCAGTAGCTTTCTTAATCGCACGGTCAATGTTATCCTTAGGCATGTTTTCACGTTTGCATTGCTGGATTAGCATACGCAGACGTGGGTTGCTGTCTGGATCTGCACCGCCTTCGCGAGCTGCAATGGTGATTTCTTTACCCAGTTTGGTGAACGTACGGGCCATGTGACCCCAGCGTTTCAGTTTTGTTGCTTTTCTGTATTCAAAAGCGCGTCCCATAAGTTTTTATTTTTTGATGTTTAACAATAGATACTTTATTGTTTAACCGCCTCACCGGCAGGCGTTTGCACCGTTTGAGGTGCATCTGCCTGTTGTGGTGCGGGCTGTGCTTGTGCGTTCTTTATCGAGTCTTGGCGAATCGAGTCCAAACGTTTCTGTTCCAGTTCTTGCAGGTGCTGCTTGTACAGCGCAGAATCGATGTGTTGCAGTTCAATTTCGGTCTTCACTTCCTCGAAGGTAATAGCGAACTCAACGCGGCGGTTCTTTGCACGACCGGCTTTGGTCTTGTTGTCTGCAATAGGTACATCCATACCGTAACCCTTAGCAGAAATACGCTCTTGTGGAACACCTTGTTTAACGAGGTAGTTCATTACACTGTTTGCGCGGGCGTCACTAAGTTTGAGGTTATAGTCGGCTTTACCTACGTTATCGGTGTGTCCTTGTACTTCGATAATGAAGTTCTTGTTCTCGATAAACTGTGCAGCGATTTGGTTGAGCAGTGGGAAGGATACAGGTTTGATGACTGCCTTACCGGTTTCGAATTGAATACCTTGCATTGCTTTCTTGAGCAAGTTGCGGATTTCTTTCTTGACTTCTGGACAACCCTTGTTGTATGCAGGTCCTGCCATTGTCGGGCACTCATCTTTCCAGTTGGGCACTCCGTCGGCATCATCGTCCAATTCGCAACCGACAGAATCTACGAATCCACGCGCTGCTGCAGGTGTATTCGGGCACAGGTCTTTCCAGTCGGGAACACTATCGCCGTCGCTGTCTAATTCGCAACCAACAGAATCTACGAATCCGCGAGCTTCAACAGGTGTGCCCGGACATTGGTCTTTCCAGTCATAAACGCCGTCTGAGTCTGTATCTAATTCGCAGCCATTTGCATCAACGAATCCGCGGGCTTCAACAGGTGTGCCCGGGCATAGGTCACGATAATCAGGTACACCGTCACCATCCGAATCCAAGTCGCAGCCGTGTTCATCAACATGTGCACGAGCTTCCGGAAGAGTCTGCGGGCAAAGGTCAAGATAGTCATAAACGCCATCAGAGTCGTTATCCAGCGGGCAACCAAGTGTATCAACAAATCCGTAGGCTGCCGAAGGTGTTCCCGGACACATGTCGATATAATCGGGCACTCCGTCACCATCGCTGTCAATCGGGCAACCTAATTGGTCAACTTTTACGTTAAGCGGTGTATTCGGGCACATATCCAATTGGTCGAAGATACCGTCCTTATCCGAATCTTTCTTCTTGTTCGTTCCCCAAACGATGCTGAATCCTAATGCCAGATTCACGCCTTTGGTCTTATAAGGTACAGCGATTTTGCCGCCTTGCTCTAAGGGTACGTAGCATGTGGGTACATAATCCAGTGCCAGTGTCATATTCACGCCGTCATAAGGCATAATACTGATACCGGCACCGATATTACTAAACTTTCCGTTGTTTACTAACGAATAACTCAGTGCGAAGTTAAACCAGTTGCAAGGGCGTACGGCGCCACCGATAGTCAATTCTTCGTACAGACGTCCATTATGTAGGTGTGTGCGGCTCAATATACCGACGCCTAAAATATTATTACAGAAATTCGCATCTACAGCAGCATTAATCTTGAGGTTTACCATGCGTGCGAATCCGTCAACATACGGCTCGCTATGGATACCTTTTGCCAGATTAATCATATTGTTTTTGACATCGCTGAGCAGGCTGTCGCCAGAGAACTTGCCATCAACTACATAGTCTTCATATTTGAATTCGCCGACACCGACAAAGGTTGTGTCAATATGTGCTTTGTAGTTACGGCCTTTATTCCAATAGATGAATCCGAGGTCGTTAACGGCTAACGAGATTTGTACTTGCGGATGCGGTTTGTATGTTGCACCGAGGTCAACCGCCAAACCGGCGCCGCTCGGTTTCAAATAGTCTTGCCAGCGGCTGCTTGTCATGGAGCCGAAATCAACGTTTTCAAACTGGTCGTATGCCAAGCGTTCAGGTAGTTTTTTCAGGTCCAACGGAGCGGCTACCGTTACTTGTCCGTCACCATAGATACGCCATGATTCGGGAGAGGCATCGATGTTCAGGTCGCTGTTGCGGAAACCTATATAGCCTTGACCGAGTAACAGTTTCAGTTTTCCACCGACTGTCCATTCATCGTTAATCTTGTGTGAATAACCTCCGGCAATTTCCGTGTATGCTTGTACCTGAATACCGAATTGTTTAAGGCTGTAGTGGTTCAAACCTTCAAGGTTGGTCATTCCACCGCCCAGAAGGAAGCGGAACAAGTCTTGCGGAAGCGCGGCGCCGGCGTCAATCTTTTCCATCACGTTGAAATGAACATACCCGAAGTCCTTGATACGAAAACCGAAGCTCACAAGATCAAGGGTCATATCGGTATTTATCATCGTGGCTTTGCGGAAGGTGTTAAGGAGCGCTGCCTTGTCACCGCCTTCAGGATGGAGAGCCGTAATCGTCTGGTTATTATATGTATATATGAGGTCTCGCATAGTTAGCGAGTTGTTTCCTGACCATAGGCTCATATAACCTAATGGAGTGAAGTTTACGTATCCGTCGCTTACAGGTTGAAACGCGGGGTTTACCAAGTGACGCATCGGAGCATTTTCCAGGAAGAACAGCGTATTCACTTCCTGTGCTTTTGCTGTCGAAACAAATAGCAACATTCCAACAGCGATAGCGGTCAAACTTCTAACAGCGAAGCGGTCTAATATCTCTTTCATAGCTATCCCTCCTTATTTTTTATCATTTTTTGAACCCGGATTGAGTACTGCATCCACTTTGGCAGAGACACCGATATATACTTTCAGGTTGTCTTCTGTGGTGATTTGGACTTTGTACTCGGGATCACGTTTGTATGCATAATCCATTTGCTCGGCATCTAATTCGGCGTAGAACTTCATTTGTTTGATGCGGGCAAATGTCTCATAGTGAGCTTTGTCCATTGTAATAGTGAAGATAGTCGTATCTGCATCACCGATATAAGAACGCCCTTGCTCAAAGACTATTTTAGGTGCATTGAGCAGCAACGTGTCATTTTCGCTGATTTTCAATTTCTGACTCGGCTTGGCGGGATCCATAATCGGGTCACCATCAGCGTCAAGGAACTCCGGTACGGCGCGAACACGCATCGGCAGTTTGTTTACAAACGCAAGTACCAACTTCAGGTCGGCTGTCTTCACCGTATCTAACAACTCGCTTGATTCTGCCAGCGAATCCAATGAAATCTCGCTGATGTTGATCTCCTTGAGGGTATCGGTATAGCTGGCTTCGAGCCCTTGGTTAAAGCGGAATTGTGCATAGACATCTGCCTCCATACGAATCAAAGTGTTCGGCAGAATACGGATTTGAGGAGTTGTAATCGAGTCGTAGTCCAGATAGAACTTATAGCCCAGCAAATCCGGACGAATGGTGAATGCTTTGTCGATATGACCGCGGAGCGGGTCTTTGTCGAACAGAATAGTGTTGGTGATTGAGTCACCGATTTTGCTATCCAAGGTCATGTATTGGCCCGGATTGTTGAATTTGTCGTTACGATAGATCTGAGTCTCGGCGTTGTCGAACGTCAAGAATATTTTTTCGCCGGTTGTTAGGGATTCAACGTAACCATATTCACCGTGAGTGCACATAGCACCGGCTATCTTTGAGGTTATATTGAGGTTCACACGAGGATCATAGAACGGCAGTTTGGCTTTCTTGAACAGATTCCAGTTCTCCCATTCCTCTTCGATATTGACGGTATCGGCATCGCGCATATCTGCTGATGGTTTGAAGAATCCCCATACGGCTTCAAACTTGGTGAAGTGCATTTGCAACTGATATTTGTATTTGGCAGTCTTGGGAACTTTCACGGTTTTGCCGCTTGGAATGGTATAATAGAAGTTAATCTTGAAATGGCAGCTGTCTTTCACGTTGTTTTTGTAGGCGCTCCAGTGACCCGGATTATGAGTGCGCATCAAATCCAGCACAAACTCATCCACTTCAATGGGGATACGTTCATCGTACGCAAAATCGCCTTTTTGGCAAATGGTAATTGTGTTGCCATACTTACGATGGAACTCTTCGCCTAATTCCAACTCGATTTTATCCACCCAACCGGCAGCGAGTGGCAAATTCACTTGCCCGACGGCGCTGGTGAATTTAGTCGTTTTGATACGAACGCTGTCGATACGTTCGTCGTTTACGTCCTCGTTGATTTTGTTGAGTTTCATTGCAAACGGGAACTCGAGCTTGATTTGTTTACCGGTTCTGTTCACGGTGCCGTCTGCATCGACGTATCCTTGTCGGTCGAGTTCTTTGTACACGTCGAACAATCGTGCGGTGTTAGACACTTTGGCGGTCATATCTACGTCGTGGTAACGGCGTGAGACGTCGAATGTGTCACGGTAGAACAGTACATTGTTTTCTCCGACATAGATTCCTTTTACTTGACCATCACCTAAAAAATCGCCCACGGTGGCGCTCATTGAGCCGACAGGGAGTGCAAGTCCCATATCGATTTCCATACGGGTGTCGATGTTTTGAAGGTCAATGTCGTTGTTGCAACCGGAAAGAATACCGGCGACAAGCAACATCAAACCATAAAAAACGCGTTGTGTTTTCATATATAATTTTTGCTAATAATTTGGGCTTTTCAAAAAACCGCGCAAAGATACAACAAAAATTGCATATATGCAAATAAATTATCATTTTTTTTGCAAAAGGGATAAATTTGAACGATTATTGAGTTATGGATTATTGAATTATTGATTATGGATTATGGAATTATTGATTATGGATTATGGAAAAAGCGGCCTTTGCCGCTTTTTCGTTTAGTGTCCTAGGGCGTTTAGTGTTGCTCCGCAACGTTTATGGTGCTTCGCACGTTTAGTTCACCGCTTTTTTCCTTCGTCCATTTGAAAGCTGTCAATTCTCAACTCTCAACTCTCAATTAAATAAGTCCAACATCCGACTTCCTATTCCTGAAAATCTACAGCTAATCCAATCAAAAATGACATTCCGGAACTCATGTGGGTGGAAGTGAGCGATGTGCTGTCTATCACTACATTATTACAGCCTTGATCCACAAAAAACTGATACAGGTTGCGGGAGTTGTCAAAACTCACTATATCGTCGTTCTTGGAATGATAAATCTTCAGCTTGGTATCCGGGTCTGGTGTCCAATTCTTGGTGATATTCAGTTGGTCGGCGTATTGCAACAGACTGCGCACTTCATTGGATGTACTGTCGCAATAGACAGGCTTCATGAACAGAGGAATACTGTCTGTACCCATTAGGGTTGCTGCTTCGTTGGTATCGAATTTCTTGGATAAAAACCACATCTTCCAATTGTCTGCAAGTGGTTTCTCGAATACGGTGGTATAGTCTAAGTTCCAGTGCAGCAGTTCGTTAAGCGTGATAACTGTCAAAGGGAGTATGGACGAAATGCCCAATTTCTTCCACTCAAGAAACTTCCGGAAAGTGAGTATCAAGTCGATAGGGGAAGCCCCGGCTATATTCTTGTAGAATCGCACCTTGCCGCGATATTCTGTTTGGGACAACTTGAGAGCGGCGACAGTTGTTTGTCCGCCTTGTGAATAACCATAATTGATTATGGTGTCGGATAGTGTATATCCTTGTTTGACTAACCATTCCCGTGCGGCAAGAAGTGCGTCTAAGGATGCACGGGCGTTGGCTTCACCGAAGCAGTATGCTTGTGCTCTGTCTGCGGTTTGCCCGAATCCTTCATAATCGGCGCATACAACAGACATTCCAAAAGCGTCAGCAGCCATCTGCAAGTCCCATACGCCGGAAGTCGGACATTCGTCGGCACGCATAATGGTGTAGTGGTTGTATAGTGCCATTTTACCAATATGTTTCGAGCTAATCTGTGCTTTGGTCAGACTAAGCAGAGCGGACATCCATATCAGGTGGGATTCGTAGTCTTTCGTGCGATATAAGAAAGTGATTTTTTGTGCGCCCGAAGACTCTTCTATATGTTGTATGCGGGCGCCCATATCGGTTGGAGAAAAGGTGATACTATCCGGGTCCGTTAGCACCGGCAGTCCGTTTTTCCATACATAAGTCTGTGCTGAAATAGAGACAACAAATAACAGAAAGACGCTTAAGATGGTGAAATGTTTTTTCATATACTATTGAATTTTTGTTCCTGTAATCGTGTATATCTTGTCATCAATACGGATATATAATTGTCCGTCTTTGATGAATTTAGTGCCTTGTGGCGTTTCTTGTGTCTTTTCAGGATTCGTTTCTGCTGGTTGCAGTTCAGCGAATAGCAGGCTACAATAGTCATTCCTGTATAAAGGCATAGTTCCGCTGCCGGCAGTATAGATAACAATAGAGTCCGCTGTAAACACTACTTTCTGCAGGGTGTTGACAGGGAACTCTTTTTCTTCGCCGCTTGATGGTACGAGTCGGATTACTTTCGTCGCGAACGTTGCACTGCTTATTCCGAAGAATAGGAGTATAACTGCAAGTAATTTTGTCTTCATATTTTATATGCAAATTAGAATCACGTGCAAAGATACAACAAAAATTGCACATACGCAATTTTTTTTGAAAGAATATTGAAAAAACCATCAATAAACGTGCGAAGCACTTATGCGATTGTTCCGCCGGCACCATCATCCTTAGTACTATGACTTTCGGACAATAATCCAAATGATAATAGGTGCGCCGAAAAGGGCACTCATTGTCGATATAGGTAGCGGATAGGTGAAGGCATTACAAAGGATGTCGCAAATGAGTAGCAGATTAGCTCCAATCAGCGCTGAAGCCGCCGCCGTAATGCGATGATTCGAAGTGTGGAAGATACCTCTGGCAATGTGCGGGACTGCCACACCGACAAATGCAATAGGACCACAGAACGCCGTAATACCTCCAGCCAAGAGACAAGTTGCCACAACAATGAGCGTGCGCGTCTGCTCCACTCTAACGCCCAACGAACGCGCGTAGTTTTCACCTAAGAGCAAGCCATTCAAGGGTTTGACGAGGAATAATACCAATATCGCCCCAACAAGCATCGTAACAGTCAGTATCAGCAATTCTGTCCACCCGACAGAAGAAAGTGATCCGAGCGTCCAAACGATGAAGAGTTTAAGCGCATCCGGATTGGCAAAGTTCTGAATGAGATTTACCAATGCTCCTGCAATAGAGCCAATCATCATACCGACGATAAGCAAACTCACGTTGTTTTTGACCTTTCGCGCCACCGCCAAGACAAGTACAAGTACCGCCAATGCTCCCAGAACCGCCGCGAGAGCGACAGCAACCTGTCCCATTGCCAACAAATGTATTCCACCCATTGTCGCGCCCATCGTCACTAAAGCAACTCCTAATCCAGCGCCACTGCTGACACCTAATATATATGGTCCCGCCAAGGGATTACGGAACAAGGTCTGCATCATCAAACCACTCACCGAAAGTGCAGCACCTGCAAGAATAGCCGTTATAGCACGTGGAAGCCGGAGATTGATGAGGAGCTGTCTGCCTAATTGCGTCAAACCATTTTCTTGCGAATACAATCCATCCGAAAGCAGCCATACGCTACCGGAACAGATATCCAATACAAACAAGCCCGCCAAGACAAGCCACAATACTATAAATATGAGTACCTTTTTTTTCATTAGTCACACAAGCTGAATAAGTCTGCACGAGGATTGACCAACATAACAGGCACCTGACTATGCTGAATGGCATACCTTTCCGGCGGACCAAAAAGGAGATCATCCAGTCCATATTCCCTGCTTGCGGTCAAGAGCAACAACTGATGTCCCGTTTCACGTTGTTTTTCAACTGCTTCCTTATGTAAGGAGAAACTGTTTTTTTGCGCTTCAAGCACTTCATAGGTAATCGGTACGCCTGTTTTTTGAGAAATAGATTCAATCCTTGTGCGGATGCGATTAACATTCTGCTGCGCATGCGAACCGTAGTCGTGCGCCTTCAGTAAAATAAGGTGCGCTCCGGTTTTGCGGGCAAGATAGGTGCAAATCTCCGCTTTATATGTTTCTTCCTCCAACATGGTAACAGGTACCAGTATTCTATTGATTTGGTTGATTTCGCGCATCGTTGTGGTAACAAAGACATATGGACGCCGCTCTTCCCTGCAATCGTCCAAAGCACTTTGTATCTCGCGCCTGCTATTGGCACAAGTTATCAATCTGATATCTTCGTTATTTTCCCAAATCAGCATTTATAGTTTCAATATATTGGACAATTTCATCAACTCCCTCATTTTTCTCGGCAGAGGTAACAAATATTGGCGGTAATTCTTCCCAAGATTGCAACAAGGTCTGTTTGTAGGTAGCGATATTCTCACTTAGTCTGCCTTTTCCGACTTTGTCGGCTTTTGTAAAGACAATCGCAAATGGCACTTCATTTTCTCCGAGCCATTGCATAAACTCCAAGTCATTTTTTTGCGGTTGCAGGCGACAGTCAACCAAGACAAAAAGCGAAACGAGCTGTTGCCGCAGCAGGCAATACCGCTCAATCATTTTCTTTAGTTGTTCGCGCTGCTTTTGTCCTGTTTGCGCAAAACCATATCCGGGTAAATCCACCAAATGCCATTTTCCATTAATAAGGAAGTGATTTATAAGCAACGTTTTCCCGGGTTTCTGTGATGTTTTAGCCAACTTGGGATTATGGCAAAGGGCATTGATCAGAGATGATTTACCGACATTTGAACGTCCGATAAAAGCATACTCAGGCAGATTGCTTTGCGGGCAAGTAGCTACGTCCGGATTAGATATTACAAACTCAGCGCTGTGGATCATAATGTTTTGCCCAATTGATGAATGTAATAAGTAAACTAATAGTTGTAATAGCGGCTATTAAATAGGCTATCCAACTTATACCGTTGGCTGCGAAGTTGAAGCCTTCCGGCGCAATAAAAATATAACTGACGCTGACCATTGTCATAAACAGCGCAGGAATAAGTGCCACTATATACCCATACCGATATTGTACGTGTTTTTGTACGACTTCATGGCGATATAGCCAAACAGTTCCTGACCAAAGTGTGAAGACGGCAAGCGTCTGATTTGTCCATGCAAAATAACGCCAAACGATGTTAAAGTCCACAAAGACCATACCAAATACACAGAGAAACAGCGGGAGTGCAATCAACAACCGTTTGCGCGGCGGCCTTTGGTCCATTTGTAGATAATCAGCCACAATCAGTCGTGCCGAACGAAGGGCAGTATCACCACTGGTAATTGGCGCAGCGATAACACCTATGATAGCAAGAATACCTCCTATCACTCCGAGCCAACTTCGACTTACTCGGTCAACAACCAATGCCGGGATATTCTCGCCAGGATGTTGAGTAGCAAAAGCCTGCAGGCCATCGATGCCGTATAGTCCTTGTTCGGGGTCTGCGAAGAACGTTCCTGCCGCCGCAGCCCAAATAAGCGCCAGTATTCCTTCAGCCACCATTGCTCCATAGAAGATGAATCGTCCTTGTCTTTCGTTAGTCACACAGCGCGCCATGATAGGGGATTGTGTGCCATGGAAGCCGGAGATAGCACCACAAGCAATGCTGACAAACATCATCGGGAACAACGGTAAGCCATTTGTCTGGCGATTATATAAGCCATCGGTCAACTCCGGCATTTCTGAGCCATGCCACCCCAACATCACAATCATAATTCCCAAGCCCATAAAAAGCAGCATTGCCCCAAAGATGGGATAAAAGCGTCCGATTAACTTATCCACGGGCAAGACTGTCGCTAATACATAATAACCAAAAATAATCAGGACCCATCCAATAGGAATAGTTGATAGATTAAAGGTGAGCGTGGAAAGAGGGAGAAGTCCTTGGAGTATGGTGGCAGGTCCACTAAGAAACGTCGTTGTCAATAGGATAAGTAGTAGCAAGGACAAAACACGCATGAATGTTTTGATAGTATGTCCAAGTTCATCGCCAATTATATCAGGCAACGAATATCCGAGTTTCCGGATGGACAGCATACCACTTAAATAGTCATGCACTCCACCGGCAAATATAGTACCAAACACTATCCACAGAAAGGCGGATGGTCCATAGAATATCCCCATTATTGCGCCGAAGATAGGTCCGAGTCCTGCGATGTTGAGGAACTGTATCAGGAAGATACGCCACGGAGCCATGGGGACAAAATCCACTCCGTCTGTTTTCGTCAAAGCGGGTGTCTTGTGTTTCGGCTTAATGTTGAATACTTTTTCTACAAATGCTCCGTAAAACACGTAGCCTAAAATCAGTACAATAATAGATAGTATAAATGTGTACATGCTAATACTTTTTTTCAAAAAATAAAAGAGAGGCGCTGTATAGCACCTCTCTTTGTGGGCGTTTACGGATTCGAACCGCAGACCCTCTGCTTGTAAGGCAGATGCTCTAAACCAGCTGAGCTAAACGCCCTTTCTTCTCGAAAGCGGGTGCAAAGGTACTGCTTTTTTTTTAATCCACCAAATTTTTTATTGCTTTTTTGCAAAAAAATGCCAATTCCACCACTTTTTGCTACTTAGAAGTTGCAAAATTAGGCATAAAATGATAGAAATACTGAAACTTATCGCCGCACCTCCGCAGATGTCCGCAGCAAAATGTTGACTGAGATAGATGCGAGAATAAGCCCCTAAAACAGCGATTATGAAAAAGATCACTTGGCAGCAAGCCGATAGTCCGTTTGCATATGGTTTGTTACTATTGTAAAAATAATCAGCGACAATAAGGCTGAGCGCAAAACACATGGCGAAGAAAGAAATAGTATGTCCCGATGGGAAAGAGAAGAACCGGTTCATTCTAACCCCATCCACCAGTTGCAGTTGTATATCGGGGAAGTGTTGTGCGAAATAGGTAAGCGGTCTTGGTGCATTAACGATGTGCTTTACGATTTGTCCGACGAGACTGCTCAACGCGGTATCAGCGGCAAAGAAAGCCGCCCATCCTGCTTTGTAGAACAACAAAGCAAGCGCAATGACATAGGGGAACCATTCAGCGATTTTAGTATAATAGCGGAATAAATTGTCCAAAGCCACCGTATGATAGCCGTTCATCCACAAGTGCAGTTCAGCTTTCGGGATACGTGCAAGCGCAATGCCCAGCGCTATAAAAAGCGCCAGGCAAAGCGAGATAAATATACTATTCCTTTTAATAAAATCCATGTTCTATCAATGAACGCTATTCATTATAACCTTTCACCGAGAATGCTGTACTTTATTCCGTCTCGTATGATGATTACGCGACCGTTTTCCAGCACCTTCTCTACCCTGAAAGGGCGCGTTTCGGTATTGCTGATACTTTGTTCCGGATCGGGATCGGGTTCTTTTCCAGTTCCGATAACTTCAACTACATTCGTAGCTCGCAGTCCTTTCGGCGTTACGCGGTAGTACAATTTGTCTCCTTTAGCGAACGGCGTTTTCACGAGATAGGACAATTCGTTCGTTTGAACCGGGAATCCTTCAACAGAAGTTTCATTAACCTTATAATCACCCCGTACGATGAACATCTGCTGCATCGAGATACGATGTCCTTTTACGGAAGCGATTTTGATTTTCTGTGTTCCCTTCGGGATATCGAATCGCGGGAACGAATCATTTGCGGTCAATGTGATTTCCTTGATTTTATTAGCATCGGCATAGACCTCCATCTTTTGCGGCGTTACATCATTTCGTGAAATAGCACATTTGACGATCAATTCAGCTCCGGCATTAGAGAAGTCAATGTTTTTGATTTGGAAATAGCGGACTTCCGATTTGGTACCCATAGTTATGGCATATGATCCATCGGTGATACCAGAAGTAGAAGTAATCTGGTCTCCATTGGCTTTATGGTAAGTAAGCGTATCCGTATGCAATTTGATTGCATTGCCATTGACTCCCCAGACAGCCATCAAGGTATCATTTTTGCCGCTTTCCTCGCGTTTGAAGACGTTCAATTCATATTCAGAAGCTCCGACATTGCTCCAAGAAGCGAGGAAACTGTCTTTCATGATTTCAGTGGCTTCGTGTGCCAGTGGATTGGCAGGACTGACAGGGAATTCATACGTTCCGTCAGTAGTACAAGCAAGTTTCGCCAAATCTACCGCTTGCCCTTTTTTGTTTCCCCAAATATATTCCACCAACTCAGGATAATCGATGAATGCATTTCTGTTATGCTGAATAGTTGAGACAGCATCCAATCGGTTCACTTCTTTCTCACTAACGGGATCAATTCTATGCCAAGCGAGCAAGACTTCAATCATATGTTCAGTGAACCCGAGGTATGAATCGTTGTTGATGTATTTTTTATAGTCAGTCACCCAATTCAGGCCTTCATAAGCAGTAGCGGTATAGAAATATGCCCGTGCAAAGTCTCCTTTATATTCATCAATGACATCAAATGCGAGACCTCCCCACTTATTGTCTTTTCCCATAAAGAATACGCCATTATTGACCTTTGAAGAATCTGCCAATATACCAGGAGGATAGTTAGATTTATTGGCATTCGTCATGTGGTCCGCAGGATTGAGCAGATAGAGATCACAATAGGCACTGAGGCAACCAGATTCCCCACCCCACCAGCTTTTCGGGAAACTATGCTCAATATCCATACTTGCGGCACTGCCACCATTGATAGGGAGATAGCGTTTGATGGGTGAATACATGTCCCAAATCGATCCATCAGACATTACATCCGTAAAGGGATAAGCGGACCAAGTTCCATAACGCGGGTCTCCTTTTCTGTGCATGGTATCTCCAGAACAAGGATCGACCTTGGCTTGTGTGTGATCACCTTCTGATTGTGAGCCGTAGTCATAGCGTTCTCCACCAAAGATAATCTTGCTGATAGCAGTTTTGAGTTCCGCATCTTTCTTGCCATCAATGGCATCGTAATAACCTTTCGGCATTTGTTCCGCCGAAATCGCAATCGCCACAAAAAGGGCTGCGATAAATAAGTACGTTTTTTTCATGGTCATAAAAGTGTTATTTTTTACGTATAATATTCACTAAGATATTCAGTACGACATACCATACAATAACAGCCGCTCCTCCAAACAACACGAAGTTCCACATGCCACTTGCCGCTGCTTTAGCGATACAAAAGACGATAAGAATTATTGCTCCAATGAGGAAAAGATATTTGTCTTCGTTATCCTTCCAAGCAAGCGTTTTGAACTTCAATGAGAAGAACGGTATTTCGGAAACCAAGAGCCACGAACTGACAAAGGTCATCCCCAACATACACCAGGGCATCCATTCGGGAACAGTCATGGCATATGGCATAGAGCAAATCCCACCCCAGAAGATAGCATTAGCAGGTGTAGCGAGTCCGATAAACGAAGATGTTTGTCTTTCATCGACATTGAACTTTGCGAGTCTTAGTGCAGAGAACGCCGCCATTACGAAAGCCGCCAGCGCCCACCAACCGATCAAGGGGCGAAGGTAGCAAACGACCATCATCGCCGGTGCCAATCCGAAAGTGATATCATCCGCCAAAGAGTCCAATTCTACGCCGATTTTGCTTGGCGCTTTTAACAAGCGCGCACTGAAACCGTCGAAGAAGTCAAAGAAAGCTCCCGCCAGAATAAAGACAAATGCCCACTCGAAAGCGTTTTGTGTAGCGAGAAAGGTTGCAATTGCTCCGCAAATGAGATTGCAGCAAGTAATAGTGTCCGGAATAATACGTTTAGTCATTGTTTTATAATGTTATTAGAATTTCCCAATCATCAGTCGGTTATGTCTCGGTTATGTCTCGGTTCGTTTACGTCTCGTTTACGTCTCGTTTACGTGTCGTTTACGTGTCGTTTACGTCTCGTTTACGTGTCGTTTACGTCTCGTTTACGTCTTTGGTTCGGGAAAGGCTATGGATTTTTCCTCCCATAACCGGCATCCACCTGACGATAAACGAAGTATGTGACAGCCAGCGTTGTGACCGAACATGCAATAGCGAGCCAGAAGAACCAATAATATCCGACGGCAAGCTCAATTTTTCCAGCGACGAAGCCCGGAATCATCATACTAAGCGCCATAAAAGCAGTACAGATAGCATAATGAGATGTGGCATAATCAAAGGTGTTTCCGTTGGCATCGTATGTAGGACTCTGGGCGAAATACATCATATACATCATATATGCGGTAAAACCAAAGCCGTATCCGAATTGCTCAAAAGAGACTGCGCTCCCGATAATCCACAAGTTTTCGGGCTGCGCGGCACTCAGGTAAACATAGACGAGATTAGGCAAAGTAAGCGCTGCCGCCATCAGCCAGATGGACTTTTTCAGGCCTCTGCGCGAAATGTATATTCCACCAAGAATACCTCCCAACAACAGGAAGAGCACGCCAATAGTGCCATACAAGATGCCGACTTGGTCAGTATCGAGACCTAATCCACCACCGAAGATCTGCCCGTCGCGCATCGTAATAGCCGGCGTATCGACAAGGAAAGGCAAACTTAACTTCACGAGTAATCCTTCCGCCAAACGATAAAGCAACATGAAAACGACCGCCAAAACGACTCCTTTCTTGGTGAAGAAAGACTTGATTGCTTCGCTAAATGACAATTGAGAATGGACAATTGACTTTTTTTCTTCGATCTTTGGCAAGGCAAAGATATGATACGTTGTTATGACGAATAGGACGATGGCCGTTACACCGAGCGTGAGTTGCCATGAAAGCGGGATGTTTCCGGTGCTTTTTTCAAAACGTCCTGCAATGAAGACAAGCACTCCTTGTCCGAAAACCATAGCGATACGGTAAAACGTGGAGCGGATACCAATAAACCGAGCCTGACTGCCGGAATCATGCGCCAACATATAGTATCCATCTGCAGCGATATCATGCGTGGCAGAAGCAAAAGCAGTAATGATAAACAGCACAAGCGTAAGCCAGAACATACTAACGGGCGTTCCTTTTGCCGCCATCATTTCGGGCGAAGGATGCGGGATGGAAAGCGTCAGCAGGACACAAAGCACCGCCATGAGTATCTGCATCGTGATAATCCACCATCTTTTCGTACGTACGACATCCACAACAGGACTCCAAATACCTTTGAGGAACCACGGGAAATACAACAAAGTTGTAAAGAATGCCAATTGGTCATTGGGCACACCCATTTTAGCGAATAACAAGACAGAGATATTATTCACGAGGAAATAGGGAATACCTTCAGCGAAATAAAGCGTTGGTACCCATTGCCAAGGACTATGCGATTTAGTTTGATTCGTCATTTACAAAAAAGGATTAAATTGTTTCTCATGCGCGATGGTTGTGGGCAAACCATGTCCCGGATATAATTGTGTGTCATCGGGCAACGTCATCAGTCGATGCAAGGAATTGATCAAGGTAGTAAAATCTCCTCCCGGGAGATCGGTTCTACCGATGCTTTCCTGAAAGATGGTATCGCCTGTAAACATGATTTTTTCGGTTTCAAAGTAGAAACAGATGCTGTCTTCCTTGTGCCCGGGCGTGCGTAACATAGTAAAAGTCATTCCCGCCAATGTAATTTGTTCGTTTTCCGCCGGACAAATAAAATCCGAACCATAGACGGGCAAATTTCCGTATTGTTTTTCGAGTGCTTCGCGCCCACAAATATGGTCCGGATGCTGGTGCGTAATGAGGATGGCGATTGGTTTGAGTTGATTTTTAGCGAGATAGTCCCAAACCCGCTGCTCTTCTCTATCTCCATACATGCCCGGATCAATAATCAGACATTCCGTTTCGGAGATATCCGACGGATTGTCATTATCGGGATGCGCCGAAGTGATGACATATGTACACTCTCGGTAAGGATTACAATAAAAGGTTTTAATGTTCATATTTGCCCAAAAATCGCGGCAAAGTTACAACTTTTTTTTGGAATATGCAAAAAAACGACAGATTTTTACGAAAAATGCACAATAATTTTGCATATATGGAAAAAATATTGTAATTTTGCGGTCAAAACCATAAAAAACACATCGTATGAAAGACATTGTCATCAAAACCCAAGTTCATTCCTACCAGTTAAATGAATTGAGTGCAGAGGATCAAGAATTGGTAGCTATAGCGAAAGAACAGACGAATAATTCGTATTGTCCTTATTCGAAGTTTCATGTAGGCGCTTCAGCGAAGTTGGATAACGGCGTGATTATCCGCGGTGCGAATCAGGAAAACGCCGCTTATCCGAGCGGCTTATGCGCAGAACGTAGCGCGTTGTTTGCAGCCGGTGCGAACTACCCGGATGTTCCCGTAAAGACTTTGTGTATAGCATGTTACACCGGTGGTCATTTCACCGAGAAGCCGGGTTCTCCTTGTGGTGCATGCCGCCAAGTGATGACGGAAACGGAACATCGTTACGGTAAGCCGATGCGTGTTATTTTGTACGGCGAAAAAGAGATATATGTTTTCGATAGCGCAGATGCTCTTTTGCCACTTGGATTCTTCTCTGAAGATTTGGAAAATTAAGTTGCAGACCACGTAATTTAACAAAAAACTGTTATAATCATAAAAAAGTGCGATAAAAACGCACTTTTTTTTGCACATATCATTTTTTTTTATTACCTTTGCACGCTAATATAAAAATCAGGCATGACCAGACACGAAGAATTGTTGGCTGCATTGCAGCACCATTTTGGATTTGACTCATTTAAGGGGAATCAGGAAGCCATCATTAACAACGTAATGGATGGCAAAGACACATTTGTATTGATGCCAACTGGCGGCGGTAAATCGCTATGCTATCAATTACCATCATTGATGATGGACGGCATGGCGATAGTAATCTCTCCACTTATTGCATTGATGAAGAACCAAGTTGACGCGATGCGGAACTTCTCGGAAGAAGACGGCACCGCCCATTTTTTGAACTCTTCACTTAGTCGTCCGGAAATAGCCGCAGTCAAGGAAGATGTACTTGCCGGCAAGACCAAATTGCTATATCTTGCTCCTGAATCGCTTCAGAAAGATGAGAATATTGACTTTCTCCAGGGCTTAAAGATATCCTTTTACGCAGTAGATGAAGCCCATTGTATATCCGAATGGGGTCATGATTTTCGTCCTGAATACCGCCATATCCGCTCGATGGTGGAACGGATTGGCAAAGCGCCCATCATTGCATTAACCGCTACCGCAACGCCCAAAGTCCAACATGATATTCAAAAGAACCTGGATATGCTTGACGCGACAGTATTCAAGTCGAGCTTCAATCGTCCGAATCTTTTCTATGAAGTTCGTCCCAAAGGCGATGACGTGGATCGCGAATTGGTGAAATTCATCCGCCAGATGGAAGGCAAATCAGGAATTGTATATTGCCTTGCGCGTAAGGAAGTGGAAGATTTGGCAAAGACTTTGCAGGTGAATAATATCAACGCTTTGCCCTATCATGCAGGCATGGATGCCGCAACGAGGACAAAGAATCAAGACGACTTTTTGATGGAGAAGTGCCAAGTGATAGTAGCTACTATCGCATTTGGCATGGGTATCGACAAGCCCGATGTACGTTTTGTTATTCACTACGATATACCAAAATCATTGGAAGGCTATTATCAGGAGACAGGTCGCGCGGGTCGCGATGGCGGTGAAGGACATTGCGTGTGCTTCTACAGTCCGAAAGATATAGAACGTTTGCGCAAGTTCCAGCAAGGAAAACCCGTTGCAGAAGTGGAGATCGGGAACCAGTTGCTGTTTGAGACCCAAAGCTATGCCGAATCCACTATTTGCCGCCGCAAACTACTGCTGCACTATTTCGGAGAAGAATATACGCCGGACAACTGCGGCATGTGCGATAACTGCCGTAAGACTTACCGAATGATTGATGCGTCCGAACTGCTTGAATTGATTTTGGAATTAGTCCAGCAACTCAATGAGAAGTTCAAGGCAGAACATATCGTGGATATTCTGAAAGGCAACGAGACTGCCGCAGTAATAAGCTATAAGCATAATGAGTTAGAGAACTTCGGAGCAGCAGAAGACGAAGAAGAATCGACATTGCACGCAATCATTCGCCAAGCGATGCTAAGCGGATATTTGTCGAAAGACATCGAATCTTACGGCGACATCAAATTGACCAACGAAGGCCGGAAGTTCATCAAACGCCCCACGAAGTTTGAAGTGCCCATCCAAGTTGAAGACGAAGATGAGGAAGACGAAATCGAAATGGGCGGCGGCGGTAGCGCAGCAGCAGATGAAGTGCTGTTCTCCATTCTTAAAGATATTCGCCGCAAACTGAGCAAACGCATGGACGTTCCTCCATTTGTTATATTCCAAGACCCAAGTCTGGAAGCGATGGCAACCACTTATCCTATCACAATGGAAGAACTGCAGAACATTCCGGGCGTTGGTGCCGGTAAAGCGAAACGATATGGGGAAGAATTTATCCGCATTATCAAGGAATATGTGGACGAAAACGAAATTATCCGTCCGGAAGACTTGCGTGTACGTACGGTTGCAAAAGATTCAGCACGTAAGATAAGTATCATTCAAGCCATCGACAGACGGGTTGATCTTGACGATTTAGCTGAAAGCAAAGGCATGTCGATGGATGAGATGTTAGAGGAAATAGAAGCAATCGTTTATAGCGGCACGAAACTGAATATCGGCTATTTTATTGACGAAGTTGTAGATCCCGATGAGAAAGAAGAAATCTACGAATACTTCAAGAACGCCGAAAACGACAATATTAAGTTGGCAATGGAGCGCTTGGGCGAAGATGACTACGACGAACGCCACGTTCGACTTGTACGCATCAAATTCCATAGCGATTTAGGAAACTAACACGACTTGAGCAAACAGGTTGACATAATTAGTTTAGGCTGCTCAAAGAACTTGGTTGATACAGAGCGACTGATGGGACTGCTGGCAAAAAGTGGCTGGAATTGTCATTTTGAGCCGAAGTTTCCCAAATCACCCGTGTTGGTAATCAACACTTGTGGTTTCATCGGAGATGCAAAAGAAGAAAGTATTAACACCATCTTACAACAATCACAACGCAAGACTGCCAAGACCAACCGCCTTGAGAAACTATACGTTATGGGCTGTCTCAGTCAGCGCTATCTGGAAGAATTGACACATGAGATTCCCGAAGTGGACGGATGGTATGGAAAGTTTGATTGGGAAAAGATAGTAGAAACACTATCCAACATTCCGGCGGAGACACTTTCTGCTTCTCACAGAGTATTGACAACCCCAAAGCACTATGCCTATTTGAAGATTTCCGAAGGATGCAATCGGATGTGTTCCTATTGCGCAATACCGCTTATCACAGGACATCATCAGTCCAGACCGATAGAAGATATCCTTGAAGAGGTTAAATTTCTCCGCAATCAAGGCGTCAAGGAATTGAATGTTATTGCCCAAGATCTTTCAAGCTATGGTTTGGACTTGTATAAGAGCCATAAGTTGCCCGAATTGATTGAACAAATTGCAGGCATTGACGGCATCGAGTGGATTCGTCTTCATTATGCTTATCCCACAGATTTTCCGGAAGAGCTACTGGATGTAATGGCACGTCATCCGAATATATGCAAATACTTGGACATCGCTCTGCAGCATTGCACCAATAACATGTTGTCCAAAATGCGCCGCCATATTACACAAGACGAACAAGATGCGCTTATAGCACATATCCGCGAACGAGTGCCCGGCATTTGCATACGTACCACACTTATGGTTGGACATCCCGGGGAAACAGAAGAAGATTTTGAACAACTCAAGCAATGGACCAAACGCATGCGTTTTGATAGAATGGGAGCATTTGCATATTCCGAAGAAGAAGGCACTTATGCCGCCAATCACTATGCGGATGATATTCCCGAAGAAACAAAACAACGCCGGTTGAATGAACTCATGGCCATTCAGCAAGAGATTTCAACTGAACTACAAGCGCAAAAAGTCGGAAAGACCTTACGGACAATCGTTGACCGTGAAGAAAACGATTTCTACATCGGGAGAACAGAATTTGACTCCCCTGAAGTCGATTGCGAGGTGCTTATTGATAAGACAAAACGCTTGAAAATCGGCGAATTTTATGATGTGATAATAACAAAAGCTGAGGAATTTGACCTCTACGCACGAATATGTTAACGAAAGATTTAATTACCGAAATTGCAACACAAACCGGTTTGACAAAAAAACGGACAGAAGAGTTGCTTAATGCCACAACTTCAATCGTTGTGGAAAATCTACTAAAGGGTAACACTGTGCAATTACAGAATTTTGGGACCCTTGAAGTAAAAGAGAAAAATGCACGAGTAATGGTTCACCCCAAAACAGGCGAACGTAAAATGGTGCCAGCACGCAAACAACTTGTGCTGAGACCAACCGCTGCAATTAAAGAAATGTTTAACAAGTAATGGCGCACAATATGGAAAAAATATCATGGACCGAATTGCGCAAAGAAATCGCGACTCGTATCAATACAGACGAGAAAGAAGTGGCTACATTTCTGAATGCACTTATTCCTTCTATTACTAAAGCATTGCAGGAAGACCGACAAGTCCGGATTACGAACTTTGGTATCTTCAAACTGCAGAGTATAGCTCCACGTAAATCCGTCAACGTATCAACAGGAGAGACGTTCACCTTACCCGGCTATGATAAACTGACGTTTGCACCTGAATCCTCCATTCGTGAACTAATCGGCAATTTAAGTGCCTCCAATATCGAGGAAGAACAAAACACCGCCGTGGCAGATGAAAGCGTTCCTTTGCGAAAACTCAGCGAACAAGCTTCCGAGATTGTTGACATTCTAAACGACCTTGGACAAAGTCCCGATTCCCCCGCCAAAACCGACAGTGCCCCGATAGCTGACCGACAGTCAACCGACAGTCAACCGACAGTCGCCACTACTCTGTCCGAACCTGAAACGCCGGAACAAGCACCCGAACCAAAAAACGAACCTATATACATACCAACACCAACACCGGAAATGGAAAAAGAAAAAGAAGAACCTAAAGAGAAAAAATCTCGTACATGGCTCATTGTGGGGATTACAGTACTGATATTTGCCCTATTGTTGGCAGCAGCATTCCTATTCCTTGGCAACAGATTCGTTACCTGGGTAGATAGCCTGCATAACAACGGAACACAAGTAGAGCAATTGGACCAAGTGCCGGAAGAACCTATTATTGTCGGCGACACCATTGCAGAAGAAGGATTACAAACACAAAGCACTCTGCCATATCCGATTGAATACAACCAATTCATCGCCAAAGAACGTCTTCCACGAGGGAGTCGACTTGCCTGGTTGGCACGAAAGTATTATGGTGAACGTGAACTATGGGTATTCATTTATGAAGCAAACCAAAAAGTGATTGAACACCCATCGCTCATCCCAGTTGGAACGCTGATTCGCATTCCAAAATTGCCAGATGCTTTGATGGATTACAACAATCCCGAAGTCAAAGAATTGGTGGATAGACTTGCAATTGAATATAAAAAGCGATAGAACAGACCTATATACATATTAAAGGTGCCAAGACACACAATTTGAAGGATATATCCGTAGATATTCCACACAATCAGTTGGTAGTGATCACAGGCGTTAGCGGTAGTGGCAAATCATCGCTGGCGTTTGATACGCTATATGCAGAAGGGCAAAGGCGTTATGTGGAAAGTCTCAGTGCTTATGCACGCCAGTTCTTGGGAAGAATGCAAAAGCCCGATGTGGAATCAATTGACGGCATTCCTCCAGCTATTGCTATCCAACAGAAAGTAACGAATCGCAACCCGCGTTCCACGGTTGGTACAACAACAGAGATATATGATTATCTCAAGTTGCTCTTTGCACGTGTCGGACACACATTCTCTCCTGTGAGCGGCTGCGAGGTGCGAAGGCACACAGTACACGATGTGGTAGAAGCAATGATGAAACTGCCACTCAATTGCCGCGTTTACTTGATTACCCCAATCATTCCTGGCAGTAGAACCATCGAAGAACAACTGCGGATTTGGGAAGCCGAAGGATTCTCCCGACTTTGGAATAACGGCGATATCTTACGCATCAACGAAGCAACAATAGACCGTTTTGACAAAATCAAGGGCGAGACTTTCTTGCTTGTGGACAGGCTTATTACAGACGGCGAACAAGCAACAGCAAATCGCTTTGCAGACTCTGTGCAAACTGCTTTCTTCGAGGGGAGAGGTTCTTGTTCGCTTTATATAGAATATCCGGGAAGTCCGAATACCGAAACACCAAAACCCGAAACACGTGTATTTAGCGAGCGTTTTGAGGCAGACGGAATTCAGTTTATAGAACCATCAGAACATTTATTCGATTTCAACAGTCCTATCGGAGCATGCGACATGTGCAATGGAACAGGACAAACTATGGGCATTGACCCGGATTTGGTAGTTCCAGACAAATCGCTAAGTATATATGATGGAGCCATATCCTGCTGGCACGGTGAACGTATGCGTACGTGGAATGATGAGCTGGTGATGAATGCACACTTGTTTAATTTCCCTATTCACACACCTTATTATGCCCTTACTCCTGCTCAAAAGAAACTATTATGGACAGGAAATGAACATTTCCGCGGATTGAATGAATTCTTTAGTTTTTTGGAAAATCAGCAGCATAGTATCCAAAATAAAGTCATTTTGGCTCGTTTCCGTGGTAAGGCGATATGCCCAGAATGTGAAGGAAGCCGCTTACGATCGGAAGCCAATTATGTCAAGATTAACGGACTTTCTATTCATGAAATATGTCTCATGTCCATTGGAGACTTGAAATTGTGGTTTGACAGACTTCAATTGCCCGAAAATGAGGCACTTGCAGCCAAGCAACTGCTAATTGAGATTCGTGCAAGACTACATTTTATGGAAGATGTCGGACTGAGTTATCTCACACTCAGCCGACTTAGCAGTTCGCTCTCCGGCGGTGAAGGGCAGCGTATAAACTTAGCTAAATCGCTCGGCAGCAGCTTGGTTGGATCGCTTTACGTATTAGATGAGCCAAGTATCGGTCTTCATCCACGTGATACAGAAAGACTGATCAAAGTGCTGCGGGAATTACGCGACCTCGGAAATACCATTGTTGTCGTTGAACACGACGAAGATATTATTCGAGCAGCTGATTATATTATCGAGATTGGGCCAGGTGCAGGCAGACACGGAGGAGAAATAACGTATCAAGGGAAGCCAACAAACGAACAGGTACATTTTAACATTCCTCCTTTCAGGCGTCCGTGGAATAACTATATCGAACTACACGGTGCATGTGAAAACAATCTCAAACATATTGATGTTAAATTTCCGCTTAACGTGCTGACTGCAATTACCGGCGTAAGCGGAAGTGGTAAGTCTTCGCTTGTAAGCAAAGTGCTCTACCCCGCTCTCAAAAAATACTACGGCGGTATGGCAGAAAGAACCGGAGATTATGGTAGTTTGAGCGGAAGTCTGCATCTTGTAAAAGATATTGAGTTCGTTGACCAACAACCACTTAGCCGTTCTTCCCGTTCAAATCCGGTTACTTATCTCAAAGCCTATGACGAGATTCGCAAACTTTTTGCCGAACAACAACTCGCTAAACAATTGGGATTTACACCGGCGCACTTCTCATTCAACACTCCTGGCGGCAGGTGTGAAGAGTGTCAAGGAGAAGGTACAATCACCATCGAAATGCAGTTTATGGCCGACATCACATTGGAATGTGAACATTGTCATGGAAAACGCTTCAAACAGGATGTTTTGGACGTCCATTACCGTGACAAATCAATTCATGACATCTTGACAATGACCGTCAATCAAGCCATAGAATTTTTTGCAGAAGACCCTGCTTGTGAGAAGATTGTGCGCAGACTTAAACCATTACAAGATGTTGGTATCGGTTATATTCAGTTAGGCCAATCATCTTCCACTTTGTCAGGCGGAGAAAGTCAACGCGTTAAATTGGCATCTTTCTTAGCGCAGGAGAGTTCAACTCCGACAATCTTCGTTTTTGATGAACCAACCACCGGACTACATCATTCCGATATTGATACTCTTTTGAAAGCACTTAATGCACTTATTATAAAAGGACATACAGTAATCGTTATAGAACATAACCCAGCTATCATTCTTGCAGCTGATCATGTAATTGATCTCGGACCCGAAGGAGGAGATGCTGGCGGATATATCGTATTTGAGGGAACTCCGGAAGCACTTATGACATGCAATAAAGGCTATACCGGACATTTTCTTAAAAATAATTTGAAATTTATATAATAATATCGTAACTTTTAACATATTATAATATGGCTACTTCAAAATTCAAAGAATTACGTCGTTCCGACATGTTTTCTCATGTTTCTGGCATAGGATACATTCCGCGATGGGGTGTTCTTCTGCTTGACCTTTTACTATGTCTAATCGCCTTTTGGACAAGTGTACTTATCGGTAATGGTATATTCTCCTATAAGGAAATTGGACAAGACCTGAGTCTTTGGATGCAGTGTCTTTGTACTCTCGGCATTCAGACTATTTGCTTTTGGCTCTTTCATACATATTCCGGCATTTTGCGTTACTCAACTTTTGTAGATACGCTCAAATCACTTTTCGCTGTTTTGTTAACAGGAGCTATTACACTCATTATAAATGAAGCTTTATTCTATTACTCGGGAAGCAAACCATTTCTCACGACTATTACAATTATCTATGCACTTATCGCTTTTGTGCTTTTATTCTGCCTGCGAGTTGGTGTAAAGACAATTTTTGAAACAGCAAAACAATCTTCAGGTAATCCGAAAGTTCTTATCTATGGAACAAAATCCGCGGGCATTGCTATTGCAAAAATGCTTCGTTCTGCGGGTAATACCCCATATCGCCCAGTAGGTTTTATTTGTGACCCTGGACAAAAGCAACACTTTGACTTGGTAGGAATGCATGTTTTTCCATTGGATGAAAAACTAATCAACTATATGCACATTCGCAATATAAGGAATGTAATTATTTCACCAATAAAAATGCGCGAACTTAATCCTGCAAAGGACTTGCAGCTGTTTATTGATAACAACATCCATATATTAACCACCCCTTATTTTACTGAGTTTGACAAAGATGCAAATCCAGACATCCAACGTATCGGGCGTATAGACTCCATCCAAATTGAAGATTTGCTTGAACGTCCTACAATTAACATCAACACCGAAAACGTGCGAAAAATTATCCAACGCAAAGTGGTAATGGTTACTGGAGCCGCTGGCAGTATCGGTAGCGAATTAGTTCGTCAGGTACAGCAATATCGTCCCAAAGCAATTATCCTTTTTGAACAAGCAGAATCACCACTTCATGATCTGCGTCTTGATCTTGAAAAGCAATTTCCAAATACTCGTTTCATTCCTGTTATTGGTGATGTGCGTAATCGTGAACGAGTTGAAGAAGTGTTTGCTGATTTCAGACCGGACGTTGTTTATCACGCGGCTGCATACAAACATGTTCCCTTAATGGAAAGTCAACCTAACGAAGCTGTGCGCGCAAACGTTATGGGCACAAAGAATATGGCGGATATGGCCGTTAAATACGGAGCAGAACGCTTCGTAATGATTTCGACCGACAAAGCCGTCAATCCAACCAATATTATGGGAGCCAGCAAACGTATTGCGGAAATCTATGTACAAGCCCTCTTCAAACATTTGCAAGCAACAAATCCAAACTCTACAAAATTTATTACTACTCGGTTCGGCAATGTATTGGGCTCAAACGGAAGTGTAATTCCTTACTTCAAAAAACAGATTGCAGCAGGCGGGCCAGTTACCGTTACAGACCCTGATATCATTCGTTACTTTATGACTATTCCTGAAGCTTGCTGCCTTGTAATGGAAGCTTCTACGCTTGGTCAAGGCGGTGAGATATTCGTCTTTGACATGGGACATCCTGTTAAAATTCTGGATCTCGCAAAGAATATGATTCGACTTGCCGGATATATTCCCGGAGAAGAAATACCTATTGTCTTCACAGGCTTGCGCCCCGGTGAAAAGCTTTACGAAGAATTACTTAATCAAAAAGAAACAACACTCCCGACATCCAATGAGAAAATTATGATTGCGCGTGTGCGGGAAGTAGAGTTCGAGCAAGTTAACAAAGATATTGACCGTCTTATAGAACTTTCCTCACAGAACAAACCGTTTATGACCGTACAATTGATGAAAGAAATTGTACCTGAATTTATAAGCAAAAACTCTGTTTACGAACAACTTGATAAATGATAGATTTCTTTTACGAACATCCATATCTTATTGGCATCATTTCATGTTTGTTGGCGGCATGCGGAATGCCTATGGTAATAAAGATTGCCAAGCAGAAACATCTTGTCGTACGCCCCAACAAAAGAATGAGTCACGTTGGTGAAATACCCAATATTGGCGGCATAGATATCTGTTTCTCTTTTATGCTCACATATCTTGTATTTGAGTTTCATGGTTTTCAAGAGTCACAGTTTTTATTGATTGGCGTCTTTGCTATTATGTGTGTTGGTCTATTGGATGACATACTTGTACTATCTCCACTCGCGAAATTGCTTGGTGAAACACTTGCCGGCATCGCTCTCATCGGATTTGCAGATATTAGATTGACAAACCTCCATGGTATATTCGGTATACATGAGATGGAAATAATTTCCAGTTACTTGATTTCTCTTTTTGTTCTGATTGCAATTATCAATGCTATCAATCTGATTGACGGGGTTGACGGATTAGCAAGTGGCCTGGGAATGTTGTATTGCTTGTTTTTTTCCAGCTATTTCCTATTAGTCGGCGAAACGAACTGGGCGATTCTTGGTATATGTCTTATCGGATCGCTCGCCGTATATTTCTGCTATAACGTCTTTGGTAAAAAACAAAAGATTTTTATGGGTGACAGCGGTAGTCTTCTGCTTGGTTATATGCTGACTGCATTTGTCTTCCATTTCTGTGAACTGAATGCATATCATGAAGTTCCTGATAATTTGTATATGCATGCCGCTCCAGCTGTAGCAATCTGCGTTCTCAGTGTTCCAATTTACGATACTATACGTGTATCATTAACACGAATCAAGCACCACCAATCTCCTTTTCACGCAGATAAAAACCACATACACCATCTACTTCTGCGTACCGGACTCAATCATTTTCAAACAACATGTGTATTACTTGTAGTATCTATATTACTGATTGGACTTGGAATTATGGGACGTAATTGGAATATATGGTTGCTTGTTGCTACTGATTTTATTATATGCACTTTATTAACAATCATTCTTTGGCGCATTATCGATAAAAAAAATGCTTTCCGTTGACCACTTATCTATAGCATTCTCAATGCGGCCAATCCTAGACAATGTATCCTTTCTTGTAAATAAGAAAGATCGTATTGCTTTGGTCGGTAAAAATGGTGCAGGGAAAACCACCCTGCTGCGTTTAATTGCAGGCGAATATTCCCCAACGGTTGGAACAATCACGCACGATCCGGACTTAACCATTGGCTATCTGCCACAAGTTATGCTTCATAAAGACGGGCAAACGCTTCAAGAAGAAGTTCTTTCTATTTTCGAGGGGGAAGATAAAGCACGCTTTATCGCAGAGATGGATAGAACGATTATCGGTCTTGGTTTCGAGCGACAGGATTTCGACCGACCATGCAACGAGTTTTCCGGAGGGTGGAGAATGCGTATCGAATTAGCTAAAATTTTATTGCGCCATCCCGATTTACTATTATTGGACGAACCGACCAACCACCTTGATATTGAATCCATCCAATGGCTGGAAGATTTTCTCAAAGCATCTCAAAGTGCTGTTATTGTTGTTAGCCATGATAGGGCATTCATAGACAATGTTACTAATAGGACAATTGAAATATCCTTGGGACATATTTATGATTACAATGTCAACTATTCCCAATTCGTTTCGTTACGTCAGGAACGACACGATCAACAAGTACGGGCGTTTATGAATCAACAAAAAATGATTCAGGAGACCGAAGATTTTATTGAGCGTTTCAGATATAAAGCGACCAAGGCGGTACAAGTACAATCCAGGATCAAGCAACTTAATAAACTTGAGCGGCTTGAAGTTGATTTGGAAGACACCTCACGACTCAATCTACGTTTTCCACCTGCTCCGCGTTCAGGCGATTTTCCACTTATTATTGAAGACTTACGGAAAGATTTTGGTACACATACTGTATTTTCAGATGTCAGCATGACAATCCGACGAGGAGAAAAAGTGGCATTTGTAGGAAAAAACGGAGAAGGAAAAACAACACTTGTCCGATGCATAATGGGACAACTTGACTATTTTGGCACTCTAAAAATCGGTCATAATGTAAAAATCGGCTATTTTGCCCAAAATCAGGCATCACTATTAGACGAAAACCTTACTGTTTTTGAAACGATTGATAACGTTGCAGTTGGAGATATCCGGACAAAAATTCGTGATATTTTAGGAGCATTTATGTTTGGAGGTGAGGCTTCAGACAAAAAAGTAAAAGTGCTTTCCGGAGGCGAACGCAGTCGGCTTGCAATGATAAAGTTACTTCTAGAGCCATGTAATTTACTCATTTTAGACGAGCCTACCAACCATTTGGATATGCAGTCAAAAGATGTTCTAAAAGATGCACTACGGGATTTTAATGGTACTGTCATTTGTGTCAGTCATGACCGCGATTTCTTGGATGGATTAGTTGAAAAAGTGTACGAATTTGGAGGTGGACATATTCACGAACATCTTGGTGGCATCTATGACTTCTTGCATAAAAAGAAGATTAGTTCGCTTCAAGAATTGGAACGAAAATCAGAAACAGGCAACAAAACTGTCATTACTAAGACATCTCAATCCAAACAAGACTACGAAGCGCAGAAAGCTGAAGCGGCAGCACGCCGTAAAAAAGAAAAACAAATCGCAGACACCGAAGCAGAGATTGCCCGCCTTGAAACGGAACAAGCGGTCCTTGAAGCACTGCTCAACGACCCAAATAATCAAACGCCTGATAATTTCGCGAAATACGAACATATCAAGCACAACATTGAACAAAAACTTTACGAGTGGGAGATATTATCCGAACAATAAGCTACCAGTTTATAGGTGGCTCTCCGTGCTGAATAAGATACTTGTTTGTAGCTGAAAAATGACCACACCCAATAAAACCACGATGCGCAGACAAAGGACTGGGATGTGGAGCTGTTAGAACCAAATTCCTACGGCAATCTATATACTGTCCCTTGCGTTGAGCATAAGAACCCCATAGTAAGTACACAAGATGTTCACGTCGTGTATTTAAAGCTTGAATTGCGGCATCAGTTAATTCCTCCCAACCTTTGTTTTGATGACTTCCGGGTTGATGGGCAACGACTGTTAATGTAGCGTTTAACAGCAAGACTCCTTGCTGTGCCCAATGCATTAAATTACCCGATGAAGGAACAGGTATTCCCAGATCGCGGTTAAGTTCTTTATAAATATTCAGCAGTGAAGGAGGAATTGCAACACCATCATTAACAGAGAAACACAATCCGTGCGCCTGTCCTACATCATGATAAGGATCCTGACCAATGATTACGACCCGTACTTTGTCAAATGGACAAGAATCAAATGCATTGAAGATAAGTCTGGCAGGCGGAAAGCACTGTTTCGTACGATATTCATTACGCACAAACGATGTAAGCAACTCGAAATACGGCTTATCAAATTCGGGTTGCAGTACTTCCCGCCATGATTCGTCAATACGGACTTGCATTATCAATCTACAATAAGCATCGCATCGCCGTAATCTCCAAATCTATATCCTTTGTCAACAGCGATTTCATAAGCCTTCATAACATTCTCATGACCACCAAATGCAGACACCATCATCAGTTGCATAGATAAAGGCATATATAGATTTACAAAGAACGCATTGGCAACTGTAAAATCATAAGGAGGATAAATAAACTTATTTGTCCATCCCTCATATGGCTTGAGTTGTCCACCTGTACCGACAACGTGTTCCAAAGCCCGCATAATTTCTGTTCCCACAGCACAAACTCGGTGTTCATTTGCATGCGCTTTGTCCACGCGTTCTACCAAATCAGCGCGAATCGAAATTTGTTCAGACTCACATTTATGCTTGGTCAAATCCTCCACATCCACAGATTTAAAGTTTCCCAGTCCCATATGAGACGTCATCGTAACATAATCCACACCACAAATCTCCAACCGTTTGAGTAATTGCTTTGAGAAATGCAAACAAGCTGCAGGAGCAGCTACTGCACCGATATTCTTGGCAAATATTGATTGATAACGTTCCTCATCCATTTCTTTAACCGGCTGACCACGGAAAGCACTATTATAAGCTTTCAAAGTTTCCTCGTCCATGGGACGGCGAATATATTTAGGAAGAGGAGGATTACCCAGTGCATATAAACGTTGGACATATTCAGCGTCACTATAGTCGGATAGAAAGCGGAAAGTTCTTGCACGAGAAGTGGTATTATCAACAACCTCTGCAACGATACTCGGATCTTCATCAAAGAACAACTTGTTTCCTACGCGAATCTTACGTGCCGGATCGACATTGACGTCCCAATATCTGGTTGAGTGATTCAGTTCACGCAACAAAAAGACCTCAATATTAGCCAACGTTTTCTCTTTCTTTCCAAACAGACGGGCAGGGAACACCTTTGTATCATTAAAGATAAACACATCACCTTCGTTGAAATAATCAACAAGGTCCTTCACTATTTTATGCTCTATCTTCCCTGTTTTGCGATGTAAAACTATCATCTTTGCCTCATCGCGATAGGGAGCTGGATATTGAGCAATTTGCTCTTCTGGTAATCTAAACTTAAATTGACTCAGTTTCATATAATAGTCTTTCAAATTGTTCAAAATTCATACAATCCTCCACCCTTATACTGCCTACTCTTATTCGCCGCAAAGCGATTAGATGCGCACCGCTATTGAGTTTTTGTCCGATATCTCGAGCTAATGCACGTATATAAGTTCCCTTTGAGCAAACAACACGAATAGTCAATTGCATCGTTTCCGGCTCAAAAGAGACAACCTCTATCTCATCTATCACCAGCAACTTGGGTTTTAACTCAGCTTGCTCGCCTTTGCGCGCTAATTCATATGCCCGCTTGCCATCCACTTTAACAGCGGAAAACATTGGCGGTACTTGCCACTGCTCACCAATAAATGTCGGAATAATTTCATCAATTAACGCACGGGTAATATGCGCTGTCGGATAAGTTACATCTATCGGCTTTTCCAAATCATAACTGGGTGTTGTGGCACCGAGTTGCAGAGTGGCAACATATTCTTTTGTATCGTATTGGAGTTGATCTATCCATTTAGTCTTTTTGCCTGTGCAAATGACTACAACTCCAGTGGCAAGAGGATCTAAAGTGCCAGTATGTCCTACTTTTAGTTTCTTTACGTGCAAATGATGGCATAATAACCAGCGCACCTTACCGACAACATCAAAGCTGGTCCACTTATAAGGTTTATCAAAAGCTAATATCTCCCCCTCAACAAAGTCCATAAATAATAGCAAATGTTCCTACTAACAGACAGTATATAGCAAAGTACGTCAGTTTTTGACGACGAACTATATCAATCATAAAACGACAAGCAAGACATCCTGTACAGAAAGCAGCAACAAAACCGATAATCAAAGGCCCAACGCCAATATTAAGTGTCATTTCACCGGATAATAAATCCAACAAATCAAGAAATGCCTCGCCTAAAATGGGTATAAGCACCATTAAAAAGGAGAATTTGGCTACTTCTTCTTTCTTTACTCCGCAAAGCAATCCGGTCGCGATTGTTGTGCCGCTACGACTCAATCCCGGCAATACTGCCACCGCTTGTGCACAACCAATAATAATGGCATCTCGATAAGTAACTTTATGTCCTTGACGATTCATGCGTTTAGTCAAGAACTCGCTTAGCCACAACAAACAAGCTGTTACAAGCAAACAAATACCTACAAGCAACAATCCACTTCCGAAAAACGCCTCAACTTGGTCCTTAAAGAACATACCTACAATAAAAACAGGTATCATAGACACAAGAATCTTCGCCACATAGTCTTTATCAGAATTCCATTTTAATGTAGTAAATGTTCCTTTAAACAACTGGGCGACTTCGCTCCATAGAACAACCAATGTGGAGAGCACGGTAGCGGCATGAACTACTATTGCAAAGGTTAAATTCTCTTCACCTGCAGTTCCAAGCAACGCTTGTCCTATCTCCAAGTGACCTGAAGATGAAACCGGCAAAAACTCGGTCAGTCCTTGCACGATTCCTAATATCAGCGCTTCCCACCAACTCATTTCTTAGTAATTTTATTGTTGTCCTTATGAGGCCAAAGAATAGCAATAATCATAAAAATAAAACCACCAAGAGCAATCATCGGCCCAATTGTAATACGTCGAACCGAAAATATGTCAGGGTTATACTCTGTAGCACCGGAAGGAGCACCTGTCATCAATGCAAATCCGATAATAATTATCAAAAACGATATACCTATAAGTATAAGGTTTAATTTTGGAAGGGTTTTCATAGTGAAATAAACTATTAAATCTCATACATTACATCTGTCCGCATACGGATATACCGTCCGGTCGCAAACAAAGATGCAAAAAGTGTTATCATCAATCCTGTCAGCAAAACTATTCCGCACACGAAGGCTATATTTTGCCATGTAAGTGGGAAAAGCAATACCCCCAGTTTATAATTAACATACCACATCGCGCCAGCCAATCCTGACAAAGCCAAAATGCCGGCTGAAAAGCCGATTCCCATACTACGACGAACAATTGGTGCCTTAATCATCGATGCTTTGGCTCCAACTAATGTCATTGTATTAATCAGGAATCGCTGTGAATATATCTGCAAACGAATTGTGTTCCCAATTAACACAAGCGAAATAAGGAGCAATAATCCTGCAATAGCCAATAGCCACCAAGAAAACTCACGTACATGACGATTCAAAATAGAGAACAGGTTTTCCTGATACACGACTTGCTCCACATATGGAAGCGAAGATAAACGTTTCTCTATCACCACCAAACTATCGGGATTAGCGTAATTTTCACGCAGATGAAACTCATAAGACGCTAATAAAGGATTATATCCCAAGAACTTGGCAGGATCTTCACCAAGATTCCGAATATGTTCTTGTAAAGCCTCGTCTGCTGATATATAGTGATGATTAAGACAATAAGGAGCGTTTGTCAGCAGTTTATCCATCCGACTAATGCTCACACTATCCGCATTTTGTTTGAGCACCACTTCTACTACAGCGCTCTCTTTGACTTGGCTGATGAGTTGTTTCGTTGATAACAGCAAAACACACTCCATTCCAATAAGAAACAAAACCATCGCCACACTAAGTGTGGTGGTTAAGTACATATTAAAGAAGTGATGTTTCTGACTCATTGTTATCTAACGAGAAAAGGGCAGGATCTAAGCCCTGCCCTACTCTTTTAGTACTCCCAGAGGTCTTGTTCAAAGTCGAGCAGTTCGGCCTCTATACGTGCTTGCTCACGTTTTATCTCCTTGGCATCGTAGCCGTAGTGTGAATCGGGGAGCATTCGGTTGTACATATTTCCTTCACCCACGATATAAGCGGAATATAAACGTTTTTGGAAGAACTCGTCAAACGTCACACGCTTTGTTTCGTTCAGAGACGGAATTATAAACTGTTGTGCCAAATACGGGCGCAACTCGTCAAATGCTATCCAGAACAGGATCTGTCCATACAACGCATCCATTATAGGCATGCCTTCATAATACGTGACATTATCTGCCTGAAGCGGAGCAATACCGATAATCTTTGAGTGCATACGCGACGTATGACGGTCAAAGAACACCACTTCTTGGATGAGGTATTTATACTGATTACGTACAAATCCGGCATAGGAATAGTTATTGAAACGCATTTGTTTCTTTACATCGGTGATGGTGGAATCATAGTTCAGCAACATATAATCGGACGTTGCAATATCTCCATCACCCATAGAGCCATCTCGGTCAGTGTTCAAGATTGGCGGAACCATCTCACGCGGCATCGGGTCATTATCAAAATATGGTTTGATGTCGCCTACATCAGAAGACTTCACATACAGCGGAAGTCCATCTACAATTGCGTCAAGAATAACGCGGAACAACGAACGATAATCCGGGTCGTCCGGAGTAACAGGGAAATATAGCTGGTAGTTTTGTTTCTGACGCATATCGATCATACGATAGACATAGCGAGCCCAAACAACATCTTCGTTTCGGTGGAAGGTTTGAATAATTGTATCCTTCGCCGGAGAATACTCCTGCACAGATATACGGGCAGAACCCTTGCTGTCAAAGAAAGGATTGACATAATGCTGTGCATCGGCCACTGACAAGCCAAAGAACAAGCAAGCGACAATACATAATTTTCTCATAATCTTGTTTGTTTAGTTAAGTTCGATAGGCAGACCGCGCAATTGTATTTCTTTGCCGTCCGGACCTACTGCTTTAATATATTGGATGTTAACCATGTTACCCTGTTTGAGTTTCTTGATTGCCTCCAAGGACTTTGCATCCAACTTGTCACCTTTAATATTAAATGATGCACCGGTTGGTAACTTCACTTGGAATCCGACAATACTGAACTTTGCTTGAATCAAGCCATCTGCACCGTAAGAAGCTACAATCTTGTTTGACGGGTTAATCAATGCTTGACGTGCAATCTTCGTATCTTCTGCCAATTGGCCGTTTACTTCAAAGTATGCGTCCGGTTTCGGCAGGTTCTTCACACGATAAGCATGCGAACCCATTACGGTTGTTTTTCCGTCAATGTCAGCAAGTACTTCAATCGTCAGTTTATCACCGCTATTTGCCGCTGGTTTGATTACCCACAAACCATTTTGCTTCGAGATGGCAGCACCTGGACAACGTACTTGCAACTTCTCGCTCGGCACACCAGGAACAGAGATACTGAACGGGTTATTGTAGCCGCGATACATGATATTGAGGTCTGTATTCGAAATTGTTGCAGTCGGCTCACCAACGATATATTTACCTTCAAACGGCAGATATACGGTCTCACCAAGGTGTTGGTAGGCGATTTTACCATGATAGCGTTTTTCACCTGAACCGGAAGCAATTACTTCATAAATACCATTATCATTGATTTTCTCATCACCGATATAGTATTCAGGAGATTTCGTTGAGTCAATACCTGCCAAAATGATTTGTGCACGATACTTGCTTCCGCGGATAACATATTCCGAAGACGGGATAATATATGCGCCCATTTTGTTCACACGCACGTCACCTGCATCTGTATTGTTATACAGCACTTGCACAACTTTTCCCTCGTATGTACGAATATCGTTTTGGATCTTCGTTAACACGGTAATTGAGGCGCAAACAGGCATTTCCTCAAAGATGGTCTGTTCCCAAGAGATTGCTTTTCCCTCTGCATTTACACCTTCGTCAGTTGCGAACATGTTTTCGATATCGGCGTGAACACCTTCATCGTTTCCTGATACATCTTTTAGGAATTCACGATAAGCAATAATCTTGCTTTTGAGTTCTGCTGCGTGCCCCTCGTTAATACCATATTGGTGAGGAACGTTTGTATCATCGCGTTTACTGATTTGACGAACCGTAGCTCCCTTAACGGCCTTATCACCGTCTGCCAATGATACGATGGCATCTTTAAACTCTGCGATATAATTATACAGGTTATCGGACTCTTCTTTCACGCGCATTGCTTTGTCATACCACTCCTGAGTTTTCTCAGGGTTTTGCGCCAGCGCACTCTCAAAGCGTTCATACCCGACCTTATTACCACTTTCAGTGGTTTCAATGGTCGCGTGCAAACTCTCGTCCACCTGCAGGTAGCCATTCAGAATAGCTGCACTGACGTTCAACGCCAACATGGCGGTGAGCACCAAGTACATCATTCCTATCATTCGTTGTCTCGGGGTTTCCGGACAGTTTTTTGCTCCACCCATTGTTAAGTCAATTAAAAGTTAGCAATCTTAACGTTTTATGCCTTATGCCAAAGCGTTTAACATATTTCCATAAACCTTGTTCAGGTCAGCTACTTGTTGAGCCAGTTTCTTTGAAGCTGCTTCATATTCTACATGGCTCTTCGTTGCCTCAACGGCTGCAGCTTGCATCTTTTGAACCTCTGCACTGACAGCTTTCACTTGCTCTGTTGCATTAGCTACTTGAGCCGATTGAGCTTTGTATGCCTCTATTTGAGCCTGCAACGTATTCAGTTGCAGTTCATATACTGAATTGAGCGAACTCAGTTTTGCGCCAAGCCCGTCCACGCTCTTTTGGTAAGCCTTTGTGCCTTCAACAGCCTTTTGCATTTCGCCGGCAATAGCTGTGTAAGAACCAACTAATTCTTCGTTCTTCTTAGTAACAGCATCTGAAGAAGCAGCAAACTTAGCAGCAGCATCGCCGATAACAGCCATCTTACCGCTTGCATCTTCAATCTTTTCGCCGGCAGCTTCCATCTTCTCACCTAACTTGTTTGAAGCGACAGCTACTTTACCAATATCTTGCAGTTGAACTGCGGTCTTTGCCAAACCGTCGATACCGCTCTTGAGAGCAGCCATATCTGCGTCCGTGATAGAAGGCACATTTGCTTTCTTTTCGCCGGTACCATTCTCAACGCCAGCGCCAAGCAAGGTTGGTTTCGGGCGGGATTGAACTTCTGCCAAATACTCAGGCTCTGCACCGTAGCCCAGAAGTTGAGGAAATACATTTTCCCAATGGAAATCTACGTGAGGCTTATCCAATACACCAATCATAAACAACATTGCCTCGGTAATCATACCGGTCATCAACACCGGACCTGCGCCGGGGAAGTGCATGATTTTGAACAACGCACCGATAATTACGACAGATGCACCTGCGGAATAAACAATTCCTGTAATCTTTTTTCCTTGATAGGATTCATACCAATGAATGAAGCCTGATTCTTTTTTTGCCATACTAAAAAGTATTTTATTAGTTAATAATTTGTTTTCCTTATATATAATATATTAGTCACCGATATAAGAGCGAACGCAACGGAATCCGATATACGGACGGCTCTGATATTGATATTCATACGTACGAACACCACATTGCAGGAAATAACTGATATCTTTCCAGCTGCCTCCTTTTACCACTTTCTTTTTGAGGATATCGGGGTCGTCAATACGTGCCATATAGCAGTAGTTCGGGTTCAAGTCATGCACATTTGTGTTGGCTACCGGTTGGAAAGCGGAAGCAGTCCATTCAGCCACGTTTCCAGCCATATCGAACAGGCCGAAATCATTCGGGCGATACTGCGCCACTTTGCAGGTTGCCGTTCCGGTATCATCGTTATACGCACCGCGATAGGGTTTGAAGTTTGCGAAGAAGCATCCTTTGCTGTCACGGGCATAATTGCCGCCCCAAGGATACATCGCCATCTTGCGTCCTCCGCGAGCAGCATACTCCCACTCTGCCTCGGTCGGCAAGCGGTACTCTTGCGAGTTAGCACCGGTGTGACCACGGAAGAAACGTGTACGCCAGTGGCAGAAGGCATGTGCTTGCTCCCAAGTAACACCTACTACAGGATACTCCAGATAACCGTCATGCGAAAAATACTTCTGCATCAACGGATCGTTGTACGAATATTGGAAATCGCGCACCCAAACCATTGTATCCGGATATACGCAGATAATCTTGTTTGTCAGTAAGTCATTCGGGCTACGGAGAGGACGAACGATAGTTTTTTCCTGAATGCCGCCGTTTTCGTCAATCCAAGCGGTATCCACACGAGCTACGGCAGTTGGAGGATAGCATCCGCGTGCTACATCGAATTTGTTCTCTGCCAAAACAGCCTGGTCATAGTTAATCCACTCATAGCGATAGGTCAGATGGTTGGTGTTCAGGGTCTTTGTGTCTGGATAGTACATACCTTCCAACGCCTCGGCTGCTTCTTCATCTTTGCCGTCCCATGGAATTTTCTTTTTCCAGTTCAACTGATAATTTTCCTCATCGAAATCTTCATCCTTTGGTTGAATGGCATAATCCGTCAATCCTGCATCGACCAGACGTGTGAGGGCTATCGAGTCGCGCACATAGGACACAAACTGTTTGTACTCGTTGTTTGTAATCTCGGTTTCATCCATCCAGAAAGCCTCTACGGTTGCCATATACACGTTATCTTGCTGTTCGAATACAGCCGATTGTGTGTTAGAGCCCATCATAAACGATCCTTTGCGAACGAAAATCATTCCGTAAGGATTGGCTTCCTTGAATTTAACGTCATTACGTACACCTACCAACTCGCCGGCAGGCTTGTTGCAAGCCACCAAGAGAGTCGCAAATGCGATTACTGATAACACTTTACTGATTTTCATCATATCTTCAGTTTTTTTTAGTTTCAAACGTATTTTGCCGGTTACAAGAACCGTACACTCTTATATTTGTTTGTTCGTTTGGGTTTCAGGATATTAAATCCGTATGCCAAATAAATCTCATGTGTTCCAAAGCTTTCAAGCAGCAAATGGTTGTGTGGCAGTTCGCAGGTATATCCCAATGTCAGGCCTGAAACGATATCTATTCCCAATAAAATATTCACGCTGCCAGCAATTCTGTATCCCAATCCCCAGCGGTATTTATCCTTATATTCGCACAACAGGGTCATATTGATATCCCAAGATGCGAAATCAGTCATCATCATCAAGGATGGTCTCAACTGCCATTCTTTGTGGTGTTTGAGCCGGAAGTTATCCCCGCCGCTGACAAACAATGTTCCGCGCAGTCCGACTTCGGTATATTCATCCCACTCAACCCGTGGTTGTGTCACATGGCTGTAACTTGCGCCGACATACCACACGCCTGTTGTGTAATAGATGCCCACTCCCATGTCAAAGCTCATGCCCGATTTGCTTGCGGTCGGGATTGCTTGGTCGTTTGCGTCAAAATAATCGGCTTCACCGAGATCTTTGAGGTTGACGCTATCTCCTTTGAATCCCACGTTCACAAATCCCAAATCTATTCCGGCGCTAAGATAGCCTTTGCCTAATTTATGGCGGTATGCGTATTCCACATGTAGTGCCTGATTGGTAAACAATCCGTATCGGTCATTCATAAACCGCACTCCGGCGCCGTGACTTGTTTTGCCTATTACGAAAGGAGATGTAAATGTGAAATAGGTTGTCATCGGTGCGTTGGTAATGTTCACATACTGCATGCGATGCATTCCCGCGACTTTCATCAAATCTCCTTCACCTGCCGCTGCAGGGTTATAGGCGCTGGGCATATACATATATTGTCCTATCTGCGGGTCGAATTGCGCATGTACCGCTGCAACACACCCTATCATCACAATCAATAGAACAACATATCGTTTCACAAACTTTCAACTTTCAGCTTTAACTTTCCGTTTCAACAATCAATACTCCTCATCATCCCACATAAAGTCGTCTTTCGTAGGATAATCAGGCCACAAGTCCTCAATACACTCATACACCTCGTCCTCTTCCTCTATCTCCTGCAGGTTCTCAATCACCTCCATCGGAGCGCCTGTACGGTTCGCATAATCGAGCAATTCTTCCTTTGTTGCCGGCCAGGGTGCGTCCTCTAATTTTGAGGCCAATTCCAACGTCCAATACATAATTTCCTCCTTAAAACTTATAGTTCTTCAGACTAAAATTTCTAAATTAGCGTGCAAAATTACAAATTTTATATCAAACATGCAAACTTTTTTTGTTTTTTTTTGCATTTTTGTGCATTTTTGTGATTTTTCTGCCTATTTTTGCCAAATATGCTCTTTTTCTCCCGCAATATGCATGCAATATCGCGCCAGCACAAAAAAGTAATCACTCAGTCTGTTCACGAACGCCACATAAAGAGGATTCATTTTCGTTTCTTCATGCTCGTCCGTTAATGCGATCATCTTTCTTTCCAATCTTCGTGCCACGGTCCGGCAGACGTGACATCGGCAGGCAGCTTCGTTTCCGGCAGGAAGGACAAATGCACGCAGCGGTTCCAGTTCCGTCTGCATTGTATCTATCCATCCTTCCACCTTACTGATTGCGTTTTCCCAATCAGTATCCATTGTTGCTTCCGCCAAACAGGCGCCGAGGTCAAATAGCCGATTTTGTAGCCACACCAACTGTGCATCTTGTTCCGGACAGGAACTTAGCGCCACCCGCAGTAGTCCCACAAAACTATTCAATTCATCGGCTGTGCCATACGTATCAATGCGCGCATCAGTTTTGCGTACGCGCATTCCGTTGGCAAGGGAAGTTTGTCCCTTGTCACCTGTTTTGGTATAAATCTTCATTTTTTTGAATTATTTGAACGTATAGGTCAACCATTCTACGGCTTTTTGGTTGGAAGCGTTTGAATAGTTAACAATCACTTTCAGCCCTTTCAAAGAACCGGCGACATACAATTTCTCGACTTCCGCAATTGCGGTATTGAAAGCTTTTTCCACAGTTGCTTTTGCGTTTTTCTCGGAACTGTTAATCATATAGGTATAACCGGTTTCGGTTGCAGGTTTTGCGACTTTTGCGATTTCAGCGGCAAAGATTTGCTGGTAAGTTTGCTGATAAATCATGATTTCACCTTGTTCAACAGCCGATCCGTCATACGTGAGGTCGAAGATTTGTGATTCTACACTTTCGCTACAAGAATTGAATCCAAGCATTGCCACGCAGGCAAAGAGTGCAAATAAAATCTTTTTCATAATGTTGTTTTTTGTTATTATTTAAGAAGTTTCACCAAAAAAAGTTTGCAAAATTACTACAAAAATTGCACATACGCAAAAAAAAGTGCAACTTTTATCAAAAAAGCAGCACTTTTTTTAGTTTAGTGTGCTTCGCATGTTTAGTGCCTGCGGCGTTTAGTGTGCTTCGCATGTTTAGTGCCTGCGGCGTTTAGTGTCCTTCGGACGTGTAGTGTTGCTTCGCAACGTTCCAACATCCAACTCTCAATTCTCAACTCTCAATTCTCAATTAAAGTTGGAGGGGTGTTTTGTGCTTTGTGAGCTTGTTCACGAAAGCATAAAACGAACCTACAACGAAGGGTTTTACCCTGCTAAAAATTATTATAAAATATTTGCGTATATCCGGCAGGACGCGGACGTAAATTCGGAGTGGCGGAGCGTCCTTCCGCGTTCGGAAGGAGCGGCATCCGCCTAGGATGGTTTTAATACAGGGGCGTGCCGAAATTACAACAGTTTTTTATATATGCAAAAAAAAGTGCGTTTTTTTCGCACTTTTGTTATTTTCGCACCTTCTTCTCGTAGCATTACGGGACTTCCACGGGACTTATAGAAGACTTCCAAATATCAAAAAAAGTGCGTTTTTGGCGCACTTTTTTGATGAGGAGAAAGGATTATTGTTTCTCTACGCCAGCCACTCTTCGATTCCCACAACCTCTATCCGATATCCATCCTCATCTATCGTCTCTTTCCGGTCACGCGTCACAATTGTCAGTTTGTCGCATCGTGTCCCTCGTGCTGCTTCTTTTGCCCCATCTATCTCGCGCCTCCGCGTATCCTCATCTGCCATATCCCACGTCACTTGTATCACCTCTTCCACACGCTCATTCCGTTGCACCACAAAGTCGCACTCGTGTCCGTCTTGCCAATAAAATATCTTTTTGTCCGCACTGCGACGACGAAACAGCTCCAACGCCACTATGTTCTCCAACAGCTTTCCCTTATCTTCAGATTGTGGCATCAGCACTGCCTGACGCATTCCCGTGTCGATTATGTAGTATTTCCGCAGCGACTGATTCTCTTTCACCAACGACGCGCTGTATTTCGGGTACCGCACAAACAGATACGCCTCCACAGCCCAATTTGCCCAGTCATATAGGTCATCTTTGCTCACCGTCACACCGCTGGAACGCATGTCGTTCACTATCGCGTTGATCGATGTCGTCTTCGTCAGGTTCAGCATCACGCGCTTCAGAAAGTACCGTAGCGCCTCTATGTTCTTTATCTTGTGACGTTCTACCAAGTCCCGGAACAGCATCGTATTGAAGTACCCTTGCAACAAACGCAGTTTCAGCGACTTATCACTCGTCAGCACTACCTTAGGAAACGCACCTCCGTATATGTATTCTTCCATCGCGGCATAACTTCGCGCTTTGTCGCTCTCCAAGTGGCTATCCGCATCTATCCCCTTGAATCGGCATAACTCTCTGAAACTCAACGGCAGCATCTCATAATCCAGCGTCCATCCGCGCAGAGCCGTGGATATCTCCGACGATAGCAATTTCGCATTACTTCCCGTCACATACACATGCTTGCAGTACGACTTGAACACACGTAGCACAAACAAATCCCAACCGGCAACGTTCTGTATCTCGTCGAAGAACATATAGACATTCTTCAGGTTCGTCTCCGGATACATCTCCCGATAGGCTTGCAGCACTTCGTCCAACTCTTCCGTCGGCATGCCGACGATACGTTCATCGTCAAAGTTTACCCATAGTATCTGTTCGCGTTTCACTCCCGATGCCAATAACTTGTTCGCCGCTAACATCAGCAGCGATGACTTTCCGGCACGACGCACACCCGGAACGGTTATTATCAGTTCCGGCCTTTCCGGCAGTACTGTTTCCCGTTCTATCCGTTCGAACGGCAACTCTGCCTGGTTCAATGCGATTAGTGATTTGAATAACTCTTTTCTCGCCATATTCAGTAAATTTTGTTCCAAATTCAAGGAAACATTTCTAAAATCTTTCCTTATTTTTCGGAAATTCGCCGCAAAATTACACTTTTCAATTGAATTATGCAAATAAATTTTACACTTTTCAATGATTTTTGGTGTTTTTACACAAAAAAGTGCGTTCATGGCGCACTTTTTTTGATGAGGTGAAAAGATTAGAGCTCTTCAGAAAATCTCTTCCCCGAAACGTGACCGGCGTAACCGGTCACGTACTGAAATGCTAATAGCAATACACATATTTCTGAATAGGTTCTCCGGGAGCAGCATCGCTATCACTTTTACTATACCACATAACCAATTTCTTGCCGGTATCATCATACTCATATTGGTATTCTTCCTGTAGAGTGATAACACCTTTATCGTCCAGAGTTTTGTGCAATAAAAGATTGTTATATTGGTCGTATGTGTTCTCTATCATATAACTCAGTTCCCCGTTTGTGACAAAATGATAATCATATATAACACCTTTTTCTACGTTACCATGAACATTCAATGTGTATTCAGCTCTATATACTAGTCTCCAGTTTATTTCACCGTTTGCATCTTTTGCACCGGGGTTATAAAATAAAACTTCAGCATGTGTGCCATCTGACCATGAGTATATACATTTCCTAATAGGAGGGGATTGCGCAGTGTCTCCCAGCTCCAAATTATAAATGGAATATTGGGCTAACCTGTCTTTCTCATCGTACTTATATATCAACAACTGATCGTCGCGCCAGTGATTGGAGAACAAATCGTAAACGGAATACATTTTTTCTGTGACATTGCCTTTGGAATTATATTTCATCTCGATTTTGGTACTATCAATATTTTTTTTCATGATAGAACAATTCAATTGACAAATCATGTTTCCCAATTCGTCATAGGTGTAATACATTGTCTGCGATAAAGTCTCACTCTTATCCGCAGCGATGTTATATACCATGACACTATCGGGAAGCGGGGTCTTTTGTTCGGCCGGATTTTTAGGCTCGTTATTGCAGGATACAAAGATGGAAACTAAAGCAATCATGCTTGCGAATAATAAAAAATGTTTCTTCATAACAATAATAATATTTATAATTAATAATTTGCTGCATATTAATAATACAGCCAAAACGATTTTCGTTTCCGGCTGCAAAATTACAACAAATTTCTTACATACTAAAATTTTACACTATGTAAAATGCATTCTAAAAGTTGCTTGTTTATAGGGAGTTACGGATTTGGCACTATGTAAAATCTTTCAGTTCTGGTTTTAACAGCATATTTTAGCCTATTTCACATGCTAAATGGACTAAAAATGAATGCAAATCTTTCATTGAAACACCAAATTTCTTGCCTTCCAGCTCTTTGCGTTTACCGATGGTTTTTGGAGAACGGTTCAGTATATCTGCCATTTGGTTATACGGAATATCTATTAAGACTAAAACACAAAAACGAATATCGTCTTCTTTCAAATCAGTATATCGTTGTTGCAACTTGTCAACTATTCCAAAAAGGCGAGCATTTACAATATTGCACATCGCATTATAATCATGCCACTTAATCGTCTTACGTAAATCGGTACATTCCCGTAAATAGCGGCAGTTAGCAGTAAGTTGCTCTTCAATAGAATTTTGATGCTTCGCTATAAGATCTTGACTTCTAACTATCTGTTGATTATATTGTTTGAGTTGCTGCCCTTTTATGCCTCGATATCGGTTTACAACAATATATACAACTAATAGAATTAACCCTGATATAATCAAAACGATTGTGAATATTCTCCGACCTTTACTTATTTTTTGTTCTTGTAGTAAAATTTCCACGGCGTGAGATAACTTTTCTTGAGAACGAGTATATTCTCTATGTCTGTCGGCACGCTCGTAAGATAATGATAAAATACTATCGCTTCCGATATTCTTATCGCGTAAAAGTATGTATAACATATTAACACTATCATTAGACGTGCAATGTGAACTAAGAACCTGGTGAGCATATATCGACGCAGAATCTTGCATATTCATCCAAGAAAAAGCTTTTGCTTTCAAACCTAATTCTGCACATTCTTGAAATCCTCTTGTTTTTAGAGAATCAATATAAATCAGTACGGAATCATACTCACCAACACACAAACAGATTGTCGCTTTTGTTTCCAAAATCTTGGTCAAAACGGCGGAATCGGTACATTCCTGCTCTATCTTTGATAATAATGCAATAGTCGCGGGCTTATCGTTCTGCAATGCTCGTTGAAGAGCCATATTGTTGATGGCATAATAATAAGCACGCATATTATTGGCACGATAAAAGTAATCTACAGTCTTTTCATAAACCTCGTATGCCAATTCGAAATTTCCTTCCAGTCTGCACATTAAACCAATGTTCGACCATACTCTACCAAGTAAATTATAGTCATTGGTTCGAGCCTGTGA
>Ga0247611_10000985_pt1 | contig 53306 bp, 25 predicted proteins | sample 177DNAGHGhighgp2_FD_192422 | JGI IMG/M metagenome (GOLD analysis project Ga0247611, IMG submission 192422) | Sheep rumen microbial communities from Palmerston North, Manawatu-Wanganui, New Zealand - 1770 DNA GHGhigh gp2 | ecosystem: Host-associated > Mammals > Digestive system > Stomach > Rumen... | reverse complement strand
GACTATGTTGCTGCTGGTGTGGCAGGTGAGACATTGACGAAGGTGAACCTGAACTTCCAGGTTAACATGGGTGAGGGTAAGGAGGACCGTACCGACCGCAACTTCCGTGGCTATAAGGACTACGCTGGAACGAACTTGCCAGCCGAGTGCCAGGTGGCTATAGGTGAGGAGCAGAAGGTTGACGAGAATGGTCTTATTGTCGCCCAGAATCGCTATCTTGCCGTCTATGGTCTGCATACGGGTGACAAGGTTAGTGTCTACTACACAGGGGTTCCTGAAGGCAAAACACCGACCTATTGCCCGGGTACCAGTGTTGACACCAAGGCAAAGATAGGCTCTACAGAGTTGGTTCCCACTGAGTCCGCTATTGCCTCTGGCGATGTCATTGAGATAACGAAGGCAGGTTCGAAGAACTACATCGTCATGTCTGTATTCGCTGGCATGCGTATTACCAAGGTGGTTATCAAGAAGGCTGCCCTTTACGACATCACGATCGCTGACGGCATTGAGAATGGTACTGTCAAGACAAGTGTTGCCAAGGCTGCTGCAGGCGACGAGGTGACCGTTACCGCTACTCCTGCTGAGGGATACGGACTTAAGGCTATCACCGTTACTGGTGTGAACACCAATCTGTCCGTTGAGGTAACAGACGGCAAGTTCATCATGCCTGCTGATGACGTGACTGTAAACGCTACGTTCGTTGCAATTCCTAAGTTCTACATTTTTGGTGATGTTACAGAAACTGGTTGGAATGCTGTTACCACTGAGATGACCTTTAATGTTGAGGCTCAGGCTTACGAATATGAATTCGAAGCAACAAAGGATGTTTGGTTTGCATTCTCTGACACAGAGTTTGCTGTAACTGACGGAAACTGGGAGACTGTGAATGCTGCTCGTTACAGTCTTGGTGGTACTGAGCCTACCATTGGCACTGCTCAGGATCTGGTAAAGGGTGTTGACAGTTCTATCAAGTTGTCTGCAGGCACATGGAAGGTAAGTGTTTCTGCCGACATGAAGACACTGACCATTACTGGTGAGGCTACTCCTCCAACACCTGTTACTGTAGATAAGCTCTATATCATGGGTACTGGCACTCCTAAGGGCTGGGTAGGCACTACTGAGTTAACATTCAACGAGACTGCTCAGGCATTCGAGTATGAAGCAACTGTTACTACAGAGGATACTTATCTGACCTTCGGTGATGCAGAGTTTACCAGCTGGGATGACTTCAATGGTAAGCACCGCTATGCTCCTGGTGAAGGTAATACTGAGGCTGTTTTGGATGCAGAGGTACAGCTTGTTCTTGTCAATGATGGTAATGTACTTCTGAAGACTCCTGGTACTTATAAGATCAGTGTTACTAAGGATCTGAAGATGACCATCACCACTGGTGGTACTGGCATCAACGGTATCTATGTAGACGGTGAGGCTGCTGACATCTTCAGCGATGGCAAACCAGTTTACAATCTGAGCGGTCAGCGTGTCTTCAAGGGCTACAAGGGTGTCGTTATTAAGAACGGTAAGAAGATCGTTGTAAAGTGAAGAATGAAAAGTGAAGAGTGAAGAATTTGCTACCGCTTAGGTGCAAATCTCTGAGACTCAATAATAAGAGGTGGCGATGGCTTAATGCTGTCGCCACTTTTTTTATTGTTTTGTTTGGAGGATACAATAGAATTGTTTATCTTTGCAATGTAAATGTGTGTCATTAGCAATAATATGAAAACGACAGCAGATGTACTACAGATCCTCAGGGATTTTAAACCTTTGGCAGAACGTGAGTATGGGCTGACAAGTATTGGCGTGTTTGGTTCTGTGGCTCGTGGAGAACAGACAGAAGAGAGCGATGTTGATATTTGCTATGAAGGAAAAGTCCCTTCTCTCTTAACGCTTGACATGATACAAGAAGAGTTGGAACGGCGTTTAGGCAGTCATGTAGATTTGGTTAGAATCAGGAAAGGTATGAATCGTTTGTTACATCAGCGAATTCAAAAGGAGGGAATCTATGTTTGATAAAGAGTTGGCATTGGATAGTCTTCGACAAATTGAAGTGGCGATAAATACAATTCTGGAACGCTTCTCAGTTGTAAAATCCGTTGATGAATTCGTTAGTTCACCTGGTGGAATGATGCGATTGGATGCGATTTGTATGAATTTAATAACATTGGGCGAATCGGTGAAGGGACTTGACAAATTGACAAAAGGTGAATTGTTGCCACAATATCCTGAGATTTATTGGAGTGGAGTCATGCGGATGCGTGACAAGATAGCCCATCATTATTTTGAGATTGACACGGATGTCGTATTTCAAACGTTAGAGAATGATATACCAGCAATGCTTCCTGTCATCAAACGAATAATAGATGAACTGCACTAACGACATCTTCAGCGATGGCAAGCCAGTTTACAACCTGAGCGGTCAGCGTGTCTTCAAGGGCTACAAGGGTATCGTTATCAAGAACGGTCGCAAAGTCGTGATTAAGTGAGAATAAAGCAAGAACTTGTTCATGCTTTATCGAGCGTGAACGAGTTCGAGCTGAAAGCTCAGTGATCGTTGTAAAGTGAAGAATGAAGAGTGAAGAGTGAAAAATTTGCTACCGCTTAGGTGCAAATCTCTGAGACTCAATAATAAGAGGTGGCGATGGCGCAAAGCTGTCGCCACTTTTTTATGCCACGGAAAAAATAAATACATATTTATTTTGTTCTTCGCTCGGTTTTCACTACCTTTGCAGAAATATACTACTCAAAAACTATGCATATACGAAAACTGCTATTTTTGGTCTGGACGTGCGGTGTGTCGTTCTCTCTGGAGGCAAAGGATATCTATGTGTCCACTTCCTTTCATGAGCCTGCCACAGAGGGACTCCGCTTTATCTATAGTTATGATGGTGTGAGGTGGGACTCCATACAAGGGGTGTTCCTGCGTCCAGAGGTTGGAAAACAGAAAGTGATGCGAGACCCTTCCGTCGTGAAAGGTCCTGACGGTACGTTTCATCTGGTATGGACCAGTTCCTGGCGTGGCGACCGTGGCTTCGGCTATGCGTCCTCGAAGGACCTGATTCACTGGACGAAACAACGGTTTATCCCCACAGGGATGGAGGAGTCGACGGTGAACACATGGGCTCCGGAGCTGTTCTATGACGATGTGAAGAAACAGTTCCTGATCATTTGGGCATCCTGTGTACCGGGGAAGTTCCCTGACTACAAGGAGGATCATCAGAACAACCACCGTCTGTATTATATGACGACCCGTGACTTCAAGACTTTCTCGAAGGCACAGCTCTTCTATGACCCTGACTTCAGCGCTATAGACGCAACGCTGGTGAAACGGGGAAAGGCGGACTACGTGATGGTGGTGAAAGACAACTCCCGCCCCATGCGGAATATCAAGGTCGCCTTCGCCCAGTCGCCATACGGTCCGTGGAGCAAGGCATCAGCACCTTTCACCGAGTCGTTTACGGAAGGTCCCTCAACGGCAAAGGTGGGTGACTGGTGGTATATCTACTATGACAGTTACCGGTATAAGATATACGGTGCCCACCGTACCAAGGACTTCAAGACTTTTCAGAACCAGACGGGGGCTGTCAGTTTCCCGGTAGGGCATAAGCACGGCACGGTGTTCCTTGCCGACGAGCAGTTGGTACAGGGACTGATTAAATACAACCGTGACGTGGTGCACTATACCGGAAAGACGATAGCCCGTCCTGAGCGGCATGACGGAGGACTGAAGCCAGTGGTCGGCGTGCATACCATCCAGACGATGAGAGGGGCTAAGCCCTGGACCTATAACCATCAGCCGATGATGGCATACTGGAACGGTAAGTTCTATATGCACTATCTGACTGATCCCCGCCATGAGCATGAGGCACCGGGTAAGACCATGCTGCAGACCTCTACCGATGGCTATACATGGAGTAAACCCGTGGAGCTGTTTCCGGAATATGATGTACCGGAAGGGTGGACAAAGGAAGGAAAGGATTTCCCGCCAGCCCATAACCTGAAAGCGGTGATGCACCAGAGAATGGGGTGGTATGTTTACAGAGGTGAGAGGTCAGAGGTGAGAGGTGAGAGATTACTGGCTGTGGGCAACTATGGCATCTGTCTCACCATCAAGGATGAGCCTAATGACGGCAATGGGATTGGTCGTGTAGTCCGTGAGGTGAAGAAGGATGGTTCTTTCGGTCCCATCTATTTCGTCTATTACAACCATGGCTTCAGTGAGAAGAATACCGACTACCCCTATTATAAGAAATGTAAGGACAAGGGATTCGTGGCTGCTGTCGATGCCATGCTTGCCGACCCCATGCAGCGCATGCAGTGGGTGGAGGAGGCTGACCGCAACGACCCGCTCATCCCGTTGACCAAACCCTATAAGGCGTTCAGCGGCTATACCCTGCCAGACGGTAGGAAGGTGGCACTGTGGAAACATTCCGTCACCAGTCTGTCGGCTGACGGTGGTAACACGTGGCGACTGACTAACGTCAATGGGAATTTAGGATGCGACCGTGCTCCCGGCTTTGTCAACTCCAATGCGAAGATATGGGGACAGCGACTGACGGACGGGACTTATGCCACCGTCTATAACCCTGCGGAATACCGCTGGCCACTTGCCATCTCACTCAGCAAGGACGGACTGGAGTATACCACCCTGTCGCTGATACATGGAGAGGTGAATCCCCTGCGTCATGGAGGACAGTTCAAGAGTTATGGTCCGCAGTATGTCCGTGGTATTGAGAATGCTGATTATGCTCTCAACTCTCAACTCCCCAACGACCTATGGGTCACCTATTCAACTAATAAGGAGGATATGTGGGTGAGCCGTATTCCCGTCCCAGTACAGCTGAATGCCACTACCCATGCCCAACCGTTCGGTTCTGCTACAAAGTTGTCGGAGCTGACAGACTGGAACCTGTATGTGCCGCAGCAGTGTCCTGTTACCGTGAAAGACGGTTGGCTGAGTCTCTATGACAGCGATCCCTATGACTATGCGAAAGCAGAGCGTCTGATCCCTAATACCAAGGAATTGGAAGTGGAGTTTGACCTGAGGATGGACCAGACGGCGAATGGTGAACTGGATATTGAGTTCGTGGATGATGGTGGGAATGTATGCTCACGGATTGTGGTAGACTCCACTGGTGCTATCCGTGTGAAGGGTGGTGCCCGCTATGGTACGCTCTTAAAGAAATATGAGGCTGGTACAACCTACCATATCAAAGCGGTACTCTCCGCATCACTGCATCGTGCGACGTATGAGATAGGTGTGGTGGGGAAGGTAGGTGTTTTAGGGAAATGCACCCGACAGTATGATACGCCAGTGGAGAGTATCAGTCGTATCGTGTTCCGTACTGGCATGCCCTTTGACAAGCCAGACATCAACACACCTGCCGACCAGGACTTTGATATGCCCCGTGCCGACGAGTCAGACGCTATGGCAGGCTATCATATTGCTCATGTCACCAGTCGTTCGGTTGACGGCAGTGTCACCGCCGTCCTCCACTATGACGACTATGCCCACTATGCTGACTATTTCAACGGTATGGAGGATGAGAATATCGTCACCACGATTCCTAATGCACAGTCGTCGGCATGGATGCGTGACAATATCCCCTTGTTTGACTGTCCGCAGGAGAACTTCCGGGAGATGTACTACTACCGCTGGTGGACACTGCGCAAGCATATCAAGCGGACTCCTGTAGGCTATGGCATGACGGAGTTCCTCGTACAGCGGTCGTATGCTGACCGCTATAACCTGATAGCCTGTGCTATCGGACATCATATCATGGAGAGCCGTTGGCTGCGTGATACCACCTATCTGCACCAGATACTCCGTACCTGGTATTATGGAAATGACGGGAAAGCGATGGCGAAGATGAATAAGTTCTCGTCATGGAACCCTGCTGCCGTACTGGAGATGTGGAAGGTACAGGGAGACACGACCTTCATGTTGGGACTGAAACCAAGACTGGAAGAGGAGTATGCCCGCTGGGAGCGTACCAACCGACTGGCAAACGGACTCTACTGGCAGGGGGACGTGCAGGACGGTATGGAAGAGAGTATCAGTGGCGGTCGTAAGAAGCAATATGCACGACCGACCATCAATAGTTATATGTATGGGAATGCCAAGGCATTGTCGTTGATGAACAGTATGACAGGAGAGACAGGGAAGGTGAAGAGCTATCAGCTGAGGGCAGACACCCTGAAGAACCTCATAGAGACCAAGTTGTGGAATGAGCAACAGCAGTTCTTCGAGACCCACCGTGGTGACTCTTCTGCGAATGTCCGTGAGGCGATAGGCTATATCCCTTGGTATTTCAATCTGCCTGATGTCGGTTCTAAATACGAGGTGGCTTGGCAGCAACTGCTTGACGAGAAAGGATTCTCGGCACCCTACGGTCTGACAACGGCAGAGCGTCGCCATCCGTTGTTCCGTAGTCATGGCGTAGGCAGATGTGAGTGGGACGGTGCCGTATGGCCCTTCGCCACATCACAGACGTTGACGGCACTTGCCAATTTCCTGAATAGTCAGAGTAATCTGAATGATTTCTCATCAGTTTTCTTCAAACAGATGGAGCTGTACGTGGAGTCACAGCACCATAGGGGCCGTCCCTATATCGGAGAGTATCTTGATGAGACCAACGGTGCATGGCTGATGGGAGACCGTGAGCGCAGCCGCTATTATAACCATTCGACGTTCAATGACCTGATGATTACGGGAATCTGCGGACTCCGCCCACAACTGGACGGCAGTATCGTAGTGAACCCGCTCGTCCCACAAGACCAATGGGATTACTTCTGCTTGGACGGCATCAGTTATCGTGGGCATATCCTGACCATCCTGTGGGATAAGGACGGACAGCGTTATCACCAGGGAACAGGTCTTATCCTGATGGTTGACGGAAAGGTTGTAGCAAATAGAAAAGACTTGGGATTATTAAAATATGAATGATATGAAGAAATACATGTGGAGGGCAGTAGGAATCCTGCTTCTCACCTCTCACCTCTCACCTCTCGCCTCTCAGGCGCAAACTTACGAGAACCAGTTTCGTCGTCCGGTGAGTGACGTGATGAAGGATGTTGCCGCACGTTTTGATGTGAGATTCAAGTTTGACGGGAACGTCGATACGGCAGGGGTCATGTTAACCTATGCTGACTTCCGCATCCGTCCCTATTCACTGGAACAGACTCTCGATAATATCTGTAAGCACTTCGACTGGAACTGGTGGAAACAGTCGGGTAACCTCTATAAGATCAAACGCTATGAGTATCCACGCCGTCATGAGGATGAGGGAAGGCAGATGCTCAACTATCTGTCCTCCTTATATCATAATAAGGTGGAGTGGGAGGCACGGCGTGACAGTCTGCGAAAGGAAGTGCGACAGCGTCTGGAGCTGGATGCGTTCCTTGACTCCTGTGTGTTAGGACCGGCACTGCTCTCGAAAATCCGTAAGCATGATGGTTATACTACCCAGAATATCTGTATAGAGCTGACACCCGGGCAGCATCTCTTCGGAACGATCTATGCGCCAATAAAGACAAAGTCCCGTAAGAGAAAAGTCTCACCTCTGACCTCTGGCCTCTCACCTCTTATTGTCTGTCCTGACGGACATTGGCCTATGCGTTACCGTAAGGATGAGCAACAGCGGTTGGGTACCTTGGCACGGATGGGGGCAGTCTGTGTGGACTTCGACCTGTATGGATGGGGAGAGAGTGAGAAAGAGGTGGGTACTGAGGCACATCACACCAGTCGTGCCCATGTCTATCAGGCAGCCTGCGGCTATGTCTTGCTTGACTGGATGCTTACCCATCGCAAGGATATTGATACCAAACGAGTCGGTGTGATGGGCGGTTCTGGTGGCGGTACCCATACGGTATTGCTCTCCCTGCTGGATGACCGTGTGACAGCATCGGCTCCTGTGGTACACCTCGCCTCACACTTTGACGGAGGGTGTCCTTGTGAGAGTGGTAAACCCGTACAATTGTCTGCGGGAGGAACCTGTGAACCCGAACTGGCTGCCGTCATGGCTCCCAAACCCATGCTCATCGTCTCTGACGGAGGCGACTGGACGAGTAGTGTTCCTACTCTGGAATTCCCATACCTGCAACGTATCTATGACTTCTATGGGGCAAAGGACAAGGTGCGTAACGTCCATCTTCCCAAGGAGCGTCATGACTTCGGAAAGAACAAACGGCAGGCAGTCTACGACTTCTTCATCGATGTCTTCAGTCTCGACCGTACGATGCTTGACGAGAGTAAGATAGAGATAGAACCAGACGAACAACTTAAATCCTTATATAAATGAGAAAACTGATTAGCATTCTTATGGGTGTTATGATGCTTACGACAGCATCAGCCGATAGTTACAGACTGTGGTATGACCGTCCCGCCAAGACATGGACACAGGCACTGCCTGTCGGAAACGGAGTGATGGGTGGAATGGTATATGGTGTCCCCGCAGTGGAGCGTATCCAACTGAATGAGGAGACCATCTGGGCGGGACAGCCCAATCAAGTCCTGAATCCACATGCCAAGGAATTTCTTCCTAAGGTACGGCAACTGATCTTTGAGGGGAAATACAAAGAGGCGGAGGAACTTGCCAACCAGAAGGTGATGCCCGTGGGAGCAGGGAAGAACAGCGGTATGCCTTTCCAACCTTTCGGTGACCTTTATATCGTGATGGCTGGACAGGCGAACTATTCCAACTATGAGCGGCTGTTAGACTTGGATAATGCCCGTACAATAGTACGTTACCGACTGGATGGGGTAGACTATGAGCGAGAGACGATTGCTCCTCTTGGCAGTAAGGTCGTTGCTGTTCATCTGAAAGCCTCCAAACCAGGGATGATCACCTTTACGGCATATATGCAGTCACCCCACGAGAATGTGCTGGTGGCAGGCGAGGGGCAAGAGGCGACGCTGTTAGGTGTCTCCTCCAAGCATGAGGGTGTAAAGGGCAAGGTCCGCTTCCAAGGAAGATTGACGGCACAGGCATCAGGAGGACGTGTGACCCAGAAGAATGGCATCGTCAGCGTAGTAGGTGCTGACGAGGCTACCGTCTATGTGACGGTGGGTACGAATGTGGTGAGCTATAAGGATATCTCCGGTGATGAGGTCGCCCAGTCTAAAGAACGTCTTCATGCTGCTGTGGCTTTAGGGTACCAACAGTTGAAGGCACGTCATGAGAAACTTTATCATCAATACTACGACAGGGTAAGGCTGAATCTTGGAGAAGACATGTATTCCAATGTTCCTACGGACAAACGTATCGAACAATTCGCAAAGGTCGCTCACTCACAGAGTGACAACTATCTGGTAGCAACCTATTTCCAGTTTGGACGCTATCTGCTGATATCCTCTTCTCAACCGGATAATATCAATCCTGCCAACCTTCAGGGACTGTGGAACGATAAACTGTTTCCTGCCTGGGATTCGAAATATACGACGAATATCAACCTGGAGATGAACTACTGGCCCTCAGAGGTGACAAACCTGACAGAGCTGAACGGTCCTTTGTTCCGCTTGATCCGTGAAATCAGTGAGACAGGACGCAAGACGGCAAAGGATATGTATGGAGCGGATGGCTGGGTACTGCATCACAATACTGACCAGTGGCGAGTGACAGGACCTATCGACCATGCTCCCTCAGGACTATGGCCCACAGGTGCAGGGTGGGTATGTCGTCATCTGTGGGAGCATTATCTCTATACTGGTGATGTGGACTTCCTCCGCCGTGCCTATCCCATCATGTTGGAGGCTGCCAGGTTCTATTCCCAGATATTAGTGAGACATCCTCAAAACAACTGGCTTGTTATCTGTCCCGGTGAGTCACCGGAACATGGAGGCAAAGGACGCCCGACTCCTCTGGATGCCGGTGTGACCATGGATAACCAGATACTCTTTGAGCTCTATTCCAATGTATTAGCGGCTGCTGATATTATAGGAGCTAAAGATACTACAGGAACTATAGAAACTATCAAGAAGCAGCTACCACAGTTGCCTCCAATGCAAATCGGCAGGTGGGGACAGTTGCAGGAATGGCTTGACGATTTGGATGACCCGAAGGATGATCATCGCCATTTCTCTCATCTTTATGGTTTGTATCCATCTAATCAGATATCTCCCTATCGTACACCCGAGCTCTTCGAGGCTGCCAAGACCTCTCTGATAGCACGTGGAGACGTGTCAACGGGATGGTCCATGGGATGGAAGGTTTGTTCATGGGCACGGTTCCTCGATGGCGAGCATGCCTATAAACTGATACAGGACCAGTTGACACTGACCGTTGATACTTTCCTGATCTTTGGTCCTATAAAACAGACGGGTGGTACTTATCCGAATATGTTTGATGCCCATCCTCCTTTCCAGATAGATGGTAACTTCGGCTGTACGGCAGGTATCGCAGAGATGCTGGTGCAGAGTCATGACGGCTTTATTTTCCTGTTGCCTGCTCTGCCAAAAGCATGGAAGGACGGTTCGGTGAAGGGACTTAGATGTCGTGGCGGTTTTGAAGTCGACCTTGACTGGAAAGACGGACAACTGACAAAGGCGGTCATCCGCTCTTCTTTAGGCGGAAACTGTCGCATCCGTTCTTTCGCTCCTCTGAAAGCAAGGGGATTGAAATCCGCGAAAGGTGTTAATCCTACTCTCCTTTATAAGATTGCTGAGACTGCGAAACCGTTCATATCGAAAGAGGCGAAACTAAAAGATGTAACGATTCCAAAGACTTATCTATATGACTTAACGACCCAAAAAGGTGGGGAATATATATTGAGATGACTATGAGAAGACTATTGACGATATGTAGCCTGCTGATACTGGCTGTGTCTGTGCAGGCAGGCAAACCGTGGGAGAACGGTTTGTTGAAGGTGTCAGATAACCAGCGTTATCTGCAGTTTGAGAACGGACAACCTTTCTTCTGGCAGGGTGAGACTGGATGGCTGTTGCCAGAGCGTCTTGACCGGGCGGAGGCGGAGTGGTATCTGCAACGCTGTCGGGAGGCTGGCTATAATGTGGTACAGATACAGGTCATTGATGGGGTTCCTGCCTATAATATCTATGGGCAGCCTTCGAATATTGACGGATGGAATATGGATGTATTCAAGAAAGCCTCCCCTAAGCGGGGGAGGTTGGAGGGGGCTCCAGCTTATTCCTACTGGGACCATCTGGACTATATCATCAACCTCGCTGAGCAGAACGGTATCTATATAGGTATGGTCTGCATCTGGGGCGGACTGGTGAAAGACGGTAAGTTAAGTGTGGAGGATGCCAAGAAATACGGAACCTTCCTCGCTAACCGCTATAAGGACAAGCCCAATATCATCTGGTTTATGGGTGGTGACATCCAGGGTGACATCAAACCTGAGGTGTGGAACGCTTTGGCGACAACCATCAAGTCCATCGACAAGAAACATCTGATGACCTATCATCCAAGAGGACGCTATACTTCTGCCAAATGGTGGGCAAAGGCTCCTTGGATGGATTTCCATACTTTCCAAAGCGGTCATCGCAAATACGGACAAAGGATGGGTAATGCGGATTATCCTATTCCTGACAATACCGAGGAGGATAACTGGATGTATGTGGACTCGACATGGGCATATAAACCCATCAAACCAGTGCTTGACGCAGAACCCAGCTATGAGGATATCCCGATGGGACTGCATGATAAGAATGAGGCTCGCTGGCAGGCATGGGATGTGCGGCGCTATGCCTATTGGAGTGTGTTCGCCGGCAGCTGTGGACATACCTACGGACATAATGCCATCATGCAGATGCTGAAGCCTGGTTATCCTACGAGCTATGGTGATGCCGGTGATGTGAAGACCTGGTACCAGGGGTTGAATGACCCTGGCTTCAACCAGATGAAATACCTGAAGCAGCTGATGCTGTCACTCCCGTACTTTGAGCGTGTCCCCGATCAGAGTATTATTCTGGAGAATGGGACAAAGTATGACCGTCTTATCGCAACTCGCGGAAATGATTACCTGTTGGTGTATAACTATACGAGTCGGGTGATGAAGGTCGACCTGACGAAGATCTCCGGTGACAAGAAGAATGTGTGGTGGATGAATGCCGGTACTGGTGCATTGCGTTACCTCGGTGAGTATGACTCAAAGGTATTGACATTCCGTATGCATAAGCGGGAGGCTGGTATAGAGGATGGCGTATTGATCGCTATTGATAACACAAAAGACTACTTGCAGAAAGACCAGGTGCAGATATCTGATATGTCACTCTCGGGAAAGGCAAGGGACTTAAATGAATAGAACATGAGGAGATATATTTATGGACTGGCACTGATACTCATGGTTTTACCAGTATATGCTGCCAAAAAGAAGACATTACCGGCGGTCAGCACCACCGACCTGCGTACAGAGCGGTTGGTAAACCCGATGAGCATTGATACTCCTCATCCCAGACTGGGCTGGCGTATTGAGTCGTCGGAGAAAGACGTGATGCAGACACGCTGTCATATCATTGTGGCATCAACCCGTGCGAAAGCTGAGGCATTGGACGGTGACCTGTGGGACGTGACCCTGGAGGGCGACCGCTCACAATGGGTTCCTTATCAGGGAAAGACCCTGAAAAGTAACACACGCTGTTATTGGCGTGTGAAGGTGTCGACAACGAAAGGAGAGTCAGACTGGAGTGCTGTGTCCATGTGGAATGTGGGATTATTGACAGAGTCAGACTGGGGCGGACGTTGGATAGGGTGGAACCATGCCATGCCATGGGATGTGGAGGCGGAGCATAGTCGCCTCTCTGCCCGTTACCTCCGTAAGCAGTTTGACATCGACAAAGAGGTCAAGCATGCCACTCTGTACATCAGCGGTTTGGGAATGTATGAGGCATTTATCAATGGACAGCGGGTGGGAGAGCAGGTGCTGGCACCGGCTCCTACAGATTATCGCCGCACCGTACTTTATAATGCTTATGATGTGACGGGTCTGCTGGCACAGAAGAATGCGATCGGTGTTGTATTGGGAAATGGTCGTTATTATACCATGCAGCAAGATAAGAAACCCTATAAGATAACGAACTTCGGTTATCCTACGCTGCGACTTAATCTGATTGTGGAGTTTGCGGACGGGAGCCGTAAGACCATCTCCTCTGATGAGAGGTGGAATATCTGTCTGGATGGTGCTATCCGTAGCAATAACGAATATGATGGTGAGATCTATGATGCCCGCAAGGAGTTTACTGGCTGGACAGAAGTGGGATTCAACGACGACAGTTGGAGTAAGGCTGAGCGTACGGCGATTCCCTATGGTACCCTTCGTGGTGCCATGTCAGAGAACATGAAGGTTGTCAAGCAGCTGAGTCCCCAGCGTGTCATCCGCAAGGGTGACCGCCTGATTGTTGATATGGGACAGAATATGGCTGGATGGCTGAAAGTGCGTGTTTCGTCAGTAGCTGCCGGTGACTCCGTCATCATCCGCTTCGCAGAGAAGTTAGACAGTACAGGGAATATCTGGGTGGAGAATTTCCGTCATGCGCAGAGTACCGACCGTTACTATGCTAATGGACGTGAACAAGGACGCTGGTGGCATCCATCTTTTGTCTATCATGGTTTCCGTTACGCAGAGGTGACAGGACTGAGAAATGCCGGTAAGGATGACTTTATTGGTGAGGTGATCAGTGATGCGATGGAAGAGACAGGACATTTCGTCTCCACAGATACGATATTGAATAAGGTGTATCAGAATGCTTATTGGGGCATACTGAGCAATTATAAGGGAATGCCTGTTGACTGTCCTCAGCGTGATGAGCGTCAGCCATGGCTTGGCGACCGTACCCGTGGCTGTTTCGGAGAGGCTTTCCTCTTTGATAATGGTCCCCTGTATGCCAAATGGGCAAGGGATATCACAGAGGCACAGCGTGAGGACGGTTGTATTCCTGACGTGGCACCAGCCTACTGGAACTATTACAGTGACGACCTGACATGGGCTGCCGCACTCCCCATGTCACTCTCCATGCTTTATGGTCACTATGGCGACGATATGCCGTTGAGGAAATACTACCCGAATGTGAAACGCTGGCTGGAGCATCTGAAGAACCAGTATCAGCAGGATGGACTGATCCATTGTGGAAAGTATGGCGACTGGTGTGTGCCGCCCGAGAAAGAGGAACTGATTCATAGTCAGGATCCAGCACGCAAGACGGATGTGACTTTGATATCCTCCGCTTATTATTATGCTATCTGTAAGATGATGGCAGGATATGCCCGTATGCAGAAGATGGATGGGGACGCTCATTGGTTTGACCAGGAGGCAGAGACGACGAAGGAGGCGTTTAACCGACAGTTCCTGACTGTCAAGAAAGGAACGACGACCGTACCGGGACATATCCTGTATCCAGACAGTACCTACTATGGTAACAATACCGTCACGGCAAATCTGCTGCCTTACTTTTTCGGTATGATTGATGATTCTTATGTGAAACAGGAGGTGGAGAAAAACATCGTGAAGGCTATCATTGATCAAGGTGCCATCACTTCCGGCGTTATCGGTACAGGATGGCTGATGCATGCCCTTACCAGAATGGGACGTACGGATGTCGCATGGATGCTTGCTACCAATAAGAAATATCCGTCTTGGGGTTATATGGCTGAGCATGGTGCGACGACCATCTGGGAACTGTGGAATGGCGATACGGCATCCCCGAAGATGAATAGCGGTAACCATGTGATGCTGTTGGGTGATCTGCTCTCTTGGCTCTATGAGGATATCGCTGGCATCGGTGCCGCTGATGTCGGTTTCAAGCAGATTGTCATGAAACCCGATTTCTCAGTGGACGAGATTGATGATATTGACGCCAGTTACCAGTCTGTCTATGGAAAGATCGTCAGTCGCTGGAAGAAGGAACATGGGAAACTCTACTGGCATGTGGAGATTCCCGCCAATACCAAGGCAATACTTTTCTTACCCAATGACGAGATGTTGGACTTAGGCTCCGGTAGTTATGATCTCACTCGTGATCTCCCACAACGGGGACCGCAGGTGGTGGTTGATGAGTTCCTCTATAAGCATGCCGACTTCCCGCAATGTCATTCGGCAAGTATCGTTGAGACGAAGAAAGGTGACCTCGTGGCTACTTACTTTGGCGGCACGAAAGAACGTAACCCTGATGTGTGTATCTGGGTGAGCCGTAAACTGAAGGGTAGTCAGGAGTGGACCAAACCGCAAATGGTGGCTGACGGTGTAGAGCTGCGTCCCCTGAAACCTAATAAGGATGGAAAAGTGAGTCAGGTGACAACCAGTATGAAACCTGCCTTTGGGGCACGATTCATGCCATTGCCTCAGTGGACGGGAAACCGTGGGGAATATGCCATTGGTGACAACTACCGTGAGGCTTGTTGGAACCCAGTGCTCTTTGAGACACCTGACGGAGAGTTGCAACTCTATTTTAAGATTGGTCCTAATGTGGCAGGATGGCTTGGCTGGTATGTCACTTCCAAGGATGGGGGTAAGACATGGAGTCAGCGCAAGAGGTTGCCGGAAGGTTTCTATGGTCCTGTCAAGAACAAACCCATTCTGAACAAAGGACGGCTCATAGCACCAACGAGTGACGAGCGTGATGGCTGGAAACTCTATTTTGAACTTTCCGACGATATGGGGAAGACATGGCGGAGAACTGCCTTTGTGGAAGCTGACTCTAACGTGAAGGCTATCCAACCCAGTATCCTGCAACTTCCTGACGGACGCTTAGAGGCTGTCTGCCGTACCCGCAGCCGTCGTATTGGTGTGACTTACAGCAGTGATAATGGAGAGACATGGAGTAAGCTGTCATTCCTTGAGACACCTAATAACAACAGCGGGATTGATGCCGTGACATTACAGGATGGCACTTATGCCATGATATGTAATGACTGGCCCATAGAACCGACCAAAGAGAAAGGGGCACGTACACCATTGTCTATCCTCCGCAGTAAGGACGGTGTCCACTGGACACATTGGATAACCCTTGAGGACAGTCCTGTGTCACAGTATTCCTATCCTTCTATTATCCAAAGTCGTGACGGACATCTCCATGCTATCTATACATGGCGCCGTCAGCGTATCAAGCATGTCGAACTTATACCATAATCATGATGAAGAAGATTTCTTTGATATTCCTGACATTATTATTTATTGTAATGCCCCTCGTGGCAGCACCTGTGTCTGTTGCTGGACTGTTTCCCATAGCGAATAGTGGCCGCATCGTCTATAACTTCAATGAGGGCTGGTGCTTCCGCTTAGGTGATGTCGCCGGTGCGGAGGCTGTCGGTTATGATGACTCGCAGTGGGAAATGGTGTGCGCACCTCATACTGTCCGCTTGGAGCCAGCGGATGCCAGCGGTTGCCGTAACTATCAAGGTGTTTGCTGGTATCGTAAGCAGTTTGTAGTGCCTGCCGCTATGCAAGGCAAAGAGGTGACGGTGCATTTTGAGGCTATCATGGGAAAGCAGTGGATCTATGTCAATGGAAAACTGGTGAAGGAACATCTGGGCGGTTACACTCCTGTTACCGTTTATCTGTCTGAGGCGGGTGTCAAGGCTGGTGATACTTGTCTGATAGCTGTCAAAGCTGATAATAGTGATGATAAGTCCTATCCGCCAGGTAAGAAACAGACACAGCTTGATTTTGCTTATCATGGCGGGATGTACCGTGACGTGTGGCTGATAGGTAAGTCACCGATTCACATCACCGATGCTGTTGAGCGTGGTCAGGTGGCTGGCGGTGGCGTATTCGTGCATTATGGGAATATCTCGGAAAAGAGTGCCGATGTTTTTGTTGACGTAGAGGTGGAAGGAAAGGGCAAGGCAACTGTTATTGCCCGAATCAAGGATGCCAAAGGCAAAGTTCTTAGGATATTGAAACAAACCAAGACGGTAGCAAAATATTCACTCTTCACTCTTCACTCTTCACTCAACACCCCTCATCTGTGGTCGCCAGAAGACCCTTATCTTTATCAGGTAGAGATCTTGGTGATGAAGGGAAAGGAAGTGGTGGATGGCGGTATGGTGCATGCTGGCATCCGGAAGGCTGAGTTCAAAGGGAAGGATGGCTTTTGGTTGAATGGCAAGCCCTATCATCAGCTGATAGGTGGCAACCGGCATCAGGATTTCGCCTATGTCGGGAATGCTTTGCCTAACTCCCAGCAGTGGCGTGATGCCAAGCGGTTGAAGGATGCCGGGATGACCATTATCCGTGCCGCCCACTATCCGCAGGATCCGTCCTTTATGGATGCCTGTGATGAGCTGGGGCTTTTCATCATCGTCCCGACACCGGGGTGGCAGTACTGGAACAAAGACCCGAAGTGGGGGGAGATGGTGCACCAGAATACCCGTGATATTATTCGTCGGGACCGTAACCATCCTTCTGTGCTGATGTGGGAACCTATTCTTAATGAGACACGCTATCCGGAGGATTTTGCCTTGAAGGCATTGCAGATCACCAGGGAGGAATTTCCTTATGAGGGTCGTCCTGTGGCTGCTGCCGATCTGAACTCAGCAGGAGTGAAAGAGCACTATGATGTGCTTTATGACTGGGCAGATAATATCGGAAAGGGTGCGTTGGATACTGACAAGTGTATCTTTACCCGTGAGTGGGGAGAGTATGTTGATGACTGGTATGCTCATAATGCCATCAACAGGGCGGCACGTGGATGGGGTGAGCAGGCGCAGGTGACTGCGGCGCTCTCTCTTGCTGATACCTATGGGATGATGTATCGCGGACAACGTCAGTTTATCGGTGGTTGTCAGTGGCATCCCTTCGACCATCAGCGTGGGTATCATCCTGACGTTTATTTAGGTGGTATCTATGATGCTTTCCGCCAGGAGAAATATGCTTTTGAGATGTTCCGTTCCCAGAAGCAGGGTGACCCGATGGTGTTTATCGCTCATGAGATGACTCAGTTCTCGGATAGTGACGTGGTCGTGTTCAGTAATTGCGACAGTGTCCGTCTGACCGCTTTTGATGGATGGAAGACAGAGACACGCCCTGTGGTTCATCAGCCGGAGGGCACTCCTAATACACCTATTGTTTTTAAGGGCTTCTGGAATTTCTGGAAGGCACGTGAGCAGAGCTATACCAACCGTCGTTGGCAGAATGTGAAACTGGTGGCGCAGGGTATCAAGGACGGCAAGGTGGTATGTGAGCAGACGAAGATGCCATCCCGTCGTAGTACGAAGATACGCCTATATGCTGACGAGATGGGTAAACAGTTGGTTGCCGACGGCTCTGACTTTATCGTTGTCGTTGCGGAGATTACGGATGATAATGGGAATGTCCGTCGTCTTGCCAGAGAACAGGTCTCCTTCTCTGTGGAAGGAGAGGGCAGTATCATTGGCGATGCTTCCATTGGCGCCAATCCCCGTCTGGTGGAGTGGGGCAGTGCTCCCTGTCTGATACGCAGTACCCATCATGCAGGGAAAATACGCATCATTGCCCGTCCTGCTTACGAGGGTGTTCATGCCCCCAGTGCGGACACGCTGGAAATAGAAAGCATACCCTACGAGATACCTGTGTGTGCCTCTGATCATCAAAGAAAACAAAACCTCTCCTCAGTGACAAAGAGGAAGGTGGATGGCGGACACGCTCAAGCAACGATGTCTGACGAACAGCGTCGCAAGGAGCTGGAGGAAGTGGAGAAGCAACAGCAGGACTTCGGTATAGAGCAGTGATAGATTCCGATAATTCTATTAAAAACTAGTCCCCTTCTCCCTTTTTCTTCTGAAATGCCGATGTACAGGGCATTCCACGACGGGAGATGTTCAACCAACTTCTCCCATGCCCTGCCCCCTTTATTTATCAGGGTTTGAGCCACATGACGGGAGATGGGGACTAGCTTTTTCGATTTTCTTAAAAATTCTTCGGAATCAGTTACCGACAGACCATTGCTTTCTTACCGACTGAAGCCTCTTTTCATACCGATTAAAGCCCTTAATTGGACCAATTGAAGCCTTCATTTGATAAAGATATAGTTTATCCCTCGTTCCGATATCTGTTATGGGGGTACTCCGATATCTCCTATGGGTCACGCAAGCCATCCGTACAACCCATAGATGCCATCGGAACGACCCACAGAAACTCAAGCATTCGCATGTTAAGTAGATATAGGAAGTGCTAATTGAAATAGATGTATAGACCTATCATCACGATAGCCAAGGCTATCCACAGACCAACGGCGAGTTTCGACTGGCTTTCATGGATGGGCGCCGGTATTTCGTACTCCGTCTTGTCACGATCAGTGAGGGAGATGATAACCATAGCGACGACAAGAATGACAAACAGCTCAAAAGACAATAGCATGAAATGAGGCCATGGTAACTGAAGCCATTCAGGTGGCCATAGATAGAGTATACCGACAATAAGACAGAATGCGGTACCTACGGTCAACGCAAAGTTGGCGGCACGTGTGGTGGTCCGTTTCCAGAAAATACCCAGAAGGAATACGGATGCCATTGGTGGTGCGATGAAACCAAGGACACTCTGGAAGACATTGAAGAGGTTAAGTCCCTTGATAGCGTCAATGGCAATGGTGAGGACGATGGCAAGGACAGCACCGATGATCGTGACTAAACGCCCTACAAGGTTAATCTCCCATTGTGGGGCACCGGGTTTGAAATTCTTGACATACACGTCCATTGTGAAAACGGTACTTAAAGCGTTTAACGCAGAGCCGATGGTGGATACCAGACAAGCCGTCAAGACAGCGAATACCAAGCCTACCATACCGACAGGGAAGAGGTTCTCCACCATCGTCAGATATGCCTCGTCAGGATTCTGCAAAGTAGGGAAGAGGGCGAAGCAGATGATACCAGGAAGAATGTACAGCGCGACATCCAGAATCTTCAACCATCCCGTGAAATTAGTACCCAATTGTCCCTCGCGAAGATTCTTTGCAGCGAGAACAGGTTGTACCATGCTTTGGTCGGTACACCAGAACCATACACCCATGACGGGATATCCTAAGAGGATAGGTAGCCATGGGAATGCCTCGTCAGTATTGGGCTTGAACATCACCCAATAGTCTGCGGGAACCTTTGCGGCTAATGCAGAGATGCCACCCACATGGTCGAGACCGACAATGACAAGGATGAGGGAGACGACGATGAGCAGTATCATCTGATAGACATTAGTATAAGCTACCGCTTTCAGTCCACCCAGCATGGTGAAGAATGCGGAGATTAAAAGCAGTACAAGGGCTGACATCCACATGGGAATGTCGAATACCTGACGTATCAAGATTCCTCCTGCGAAGAGTGTCAGGGCGAGCCAGGATATGATAATCGTGATAATGGTATACCATGCTAATATATTACGGGTACTCTGACCGAAACGGAGTCCCATAAACTCAGGCAGTGTACTGATGTTTGCTCCAAGATAACGGGGAGCAAAGACAAAAGATAGCAAGGCGATAAATACGAAAGCATACCAGGCGTAGTTACCACTGACGATACCTGTCGTGAATCCTGCCGATGCTGAGGCTATCAACATCGACGGACCAACATTGGTGCCCCACATGGAGAAACCGATGTGGTGCCAGCGAAGGGAGTGCTCTGCGAGAAATAGGGAGCCTTCTTTCTTCCTTTTACTACTTGCCCATATACCGATGGCAAGCAGGATGACAAAATAGATGGCGAGGATAATCCAGTCTAAGGATTGCATGTAATGTGTATTCATAGTTCAATGCCTTTAAAGTCGTGTGTGATTCTGATATTAGTAGATTGCGAGAGATCCATGTCGTCGGTAGAGTCTACCTCATGTGGATACATCTTAATCTGAGCGTCAGGACGTACAAAGACAGGCATCTGGTCAAGAGGTACTTCCACATGGTAATACCAGCGTCCGCCCTCCAGCCGCTCACCTGTCAGGAAGTTGACCCACTGTCCCTCTGGCAGGTAGATGTCCCGGTGATTGTCCGCACTCATGACAGGACACACCAGGAACTCATTGCCAAAGTAATACTCATCATCGATATGCCATACTTGTCTGTCATGGGGATGATGGAAGAGCAGTGCTTGTACAATGGGCAGTCCGCTCCTGCAGGCATGTTCTGACTGCTCTATGATATAAGGTATCAAACGGTAACGGAGTTTCCACCAGCGTTTGATAATAGGTGCGATGTTAGGGTAGTGCCATGGCTCCCGTTTGCAAGTGCCATGATAGCGCATGTGGGAGGTGAAGACCCCGAATTGGGTCCAACGGACATATACCTGTTCATCAAGAGGTGAGTTCATGAAGTCAGGGGTGGAATGGAATCCTGGTACATCATGACTCCAGAAAGCAAAACCGGAGAGTCCTAAGTGGAGTCCACCTTTCAAGGAACCTGCCAAGCCAGCCCATGAACTTTCGCTGTCGCCTCCCCAGTGGAGTGGATAACGCTGGCAGCCAGCCCAGCCAGCACGAGCCCAGATGATTCCATCGCCAGTGACCTCACGGGTCACTTCGTAAGCTGCTTTCTGATAAAGCAAAGCATAGATGTTATTCAGGCGCTCAGGAGTCGAGGCATGATACTGATGGTCCATGTGTATGTTCTCGCCGAAGTCGGTCTTGATACATTTGACACCCATATCAAGCAAAGGCTTCAGCAACTGATATTTATACCAGTCTGTTGCTTTGGGATAGGTAAAGTCAATAGTCCCAGCATAGTCGAGGGTGGAGAAATTTGACGCACCACCTGTTGAGGTGTCTTCTTCTTTGACAGGTTGGCTGATGTAGTGATTCTCCTTTGCCTCTTTCAACTGCTCTGCGCCTTGTGCCACATAGGGTAACTGCCAGAGCGATACTTTGAAGCCCTGCTCTTTCAACCGGCTGATGAAAGCCTTGGGGTCAGGGAAACGCTCAGGGTTGAATTTCCATTCACAGAGCCAGTCAGTGCGGAACCAGCCAGTATCCAGATGAATGACATCACAAGGATAGTGCTCCTTGCGCAGGCGGTCGCAAATCTCTTCCACCTCATCAGCGGAGAAATAGGTCATGCGACTCATCCATATACCAAAACTCCAGAGTGGGGGCATGGTAGGGAACCCTGTCAGCATACGGTATCCTTTGAGAATCTCCTCAGGTGTGCGACCTCCTATCAGGAAAACATCAAGGGTGGCATGGTCATTAAGGAACTGTACACTTCTTGAACTATGGTCGGCAAGTGATAATTTGCAATAGTCTGAGGTATGGAAAAAGACACCATACATCCGACTGGAAAGATAGAAGGGGATATTCTTATAACAGCGCCGGTTGTTAACTCCCTGTCCGTCTTGGTTCTTCAATTGAAAGGTCTGTCCACTTAAATCCATTTTGCGGAAACGCTCTCCTGTTCCCACAAAGTGCTCGTCAGCATCGCATTTAAAGGAAATTGTTGCCCGTTCATTACCGCTATCGACAGAGCAGAAACCTAATGGAATCGCGTCATAGCGTGGCGGGGAAAAATGGTCGTCACTGAGGGCAACCGGTTTCGTGGTGTCACCATCAGGATAGAAGGTGATGAAAGGAGCAGGCTGTGGTGCGGGTAACAGGTCACTCCAAGGGTCGAGACAAGGTGCGGAGAGATTGATGGTAGCAAGTTTTGTACCGTCTGTGGCGATAATATCGCCTCCTGCATAGCGTAAGGGGTTCCGCTTGACCTCCGGTGCCATTTGCAGCATCTCGTCACATTCTGTCATGACATCCTCCGTCATCGTTGTGAACAACCGTATGACATTAGGTTCATAAGCACGGATAATCAGGTCATAGCATTGCATAGGAGTATTCATGTCGGGAGCCATGTCCTCTTGGTGCTTCTGTCGCTGATAGGGAATGGTGATGACAATATCACCGTCTTGCTCTACTATTCTCGTAGGTGCATAGGCTTTCCATAGAGCTTCATCCCGTTGCAGTGTGGGGTCGAAGTCCATGAAGTCGAAAAGATGGTAGTTGGTTTGTTTCATTGTTTGAATATAAGGTTAGGACCAGGGTGATTATCGCCTATCTCATCACGGCGTATCAAGCGGTCGTCAGTTTTGTTATTTTCTATCGTAAACCCGTCAGTCCGTGCATCGAGGTAGATGCAGAACCCTCGGTAGTTGGTAGCATAGGGGGCGGGGTAGGGTTGAGAAATCTCATTATCCCTGATACTGGAGCCAGGCTGGTTAGACAACGTGTAGATACCTCCTGCGTCATAGAGTTGTCGGGCATAGTCGCTCACCTTGTTATTGGTGATATGGTTATTCCTCATCCCTGTGTCAAGAGGTGTCCATCCCCAGCCGATACAGATACCGCTGTAATTGGTATTGGCAACCAGGTTATTACTGATGGTGCAGTCGCGTACATAACCAAAACCGATGGCGACAGCACCCCAGTCCTCCTCACTGCACCATAAGAAGTTGTTGTTGTGTATCTTGATGTTTTTACACCGTTCGGCAAGATGGGTATATGGTCGATGCACCTCCATAGGACTCTCAGCAAAAGAACCAGCCATGACAGCTGTTCCGCCGATGTGCTCGAATCCACAGCTCATTACAGTACAATCGCTTACATTGTCGACATAGTCAAGGGCAGTAGCTGCAAGATGATGGAAGAGGATGCCGTCGAAATCTACATGATGCGCATTCCTGACCGTGACAGCACTGACGGGGCGTTCCACCCAAGCCTGATTCTCCAGTCCACTGTCCCATGGCAGTCCTTCTTTCTCTTTTAGTTTATAGGCGTCGATGAGTGGGAATCCGCCCTGTAGCGTAACATGTCCCTTATGCAACGGACGGTTCCAGCAGGTATTCTCAATCTGAAAATCCTTGAAGGTCACATAGTTTGCTCCATCAACGATGATTAACTGTTCAATACCGTCACGTTGCTCCGTCGTCCTTAAAAGGAAAGAGCTGTTCCCACGTTCTCCTCCAATGACAGGCTGAGGCCACGGATGCTCAAATTCCAGGCGACTCTCTGGTTCCATAAAAGAGACAATGGTCTTGTCGCCTATTACTTTCATGTCCTTGATACGAAGGATGGCAATAGCCCAGCGCTGATGGACCACCATCTCAAGAGTTGAGAGTTGAGAGTTGAGAGATGAGATTGTGGCTTCGCATTGTTCCAGAACCTCTTTCGGAGGGGTTGGGATCGTGATGGTCCTGTCTGACGTGTTGAAGTCAATCATCCGTTCCATCCCCTCCCGGGGGAACAGTTGTGTGTGTTGTTGAGGGGCATCCCCACAGATGACAGACCGATACTCACCACGAATGACTAGTGGTGAATCTTCGGTGCCACTGTCTTCAGGACGGATGAACAACGGTTCGTTCATGTAATAACGTCCAGCCTTCAGCGTGATGGTAATACCACCCTGACATTGCGGGTCATTGGTGCGTCGCCACTCACGTGCCTTCCGTAAAGCCTCATGCAGGCTCTCACCAGGGTTTACGACAATCTCCCCTGCATGGGATAGATGGGTGGCTAATAAAAAAAGTAAAGAGGTTAGTAAATATTTCATATATTAAAGACGTGAAAACCCCTGAAATGTCACCACAACAGATAGTGACAAATTGAAAGTTTTATCGTCTTTATTAAAATCAGAAAGGCTTATGAAGCAGAATATGAGGCAATGGATGACAGATATCATCCAACGAAAGGAGGTCACAGCATTGCCTGTCATGACCCATCCGGGAATAGAGATGAATGGTAATACCGTGCGGCAGGCTGTCAGTAACGGACGTGTCCACTATGAAGCGGTACAGACCTTGACAAAGCGTTATCCTGCGGTAGCTGCGGCTACCATTATGGACCTGACTACTGAGGCGGAGGCTTTTGGTGCAGAGATTGCTTTCAGCGATATTGCTGTGCCTGCGGTCGTTGGTCATTGCCTGTCCAATGCGGAAGATATCAATAAGTTGGAGATACCTTCTCTTTCCCAAGGACGTATTCCTGCCTATCTGAAGGCAAACCTCCTTGCGGCACGTGCGATTACCGACCGTCCTGTTTTTGCCGGATGTATCGGTCCGTACTCGCTTGCCGGTCGTCTTTATGATATGTCGGAATTGATGATGCTGATTTACGAGAACCCAGATGCTGCGCACCAGCTATTGAGTAAATGTACGATGTTTATTAAGAAATACTGTCAGGCATTGAAAAGAACTGGGGTAGGGGGCGTGATGATGGCAGAACCTGCCGCAGGCTTGTTGTCTGATGAGGACTGCAAGACATTCTCTTCCGACTATGTCCGCTATATTGTTGATGAGGTGCAGTCAGACGATTTCCTGGTTATCCTTCATAACTGCGGCAATACGGGACATTGTACCAAGGCGATGGTGAGCACAGGTGCCGCCGCTTATCATTTTGGTAATAAATGTCTGATGGAAGAGGTTATCCGGGATGTTCCTGCCACCGCACTTGCCATGGGGAATATTGACCCTGTCTCAGTCTTTAAGGACGGTACTCCGGAACTGATGCACCAGACAGTGATTGACTTGTTAGAGAAGATGAGGGATTATCCAAACTTTGTGCTTTCCAGTGGATGCGACACCCCTCCTCATACGCCACAGGCAAATGTAGATGCTTTCTTTGGTGCGCTCAAGGAATGGAATGAACAGTCATGACGGAGAAGACACTTTCTTTTGACGATTTAGGAATAACTCCCCATGATCTCTACGATCAGATGGGATATCATGGTACAGAACCTGACATGGCAACCCTGCGAGAGGTATCGGTTGTCATGGAGGATGTACGTACATGGTTGCGCCCTCGTTTCTGTTATCAGGTCGTGAAGGAGCAACCAGCCTTCAGCATGGGTAAGATTATCCAGCGTCAATTGCGAGGCTCCGAGGCTTATGCCCTTTTTGTGTGTACCAGTGGAACAGAGTTTGAGGCATATCAGCAGCGACTTAAAGAGCAAGGTGATATGGTACGTGTCTATATCGCTGATGCCCTCGGTTCTGTGATAGCTGAGCATTGTGCGGACCAGATGGAAGTCACCCTACAGGAGAATATTGATAAATTAGGTTGGCATCATACCAACCGGTTCTCTCCAGGCTATTGTGGATGGCATGTCTCCCAACAACAATTACTCTTCCCTTTATTTAAAGGACATACCTGTGGCGTACATCTTACGGACTCCTCCCTGATGGTACCTATCAAGAGTGTCAGTGGCATCATCGGACTAGGAGAAAAAGTCCGCAGATTGGATTACACCTGCGGACTCTGTGATTTCAAGCAATGTTACAAGCGGAAACTAAAGCTTCCCCAATAATTGTTTCGCCACGGTAACGGCAGAGTTGGCATTGTCGCTATAACCATCGGCACCTATCTCATCGGCAAAGCCCTGAGTGACGGGGGCACCACCAACCATGACTTTCACTTGGTTGCGGATGCCAGCTGCCTCTAAGGCATCGATGACCTCTTTCATATAGCCCATCGTTGTAGTGAGTAATGCACTCATGCAAAGGATGTCTGGCTGGTTTTCCTTGACAGCTTGGATGAACGTCTCTGCAGAAACATCAATACCGATATTGACCACTTCGAAGCCACATCCCTCCAACATGGATGCTACCAGGTTCTTGCCGATGTCATGGAGATCACCTTTGACAGTACCAATGACCACCTTTCCCAACGAGGTACTTGCGGTACCTGCCATCATGGGCTTCAGGATTTCCAGTGCTGCTTTCATGGCACGTCCCGCCATCAGCAATTGGGGTACAAAAGCCTTACCGTCTTGGAATCTTCTGCCCACCTCACTCATAGCACGAATCATCTGACCGTTGATAAGGTCTTGCGGGGCTATATCCTGAGCAATTGCCTCCTGTGTTGCAGTGGCGGCATCATTGCTCTTGCCTTCAAGGATGGCATGATAAAGGCGTTCCTCCGGGGAGAATGGGGCAGGGGTAGGGGCACTGGGAGAACTAGTATTACTAGGAACACTAGTATTACTAGGAGTACTAGGTATACTAGATGACCTAGGGCTTCCCCCGGGAATAAGTGGAGAAAGGTACAGTCCTTTGACAGGTTCTACCGCTTGTGCCATCTGGCGGATATGGGCATCAGTCGTGCCACAGCAGCCACCGATGATATTCAGGCAGTGATTCTCTAATAATGACCAAACGTCAGCAAGCAGACTCTCTGGTGTCTTGGTATACTGTCCTTTTGCATCGGGTATTCCCGCATTAGGATAGAGACTTACTCTTGTACCATACTGGGCAAGCTGGCAAATAAGTGGGGTCATCTGTTGTACGTCAGAGAGGCAGTTGATACCGATGGAGTATATAGAGTTGAGAGTTGAGAGTTGAGAGTTGAGAGAATTGATAAATTCGCAAATGTCCTGTCCCATCATGTTATGCCCGTCGGGGGTAGAGACAGAGAAACTCAACATGATAGGAAGGTCAGGAGCAATATGCCGGGCAGCCTCGATGGCGATGCGGGCATTCTCCACATCAAAGATGGTCTCAATCAGTAAGGCATCAACACCACCTTCCTTCAGGGCTTGAATCTGTTCGGCATAGGCTTCACGAAGAGCGGTAGCAAATTTTTCCCTCTTCACTTTTCCCTCTTCACTTACGAGCGTGTGACTGGTCGGTCCTATACTGCCCACAACATACCGTGGCTTCTCTGGTGTTGAATACTCCTCCGCCACCTCACGTGCTATTCTGACAGCGGCAAGATTCATCTCACGGCAATATTCCTGCATGCCGAAGTCTCCCATAGAGATACGCTGGGCGTTGAAGGTGTTGGTTTCGATGATATCAGCTCCTGCCTCTAAGTATTTACGATGGATGTCACGAACGATGAACGGACAGGTCAGTGACAGCACGTCATTACAGCCTTTCAGGTCGTAGCTGTGATTGGCAAAGCGTGCCCCACGGAAATCCTCTTCACGCAATTGATATTGTTGTATCATCGTACCCATGGCACCGTCGAGTACAAGAATCCTGTCGGGGTTAAGAGGTAAGGGTCGAGAGTTGAGAGTTGAGGGTTGAGAGTTGAGAGTTGAGGGTTGAGAGTTGACGGGAGATTCGATGATTCGGATAATCTCCGCAACCTCATCGTCAACCTCATCGTGACTCTGGTATTCCTCAATGATGCGCATAGCTTGTTCCACCTCCCGTTCATTGTGGAAGTCCATCTCCAGATGAACACCATCACCACCGATGTTGTCGAGTAGGGGACGCAGTTCGTCGAGGGTTACCCAGCATGCCATGATACTCTTGCCATGGGCAAGGATCTTCTTATAGAGGTCATACCATTTAGGACTGCCTCCCTGTGGCTCACCTACACCGGGTGTCCATTGGATGGCATTCAGCTCCTTGATTTCCAGTAAGGCATCCAAATGGTGCATGGCACCCACACCGTCGAGGTGATAGAGCGTATAGTCTATCTTCTGGCATTGCTCACGGATAAACGGTTGTACGAAGCGGCGGTAGTCGTCGACACTGATCATCGTGGAGATGTCGCTTTGCAGTTTTGACATCTTGCCGGGAGCCCATGAGGAGAAATAGCAGAATGCCATTTCGTCACCCTCCCGGATAATATCGTAGAGCTCATCAAATACTTGGAAATAGATGTCGTTAATCTGTTGCATCTGATGCTCCAGCACTTCTGGTTGCATTACCGTGTCGAGTAACACCTGATCGGTACCCTTCATGGCTGCGAGGACATCAAGTCCTTCCATCAGGTCTGGCATACCCACATAGTAATGTCCTTGTGCCTTTTGTTTACATGCCTTGAGTAGTTCCTTGTGAAGCAGGTAATTCGGATGGTTGGGGTCAAAGACGATATCATCTGTATAATGAGGGTTAGGGTGAATCCAGATAGTATCCTCTCCTCCCTCAAACACACCGCCCAGAATAGCGGCAAGGGAACCCGGTCCCAATTGTGTGTTGGCAACAGGCAGCATATCAGCCATCAAGGAAGAGTGTGCCACGTACCAGTCCAGATAGTCGGCACGCCACTGCGGGTCAAACCATTTCTGGTTTAAGTCCCGTGGTGCTGGTGGCATGGGAATATCCGCATGTGGTTTCACACCTTCTTGGAAGTGTTCCCACATATTCAGAATAATCCCTTTGTGGTTCCACCAGTTGATGTATCGTTGCTTTGTTTCCTCAAGATTCGCTTTCCAAGTATTCATATATTCGTTATTTTTTGATTTGTTCGGTAATGATATGCTGTCCCTCTCTGACAATGTGTGTCCGTCCACTATAAGGGAGTCGGACCGTTGCCTCCCGATGAGCGGGAATCTCTGCGTTCAGCACGAAAGTATCGTTCTCCAGACGCCAGTCCGCCTTAATGCCATCCATCTGTCCACGGCACCATGTGAGGTCACCTGTGGGATGAGGTGCTATGGTGATATGTTCTCCGTCACGCCAGATACCTAAGAAATAAGGTATGAGCAGGTTGTTCAGATGTCCCATCATGAAATGGTTCATCGAAGCACCGTACTCAGGGCTCCATTGTTCTGTCAGCGTGGTATATCCGAGTTTGATCTGATAACCATACCCCGGTACGTCATAGTGGTTCAGCATCTTGTAGAGCAGTTCCTGTTGTCCATGATGGATAAGGGCATTGAAAAGATAGCGATTGCCAACGTCACCAGTCGTCAGACGGTTGCCATGGGCGTGGATGTCGTTAATCAGTTGTTGCAATACAGCCTGCCGGTCACCCTCTGGCACAAGATCCATCTCCAGGGCTATTGCCTGAGCACACTGGCTGCCCGTCGCAAACTGGTGGGTAGCAGGATGATAGAACTCCTTGATGAATGCCGCCTTGATGCTGTCTGCACGTGCCTCACCCATCAGGCGGTTCCACCAATAGTAGTGTGCCGTTGATACCAGTGGCATTGGTGTGTTCTGGGCAAAACCCGCACGCCCCGGTCCGTAGTCGTACCAGTCGCCCAGTCCCTGGCGGAGAATACAGCAAGAGTCCTGAGTGGCGAGATAGTCCACATAGCGTTTCATCTGCGGACGATAGCGAGTGATGAGTTTATCGTCGCCATAGAACGCTTGATAGAGGAAAGGCAGGGCGATGAAAGCACCTCCCCATTCGGGTGACTCCAGGAACGGAGGAGCCCAAGAGCCCTCGAATATGACGTAGTTAGGTGCTATCTCTGGCAAGGCACCATTAGGATATTGCGCGTCAGCGATGTTCTGCATGGTCTGTTCCATCATCGCACGGCAGTCATAATTGGCTAAGAGTCCCTCACCATTCAGCCAGTCTTGTTCCAGCCATCCCAGTTTCTCCCGGTGAGGGCAGTCAGTCCATACAGCCTGCCAGTTGGAGCGGATGGCACGGTCAATCAGTCGGTAAGCATCATTGAAGAGGGGATTGGAACATTCAAAGTCACCCGTCTTCGGTGCGGAGTTATACACGAAGCACGACGCTATGTTTTCCAACACGTCGATATCACCCTCTATCTGCAGATAACGGTAACCGTAATACGAGAAGCGGGGATGCCAAGTATCTTTTCCACCTTTTAATATATACGAATAGTAATGGGGGCGGCCCGTTTGCTTCTGATTCACCAATCCCTCTTTCGTCAATGTCTCCCCGGGAGTCAGTTTCAGCCGTTGTCCTCTTTGTCCTTGGACAGTAATCTCGGGGAAACCTGCGAGGTTCTGTCCCATGTCGAGCACTAAGACGGAGTCTTTCCGGATGGTGTCCTTCACCGGATAGCGTTCCATGATTTTCACAGGCTGGGCTATCTGTGGGCGGAGTATGCCCTTTGGTGCTTCCTGAACGACAGCAGGATGCCATACTGTGGCACCTTCCAAGCGGGCATCATAATCCTCCCCGCCATAGATGCTGTTGAAGGTGATGGGTGACAATGCCCACTGCCATTGGTCATCACTGACGATATCCTCTGTCTTTCCGTCGAGATATTCAATATGCATCCGGAACAGTAAGGTGGGCGGACCAAACGAAATCTTCATTTTGGCATAGCGAAGTCCCTGTTCGTTGTAGAAGCCGTTGCCAAGAAGTACTTGGATGGTGATGGGTAAGAGGTGAGAGGTGAGAGGTGAGAGGTGAGAGGTGACATCGTAGGTGTTATAGAAAATGCTTTTGTCGTAGTCGCTCCATAATGGTGTGAATGAAGCGTCACCCACTTTCTTGCCGTTGATAGAGAACTCATAGAAACCCAATCCAGCGATAGAGACGGTAGCTTTAAATACTTTTCCTTTAAGGCGGAAGTCCTTCCGCAGCAGGATACTCCGCTGACTCAGTGTGTCCACCTTCTTCCAAGCCTCTTTCACGGCAGGCTCTTTTAATTTAGCACCAGTGTAGTTGCGTCCTTCTGGCAGGTGAGCGTCTTGACGGGTAATGGCACCTATCCACTTCGCTTTCAGAGGTTCTTGCAGGTTATCAGAATAGTCAACACCATCAATGGCATAAGTGATCTTACCGTCTTTTATTTCCGCATCCACACAACGTTGTCCAGAGATATGGAGACGGAACCGGCAGTTCCACTCATGGTTCCATGCAGGAAAGAGAATCGGGTTATGGTCGAGGTCTTCCTGTAACAGCATCTCTTGCAGTCCAATCATCCCGGCACCCCCTCTGTTATGGTCAGGAGCCCAGTCGAAACCAGGATCCCAGAAGGCAGGGAAGCGATAGGGACCATTGCTCAACTTCTCCGTATTCAGACGTGTCGCCTCGTCGGTCATCCCCAGACATGCCGCCCAGATATTGTCTTGTTTCCATCCTTTTGTACTACGCATCTCTATGGCGTGCGGATCTTTCAGATAGGTATTGCGGGCAATATCGAGGTGTGGTCTTCCTAAGCCATAGATACGCCAAGGGAAGACAGGATAGAGTTGGGGTGTCTCTGTGTTCTGGATGCGCTCCCAGCTGACAGCGGGGGCAATACAGGTGTCACCGTCAATCACCCGAAGGGGAATGTCGGGAAGGTTGGAGTCATCTGCTCCTGTCTCAATTAAATAATCCTTCAAAGCTCGCAGGGCAGCGACAGTACTGGAGGGATTGCGTGCCATCTTATAAGTCTCACAGCCTGAACCGGGATAGATGACCAGGTCAGGATAGTGCTTGACAAAGAAGCGTAGCGGCTCTGTGACGAGGACACGGTATTTGTTCAGCGTCGAGTCAGGATACCATGGCAGCATATCGAGGTACATCTTCCCAAACTCCAGGGCTGTGTCCCACTCATATTCCAGCCATTTATTCTTCTCAACTCCCCAGTCATCCCCATCCTTATGCTTTCCATACTCAGCGGGATTAGGCAGTCCGAAGTTCTCTATCTGTTCACTGAAACAGGCTCCTTCATGTCCCCAATGGTGGCGTGACCATGCGATGGCGTTGGGTAGCATACGCAGATAAGTGTCAAGCTGAGGTCTCAGCACATCATAGTCACCGCTCTTGAGCATGGGCCAGTAGACAAGGCGTTGGTTCTGTGCCGTCATCGTACCGCCTCCCCACTTGCGATAGTCAGGGGTGAAGGTCATCGTGGAGTCAACATAGACGGGGTCGAAGGTGAAAAGTCCGCCATTAAACTTCGTCGGCCATTCCCCATAAGCATTACATCCCAGCAGATACCGCATCAGTTCGTAGTTGCGGACCATCTGTCTCACCTCCGGTCTTTGGCAGTCAGTCTCTATGAAACTACGCTGCCAATAGCTATGCCACCAGGCAATGCTCCTCTCCTTCGACACGGTGGCGCTGACCGACTGAGCTGGTTCCTTACCCGTATATAATTGGATTGTCACCAGACTCTTTTTCATCTTCTTCCGTCGGAAGTTCCAGCTACGAAAGTCTGTTGAGGCATATCTGCCGTCAGTAGTCCCGATATACGAGAAGCCGTCTGCCTGCATGATACCACCCATTTTCAGACGACCGATGGGATTATAGAGCTGGTCTTTGATGGCATCCAGGCGTTCGCGAGAGACGGTAAAGTCGAATACCGTCTCTTGTCTGTTCTGGTGATAGAAGGTAAGTCGACTCTTGGAGGCACGGATGCTGTCTGCAAACGTCATACAGTCCTTGGGTATGACCCACTTATAAGAGCACTGCTGGCACTCAGCCTTTGTCACAGGACGGTCCTTATACCGCCAGCTCTCATAACTGAGAGTCGCCTCTCTTGCCTGTTGTGAAACGATCTCCGCAAAGACAACGGGGGAGTAGACATCCACCCAAAGTCTGATATTGACACCTTTTCCTTTGATATATACAGCACCCTCATCAAGACATAGGCGTTGCTCGAAGTCCTGCCCGTCAAACGGCTGTCCATTCAGGTGCAGTCTCCAACGACCAGCCTTCAACAGGGTATTGTTCTCATCGAACCATCCACTCTGTGCGATGTAAAAGAGCAGGTCACCTTTCTCCACCCATACGTTCATGCCGATGTCATGACCACCGCACGGCATCGACTCGCTGGCATTCTTGCTGGGGGTCGTCCACACATAGTCCTTGGGGATATAGTCGGCTCCTTGTATAAGCGTGGCTAACGTCAGGAAAATGGAGAGGAGGATGTTTTTCTTCATAGTTGTTACCAGTTATCTGTTCGGAATGAGGAAACAGGCAGACCGTCATGCATCAGGTCACCGTCAGCCCAGTCTTTGAAGGCATAGCGGATGGCGGCAGGATGTTTGACGGCATCACAGGTGACATAGACTCTGTTACGTGACACCCATACCTTCGTGGCAGGATGGAATACCTTGTCAGCACCTGCCACCTCAAAGTTGTTGGAGGTAGTGCCATGCTCGAAATATACCCATTCCTTGGAGCGGTCGAAGGCGATGACAGCGGTGTCGTTCTGGAATGTCACCTCTTTATAGGTGGCAAACTCGGGTAATCCTTTGATGTCATAAGTGTTGGCAAGGGCGAGAAGGGCAAGCCGCTCGCCTGCCTGGCGCTTCTTACGGGGATGGATGCCATACTCTAAGCCAGCGTCCATCAGTACTGCCATGCGGGCATTGTTGATCATCGTCTCTGCCTTTGCCTGTTGTTCCCGCAGGTACTGACTGTCTTTCCAGTCGATCAGGGAGTAGTCGTATGGGGCTATCTGACAATAGTAGAAAGGAAACTCACCTTGTTTCCATTCTTCACGCCAACCCTCAACCATTGCTTTCAACAGAGGGGCATAGTAGTCATAACGAGGTACGTTATCCTCACCCTGATACCAGATAACACCTTTCATCGTATAGCCGATGAGGGGATGCAGCTGTCCGTTGAAGAGGGCAGTAGGACAGCGTTGCTGGAGTTTCGAGACATCTCCTACCGTGATGGTCTGTTTTACTTTCGGAAAGGCACGCAACCAGTCGGCTTTCATCCATGCCTCACAGGCGGAACCGCCCCATGCGGTGACGATGAGTCCTATGGGAATGCCTAAGGTGGAGCGTAGGGCTCGACCGAAATAGTATGCTGTTGCCGAGAAATCACGGACAGAGGCACTATTTGCCTCGTTCCATTGTCCTGTCACATCGTATTTTGGAGTCAGTGATACATGGCGCTTGACGGTGAATAGTCGCAGTTGGGAGTCTTTACAATGCAACAGCTCTTCCGTCGTTCCCTCGACGGGTTGTTGCTTGAACCCTTTCATCTGCATCTCCATATTCGACTGTCCCGCACAGATCCATACCTCACCGATAAGGATGTTGCCTAAGGTGCAAGTGGAGAGAGGTGAGAGGTGAGAGGACATTTCTGTGAAGGTAATCTCATAAGGACCGCCAGCCTCCGGTGTCTGTACCTTCACCTCAAACTTGCCGTCCTTGTCGGTTTTCACCTGATAAGTCTTCTGGTCCCATGAGGTAGTGACCTTGACAGTCTTACCTTTGTCGGCAGTTCCCCATAGGTTACACTCTGTTTGCTGTTGCAACACCATGTTGTCGCTGAAGAAACGGGGTAGTCTGACCTCTGCAAAGGAATAACACAGGGACAGGTAACATGTGAAAAGAAAAAATGTGATGCGTCTCATATCATTGTTCTGTTTTTAATTCGGGTTGTGCTAACAGACCGGCAGGCAACAGGTAGTCACCCTTGGTGCGGTAGCGGGCATTCGTCCAGATACCTTCATAGGGCGCCTTCCCCTGGTCCATGCCTCGCAGGGCGTTATGCCAGGTGTTGACGACCTCTATCTCGATCTTGTTCTTGCCTTTCCTCAAAGCCTTCGTCACCTCCACCTCATAGGGTGCTGTCCATGCGATGCCGCAGTCGACACCATTCACCCATACATGGGCAATGTCCCTGACATCGGGGAAAACAATCCAAGAACGACCCTTGGGAAGCTTTCTCATTTTCAATGTTGTCGTATACATCACATGGCCGCTGAAATAACGGATCCGGTCGTCAGGATGCTTGCTCCAGTCAAACAATTGTTGGTTGTCGAGGGTGATGGTGCTTTCTTTGAAAGTGACATGATAGGAGTTCCCAAAAGTTCCCACCGTGGGAACTGTGAGTTCCCTTCGTGGGAATCGTGAGTTCCCTTCGTGGGAATCGTGAGTTCCCTCCAAGGGAATAAACAAGGAGCCCCAAGCGGGCATGGTGAAAGTTACGTTCATCCTGCCATTCACCTCGGTGTAATCGACCTTTGTTGTCTCATCGGTGACGGGATTATAGATATAAGGGATGCGTCCCGTACAACGGAATGACGCAGTGACCTCCCGTTCCTTCCCCTCTTGATTGGCGAGGAAATAGATGTCTTGGTCATCTGTCTGGCGATGGGTATAGGCAATACCTTCAGGAAGAATCACATCGGGTTCGATGCCCTCTATCGTCTCTCCGTGCCAAGGCTTATCGATGACCACGACACCTTGCTGGCGCAATTGCTCTATCCGCTCATGTGCCTCCTTGGAGATGAGACAACCTTCGGGAATGACTAATACTTTATAGTTAAAAGGTTGTGTAAGCAAGGCATCCTTATTCATCGAGTCATACTGGTAACCATGCAATGGGTTAATCCAGTCTTTCAGGTCGATAATGCCAGCAGAGTGACGCACACCAACAGGTGATTCCTCCATCGGCTGTCCGACATTGGCAAGTCGTTTTTGCTCGGAAGCCACACGCTCGGCACCAAACAAACCAGGCAGCATGGAAACCAAACGGTCGGGAGTCAGGGCTCGACTGGGTATCTCCTCACCAGTATAGACAGCGATATCCACCACGGGTGTTCCCTTCTGCAGCAGGGTCTGACAACGGGTGATATAGTCAACGAATGCTTTTGCCTCCGGGAACCACGTCTGGTCACGCTGGAAGAAGAGACCGATTCCGTCGAGGGTCATACCCGGTTTGCGGTCGAGCCACGGGTTATGGGTGTTGACATGAAAGAACAAACGGTTCATGCCCAAGGCGAAGTTACGGTCGAGTAGGGGCTTGACACTCGCCGGTGTCTCATCCCATACCCCACGTACCTCTGTGAATCCCTCTGCCTGCACGATGTTCTTGCCATAGACGTGGGCACCACTGATGGCATCGAGCATGTCGTTATGCTTGTCGTGAGTAGGGGAGTTCAACCAGTATTCACCCATCGGAACATCCACGTACTTATAGTGTTCCATGCCTTCAGAGACCATCGTGGGGGCAACACTCTCGCTGCTGAGCTGTACACCATATTCCTTTGCTTTCTGAGCGACGGTGGCAAAGAACACCTCATTGATTAGTTCATTGATCGTCTTGCGAATGTCTCTCAGGATATCATCACCCCCTTGCATGGGAACACCAGCATAGATAGGTAAGAGGGGAATGATGTCATATCCCCTGCGTCGCTGGAACTCCTGGGCGAAAATCTTGCTCCAGTTCTGCGAACCACACTCCCAAGAGTCGACATGCAGGTATTGGATTGCCTGATGGTTAGGACGGTTCATGAAGAGTCCGAACCAGTGATCCACCTGCTTCTCCACTGCTTGTCTTGAGAACTTGTCACATTCTAATCCCTTGGCACCACCAGCGGTGGCATTGGTATGACCTGTAGAGGTGTGTCCCATTCGCAGGATGCGCCACATACCTTTGGGTAAATCGATCTCCAACATGTCACCATCCATCTTGGCACAGATGATGTCCTGTGGGCGAAGATAGTCGTCAGCAGACAGTTCTTCCTTGGAGGTGTCAGGGGCGATGCGCCATACATATCCTGCCTTGCCCTCCCAATTGTCGATGACAGACCAACTGCCAAACTTGATATTCTTCAGTCTGAGAACGGGTTTCCATTTAGCGGCATCCAGATCCTCAGCACCTGGTTCTGTTCCCTCTGGTGTCCATTCAAAACGGAAATACTTGGCTCGGGTGGGAGGAATGCTGAATGTCGTATTGAAACCCGTGTTCTGCCATCCCTGCCGAGGGGGTGTGAGTTGTTTGACAGCATAGAAAATCACCCCATCGTCAGATGCTTTGACACTCAGTCGCTGGCATTGGAAGTTCGTACCAGAGGGTTCTATTTCAATGTTCCGCACTAATGTGGAACTATCGAACTCATATTGTATCCAACAGGGAGTGTCAGCACAATATACACCTTTCGCATTGATGGTTACCTCTGGGGAATAGGAGACCTTGGGAGTACCAGGTCTGTCTTGCTTGACAGGTATCGCATAGACAGCGATATCCTCATAGTAATTCTCATAGTGTTGAGGCTTGGACATTCGGAGATGATGGAAGCCTCCCTCCATGATTGTATCGCAGAACACAACCTTCTGCATTGATTCCTCTGGCTTAATCCATGGACCACCAGCCAGAGCAAAGCCGTCACAAACGTGAATACCCATCCCCAAACCGAGGGAATCAGCTTGCACAAGGGCTAAGTCGACCATTTTCCAGAAGTTGTCACTCAGGGCATCGGCATTGCCTTCATATTCTGGTCGTTCCGCAGCACCTCGGATAGGCATCAGGTAACAGCCTCCCAGTCCCACATCCTTCATTGCCTGAAGGTCAGCTTTGACACCTTGTTCGGAGACGGCTCCATACATCCAATACCAGAAAGTCCATGGCTTGGTGGTGTCTTTTCCTTGCGATATCAACGCAAGGCACATGACAATGGTGGCGAGTACTGTCCTTTTCATTCGAAGCAGAGGGTTACATGGATGGAACCCTTGCCTTGTGCCCAGTAGGGTTGTGCGGAAGGTCCGTTTAAGTCGGTTGTGTTTACCTTGTTGCGTACGGCGGGAATTGCCTTCAGTAGAGCGATGCCTGTCTCTGGCAATGTGTAAAGCAGATGGTCACGGCCATCACGTGGGGTATAGATACCCACATAGCTATCGGGAGCGATGATGCCCAGTTTACCCTCCGTTGTCTCTACCTGCATCCATGTCACATCAGCGAAATATCCTTTGAACTCTGGGTATTCGAACGATTCACCGGGGATAGGGTCGTTATAGCTGGTCTGCCAATAGCCGTATTGTGGACCTTCCAAACGGTTCTGCCAAACACGGTATGGACCGCGTCCTACCCATTGCTTGCTCTTGACCTTGTCTTCCGGATAGTCGAAGGCAATACCCAGAAGGTCTACTACACCGTTGAAATAGTAGTCGGCATGTATCGCCACCTCACCATGACTGTTGAAGTCCCATTTGACAGTGCTGAGGGAACCATGTTGGTAGTGTGCCGTCAGTACATTATCTTTCAGTTCAAAACCACAGAAGGAACCTTGGTCAGCATACTCGGTATAGTCTGTCTTCTTTTGGAAAGCCTCTTTGTCGTCATGGTTATAGAAACCGTCTTGTGAGCGGTCGCTACGCTTGGCGGCAACAAAGCGGGGACCATTGCTCAGTGTGAAAGTCTTGCTACCTATGGTCACCTGTTTCAGTCGACCGTCTTTCTTCGAGAAGACATACGTCTTCCCTGCGGCAGTAACAGCCAATTCGTCTGCGGTTTCTTTCTGGGTGCAATGAGTTCCTGTTCCATCAACTACCGCAAGGGCATCAGACTTGAAAGTCCATGTGTATACTTCTTCACCCTTAGGGTTCGTGGCAGTCACCTGTAGTGCGTCACCAGACCCCTTTGGTTTGTCGATGGTGATGGAGGCAAAGGGTTCTACGCTTCCTATGTTTAAAACACCTTGACTGACAGTCTTCACGGCAGATTGTCCAAGGGCAGGCATGTTCAGGTACCGGTAACTGAACTTGCAATCTTTCAGGTTGGTGAAGTTATAGCCATTGCTGACCTTTAACTTGTCACCATTTGCCTCTATCTGTATAGGACTCCATACCTCTCGGATGGTATAGAACGAACCTTCTTTCTCCATATGGGGACCAACGATACCGTCAGAACCGAAATTACCCATGCAGTCCACGATGTTGTTCATATCCGTACGCATCACCCCTTGGTCCATCAGGTCCCAAAGGAAACCACCTGCACAGCGGGGATTCGACATCATGAGTTTCCAGTAGTCTGCCAGTCCGGCACCATGACCACCGTCATACAGTCCGTGCAGGAACTCCGTAGGCATGAATATCTCTTTCTGTCGCATGTACTCTGCCGTCTCACCCCATGAGCGATAGTGCTTCGTCTCGAAACCGTTGCGGTTTGCCCACGGATAGAGGACGACACGCTGTTGTGGGTCATACTTGGTAAAGAATGGTTCTAACTCGTAGTTGAAGCCTCCCTCATTGCCATTACTCCAAAAGATGATACTGGGGTGGTTGACATCACGTGTCACCATCTCCTCTACTAACTTCGAACCGACGATGGTCTCATGAGCCCAGTGCCAACCAGGCAATTCACACTCCACATAGAGTCCTAAGGAGTCACAGGCATCCAAGAACTCTGGGTCGGCAGGGTAGTGGGAGAGGCGGACGGCATTCATATTCATCGACTTGATGAGTTTCACATCCTCGATATTCTTCGCCTTTGACAGGGTGCGACCAGTCTCTGGACGGAAGGAATGGCGGTTGGCACCTTTCATGATGACCTTCTTACCATTGATGAAGACACCGTCTTCCTTGTCGCCTGCATATTGATGGCGATACTCAATGGTGCGGAAACCGAATTTCTGACGCTCGACATGCAAAGTCTTGCCTTGTGCGTCTTTCAGGGTGAAAGTGGCAGTATAGAGATGGGGCTGCTCGGCATTCCATAGTAACGGGTTCTTTACCACGAAATCAGCCAGCGCCTTGTCACTGGCAACAGGGAAGGCTGTGCTTTGTGCCACCTTCGCTCCCTTGGCATCTGTCACCTCTACACTCACGGTACCACCGGAAAGGGCACGGTTTAGGAATACATCTGCCTTGAAACGCCCGTCCATACCAGCATTAATGGCTACACGGTTGATGTTCTGGGCAGGTTTGGAAATCACAAAGACAGGGCGCCAGATACCTCCGAAGTTCCAATAGTCTGCGCGACGCTCTGCGAGGTTAACCTGTGGGTTGGCACTCTCCTTGGAGACCTCTACCTCCAGGCGGTTCTTCTTAGAGCCGAAGAAAACACGGTCGGAGACATCAATGGTATGGCGTGTGAACCCTCCCTGATAGAGACCATTGCCAGCCTTACGACCGTTGATGGTTACCTGGGCATCGGTAAACACTGCCTCAAACACGAGAAATATCTGTCTTCCTGCCCATTCTTGTGGTAAGGAGAACTCAGTCTTGTAAAGTCCTTTCTCATTGGCTATCCCCTCAGGGCTTGCCTTGCCATAGAAACGCATACCATATTGATAGGTGCCGAAACCTTGTAACTCCCAGCAGGATGGTACGCCAATCTTTGTCCATTGTCCGGAGTTACGCCCATCGGTGCACTTGAAATCCCATTGTACCATGTCGTCGCATCCTGTACCACTAAGGTACTGACGATGTGTGGTCACGTCAACCGCTTGTGCCCATGCTCCCAGCCAACTCACGGCCAGTAGTCCTATTGTTGCAATCTTCTTTATCATATTCTCTACCTTATTTATATTATTAGGACTCTTTTGAGGGTGTTTTGTAACCCTCTGACTCGTTACAAATCGGAGTCTCTGTCGTCTTATTAGAAACCAAATAAATAAAGAAGATGATACAAAACAAACCTCTTAGCGGAATCATTCCGCCCCTAGTGACCCCTTTAAAAGATAATGAGACGCTTGATATTGAGAGCCTTGAACGACTGATAGAGCATCTTATCGCAGGCGGTGTTCATGGACTCTTCATCCTTGGTACTACAGGTGAAGAGCAGAGTCTGAGTTATGACGTTCGCAAGCAGATGATCAAGGAGGCATGCCGTATCAACAGAGGTAGGCTGCCACTGCTCGCATGTATTACCGACACCAGTATAGTGGAGAGTATTAAGCTCGCCAAAGTAGCTGCGGAGTGTGGTGCTGACGGTGTTGTTTCTGCCCCTCCATACTATTTTGCCACAGGACAGCCTGAGCTGGCTCAGTTCTATGAGGAACTGGTACCACAGCTTCCGCTTCCCGTCTTCCTTTACAATATGCCGTCACATGTGAAAGTGAGCTTTGCCCCTGATACGGTGCGTCGTATTGCTCAGAACCATCAAGTGATAGGTTTCAAGGACTCCAGTGCTAATGCTGTTTATTTCCAGTCCGTGATGTATAAGATGCAGGAGCGTCCTGATTTTGCGATGCTGGTAGGTCCGGAAGAGATTACCGGTGAGTGTGTGTTGCTGGGTGCGCATGGCGGTATCAATGGCGGAGCGAATATGTTCCCGGAGTTATATGTGGCAATGTATGATGCCGCTCGTTCAGGAGACTTGACTCGTGTCCGCCAATTACAGCAGTATATCATGCAGATATCAACAAGTATATATACGGTCGGCAAGCATGGGTCCAGTTACCTGAAAGGACTGAAATGTGCGCTCTCTTTGCTGGGTATTATCAATGACGACTTCGTAGCATCACCATTCTATAAGTTCAATGAGCCTGAACGTGAGAAGATCCGTCAGGCACTTGCCGCTCTTCCTATTGAGAATGGTAAGCTGAAAATATAGCCTATGCAAACGATAGATTTTATCGTCTTTCTGGTATTCACCCTGGGCGTGGTGGTGTTCGGCTGTTCTTTCTACAAGAAAGGAGGGTCGGCTGATGAGTTTACGTCAGCAGGTCATTCTATTCCTGGTTGGGTCGTAGGTATGAGCATTTTTGCCACCTACGTGTCGAGTATCAGCTACATAGGTTATCCGGGGAAGGCTTTTGCCGCTGACTGGAATGCTTTCGTCTTTTCCCTGTCTATCCCTATTGCGAGTTATTTTGCCGCTAAGTACTTCGTTCCGTTCTATCGGCATAGTGGCTCCGTGTCTGCCTATACCTTCCTGGAAGAGAAATTCGGGGCATGGGCACGTCTTTACGCTTCGGCATGTTATCTGCTAACCCAGATAGCACGTATGGGTAGTATCCTTTATCTACTTGCTGTCCCGATGTATATCCTCATGGGATGGAACCTGCATGTGGTGATTATCACCACGTCTGTCGCTATCATCATCTATTCGATGTTAGGAGGACTGAAGGCTGTCATCTGGGCTGATGCTATCCAGGGAATCATCTTGATTGGCGGCGCAATCTTGTGTCTTGGTATTCTGATGTTCTCCATGCCAGAAGGTCCTATGCAGACCTTTGAACTTGCCATGAACTCACCGGAAGGAAATAAATTCTCACTGGGTGCTTTCACCTCAGACTTGACAACTTCTACGTTCTGGGTGTGTTTGATTTATGGTATCTTTATCAACTTGCAGAACTATGGTATCGACCAGAACTATGTGCAGCGTTATCATGCGGCAAAGACTGATAAAGATGCGAAATTCTCAGCACTCTTTGGAGGTTATCTCTTTATTCCTGTTTCGGCATTGTTCTTCCTGATAGGTTCAGCATTGTATTCCTATTATGAGGCAGGGGTCGCTGCGTTACCTTCGGAAATAGCAGAGAAACCAGATTACGTATTTCCTTATTTTATCGTCAATGGCTTGCCCGTCGGACTGCGTGGTCTGTTGATAGCATCCATCTTCGCAGCAGGAATGAGTACGGTGTCTACCAGTGTGACCTCAGCTGCCACAATCATACTGACTGATTACATTCGTCCTTTCTTCCTCAAGGCGCGCAGTGTGGCTGACCATCTTCGTCACCATGATCCGAATGACCATCACAAGCATCAGAAACTGGAACTTGCCATCGTCAGATTGAGCAGTTTCGGGGTGGGACTGTTAGGAGCGTGTGTCGCTATTGCTATGCTTAGTGTAGAGAGCATCATCGATGCGTGGTGGACGCTGTCAAGTATCTTCTCAGGTGGTATGCTGGGATTGTTCTTGTTAGGGTGCATCCCCCAGAAGATCAACCGCTTCGGTGCTCTCCTGGGTTGTGTGGCTGGCATTCTTGTCATCGCATGGATATCCCTTGCCTCGATGTGGTCGTTGCCAGGTCCGCATCTGCATCCCTATCTTGCTATCGTCCTGGGTACCACCGTGATATTCCTGGTGGGTTTCCTCACCACATGGCTCTATCAGACAGGTAGGAAATAATCAGAACTATTCAATAGGCAATATACGAATCCGTAAGGTTTGAGGCGTTGTGGGCACGGTGTACTTCTTGAGTACTCCAGGTCCACAACTACTGTTTCCTAACCCCATCACCGCACAGTCTATAGACAGATATACTTTCCCTTGATCTTGCAACTCATAGTCATGTGTCTTGCTTGCCAGATAGGGGGCGGAATAGGGAAGGGCGGAGAACGAGAATGGGACATCGACAGCCTCAATCCGTATACCTTTTCCTTTCTTCGTCTTCAGTTCCACAAGGGTACACTCTTCATGGTTTCCTGAGTCTTGCGGACGAGGATAGTGGACATATTGCTCACTGACTGTTGACTTCCACCATCCTATCGGACAGGATTGCTTTCGGTCTGGGTAGTTGTCCCAAGGTCCTCGTCCATACCATGCCAGTTGCTCATAATCACGGGGTAACTCCATAACAATACCTACACGGGGGAGTGGTGGCAGACTGTCAGGAATCGTGAAGGTGAAGACCCATTCGTTGCCCTGTTGCTCTATGGTCATAGGAATCGTTAGCGTATCGAGACCACAGCGTTTCCAGTCTTTCGCTAACCAGTTGCCGAAACTCTTGTCGTTATCCGTAGGGGCACGGAAGACCTGCGGCTTGATGGCTGACATTATCTGTCTGATTCCTGGTGAAAGAGGTTTTGCTTTCAGGGCTTTTGGCTTCTGGGTGTTCACCTTTACCTCTGGACCATTGCCATAAACTGCTTGTACCTCATAATATTTTGGGGTTAGGGTACGGTCACTCATCACGACACCATTCATGCAGAAGGCATGTAGGTTGGGCTTGTCACCAAAGTCTCCGCCATAGAGGACCTTTCCGTCTTTGATGATACCTTGGTCTACCCAGTCCCAGATAAAGCCACCAAGCATCCGTTTGTTGGAGTTGATCTCATCCCAATACTCCTTGAAGTTACCCAAGGCATTACCCATACAATGGGCGTACTCACTGGTCAGTACAGGACGTGGTCCGCCATCAGAACCCACCCAAGTACAGCGGTCACCTTCTCGCTGGGCAATTTCCAACAAACGCTCCCAACGGGCATTCTCAGCACGTTCCTGATCTGAGCCTTCAGGAATACCTGGGTTCAGATATTCTTGCATCACACGGGGATAGAAACGAGAGATGACATCAACCGTTGAAGGGTCGGGGAGTCCTTGTGCTCCTTCGTAATGGACAGGACGGGTAGGGTCGAACTCATGGAGCCATGCTGACATGGCAGCTTGGTTAGGACCGTAGCCACTCTCGTTGCCAAGACTCCAGAAAATGATACTAGGGTGATTCTTGTCGCGTTCTGCCATGCGGATAGCTCTGTCAAGGAAGGCATCTCCCCAATCTGGTGTCGATGCCAGTGTCCCACGCAGACCATGAGTCTCGCAGTCTGCCTCATCCATCACATACATACCCATCGAGTCACAGAGCTCATACCATCGGGGACAGTTGGGATAATGTGATAATCTTACGGCATTGATATGTGCAGCCTTCATCAGTTTCAGATCCTTGATCATCAGCTCCTCTGTCATCACACGTGCTTGATGGGGATCGTGCTCATGACGATTAACGCCTCGTATCTTGATGGGCTGCCCATTAATAAGTAACTGTCCGTCTTCTATGCGAATAGTACGGAAGCCCACTTTCTGAGTAACTTGTTCAACGATAGTGCCGTCTCCTTTTTGTAGTTGCAGACAGAGGGTATAGAGGTAAGGACTTTCAACACTCCACAGATGCGGGTTGTTGACCTTTATCTCCATACGGTTAAACTTACGATAACCACGTTGTGGATACCATTCATTCATGCGGGAAGCCTTGTGAGTGCGGTCAAGGACTTCGATTGCTGCGACGGTGTCGGTACCTATGGGGCGGTTGCCATCTTGCAATGTGGCTACGAGACGATAGTCGTCACCTGTCTCATCGTCGAAGACCGAGAATTGTGGGTTCATCTGCAATATACCGTCCATAGATGCACGTAAGGCAATATCTCTTAGACGGACATCGGGGGTATGATACAGGAGCACGTCCCGATGAATACCGCCAAAGCGCCAGAAGTCCTGATCTTCCAGATAAGAGCCATCTGAGTATTTATAAACCTCGATGGCAATCTGGTTGACTCCTTTCTTGATATATGGGGTGACGTTAAACTCCGAAGGTTCCATAGAGCCTTGACTGTAACCGACTCTCTCTCCATTAATCCATACGTAGAAAGCACTCATGACACCCTCGAAACGGAGGAAAGTCTGACCTTCTTGCCATCCGTCAGGCAAGGTGAATGTCCTTTTGTACTGTCCGGTAGGATTACGCTCCTCATAGGTTGTCCATTCCTTCTTGGGCTCTCTCATGACATAGGGAGGGTCAATCTTGAAAGGATAACCGGCAGAGATATAGATGGGGGTGCCGTAGCCGTTGACTTCCCAGTTGGCAGGAACAGCAAGCGTTTTCCATCCTGAGGTGTCGTAGTCCGTGCGGAAGAAGTCTTTGATACGCTCCTCGGGGGTCTTCGTCCAACGGAACTTCCAATCTCCATTCAGTGACAGCATGCGGTCCCCCGCCTTCTCTCCATAAGGAATGAAATAGGCACGTGCCGGTTCACGGTTTATCTGCAACACGTGGTTGTCTTCCCAGTCGTGGTGTTCCTGTTGGGCAGAAATAGACAGGCAGCACAGGGAACATAGCGATATAATGACAGTTCTCATTGTACTTCAAGTTCTTTAAATTCTATTTGTTCTGTTTCCATCTTTAACTTATATGTACCGGCATTGATCTGGGTACCTGTAGTCGTCGAGAGCATTTTCCATTTATTCGGTGTTGGCGGGAATGTCACGTCACGGTCTACCAATACAGCACCTTTTGAGTCAGTGATGGTCATACGGACAGGGACGGCATCACCTGTAGTGTTCTTGTAACGGAAGCGCAAGGCGTACTCTTGTCCAAGACCGGGTGTGATGATGAATGTAGTACCAGTAGCAGTGGATAGTTTATCTTTCGCCTTTCCCTTGACAGGCTCATAAACGGAAGCAGGACGTGCCTCCGTGTCTGCTGGTAATAGTTCTTTAGGAAGTTTGGCTATCGTGTCCGTGTCTAGCGCATGCCATGACATCAAATTATCAGGAGCTGTAGATATGTTAGGAACACTTGCTTCTTTAGAGGCTATCGCAATACCGCAGATGACAGCTTGTCCTGCCTTTACCTCAGGGAAGGAGATCCTTATTTTCCCTTTTTGGACTTTAGTATAAACGACACGCTTCAGGGAACCACAGTAACCTGCTTCCGCCCATGGATCAAGGTCATCGACAACCTTCTTGTCATTCACAGAGACATCAAAGATTCGCAGTCCTTCATAATCGGCAGTCTCCGATGCATAACGTCCGTGCCATGGTTCCACGAAATATAGTTCTATACGGTAGTCACCATTAGGAACGGGGAGGTCATACCACAGACGATGCCGACCAAAGCGGAAGTATTGGAACAACTGGTCACTCTTGGTGCCTCTGATGTCGGTGGTAATATGGCGTTGAGAAGCCTGTAAGGCACTGATACCCTCAAAGTCCTGACCCCATGAATGACTGAATAGGGTGTCGTCAGCCTGCCATTGTTGTCCGAACTCGTCTACAAATGCATCACCACCGCAGTTGATGCGATATAGGTAGTTATAGTCTGCAGCCCCTTTCAGAAGGTCTTTATTACGGTCAGCGGCAGTGGGAAGCTCTGTGTTCTCGGAGACTTTCTCGTTCTTTAAGAGATGTCGGTACATATAGTAGGCGGAGGTAGGCTCCTCCCATGTGGTGACGAGTCCCTTGTAGTTGATAGGACCAATCTTGTCGATACGTCTCAGTGCACCGTCAGGTTGTATGCGCCCAGGGTTGTCATGTGAGTTGAATATCCACTGGAAATGTCCGCAGACACTGTCTTTCGCCTGATAGGCGAGACGTGCTTTCGTCTCAAGAAGTGAGGTAAATGACTCTTCGCTGTATTTGGCATTACCATGTAGGTCGATGGTACGCCATGCTCCATATTCACCATTCAGAAGTTGCTCTGGCTGTTTCAGTTCTTTGTCATAGTTCTCTGCAGAACCGCCGTAAGTACCACTCCAGTTCTGGATGACATTCCAGTCAGTTCCCTCTCCACCATTGCAAGTAGTGATGGCACGCTGGTCACGGCAGGTAGGATCGAGTTGTCTGATGATGTTACTGCACTCTTCCGCAAATTTCTTGGGTAGCACACTCTCATTCTGTAATCCCCAAAGGATGACAGATGGTGAGTTGCGCCGTTCTTTGATCCATCTGATAAGCAGACATTTGAAGTTATTGCGGAACCGATGTGTGTCATACCATATATGCGCTGAGAACTGACTCCAGAAGAGAATTCCTTGTTCATCACATAACTGTTGGTAAAGCAGGTGATGAGGCTGATGCGCTTCACGAATGGCATTGAAACCTCCATTAACGATCTGTTTTACTCTCGAGCGAATCTGTTCATTTGAGAAAGCATGACTGCTGCCAAGGAGATGCTCATACTCACAGGTACCGTTGATAAATACAGGCTGACCATTCAACAAGAAGCGATGGTCACCATCCTTCCTGTGTACTGGCCATGAAATGCTTCGAATGCCAAAAGGTGTGCGTACCTCATCAACAGTCTCAATCTTGCTGCCTGTTTGGGTTTTCTCTGTTCCTTGGGCAATAATCGCCCGCTTGATCATCGTGGTTAGTGTATATAGATATGGGTCATCGGGACTCCAGCGATGAGCATTCTCTATCTTTTCGGCATAGTAGAAGGTCTTACTGTCCCCAGCTTTGATGGTCACGGGTTCTGCATGACGGAATACTTGCTTGCCACTGGAAAGAGAGAATTTTTGAACGAGTTCTATAGTCTGTGTCTCCTTGCTATAGTTGCGTACCTCTGTCTCAATGAATACAGAGTCACATGCAGCATTGTTCCAGATGTGGACACCGAAAGGCTCGATACGTACCTCATCAGTCTCTATCAGACTGACAGGACGGAAAATACCGAAGGGTTGACTGCCTTCCGAGAACCCCCATTCACTGCTGCATCCTCCACAGACCCATGGAGAGGCAGTCTGCATGGCAGGATGGTCAACATCCACTCGAAGTTGGTTCTCACCGTCCTTCAGACGATCTGTCACGTCAAGTGTCCATACAGTGCGACCTACCAGTTCTTGAGGATATTTATGTCCGTTGAGGGTCACAGTGGCGTATGTGCCTACACCTTCGAACTGTAGGAAATAACGCTTGCCCTTTTGTTTTGTGGTGGTGAACATCTTGTGATATGTTGCACTGCCATGTAAATTACCATGTCGAAGTTGTCTGTAGCCGTAATAGTCGTCAAAGTTGTGGGGGATTGTCACGTTTGTTGCTGTCATGTCTCGTCCTTCAGAACAGGAGGCGGTCCAACCATCGTTGAGGCTTGTTATGGCACGGCGTCCCTTTGCTTCCGGCTCGGGGAATCGTACATCACTTCGCCCCATGGGAACGCTGGTGGCAACAGCAATGCCGCGCTGTTGGTCATTGTTGACGGCACAATAGAAATGGTATACCACACCATTGTGTTTCACCACATAGCTCTTGTGGGCAAATAGTTCGTCATATGACTTGGAGGGTGTGATAAGATCCTGTCCTGTCCAGTCCTGCCAGTTCAGCAAATCCCTACTAACAGCAAAGGTGTTATAGGCGGCATATTTGCGGGTGGGGTTATAGGCAGAGAAATAGAACATGATATATAGATCTCCCATTTTCACAATTTGGGCATCACCGGTGATGATACCAGGAGCCTCGTGGAAGTATACGGGATTACCGTCGTAACGTTTCCATTTTCTCAAGTCATTCGACAGGGCAATACCGATGCGTTCTGCCTTCAGGTTATTGGCAGGATTCACTCCGCCGGCATTGTAGAACATGATAAAACGGTATTTCGAGATGCCCTTAGGCAGTCCGCCTCTTTTTCTTCCCTTTCCCTTCTGTTTGTCACTTTTCAGTTCATAGATAGTGCTCTTGTATTCCGTCAGTTTCTCCCACCATTGAGCATCCTTGTCGGTGATACTGACAAGAGGACTGTTACCCGATTGCCACTCGTGAGGTTTCGTAATGTCGCCATCAGTCCATGCCAATCCAATGTTCAGAGGCTCTCGTACCGCTTCGTAACCAGTACCATGTCCTCCGATGTAGGTCATCCAATAGTTCTTCTTGTATTGCCCAATCGCATAGGAACCATCCCACGTCCAGTCGATGAGAGCGGGAAAACCGCCTCGCTGGTTCATATCCCAACCGCCATCCTTATAAGACAAGATGCGTCCCAGTGTCTGCCAGTGTAACAGGTCATCGCTCTTGGCAAGCCATGTCTCATAACCGCGTCCGTCCAGTCCCTCCTTACCATTATAGACCACGTATGTCATAAACCAACTGTCTCCCTTACGGAAGACGGTAGGGCAGTCTATCTTATGATAGTTGTCTGTCGGTGCCACCACCATACCATATTTATAGGGTGTTCTTACCTCCTGGTAAATGCTACTCATCTCCTTTTGTGTGATGGGCTGAGCAGCTACTGCCATAGGCAAAAAAGTTAGCAGGTAAAGGATGATCTTCTTCATCTGTTTGTCGTTTTAGTAGAATTATTGGGCAAAGATACAAATAAGCGAGCACAAAACAAAGAATTTGTTCTTTTATTTTCATTCCCTACAAGTTTAATTCAGTAAAAGCTCTCTTTGAGTATTTTCGCAAAAACATATAACCATATAACATGACCCCTTCAAACGCCCTTGTACAAAGGGATTGAAGCATGTTATATGTTGCCCGGACATATAACATACATGTAACATCATGTGTGAGAAGTATGTTATATGTATGTTACATGTTTGCCAAACATGTAACATGCCATAAAGCCTCTGGTTATCGGGGTTTGCGCCCTGTCATGTTATAAGGTTACATGTTTTTTGAAAATTCATAAAAATCAGTTACCGACTGAAGGGCACTCAGTTACCGACTGAACCCTCTTTTCATACCGACTGAAGGCTTTAATTGGGTCAATCAAAGCCCCCATTTGATAAAGATATAGTTTATCCTTCGTTCCGATATCAGTTATGGGGATACTCCGATATCTCCTATGGGTGACGGAAGGCATCCTTTAGGGGGTAAAGGAACTATCCCCTTCACTCGTTTTTCACTCATTTTAAGGGCAAAAACGGCATTCGTTGCCACCCTTGTCACCTCGTTGCCACATGTAACACGCTGATTCTCAAGTAGTGTTGCAAGGTGGCAACGGTTGCAAGGGTAAAAAACTTTATGTATGCGCGCGTGCGCGCGAGGAATTCTGATACTCCTATCAAAAAATACGAGTATGTTATTAAACAATACGAGTATCAGAATTTTTATTCCGATGCTCGGAATAAAAATTACGACTGGCAGATTTTTCATTCCGCCAGTCGTATTTATAAATAGTGGCATCGTATTGCCAAATAGTATTGTCGTATTTGACCAGAAGCGGATTATTCAGAACCGTCCCGCCGATTCTAATTCATGTAAGTGGTTCACAATATGTTTTATTAACTACTCTATCTCTCATCAATTTCATATCAGTGAAGTTCCTGCTGATGTTTTGGATTAACTCGATATATTTATCGTTATTCTCATCTATTTTATAATAATAGGGCTTGATAGATACACAATTCTTATGCTCGAAGAGCGTATTGAGTAATGTCCTGTCAGAGTTACCACACGAGTGACCCATAATTACAATCTGGTATGGTTCTGACTCAATAAATGATAATAACCTACGATAGTTGTCTGCCTCAAGATACTTTATTGATTTTATATTTCCCAAGAATTTGTTTTCGTTCTTATTAACAATAGTCTTGTAGTCATCATCAAGTTCATCACCATATCCAAAGATTACGCTCTTCGGTTCTTTCAAATCACCATGTATTTGGTTAACTGAAAATATAGAACCTTCCTTTAGATACAATTGAGCAGTATGGGTATAATTGAAGTTGAGAAGCATAATATTATTAGGCAATAATAATTCTGGAGGGAGTTCGTCGTCCTTCAAAATATTATTACCATATTTTACTCTATAGTCATCTACAAAACCACTAGTATAACAATGTCCTCCATACTGACGAAATTTGGAATCTAAACTCTTGTTGTCGAGATTCAATCCATATTCCACATGTTCTTTTAATGCTTGTTGACTCTCAATAGAAACATCTTGAATTTTGAAAGGAGCATATATTTTCTGTCGAATATCCGACTTTATTAATTTATCAGATATCTCTATATTTTTCAGATACTCCACCAACAATACCTGAAGATCGTAGAGTTGGGTGTTTAGATCATCAATTTGGGCCTCAGATGCATTTTCCAATGCATATTTTTTTAGAAGCTCATAATAATCATTCTCAATATCCACCCACCCTTTAGTTTCTATACTTTTATGGATTCTTTCAAAAAGAGGTGTCATTGTAGCTCTACATATTCCCCTATTACATAATTCCATAAACAATTCAGAACCCTTATATTCATAAAGAATAGATGGATTTTGCTCGAAAAAGTTATACCATGTAAGAGATGTTGTGACTGTTAATTCACACAATGCTACTTTTGAAACCGAAGTGAAAGTATTTCTTAAATATTCAAATCTACCATCCCAATACCAGTTAATAAAGTCTTTATAACTGGTTTTCAGACCATGTGCCAAGTCGAATCCGTTTCCTATAAGAACTATCCTGTTCATTAAATTATACTTTCAGTTTATCTATTTCTGCTAATAGTTCTTCTATTTTTGCTACAATACGTTTTTGCTCTGCAAGAGGGGGGAGGGGAATGGGAACTTCAATAATGTTGGAAACTGCTAAACCTGGTTGAGCCGTTGCAGTTGCATATTTGTTCAGATTAAGAGCAATAAGAAAGAAAGATTGCCATTTTACATCTGTCATCCCCCAACCATCTGTTACAACAGCATGTTCGGTTGCCCAAAACTGACCATGCGCCATATTAACATTTCCACATAAAGCCCCCTGTCTTCCAATCAAAGGATAAGAACCTTCATTGTTGTAGTTCTTAACATAACCTCTTAGACCATTTCCTCCATAACAAGGATATTTGAATACATCATTTTGCTCGCTATGAATATCCGCAGAAGTAACATTCTTGCCTGCTTGCAAAGATAATATTACCTTTATTCTCACCCACTCCCAACTCTCAGGAATCTCAAACGGGATCTCTTCCTCAGAGATGGGTGTTTCGATGAGGTCTTTCTTTTTCAGTTTTCCTTCTTTTACCAGTTGTTCTTTCTCCTTGCGGATTTTGGCAAGGAGAACGGAGGCGGGTTCGTCGTTGGGGTCTTGAGGAACAAGGCGGCCCTCGATGGCTTCTTGCAGAATACTTTTCTTTAAGCGTTCTGGCAGTTCTGCATTCAGTTTGTTAAGTTCATCCTGCGCTTTGCCATATTCCTCTACTTTTGGCAGAAGTTCTTCTATCTTTGCTACTATGCGGTGTTGTTCTGCGAGAGGAGGTAACACCATAATAGTATCGCTAATTGCTTTCAAAACCCAATTCTTATTCCCAACTCCTCTTGTATTATCTGCTGCTTGTAATTGTACCAATGGTGAATTAATCATATATAGCAGAAATCTACTGTCAATTAAGTCCGGAAAGAATTTAATCAAAGCCAAACTTACAAAGATACTAAACTCTTTATCCGTATCTATTATCAGTGGTATTCCAGTTGTTCCCACCTTAGAAAGCAACAAATCTCCTTTTTGTGGATGGCACCTTTGAGATAAAACAGAATGTTCTTCTGGAGAAATATATTTTGTATTAGAGAACGACAATTTCCCAGAACTCATATCTTTTACAGACAAGAAAGGTATCCCACTCATTGTATATTTGGGGGTTGAATGTGTTCCATCAGTTAACTGCCAATATATATTAGAGAATCTCACCCACTCCCAACTCTCAGGAATCTCAAA
>Ga0247611_10000984_pt1 | contig 53325 bp, 97 predicted proteins | sample 177DNAGHGhighgp2_FD_192422 | JGI IMG/M metagenome (GOLD analysis project Ga0247611, IMG submission 192422) | Sheep rumen microbial communities from Palmerston North, Manawatu-Wanganui, New Zealand - 1770 DNA GHGhigh gp2 | ecosystem: Host-associated > Mammals > Digestive system > Stomach > Rumen... | reverse complement strand
GCTACACATTATCCGTGTGGAGAAAGGCGAAGCCGTTTTGGAAAACGTCAAGACCGGGAGAAAAAGCACTTACGGCATTCAGGCTCTTGAACGTGTAGTCCGGCAATGCGGGTATACGATTAAGAAAGAATTATTGGAGGGCTGATTATGTGGTATGTGTATTCACGGGAAGTCAAAAGCGGCAAGGAACAATTCGTGCGAATGTCATTCGATACACCTGCAGCCGCCATTAAGCACATTGCGAAGTGCTATGAAATCGACAAGGACTTACACCAGATCGGGGAATATTATTACTTCATGAAACAGCATTGAACCGTTTGACCGCTTCGGCGGTCTTTTTTATTGCCATAAAACACAACACCACTTTTTGATGCTGAAAGATGCACACAAAAGGCCCTTGGCGATCATCGTCAAGGGCTTATTTTTTTGCGAAAATTTGAGCAAAAGGAGGGCTTACCGATGCATGAATTTATTGCCCGGCTGATTGACTGTGGAGTACCGCGCAAGGTGGCGGCTTGTGTATGTGCCGATTACGGACGGCGCGGAAAGATGGTTGAGTTGGCACAATACGTGGAAGCGGTGGAGAAGGAAAATGGCAAAGTGGCAAATGTTCTCGAATAACCCAACAGGCAGAAACACCGGGGATTGTTCAGTAAGGGCCGTATCGCTTGCGCTTGATGTAGATTGGGAAACGGCATACGCGCTAATTGCCATGAATGGCTTTTTGATGGGGGACGTGATCAGTAGCAATGCGGTGTTCGGATCGGTGCTAAGACAACACGGTTTTCAAAGGGCGGCTATACCGAATTCATGCCCTGATTGTTATGACGTTGGGAACTTTGCAGACGATCATCGACACGGAACCTTTGTGCTTGGAACCGGGAATCATGTTGTCACGGTAAAAGACGGCATTGTTTTTGATAGCTGGGATTCAAGAAAAGAAATACCTGTGTATGTATGGTATAGGCCGGAAGATCAACCGCCTGATTTGTGATTTCTGTATTTGTAGGCGATTTTTTCTGTATGGATCGGGGCAAATAATTCATTTGTTGAAAGGGTTTTCCCCTTCTTTGAGGCCCTTGACATCCTGCGGTGAGCCAATTTGTAAGGAAAACCTAATTGCGTGCACAATGTTCTAAGACACCACATTTTCCCTTCATACTCCACATACACATTGTTTGTTTTATTCCTTTGCTGTTCATCAAAAGGAACCCAGCGGCAATTTTCAGGGAAATACCCTTTGCTGTTATCGATTCTATCAATAGTCAGATCATCAGTATATCCATTATCGAGTGCCCAATCGCGGAATGGTTCAAATTGTTTGTCCCATTCATCACATACAGTTATCCCTTTGTTGTAATAGGATTCTGCACACTTTGCGTTTGGGTCACTGCAACGTTTTCTCATTGATACCCATTCATGATAAAGCCTTGTTTTTGACATACCGTGTGTTTTGTTGATTCCTTTCCTGTTCTGCGATGGTTTACAGCCGCACGATTGGGAACGGCCATTTATCAGAGTAAATCTCATTACTGATTTAATACACCCGCATTTGCATTTGCAAATCCATCTTGAATTTTGCTTCCCACGTTGTGGAATGTCCTTTTTCAAGACAGTCCAATATCCAAATGTTTTTCCTGTAAGATCGTAGTTTTCCAAATTATCACCCCCATATACATTATACCACAAACCCCAAACAAAGTAAAGAACGGAGGTATACGCATGGCATACAACAACGGATTCCCAATGAATTATCCGCAATTCTACCCGCAGTATCAGCAGCCCTTCCAGGTTCCGCAGTATCAACAGCCCATGCAACAGACCCAGCAAGCGCCGCAACCTTCTTCCCGTATGACGGAAGTATTTCCCGCCGCCAGCGAAAAAACGGTGCTGGAATTTCCCGTAACGGCTGGGAATACGGTGCTGTTTATCGCAACGGATGATAGTTTTACTGCGATCAAAGAAGCATCCGTTACCGGGCAAATCACGATCCAGTTTTACGATAAACGGCCCCCGGCTCCTGCTGAAAAGCCGTTTGACCCTGCTGCATTCGTCACCCGGGAGGAACTGGAACAGCGTCTTGCGGCCCTGTCTGTGCCCGCGAAACGGCCCACGAAGAAGGAGGAAATTGAAGCATGAGTTTCTTCGATAGTTTAGGAAAACAGCCCGCACAGCAACAGGCCCCGGATATGCGGCAAGAGATAGGCAATATCAAGGCCAACCCCGGAAGCTATTTGAAGGGCAAGGGCTTTAATATTCCTTCCGGGATGACTGACCCGAAACAGATAACGCAATACCTTCTACAATCCGGGCAAGTTGGGAGCGGCAGGCTACAACAGGTTATGCGGATGCTTGGACGATAACTTTTGACTTCATCCGTCAAGCGCGCAGACGGTTGAAAATAAAAAACTGAAAGGACAATAACAACATGGCTCTTACGGATGAAAATGGAAACTCCAATGGTTTCGTGATGCCCGTTTCTCCCCTTGGCGGTTATGGTAATCAGGGCGGCGGTTTCTTCGGAAACGATTTCGCATGGGTGCTGCTTTTGCTTTTGATTGGCGGCAATGGCTGGGGCTTCGGCGGTTTCGGCGGTGGCATGATGCCTTGGATGATGGGTGGCATGAATGGCTTCGGCCTGGATTACCTGTATCCTTGGCTCAACAACTCCCAGCACATTTCTGACGGCTTCCGCGACCAGTATCTTAACACTCAGATCGGCGATCTGCGAACCGATGTAAACCGTAGCTTCGGGGATGTACAGCTTGGCATTGCTGGCGTAAACCAGAATATTTGTCAGACCGGCAACGGCATTGTGTCCGCTGTAACTGGCGCTCAGAACGCGGTTTCTCAGCAGCTTTACAACAATGAGATTGCTTCCCTGAACCGCTCTTTTGCGGAACAGACCGCGAACATGCAGGGCTTCAACGGCGTCCAGGCTCAGTTGGCTCAGTGCTTGAAGAAAGTAGTCCGGAAAGTCAAGGACGCTTTCACCTTCGCAAAATATGAAGCAGTAGGCACTTTAGCGGCGTAATCCGCTATGGCAATCGGGTGAATTGCTGGAAAACCTAAGTTTGCGCTTTACTTTCGCATAATTTTGATGTATAATTAAGTCAAAAAAGCGGAGGTGAAGGGAATGTATTATGTGTACGAATGGTATATTGTGGGAACTGGCGAAGTATTCTATGTTGGTAAAGGAACCGGCAAGAGATACAAAGTTAGGAAACACAACAAATTTTTTAATGATATGCTGATACGCTATGATTGCGATAGCAGAATCATAAAGGAATTTGATACCGAAAAAGAGGCTTTTTCCTACGAGTTTGAACGAGTGAACGAACTAAAACAGATCGGACAATGCGTTTGCAATATTTATTCTGGCGGCTTTGGTGGAACCGTTGATTGGTGGACTGATGAATTGCGCGAAAGGTATTCTGAAAATAACGCCATGAAATCAGAAAACCAGAGGAAAAGAATGACGGTAGATAATCCGATGAAGAATCCAGATATTGCACAAAAAGCAAATGCAAATAAGCGCATCCCTGTTATTGTTGGAGATAGAGAGTATCCTTCGATCAAAGCTGTTTGTGGAGAGCTTGGAGTATCATCATCTACCGTAAATAATTGGTGTGTTCGTGGAGAATCGCCAAACGGTGAACGGTGTTATTATAAAAATGACCCGCACGGTGTTGAATACCACCATGCCAATAACGGTCAAGGGAAACCTTTGATTTATAAAGGGAAACAATATGACAGCACAGGGCATCTGGCGCGTGTTTTAGGAATTTCGCAAACAACGGCGTCCAGGTGGTGTAGGCAGGGAAGAGATTCATACGGTAATCCATGCAAGTACATTGGAACAGAGAATCATTATTCCGAAAGCCATTTGCGGCAAAAGCATATTCCAATTACTGTTAATGGGATTTGGTATGATTCAAAGGAAGCTGCGAGCCGTTCATTAAATGTTAGTTCATTTGTTTTAACTCAATATTTGAACGGGAAAAAGCATGACAAAAAATACATTTGCAAATATGGCAATCAGCAGCCAATCCGGGGGAATACCGATGACAGTACCCCGGAAGGTTCAACGACTAACAGGTGAGGACGGTAGACCAATAATCCTGACACGAGTGCCCGACCCCTACCCGCAAGGGAGGGTGAAGATATAGTCTGAACTCACGAGGAAACCGTGAGAAGTATAGGATAAAGAGCCTATACGATAACATAATTGGCTGTGATAACAGAGCGGCTTTGGCTGATACCAAATTCACCATTGCCACCGAGGCTTGCACGACCCGTCAGGCGAACAACGACAACACGCAGAAAATCTTGGACAAGCTGTGCCAGCTCGAATTGGACGGCGTGCGCCGGGAACTGTCTGCAGAACAGCGTGAGAATGCCAATCTGCGCTCCGATCTGATGTACGCCCGTGGACAGGCTTCTCAGGTAGAACAGACTGCGGCTCTGCGCGCTTCTCAGGCCACTACCGCGAATCAGCTTGTGGCTGAACTGCGCTCTTGCCCCATCCCCGCACAGCCTGTATACGGCAACCAGCCTATTTTCCAATGCGCTGGCCCCGTGTTCGGCAATAACGGCGGATGTGGCTGTGCCGGGAACGGCTTTGCCGCGTAACGGTATATTTAATTCTACGGGGCGGGTTTTGGCCCGTCCCGTATTGATAAGGAGAGAATGAAAATGGCTTGCAAAAATGTGTGTAGGCTGTGCAATCACCTTGTAATCTCCGAATCCGTTGAATTTACAGATGGTAATTTGGTCATAACGCTTCCTGCAAATTCTTTTGATAACGGAGAAAAAGTTTGTATCGTGATTGCTCAGACTATCCCCGCCGAAACAACCATTACCGCGCCCGTTGTTATCCAGATTGGGGAAGGAACTGAACAATATCCAATGACTACCCGTTGCTGTGCACAGGTTACTGCTTGTGGCGTGCGCACCCGCACACGTTACGCCACCCGTGTTGTCACATCTGCCGTAGGCGCTACGTTCCGTATGCTCGGAGATCCTTCATGCACACCGAACTACAATCTGCAATCTATCAATGGCACGGCTCCCGCTGCACCTGCGGGCAATTAAGCGAGGAAAGGAGAAACGAAAATGCACGATCTGCACGAACTGAAAGAAAAACTTCTGAAAGAACTTGAAGAATACGGCGGTAACGCCAAATTCTCCAAGGAAGATGTTGAAACCATAAAATATATGGCTTCCGCCATCGACCACATTTGCAACATTGCGGAAGGTGAGGAAGACGGCTATTCCGGGCGTTATCCGTACTGGATGGGCGGTGCTTACGCTGATGGCAACGGTGGTACTATGGGCGGCAATGGCCGTTCTAATCGCTCCATGCGCGGCGGGCGTTCTTATCGCCGTGGCTATTCCCGTGACGGTTACTCCCGTGATGGCGGCATGGTGGAAGAGCTGCGTGAACTGATGCAGGATGCGCCGGACGAACGCACCCGGCAGGAGTTTCAGCGGTTCATCCAAAAGATTGAGAGCATGTAACAGGAGGTAGGGCCGTGATAACTGAACCAGAGATTGACGCGGCCATTGCCGAATGTGTAGGCAAGCGGAACCCTGACGCGAACACCGTCCGGACGTTGGCGGCATTGTACACCATCAAAGAACATCTTTACCCGAAGGAGCCGTTGCAAAAAACGCAACAGCTGGAACGTGCAGAAAACGCACTTTCCAATTATTCATTCGCTCCAGCGCCCGATCAGAAACCCTATGCCATATCGCTATCAAGCGATACAGATTTTGCCCGTGTGATCGAAGGACGCGACCCGGAGGAAATAATGCCGCTGATGGATGAAGCAATGTCGCTCCTTGCGTCCGTGTACCCCGCTTGCTATGATGCGATCATGCACAAGTTGCAATAAATTGCAATAATATTGCAATTAAGTTGCAATTTGGCCCGCTCCGTAATGGGGCGGGTTTTTGCTTGAAAAAAATTATAAAAATCTCAAAAAAACTATTGACAATGTAACACAAAAGTGATATTATATAAATGTCCCAAGGAAGGGACAAAAAAGATTGGAGGGCAACGTCAATGAAAACCTACGAAGAAATCCGCGCCATCTACCTGAATCGGTATCCGCACCTGGCCTGGTGTACCAGCGACAAGAATTTTGCTCAGAATGCGCTTCGCCTGGCTGCTCCCGCCGGAATCACCCCCATGGACACCTGGAATCTTGCAAAGCACGCATAAAGTATAATCGCCTGCCCATGGGCGTGGTACACGGGCAAAAAAGGAGGATGGAACCATGGAAATTGAACAGTTGATCAGAAAATATTCCCTTAGTCTTGGAATTAACCCCAAGACAGGCGAAGAAGGGCTTATTGCAAACCTGAACGCCGTCAAGCGCGATAACGTGCGGGATGAAATTGCTGCAAAGAAGCAGCAGATCATGGACTACCTGAAAGCGGAACGCGCCGAGAAGGAAAGGGAAGCAGAGAAAGCGAAGCGCAAGGCGCAGGAACGGCAAGAACGGATCGCAGGCATCGAAGGACTGAAAGAAATCCAGGATGCTATCGAAGACTTGAACCGCTGGCAATATGAATTTGAAAAGTCCTTTGACGATGTAGGCGGCTTGGGCGTCCGGACAATGCCCAAATACGATATAAAGGCTATGCGCGCTCAATACCCCCACGCGGACGCCTACCTCAAAGCCGAAGAAGAAGCAATGAAATCCGACTACGAGCTTTCCGCAATCGGGAGAAAAGCCCTCGATGAAGTGATTTTCGGGGATTACGTCCAGGCAATCGCCACAATGGAAGCCGAAATAAAAGCGTTTGTGGATCGCCACATTTGGGACTGATCACGGAGGAGGAAGTCATGAAAAAGTGGGTACTAATTGATTGGCGGAAGGACAATCTTGAAACCGAAACCACCCTGGAAGCAAAGACGCGGGAGGAAGCGCTCGCGGAAGCAAGGATAAAATGGCGCAAGCTGTCAAGGTACGATCAAAAAAACCGCGCTGACTTCTATGCGGCTTTTGTCGAAGTTTACGAGGACGGATGTGCTGACCTGGATTCTGAAACTGACCATATCAGCATGGAGGAAATCACAAAAGATGAATATTGATAACATGTTGCCTCTGACAGAATACGCCGAACGGCACGGCCTACTCCCAAACACTGTGCGGCACAAGTGCATTCGGGGCACTCTCCCAGGCGCGGTGAAGATAGGACGGGACTGGTTCATTCCCGCTGATGCGCCGTATACAGATAACCGCATAAAATCCGGGCAGTACATAGATTGGCGCAAAAAGGCCCCTGCTGAATAAGCAGGGGTTTTGACTACCATACATAATTTTCAATTGTATTTTCGAGTGTTCCTTCCCCTTGTTCTGCAAGTCTGATGAAATCAAGCACTTTTTCGCTCCATCCGGCGATCACGTTTGTTTTTTCGCCGTGGAATTGCTGCGTGCCGTACCCTTGCAGATCAACCGCATGTACCCAGATGTTATTGCTGGATTTGCGCCGGTATTCATCTGCAAAGGCTTGAACGGGCTTGTTCCAAAAGTTTGCATTACACTGATTATCAGATATAATGATTACACGATCAGCTTTTATGCCGTCCGTTATCATCTTTTCAAACGGAAGTGCCATATCGGTTCCACCGGAAGCACGTGCTTCTTTGGTGCACGCGTACAATACGCCGTAACGCCCAGAAGGATTTATTTTGGTAATTGCGTTATTAAATACATATAAAATGCTGTCTTCGCAAATTCTGTTAGCGATCAGACCAAGCATCATTCCGATTTCGGAACAGAATACTTCAGAATTTGCGCTGATTTTATCGGACATAGAGCCGGAAACGTCCACAGCAATAACCGTTGTTCCGGGGATTCGCGGCAGATTATCAATAGACGCATCAACGGCGGATTCCAGGCAGTTTAGGACCCGGCTTGATGCTATATCCGATACGGATTTATACGCGCTAAGGAAGCGGAAAGGAAGCTGTTTAGAACGCCTGACAGCTTGCGGGTCTTCCAGAAAGGTATACACCTTTTCCACATTGGCGGGATTCGCACTAATGATATTGCGCAGGTTGCGCAGAGTAGCCATGTATCCAACTTTTCCGGAATCAATTAGCGCTTCCCAGGTTTCTTTTTTGTTGCCTTTTGCGGAGAGCTGAGTTTCCCATGTAATAGGCGTTTCCAGCTTTCCTTCAAGCAGCCGCTTCCAAAGTTCGGATTGTTCATTATTTGCGGGCTTCGGGCGGCACAGGCACAGAATATCACGCATTTTTACCGTGTGCCCTTCGCCTTTGTACTTGGCAAGTGTATATTCATCGAACGTGCAGAAGACGTCTTCCAGGCCCTTGCGCAAGGCGTTCGGGATGGGCTTGCCGAATGTGTTAAGGTAAAAGGAAAGAATCTCCGTGGCATCATCTCCGCGAAGCACAACGCCATTAATAGCCTTTTTCACAAACGGTTTTCCTTCCACTTCATGGGCCAGGTGATCAATCAGCACATGCGCAACGGAACGCATATTGAACACCCGCCGCGCATACACTGCCAGATTGGAAACGAATGCAGGATCGGACTTTATAACGCGCCGGATTGTTTCCTGCATTTCTTTGGAGTTATCCCCATAGAATTTCTTTTCGTTGAAAAAGCTTGTTAGCACTTGCGTTATTAGCTTTGCCTTGTCTGTCATGCTATACGCCGCGTGCCCTTCCTTGTTGGTGGTTCTGATGCTTTCTGCGGGCGCGTTGAATTTTGCCATGATGTTTCCCCCTTTTCAGTGCCGATTATCGGACAAAATAAAAAGCAAACGCGATAAAATCAACAACAGCACATGACGTTGCTCTACCAACTGAGCTACCGCCCGATGTTCGGGCGGGATGGACTTGAACCATCGACACACGGCTCCCAAAGCGAAGTAACTGCTGTTTACAATGCGCGTTTGCTCACTTGTATATAAAGCGGATAAAAACGGGTTCGGTACATTAGCGCTCTATCCAATTGAGCTACGACGCGTATGCGCCGGAAGGGCTCGAACCTTCAACCTCTCGTTTAGCAGACGAAGTAACCGAAGCCTACAATGCCGCTTTATATCTGGATGGGCAAACGGATAAAATCTGATTCTGTATTTGCAAATTTCAAGTTTGATGTAACAGAATCATGCAATGCCGCTTGCAATTTCATTATAGGTGATTTTCTGGCTGTTGTCAATGACTACAAGCTGACTACGAAAACTTTTCTTTTTTTACGCTGTTTTGCTCTATTTTTCTTTTGGGAAAAGAAACAAAAAAGCCCTGAAACGCTGATGTTTCAAGGTTTTCAAGTGGTCGAGGTGGCGGGATTTGAACCCACGACCTTTTGGTCCCGAACCTAATGCGCATCGGCTTTGGAATCCAGCATTTTCAACGGTTCCACGTGAAACAATTCAGATTGACTACCGTTTTGACTACCAAACAGCGATTTTTCCGCATTTCTGAGGGTGTTTTCGGCTTCTTTTCGGCGGGTTTCTGTCAGGTGGGTGTATATCTGCATTGTCATGGATTGGTCGGCATGGCCCATCCAAAGCATAGCTGTTTTGAGGTCAATACCGAAATCATATAGCATGGTGCAGTAAGAGTGGCGCAGATCATGGGAGCGGATTTCTACCGGGTGCCATGGTACGGGTGACCAACGTCGCGGGCGTCCGTTCTTTTTTTCTCCCAGCGCGTACAGGTAACTATTCCAGGCCCGTTTCCATGCTGATTCCGTCATTTGTTCGCCGGAAGCGGAAAGGCATACAGGCCCGTGCAGGGGGCGCAATTCAGCGGCAAGGAGATCGAGCAGCGGAACGACACGAACGCCCGCTTCTGTTTTCGGTCGGCAAAGGATAGGCTTGCCGTCACGCCCAAAACGGACAGCTTCCCGAACACTGATTGTTTTTGCTGTGAAATTCACGTCCCGGTCAATATCCAGCGCCATGACTTCCCCCCTGCGCAGACCCGCGTACAGCATAACCAGTACGGCGGGGCGCAGCTTGTGTTCCGTCTGCTGGATCAGGAGCCGTTCTTCGTCCGTAATTGCCCGGTGGGTGCCTTTGGTGCCTTTGGGCGGGGTGATGGTTTCAGCAGGATTTTTTCTGATTATATCATCGGCAAGAGCCGCTTTAAAAACGCCCTTGATGGTATCACGGGCGCTGTGGATGGTGGATGAAGACATGCCCGCGTAATGCTGATAAAAGCGGCTTACATCGGATGGCGTATAGTCCTCCATTGGTTTATCGCCGATAATATCAAGCCATTTATTGATGATGCGAACATGAGTATTATACGGGCCTGTGGTCAGGTGCGATTTATAGGCCAAAAGCCAGGAACTGGCGTATCCACCGAAATAGGCGCTTTGCTTGGAAAATTCCCCGCGCTTTTCCGCGTCCTTGTATTCTTCCCGCGCTTGCAGGGCTTCTTCTTCCGTTTCTCCGTAAAACCATTGTTCTTTGTACCGGCATGCGAAGCGCCCGTCTTTCCGGCGTTTTAGGTGCTGTTTCTTCTGGCGGGGCATATTACCACGTTATCCTTCCCCGACTGCTTGTGATGGCTCCAAGGCATAGTTGCTTACCGGACTTTGTAAAAACGCCTACAAGCAGATTATAATCGTCATAGAGCGTCCCGAATGATTTTGCGTTTGGCCCTTCGTATTCATCCATCATACCGAAAAGCATACCTATTTGTCGTATAGCTGAGTCGGCAATGTCTTTCGCTTCCGCAACCGTTGGTGTAGAGTCAACAACGATTGCAAGGTTGATGTCTCCATACTTATTGCCCTCTTTGACAATAATACAAGCATCGTATACGCCTGGGATTTCTTCAATCCACCGAACGGCTTCATCAAAAAGAGATTCTTTAATTGCACTTACATCTTCATTAAAAAGCCAGCCGACTTCTCCGAGATAAGTTGTTTTTCCTTCTTCATCCGGCTGAGGAAGGGATTTTGCATCTTCCGCAACCGCGCAAGGTACGACCATCATAAAAACCAGAAACAGGCATAAAAGCTTTTTCATTCTTTTTCCCTTCCTTTTTTAATGCCCAAATTTGGCAAAAAAGCACTTTGTTTGGGAAATTATCACCAGTTTTGCCGAATCGCTTGATTTTTCCCGCCCTGGTGGTGTATGATAATGACGGTTGAAACAAGAACACACGTTTTTATTTGAAAGGAATGATAACGATGGATAACCTGGAAAAGCTTGAAGAAAATTGCATAAAGGCAATCAGGGAATTTTTGGACGAATTACGCCGGAGAAACCCCGAGGTAGTAAAAATCAAGGTTGATACGGATGAGATAATAGCTGGCCTTGCCCCGCGAATGGACGATGAACTATCCAAAATCAGCCATTGGAAAGATGGAATAGCTTAATCCCCTATCTGCTTACAAAGCCATTCATGATATTCATAAAGCATAGCGGATGAAATGCGGAATGAAATTTCCATGATCGCCTGCAATTCTTCCTTGTTGAAATTGGCAATCAATCCATTAACGGAATACCTGAGTACCTTCTCGGAAAAACCTTCACCTTGGCTTTTTATAAAATCATCGAACGATGGCAGCATGTAACAACCCCTTTCTTTGTGTACTCAAAAACAGGAGGGCAAGACGATGGACGAACTACTCGAAAAATTTGAACAGTTGACGGAGGAAAACAAGGTTACGGTTTCCAGGTATAGCCGCAGGATTGGCAAACGGCGTAGGTTTCAAGCTTGCTTTTGGTTTTTTCCTTGCCTTTGGCTTTCGGCAGTACAATGTTTGAAAGCCCCAGTGTAGCAAGCCCAGCAAGGCCACGGGCAGCATTATAGGTGTTCCCGATAAGCCCGTTTCCTGATTTTCTGGTTTTTGACCCTTCTTCAACCATCTGGAAGGATATATCCGTACCACGGCATTTAGGACATTTTGCTGCTTTTGACATTGCATTCACCCCTGAAGAGAATTTTATAAATTAGGAGGGCATTCAAATGACACGGGAAGAATTCACGGAAGCGTATGCAAAACTCACTCCTGAACAGAAGCGTGAGATTGACCGTCTGATTGAGCGCTTACGTAAAGAGCAATCAATTCATCAATCTTCTTCCGATTCTCAGGAATAAGCTGCAAGTAACCTTCGATTGGAAACCCGCCCACCGTTGCGGGCTCTTTTTTTGTGTCTGAATCATCTCCCGATAATTCTGCCGGTGTAGTTTGCAACGCTTCAGCAAGTCTTTTGAGCGCCGGTAGGCTTGGATTGTATTCGCATGTTTCATACCGTGATATTGTTACCCTATTTGCCCCGATCATTTCTCCAAGTTCTTCTTGTGACAAATGGAGTGCTTTTCTGGCGTTTCTGATATTGATTCCGATATTGGCGCTCATATTTTCACCCCCTTTTCTATATTGTAGCCAATCGACAACAAAAAAGAAATAGCTAAATAGCTAAATTTTCTTTAAAAAGGTATTGACTTTTGTAGTTAATTGGCTATAATAATAAGTGTTGAAGCTAATTCGCTACAAGAATTGAGAAAGGAGGGAGCCGATGCTGAAAAACCTGCGGATAATTCGCAAGGCCCGGAAGATGACGCAAAAGGAACTTTCGGATCGTGCGAAAGTGAACCGCATCAATATTTCCCAGTACGAAATCGGCGTGAAGAATCCGAACCTGACAACGGTTCAGAAATTGGCTTCCGCTCTTGGCTGTACTATTGAAGAATTGCTTGGTAACGAGCAAATAGCTGGATAGTTCCCCATAAAAAGTGCGGCCCGCCATGCTGGAACCATGACAGACCGCGAGGGAATAACCGGGTACATTATAGCACCCGGACAATAAAAAATCAATGGAGGGAATAACAATGGTAAGAATCAAGATCGGTGGAACCTGTGACCCGCTGGAACGGCTGCTGATGCAGTTGGTTCAGGACTGGGACGAGTTGGAGCGCTGGGCGTTCCGGTACTACAGCACGGATGAAAAAGCCAAGATCGCGCGGGAAGAAAAGGAAAAGCTGCTGGCAAAGATTCAGGAAATCCGGGAAGGGGCGGGAGCGTAAAATGAACGAACCGAAAAAAGGCGAGTACAGGAGCCGGGTTTATACAGACCGCCCGGATTATGCGGACTTTGAAGCACCAGCGAAATTCACGGCCATCCAGAGCATCATTGCAAAGCGGCTGACGGAACACCCGAACGCGATTTGCAGCTATTCAGGTGGGAGCGACAGCGACATCATGATTGACCTGATCGAGCGCACCCGGAAGGGCTTCGACCTTCCCCCGATCAAATATGTGTTTTTCAACACGGGCTTGGAAATGAAGGCAACGAAAAACCACGTAAAGGCAACCGCTGAAAAGTACGGCGTTGAGATTGAAACCGTAAGACCGAAAATCAACATCGTGCAGGCTTCCCGGAAGTATGGAATCCCGTTCGTCTCCAAGATCATGAGTGCGGGCCTGAACGGCTGGCAGAGAAAGAAAATACCGCTGACCATTGCTGATGAATACAACGAAGCGGAAGACAAGGCCGCAAAGCGGCAGGAGCTTCGGGAACGGTATCCGCATTGTGAAAGCACCATCAATTTTCTGTGCTGCTGCAACAGTGCCGGGGAGCCGAGGCCAAACATACAGCTTGTTATCAATTCATCCCGCTATATGTTGGACTTCATCAAAGAGAATCCCCCGTGCTTTCAGGTGAGCGCAGATTGCTGCACCTACTGTAAAAAGAACATAGCCCATCAAGTGCAAAAGGGTTATGAAATGGTAATTACCGGGGAACGCCGGGACGAGGGCGGCATGAGAAGCGTTCCGAGAAAGGGTGAGGAAAACAAAAGCCTTTGCTTCGGCGAAACGGCCAGCGGACAATACAGGCTTCGGCCCCTATACTATGTGTCTGACGCGGACAAAGCATGGTACAAAGAGCGCTACAACATCCGATATTCTGATGCCTATGAGGTGTACGGCTTGACCCGAACCGGGTGCTGTGGATGCCCGATCAGCTACAAAGCCGTGGATGATCTGAAACTGATAGAACCGTATGAACCGAACGTAGTAAAAGCCGCCTGGGCCATTTTCGGGGACAGTTACAGATACCGGATGCAATATAACGAGTACAAGGCCCGGAGAAACGCAGAAAAGCGCGGTGAAGCGGGCGAACAGTTGAGCATGCTTGAAGGTGGTATAGTATGACGGAATACAAAAAGCTGACGGGAAAAACCATGCCGCCTATTGATAACCGGAAGCGCTTCATTCTCTGGCGCGGCGTGCGTGATACAGACGGCGGGTTTCCATCAACCGCCAAGCGGGTGCAGTACAACGACAACGAGCCGTATATCCGATTTGAAACGATCAACGGCTGGAAGGTGCTTTCCCCCGATGAATACAAGGATTGCCTGTGGGCGGAGATTGAAACGCCCGCGCAGGTTGTGGAACGGATGGAACGGCACGCACTGAGGGAAAGAGAACGGCAGAAGCGGGAAAGGGAGAGCGCATGATGGAAAATCTGCTGTTTGTGCCGGACATCATGGCTCGGTATCAGGTATCAGCGCCAACGGCCCGGAAGATCATGCGGCAGATGCAGCACATGGAAAAGCCGAAACTGGCGGTGACTGAACGGGCGCTTGTGGCCTATGAGATCGAGCAAGGGCAAGGGCCGGGGGAAAACAAGGACGCGAAGAAAAAGCGCGTGAAGGCAAAGAAAAACGAGCGGTTTGTCTGGGTGCCGGGGGTGTCCAGGGTGCCGCTAAGAAATTAGGAGGGCAAGGCAATGACGTTACATTCCTTCGTGATGGGTTTCCTGATGCTGCTCCCTGCGGCAATTGCCGGGTTTGTGTGCGGGATGTTGTTTATGCGCGGATGCTATTTGGCAGTTCTGCGGAAAGAACGGGTAGAACACGCAAGGGCTCAACGGTATGCAAGGCAGGACGCGGAGAAACAACGGCATATCGGATTCGCAATCGGATTCCGGGAGGGAACACGGTATGAAAATTAAGGAAAAGCTGCTGATGATTCAGCAGGAACAGAAACGCAATCAGGAACGGCTGGAAGAATGGAAAAAGCAGGAGGGCAAGACAAATGACAGGTAACTTTGTTGCAGTATGGTATCCGGGAATGGAAACAATCTTCAAAGGCGATCCGCAAAAAGTAGCAGAAGAAATAATGTCTATTGGTGATAGCGCAAAGGCTGAACAGATTTACGAAAAAGCGAAGGACGAATCCACAGAACTCCATAAGTGTTTGGAATGGGATGACACAATCGCGGCAGATAAGTATAGGCTTCACCAATGCAGACAAATCAATTGTAGCTTGCTGATAAAGCGGGATGACGCGCCAGCGGATGAGCCGCAGGAAAAGATACGCTTCTTCTACCACGACGATATTTCAGACGGCTATGTGCCTGTTTTGAAAATCGTAAAGGATGAGGACAAATATCAGGCGCTTTTACGGCAAGCGTACTCGGAATTACGTTCTTTCAAGCAGAAATACGCTTGCCTGTCTGAATTGAAAGAAATCTTTGCGCTGATCGCGTAAATGTTGGATTGTAGGCACGGGAGAGGGCTTGTAAGGCTCTCAACAAGTATAACATATTAGGATAAAAAGTCATTTCCCCTGAGGACAGGATAAGATAGGACAAGCAAGGACAAAATATCTCATTACATTATATGCAAGCCTTCTCCCGTGCCTACAATAGAACAACAAGTAAGAACGCAATGAGCGAAACGATAGGACAGACCATGACACGAGAATAAAGAACACGACAGAGCAGGACAGAACATGAGCAGTTGTAAGGGCTTATAGCCCTCAGCACAGGAAAGCAAACTTAAAATAAAGCGTAATATAGGATAGCTTACTACAGAACAATATAAGCCCTTACAACTGCTCATGTAAATGGGCAAGCTCATAAAAATATCGCGCACGATAAAACAATAGCGCAGAAGGTAGAAGAGAACGTTAAAGGACACGAAGATACATTACAGCATATCATAGGCTCATGCAAGGGCGGAGGCCCTAAATAAAGCAGAAAAAAGCGACATTCTGACAAGGACAAAACAGCGGAATATAGGACACTTCAGGAAAGTACAATATAAAATATCCGCCTTTGCATGAGCCTATGGTTCAAAAATAAAAAAATTGGAGGGCAAGACAATGAAACAAGAAAAAGGTATCGTTCTGGAAAACATCAAGGTAAAGCCTGCGGAAGTGTACATCGAAGGGACAAGCGATCTTGTACTCAACAAGATGAACGCAAGGAATATCCGCACATTGATTGCGGAAGACCGAAAGAAAATCCGCGAAGTGCCGAACCAGTGGGAAGACGTAATAACCGCCATTAATTGGCGCGATCCTCTCCCTTTTACTGATACCTACAAGGAATGTACGCAGGAAGCCATGCTTAAGCTGCTCAAAGAAAATGCGCCTTGCATTTCGGCTTTTGGTCTGAAAAAGTCATTTGGTCAGGCCGTAGTCCGTAACGAGATTGACAAATACAGCACGAAATTTGACAACGCTATCAACATTTCCGCGAACATGGGGCTTGTGCCTATTACCTTTACGACGTGGGCGATTGATGAACGTCTCATGAGCCCAAAGCGTGGTGCGCCGATCACCGTCCGTCTGAATCATTTCAGCGGGTGGAAAGCACATTTCACAATCAATTACACTGAGCACGTTTATAGCCTTGAACAGATCGTGAACATTATCAACCTTGCCGGATTTGGCCTTGGAATCGGAAGCGGGCGCACAAGCGGCTATGGGCGATATAAAGTAGTTGATGTGAAATAAAAAACCCAGCGCCGGGAAGTGCGCTGGGCAAATGTCAAAATCGAGGGCAATCGACAAATGACATGTTAAGTATAGCACAAGGGAGGGTAAATGTCAAATGGCAAGTGTCACGGTAAATTCTCAGATTCGGATACCGATTGATTTATACCAGTACATTCAAACCGAATCTGACCGGATGGGGATTTCTCAAAACGCGGTAATGCTGATGCTGATGGATATGGGGCGCAGTTTGAAAGAAGCTCCTATTACTCGGCAGGTGGAAGAACGATAGGGCCATGTTGCCCCTCATAAGCAGCTACAGCGGCTTTCAGGAACATTTCAAGTTGGGCATTTGTTGAACGCGCTTCCCGATCAGCAATGATTTTAAGCTTTGCCCATGTTACCTCGTCAATACGGACGTTTGTAGACGTTTTTCCGGCTTGTTTCACAAAGACCACCTCCTGCTACTATCTTACCACCGAAAAATTATTTTGTCAAATTGCTAAAATAGTAGCAAAATAGTATTGACATTTATAATTGTTAGTAGTATAATAGTAGCATAAAAGAAAGGGAGGGCAAGACAATGACTACTGCGATGGAAAGAACCTGGAGCCTGTACGAAGCCGAAAAAGCGACGGGAAGCGCTGAAACGGCTGAAATGATCGGCAACGCCTACACGGTGCTTGATCAGATCGAGCTTGGCAATGTGGAAGAAAATTTCGCTTGGAATACCTACTACGGCATCAGCAAGGCCATCACCAAGGAACTGATTCACGGCGAAGAAACCAACGCCGTCAGCGCCTACCGGATGCTGGAAGAAGCGATGGTAGAAGCCGGATTGCTGGAAGCGGACGAAGAACCGGAGGACGATGAAGAAGATTTGAACACTTCCACCAATTGGGACGAATGGGCCGCCGATCAGCGGTTTGACGCTTACCGGGAAGACCGGATGGCCTACGAAATGTAAGGAGGGCGAGAAAATGAAGCTGCTGATAATCGCTTCCGTAATCGCCTTTGCAATCGTGCTTGTTGGCGCTGAGAATGAAACGCTGGAAGATAAGGCCGAAAGCCGCTGGGTGAATCACCTGGCGGCAGAAAGCCGGAAAAAGAAGAACGGACGCAAAGCCCGGTACACCAAATCCGGGTATTGGTATTAAGGAGGGAAAGGCAATGACGGTTTTTGAAACGCTGAACGGCGTAAACGTGAACGGACACACGGAAAAGAAAAACGGGCTGACTTACCTTTCGTGGGCTTGGGCCTGGGGGGAACTGCTGAAACGCTACCCGGACAGCACTTATACGGTGTATGAAAACCGGGACGGATGGAACTACCACACGGACGGGAAAACGTGCTGGGTCAAGACGGGCGTAACGGTTGACGGGAAAGAGTACATTGAAATGCTCCCCGTGATGGACTTCAAGAACCGGAGCATCCCGGCAGATGCGGTGACAAGCTTTGATGTAAACAAAGCGATCCAGCGGAGCCTTACGAAAGCTGTTGCGCGTCATGGCCTGGGCCTGTACATTTACGCCGGAGAGGATTTGCCGGAGGGCGAAGATATTAAGCCCGAACCGCTTCCTGCTGACGCGCTGAAACCCGGCGAAAAGATGGATTTGCCCCCGGCAGGGAGTTGGAACCCGATGAACGCAATTGGCCTTTACTGTAAGCGGATGGGATTGAAGATGGCTGATTTCGGGAACATGCGGAACGCACTTGTAGCGGGCGGCGTTGTAAAGGATATTCCGAGCAAGGAATTGAAACCGGATGATTTTGATGAACTGTGCAGGGCGATGGAAGCCAATTACCCTGATGCGCTGAGGAAAACGGCATGAAAGGCAAGCTAAAAGACCTGACAAGGAATATGGACGGCTCCTGGAACCTGACAGTCACCGTAAATGGTGACTGCCGGGCCATCTGGGACAAGTACCGGGAAAAAGATGTAGATGTAGACGTGAAGCAGTACCGGGAAAAGCGGAGCCTGACAGCAAACGCCTTTTGCTGGGCGCTATGTTCTGACATAGGGAAAGCCCTTCGCCCTCCGCTATCGAAAGATGACGTATACCGGAGAGCGATCCGGGCAGTTGGCGAATATGAACCGTTTCCTGTGAAGGAAGCCGCCGTTGAACGTTTTCAAAGCCGGTGGGCGGGAAAAGGCGTTGGATGGTTCGCGGATGTGATAGACGATAGCAAGATACCGGGCTACAAGCTGGTATTCGCCTATTACGGCTCAAGCGTATACGATACAGAGGAAATGTCAACACTGATTGACTACCTTGTCGATGATGCGGAGCAAATGGGAATCCCCATTCCGCTGGGCAAGGAAGAAATGGAACGGCTGAAAGCGGATTGGAGAGCGAATTGAGCAAAAGCATCATGCAGGACGAAAAGGTGTGCTACATCACAGGGGCTACGGAAGGGCTTCATAAACACCACATTATGCACGGCACGGCGAACAGAAAAAAAGCCGAACAATGGGGATGCTGGTGCTGGCTCCGATGGGATTGGCACAACATGACACGGTACAGCGTACACCAAGATCACAATTTGGACTTGAAGCTGAAACGAGAATGCCAGATGCGGTTTGAAGCCCTTCACGGGCGGGAAACGTGGATGAAGGTATTCGGGAAAAACTATTTGGAGGAATGAACCATGACAGAATATGAGGAACTTTTGCAAAAGAAAAAAGAAATAGAAAAAAGAATAAAAGAATTATGCCCTGAAATATTGATTGTAGATAATATAAAATACGAGGTTAAAACCATAACAAGAAGATTTATTGATGAAAAAATAGTGGAAAAAAAGACTTACCAAGAACATATAATCTCGTATATGACAGATGAACCGATAAATAGAATACAGAACCACTATGGATACAAATACCATAAGATGATATCCGCAACAAGCGAAAAAGAGGCGCTTGATGGTCTTGACCAATTTATTAAGAATCTTCAAGTAATGAAAGAAAGGATACTCGAAAGAAAATGAACAAAGCATTTTTAACGGGAAACCTCACGAAAGACCCTGAACTGCGCACCACACAAAGCGGTGACGCAGTATGCACGTTCACAATTGCGGTGAACAGAAAGCACAAAAACAGGGCCCAAGCGGGCCAGCCGGAAGCAGATTACTTCCACATTACCGCCTGGCGGCAACTCGGAGAAAACGCCGCCAGATGGTTGATTAAGGGCAAGAAAGTGACTGTTATCGGCCCGGTATCCTGCCGGACGTATCAGGGCAATGATGGCAAGACCTACGCCAGCATGGAAGTAACCGCCGATGATATTGAGTACCTTTCCCCCGCGAACACTGTACCCGGCGAAAAGCCCGTACAGGCACCGAAAACGGATGCACAGAGCGGATTTACTGAAGTACCAAATGAGGATTTGCCGTTCTAAATATACGAAATTATGGGTTTTCGTATAACTACAGATTAACGTAAGGTGGTCAAAATGCTCGATTATTTGCAGCTTTATCCCGAAACAATTGAACAGGTAAAACGGTACAGCGAAGCGCAAAGGTGCCGCTTATATGAAGCAATGGCGGCATACGCTTTTACCGGGGAAGAACCCTCCTGGCCCGATGACGCGCCGGAGTGGTTCATTTGGGAAACGCTCCGCCAGCAAGTCAACCGCGCTGCAAAGAAAGTAAAGCAGAACCGGGAAAACGCAACTGGCGCAAGCCAACCGGAGCGGAACGAAGCGAAGCCGAGCGAAAGCAAGCCAACAAGAGCGAAACAGAGCCAACCGGAGCGGAACGAAGCGAAACCGAGCGAAACGTATAACCATGATAATGAATCTGAAACAGAAAAAGAGATTGGTAATAGTGATAGTAGCGCGCGCGCGTGGGTGACTGATTCCGAAGTCGCGGATTCGATGGAACGGGACAGGCAGATTGAGGACGCGGCGAGAACGTGGGGCTTGCCCTGCAACGAGGGCCATATGCTCAAAGCCCGTGATCTTGCGCACACGTATTCCCTGCCTTGGCTCCTGCGGGCGATAGAAACCGCTGGGAACGGGAAAGAGCAAACATGGCGGTATGTTTCTGGCATCCTCAAATCCTGGAAGGAGAACGGAGGGCCTGACGCACCGAAGAAACAGCGTGCGGCTCCGGCAAAGGTGGTCAGCGCACAGCAGTACGGACAGCGGAATTATACCGAAGAAGAATTGCTTGCGGTATCGGATGATTTGATGGCAGAAGCGAGAGAGCGGAGGAATACGGCATGAAATGTGAATTGTACAATGATTCTTTCCAGAATTGGAAAAGTTACCCGATTCAGAAAGCACAGCTTATCATTGCCGATATTCCCTACAACCTGGGCGATGCCGCGTATGGCTCCAATCCTATGTGGTATGTTGGCGGGGACAACAAGAATGGGGAGAGCGACAAGGCCAAGAGCACGTTCTTTACTTCTGACGGGTATTTCAGGATTGCGGAATATTTCATGTTCTGTTCCCGGCTGATGAAACCCGAACCGAAGCAAGGCAAGGGCGGCGCTCCGTGCATGATCGTGTTCTGCGCATTTCAGCAGCAAGGGGACGTGATCCGCTGGGCGGCAGACGCGGGATTCGGGAAATATATTCCGCTGGTGTTCGTGAAGAATTACAGCCCGCAAGTGCTGAAAGCAAACATGAAAATTGTAGGGGCCACGGAACACGCGCTTGTCTTGTACCGTGATCGGCTCCCGAAATTCAACAATGACGGGCAGATGATTTTCAATTGGATGCCGTGGACACGGGATGGGAAGGACATTCCGAAGATCCATCCGACACAAAAGCACGTTTCTCTGCTAAAAAAGCTGATTGGCATTTTTACCGATGTTGGGGATGTTGTAATTGATCCGGTAGCTGGTAGCGGTTCAACATTGCGGGCGGCGGCTGAAATGCGTCGAAACGCTTATGGCTTCGAGATTGACCGAAAATTCTACCGGGAAGCAACGGAAAAGATGCTGAACCCGGAAATCCTGCAACAATCCACCGTTGATGATATTTTCATCGAAGCGCGGAAGATTGAACAAATGACGCTTGCGGGGGTAATCGCATGAACATTCCAACCGAAGCGCAGGAGCAGACAACGCTTTTCCAATGGGCGGCATATCGCCGGGAATTAGAATTGAGATCGATGTTTGCGATTCCGAACGGCGGAAGCAGAAACCAGATTGAAGCGCTGCACCTGAAACAGCAAGGCGTGAAAGCCGGGGTGCCTGATATATTCGTCCCATGTATGCGGGGCGGTTACGGCGGACTGTTCATCGAAATGAAACGCCGGAAAGGCGGACGATTGAGCGAAGCCCAAAGGGAAATGATAGACAACCTGCGCTGTTGCGGCTACCGCGTAGAGGTATGCGAGGGTTGGGAAAAAGCGCGGGATGTAATTACGGAGTACATGAAGGAGGAAAAGACACATGTTTGAAAAGCAATTGGAAGGTTTGAAACAATGCCCATTCTGCGGAAGCAATGCGATATTGGAAACGTTCACAACTGCATTAGAGAAGAAGCAAAGGTTTCGGGTGAAATGTATCTCATGTTGGTGCATGACAGAATGGGACAATTGGAGCGAGGAAGAAGCGAAAAACAAATGGAATTGCAGGACGGACGAGCATGAATGAAAACACCGTGTAAAGGCTGTGAACGGCGGGAAATTGGATGCCACGCGAAATGCGAGGATTATGCCAATTTCAAGGCAGAACGGGCCAAAATGAACGAGATAAGGAAGCAAGCGGTTGAGGAGCAAGATACCGTGATACGGGAACTGAAACGGATGCTGAATACAAGAAGCAGGAAGTGAGAATATGGCGTTTGTTGCAGAGTTTGAGAGGAAGGACGGAACAAAGGACAGGCACACGTTCAGGAATGCCTTGGAATATGCCAATTACATCGAAAAAGAAAACCTGGAGCATTGGCGGGAAGACGATGGGAAATTCATTGTTTCCGCAAGCGGGGCAATGGTGATAGTTGACGAGAGCGGGAGGAAATGACGGTGAATAATTGTGGATTTTGCACTGAACCATTGTATATAAGACGGCAACAGATTATGCGTCCTATTCTTGCACCAGCCACCTATGTAGAAAGCCTTGAACAAGAAATAACAGAAAAAACCGAGCTTGTGTATATCCTGGTTGAAAATAAATTCTGCCCTATGTGCGGAAGGAAGGTGTATTAGAATGGATGATCTGCGGGAAAAGGCAATTAAGGCGCTGGAGTGCCGTCTTGACATAAACCATGAAAAATATAAGCATTGTCTTTCTTGCAAGTACCGTGATGACATAGATCACCTTCAATGGGCTTGCATGACGGATGGCATTTTGGAAGATGCCCTCTCCCTGCTGAAAGCGCAGGAACTACCAGACGTAAAGCCGGAAAAGCTGGAAGAAAGAACAACTAAATGGCTCGATGAAATGACGGCAGAAGAACGTCTTGAAGAAATCTCAGCTATACTTGACGACTGGGATGGATACAGGACGGCGAAAGGTTTGGCTGGGCTTATCAATGAGGTATGGGCGTATGCGCTGTATCCCGTAAAAACGCAGGAAGCCAGGGTGATGACACTGGAAGATGTGAAAGATTCTATCGGGAAAGATATGTTTCTGGAAATTGCTACATATCCGGGAAAACCATCATACATTACAGCCGCGACATTGGATGGAGTAGGAACAAGAGGTCTGACATTCCATCACAATAGTTTTGAATTTGAATGTTACAACAGAAAGACTTATGGCTGGCGCTGCTGGACTTCGCGGCCCACGGACGAACAGCGGGAGAAGGTGAAGTGGGAATGACTTATGGGCAGCTTTTTATGGTATTGAATCCGAATGTAAAGGTTATTGAGAACGGCACTTGTGTATGGATTTACTTCGACGGTGTCAATCATGATACGTTTCGGACAGAATGGTGGAACAAAGAAATACCCGATGAAGTACTGAAAACACAGGAACCGAAATTCGTTCCCGATATAGCAGAAGCAATATTGGGGTATAGACCGAAAGTAAAAGTTGGACATTGCCCGTCGTGTGGAGTGCTTATGTCAGAAACAGATAAGTTTTGCCGGAAATGCGGTCAGGCGGTGAAGTGGAATGGATAGGAGAACCGCAATCGAATGGCTGAAACAGATTAAACACCGTATACGCGGTGGTGACGAAGAATTTGACAGGCAAAGGAAAGAATCCATTGATATGGCAATTACGGACATGAAAATCTGTGAAGCCAATAATGCCGGGTGGATCAGCGTAAAGGACAGGCTACCAGAAGAAGAAGGGGAGTATTTGATCTCTGACAATTTCAAGGTAACAGTTGGGTGGTTTAGCGGAGAAAACGGCTGGATTGGGCTTGATGGGTCTTTTTATGCTCATGGTGTTGTAACTTATTTTATGCCGCTCCCCGAACCGCCGAAGGAGGAACAATGACCTATCCAACGCAAAACGGTGATTGCCCGTTGCCGTGTGGATGCAAAACTCCTTATGGAAAATGCGGTGTTACGGCATGCGTGAATTATAATGTCTGCCCAAAATGTGGCAGACTATATCAGATATTCTATAATGCCGGGATACCAGTTTTCGGTTGCGAGTGGTGCAGTAAACACACAACGATACAGTATTCCGATCATACAGAACCACCGAAGGAGGAAACATGAAAACAAAAAAGCGCAATGCATTATTCGGAAGATACCCTTGCTGCGATCATTTGAATAATGCGCTGAGGTTCCTTTTGCGTGATGACAAAAATGTTGTGTACGCGATAGAAGAAATATACCAGGCTATTATAAAGGCTGGCGGTTATTTCCACCAAGATATTGCTGAGAAAGTAGAGGCCGTAAACAAAGCGTACTGGGAGGAACAAAAAGATGTTTGATCTGATTAGCCGGAAAGATGCTGTTTCAAGAATATCTGACCTACTTATTCTTGAACTAAAAGGCGCAAGAATCCCTACATGGAACGAAGTGTATAACGCCATTGGCGATGTTCCTTCTGCCCCCGCAGTGCAGCTGGATAAGTTGTGCGAGTGGCTCGCAGGAAACGCATGGCATTTTGATTGTTCCGATTGTGACGCCGAATATTGTGATTGCCCACAATGGCATGATGATAGCGGTAGTTCACCTGCGTTCTGGAAAGCAAAACTAACAAAGTGGATGGAGGCACAAAATGAGACTGATTGATACTGAACCTTTCGATATAAAGTTCATGGATGTTCCAGCAGGATCAGAAGATTACAAACAAGGATATGTTGATGGTGCGCGGCATGTGCTTGAAGAAATTGACGAAGCACCGACTGTGGATGCCATACCGCTGGATAAGTTGTGTGAAATGTTTGCAAAGAACGCCGATTGCCCGCCTGAACACAGTCCGGTTCAAGACCACTGCATTCAGGAAAAATGCGCAGAATGCTGGAAATCAGTTTTGAAAGAATGGATGGAGGAATCATTATGAGTTTAGAAATGTTGAAAGCTATATTAAAGGGGAAGAGCACCGTTATCTATCTTGATGATTTGTGCAAATGGCTGGAAACGCATGCTTTAAAAGTGCCGTACATTATTACCGATCCAGGTGAAGCAATAACAGCGGAAGCATGGAAAGAATTACTGACAGAATGGATGGAAAAGCGAAATGCCAGCCCGCAATAAGAAATACAGGTACGCCATTGAAAAAGAAATGGAATGGTTGGAAGAAGATATTCGGATTTGCCTTGAGCAAATAGAAAAAGAAAAGGATCACAGAAGGGAAATAGAATTGCGGTTGCGGCACATATGGGCCGATAACGAACGGTGCAGACTGAATATGTGGATGGAGGAAAGCCGAAGATGCCAGAAATCCAATGCGCAATCGACCATATCAAAACAGCCGTAGATGTAGACCCGTGGGCGGCTGATATGGCGGAAAAGGCGCTGAAAAAAGAGATACCGCATAAATGGGTATATGACAGGCCGGGGCATTGGAAGTGCCCAAACTGCCATACCGTAATGGGGAGATCGGTAATGTACTTTTACAAATACTGCTACAATTGCGGGCAGAAATGCGAAGGGATGGACAAATACGATGACGCTGAATGAGTATCAGGAATTAGCGCAGAGAACAAGCAACAAAGCATTATCCCCGGACGATCACCTGTTGAATGCCATGCTGGGGCTTGCCGGGGAAACGGGAGAATGCTGCGATCTGGTGAAGAAATGTTTCTTTCAGGACGGAAGGGACATTCGGGAAAAGCTGAAAGACGAACTCTCGGACGTAATGTGGTACGTTGCGGAAGGCGCAAGCGCTATGGGATGGACGCTGGATGAAATTGCACAGTATAACGTAGACAAGCTGCGGGCCAGATACCCGGACGGGTTCCGGGCTGAACGGAGTTTGCACCGGGAGGAATAACGCGCCGGGTATGATGGAAACAGTACCGTGATACTGAGCGGGTTCGATTCCCGCGCCCGGAATGGGGGCTTCCTTTCTTCTCCCCCCACGTTGGCGGGGCAGCGATAAACCGCTACACCTCCTTTCGGACAGGCCGGAAAGACGGCCCCGCGCCTACACCCTCGCGGGCGCGGTTATGCGGATGTAACTCAGTTGGGAGAGCAGGGTTATAGCCGTCCCCGGTTCAAATCCGGGCATCCGCACAAAGGGAGCCGTTAAGCCAAGCGCTTAGTATCCATGGCTACGGGCGCAAAGGTGAAACAGATGTGCAATATGACGGTAAAGGCACTCCCTACCATGCCGATGTAGCGCAACGGTAGCGCAAGTGCATTGTAAGCACTGGGTTGAAGGTTCGATCCCTTTCATCGGCTCCATTTGCCGGAGGGTGGTAGCTCCGGCAGAGCCGGAAGTACCGTTTCAGCGGCGGACGGGAAAGCGGGTTAGTAGTATTAGGCAAATTCGGATTTCGTATTATCTCCATACGACCGGCCCAAAAAACGATCTTTTAGTGGTACAGCCGCGCACCAAGGGGCCTGATAAAGCGCAGACGGGCAAAACTCACACACAATCAAGTATTCGTCAGAAACCGGAAGCACGAAAATCAGGCAACCGCGATCCTGCCCGTGGGAACGACAAGAGAGGCAATAACAGCCTTTCCCCCACCGAGAACCACGGGCGGGACGCAGAAAGGGGAGAAAATGAGCCAAAATCAAACAGTGCTGAACCATCTGGAGAAATACGGCAGCATCACGCCGCGCGATGCCTATGAACTGTACGGCATCATGCGATTGGGGGCCAGGATTGACAACCTGAAACACATGGGCCACAAAATCTACAGTCATCTCGAATCCTGCGAAAACAGGTTCGGGGATAAAGTGCGTTATGCCCGGTATACGCTGGGGGAATGAGCCATGAATCAGGACGGATTGAGAAAGGTACTGAAAGCGGAAAAGACCCGGCTGGGTATGACATGGGCGAAAATCTCCCGTGATTCAGGCGTATCATACACCGCATTATGCAATTTCGTTTACGGGTGCCGGAATACCAGCATGGATGTGATTATCCGGCTCATGGACGCGATGAACCTTGAATTATGCGTAAGGAGGAAGAAAGATGAAACAAAGGATTTGCGACAGGTGCAGAAAAACCATTGAGGATGAAAACAAGCGCTTCCGTATCATGGTAAGCCGACCCGGCAATCATTCCGTTCGCGGAAAGGATTTGTGCCCGGAATGTTACGCGGCGTATGTGGATTTCATGGCGAACGAAGGAGGAAAGCAGAATGGAAATTGATCAGTTTATTGATGAATTTGAAAAAGCCCGGAATGAATTGGGCATGAGATGGGATGACGTAACCGAAAAATGCGGGGTAACGTACACAACGGTAGTGAACTGGAAAAAGCGCCGCGCCTGGCCCAAGCTTGACACCATGATTTTGCTTTTGGGTGCCGTTGGGAAAAAGCTTGAAATTGTAAATATTTAACCTATGCGTAAGTGACAAACCCACGGAAGGGGGAATACAGTAAGGATGCGACAATTCGAGTACCACGTGATCAAAACGGCCCGGGATGGCGTGGAAACCATGGACAAGATACGCCGCGAACAGGGCATCAGCCAAATGAAAATGGCGGAAAAGCTGGACGATCCGGACGTGGGAATGCGGCAGTCACGATTGATTCGGAACGGCTCATGCCAATTGTGGTATATGATCAAGGAACTGAACGTGCTGGGCTATGAACTGGTGATGGTGAAAAAGCAGGAGGGCGAAAAAGATGAAACGTGAAAAGGGTATTTTCCTTCCCTTGCTTGGGGTATCGTTCATCGTTCTGCGCCTGTGCAACGTGATTTTGTGGCCCTGGGTGTGGGTGCTGTGCCCGGTATGGGGGCCGTGGGCCGTGGCTTTCTTTATTGCTCTTTGGCTGCAAATTCGGAAGGAGGAACGGAAACGCAATGCCGAAAAACAGAGCCTTTGACCATAGCAAATACCAACATTGGATAGACCCGAATGAGGTAACGCCATACGAAAGAAACGCAGCGACTTGATTATTTGCCTTATGTATGTTATAATAAATACGTCCAAAAAGCAAGTAAAGGAGAGGGCGTATGAAAAAATTGGATTTGACAGGGCAAAGATTTGGAAGATTAACAGTTGTTGAATGCTGTGGGCGCTCAAAAGACGGGCAGAAAGTATATCTTTGCAGATGCGATTGTGGAACAGAAAAAAAGGTTAGGTCTGGAAATCTTAGGCGCAAGGACACAGAAAGTTGCGGATGCCTCGCAGCAGAAAAAACTGTTGAAAGAAGCAGAAAAAGACTTCTTGTACATGGCGGATGTGGAACAAGGCTTTATAGTATTTGGATTGACATGCGGTCAAGGTGCACATGGAATAAGGCCATAAATTGGCATTTATACGGCGGCAGGGGAATTAAGGTATGTGATGAATGGCTAAACAATTTCACAGCCTTTAGGGATTGGGCTATGACAAATGGTTATTCTGATGATTTGCAGCTTGACCGTATAGATAACGATGGTAATTATGAACCGTGTAACTGCAAGTGGTCAACTCGCATTGAACAGGGAAATAACAGAAGAACGTGTGTATACGTTACGATAAACGGAGAAACAAAAACTGTAGTTGAATGGTGCAGAATAAACGGGATTGCTGTAAATACAGCCTTTTCAAGGATTGAAAGAGGGTGGAAAGCAGAAGATGCCGTAACAAAAAGCCCCAAAAAAAGGTGTGTTCTTAGCAAAGAGGATGTAAAGTATATTAAAGAGCATTACATACCTGGAAGCAAAGAATATGGGCAAAAAAGCCTTGCGAAAAAATTTTGTGTTTCATGTAGCACAATAGAAAGCATAATCGGAAACAAGAATTGGAGGTGGGTAAAATAAAAAATCGTGCATTCGATCACAGTAAGTATAAAGATTGGATAAACCCGGAAAAAGTCATTCCTTACCAAATGAACGCCAAACAGCACACGGAAAAGCAAATCAAAAATATAGCAAATTCCATCCGGCGCTTTGGCTGGCAGCAGGACACCGTATTGACCACGGACAACGTGCTTGTTATCGGCCACGGCAGACGGCTTGCCGCGCTGAAGCTGGGATGTGAAATGCCGTACCATGTTATCGACAAAACCGCCGATGAATTGACGGATGCGGACATCCGGGAACTGCGCATTGCGGATAACCAAACGAACGCCGAAACCGGGCTGGATTTTGACATGCTGAATATCGAAATTGAAGACTTGGATTTTGACGGGTTCGATTTTGATTTTGGAATTGACACGGAAGAACAGGATGAAGAACCGACTGAGATAGTGGAAGACGAACCGCCAACAGAAACGGAAACCCGGTGCAAAGTTGGTGATTTGTGGCAGCTGGGTTCTCACCGTTTAATCTGCGGAGATTCTACGGACGTTGCGGTTATTGATAGGCTTATGGATGGGGTAAAGGCTGATATGGTGTTTTGCGATGCGCCATATGGGTACAAGTACGAAAGTAACTATCAAAACAAATACGAAATGTTGCAGAACGATGATAAGATATTAGACTTTATTCCTGCAATATGGGGAGCGATGAAAGATAATTGCCCTGTATATGAATTTTGTGGTTGGCAATCTTTGAAACAATGGCTTGAATATTTTGAAAATACAAGCCTTGATTTGAAGAATGTGATTATTTGGAAAAAGAATAATTGGAGTATGGGAGACTTAAAAGGAGCATACGCAGGGCAGTATGAAGTTATCCTATACTTGAATAAGGGTAGAGTGGAATTGAATGGTGCAAGAGATACGGATATATGGGAATTTGACAGAGAACCACCCAAAATGCACCCGACAATGAAACCTATTGAATTGATTGCATATGCCTTGAACAAGTCAAGTAAAAAAAATGATGTTGTTTTGGATTGTTTCGGTGGTAGTGGTAGCACACTAATAGCCTGTGAACAGTTAAACAGAAAATGCTATATGTGTGAATTAGATGAACACTATTGCTCCGTCATAATTCAGCGTTGGGAGAACTTCACAGGCGAAAAGGCGGTGCTGCTGGATGCCTGACGCATTCGCAGAGCACAAGGCCTGTATCTATGCCGACAAGCAGGAACTCAAAACCGCAGGCCCGCACCATAGGCGGGATTTACTGAAACACATACACCGTATGGAAAAGGAGCTATTGATTTATGACAGATACCAGCAAGCGGCCCGTGTCTCCCGTGAACGGGCAACCGCTTCCACGCGGTAAGCCCTTCGAACCGGGCGAACGAGCGCGGGAAATCGGCAGGAACGGCGGGAGAAACAGCCAGAAAAAGGCGAAAGAGCGAAAAACATTGCGGGAAGATTTGCTTACCCTGCTCAAGGAAGAAATTACGGATAAGAACTCAGGCCGTACTATGGGCACACAGGCCGCGCTTTCTGCCGCGCTGATTAAACAGGCGCTATCCGGCAACACAAAAGCGTATGAGATCATCCGGGACACGATAGGCGAAAAGCCCGTGGAGAATGTGAACATTGTAAGCGCTGATTTTTCCGCGCTGGATGCGGCATTTCAGGGACTTTCTGGCGGCGATCCTGAATGACGGTACAGGACAAGGCACGCGCTTTAATCGCCCATCCTGCGGCCCTTGGCTGGGCGCTGGGATATAAGGATTTCCTTCCGAACCTTCACGGCGAATGGATACGCTGGATTGTGACCGGGAAAAAGGACGGCACATTGCAGGCACACCGTGGAAGCTACAAAACCACGTGCCTGTGCGTTGGCATTTCCTTGTTGATGATGAAGGAGCGCGGGAAGAATATCATTTTCCTGCGCAAAACCGATAATGACGTGGCGGAAGTGGTGCAGAACGTTGACCGCATATTGCAAAGCCCGGTTATGCAGGAAATCTACCTGGCGTTGACGGGCACGCAATTGGAGATCATCAAAAGCACCAATACGGAGATTACAACCAGCGCCTACAATGCCCCGCGTGGATCGGCGCAATTGCTGGGAATCGGTATCGGCGGAAGTCTTACGGGCAAACACGCGGATATTATTATCACGGACGATATTGTGAACCTGAAAGACCGCCAGAGCCGGGCAGAACGTGACCGTACAAAAGCCGTGTACATGGAATTGCAGAACGTGAAGAACCGGGGCGGCAGGATCATTAACACAGGCACACCGTGGCACAAGGAAGACTGCTTCACGTTGATGCCGGAGCCGATGAAGTTTGACTGCTACCAAACGGGGCTATTGAGCAAGGAACAGATTGAAGATTTGCGGTTGAAAATGGCCCCGTCCCTGTTCGCCGCCAACTATGAATTGCAGCATATCGCCGCCGAAAATGCGCTATTCACCACTCCGCCCACATTCACCGATGATGCTTCCCTACTGCGTGACGGCATGGCGCACATAGACGCGGCATACGGTGGAGAAGATTACACCGCATTTACGTGCGGAAAGAGGGTCGGCGATAAGCTGTACATGTACGGCAGAACGTGGCAAAAGCATGTTGATACGGTTCTCCCGGCCTGTATAGCTGAAGCCAAACGCCTGATGTGTGAACCGATCCTGAACGAAGATAACGGCGATAAAGGATATTTGGGCAAGGAAATCAAGCGGCTTGGAGCGCGGCCCGCTGTGTATCACGAACACGAAAACAAGTACATCAAAATTTCTTCCTACCTGCGGAAATGGTGGCCTAATATCATCTGGCTGGAAGGCACGGACAGGGAATATATCAACATGATTATGGATTACACCGAAGACGCTGAACACGATGACTGCCCGGACAGCGCGGCAACAATGGCCCGGTACTATGACCGCCGAAGCGGAACAACCTATAAATCGCCTTTTGGGGGGTGACAGCTATTATTACGTATCAGGATTATCTTAAAGCCGACAACGTTACAATCTGGCTCCAATCGGCCCTTGTTGAGTACACCAACAGCAAGGAATACAAAAAAGCGCTGATGGAAGCTGAATACATGGCGGGGCGTGATACGGAGATCATCAACACCGTGAAAACGCTGTACGATATGACGGGAAAGCCCATGACGGATTTCACGGCGGCGAACAACCGCATTTCATCCAATATCCTGCACCGCTTGATTTCTCAGCGCTGCACGTATTCCCTGGGTAACGGCGTTTCCTTCGCCGGCAGCAAACAGCAGCGGGGCGAAGACGGGAAAGTACACACCGTGGACGCGGTAAAAGATACGTTGGGGAACCGCTTTGACAATAGCGTATACCGCGCCGCCTATTGGGCCTGTGGCAACGGCGAAAGCTACACCTACATCCACAAGGGCCACTATGAGGACAAATGGGAGTACGATGTTTTCAAGAAAACGGAGTTTCTGCCTTTGTACGATGAATATACCGGAAAACTGCGCGGCGGCATCCGGTTTTGGTCGCTGGATATGAAGGACAGCAAGCGGCCCATTACGGCGATCCTGTACACCGAAGCGGGCTATCAGCGGTATCAAACGCCCGTGAACGAATATGGTTATGCCGCGCTGCAGCCGATGGGAGAAATCATCCCGTATACGGAGCGAGTGCAGGTGAGCGAAGCGGACGGCGTGGAAGTGATTGGTCGCGGAGAAAACAGCACTTTCCCCATTGTCCCGCTGTACCCCAACGAAAGCCATACCGCCGCGCTGGATAACCTGAAAGCAAAGATTGATGCTTTGGATATGGCGCTGTCCGGCTTTGCGAATGACATGGAAGACGTGGCGCAGATTTACTGGCTTGTGAACGGCGGCTTGGGCGCGTCTGACGATGAGCTTACCGCCATGCGGGACAAGGCCAAGCTGCTTCATATCCTGAACATTGACGGGGATCATTCCAGCATTACGCCCTACACGCAGGAACCGCCGTATAATGCCCGCGAAGTGTTCATTCAGCGCATGATCGACCGGATTTATCAGGATTACGGATGCGTGAACGTTTCCCAGCTTTCCGCCCAGCAGCGCACCGCAACGGAGATTGAAGCGGCGTTTGAGCCGATGAATGAGGAAGCAGACGCATTCGAGTACCAGTTAATTGAGTACATTCAGCAGATCCTTTCCGTGATCGGCGTGGACGATGCGCCGCAATTCCAGCGGAGCCAACTGCACAACCAGAAAGAAATCGTGGAAATGCTCGTTTCTTTGGCTGATATTCTGGACGTGGAAACCATTATCAATCATCTGCCGTTTATTAGCGTGGATGAGCGCCAGGAAATCCTTGACCGTCTGGACGCGCAGAGCATTGCGGATAAGCGGAACTTGGATAAAGTAAAGAAAGCGATGGAAGAGGAAACCGATGAAAACGCGGTATGATGTGCGGGCTTATGTGGATACGTATAGTTTCCCAATAGATCAGGATTCCTGCAAAAGCCGTTTTGAATTGATACGCGCCGTTTTGCGGTTGATGAAAAAATACGATTGTGTGAAGATTATCAAGCGGCACGAAATAGGGCGGTGACGGTATGCGCGGCGGGATGCTGGAAAGAAAAATAGACAGGCTGGAAGCCAATGCGGAATTGGATATTGAAGCGTCCTATGATGAAGCGCTGACAAAAGCCATGCGCAAAAACCGGGACACATTGAAACGGATGCAGGCAATCATGGACGGCGCGGAAAAGCCCCCGCGTTACTGCGTAACGGAAAAGCAGAAAGAGCGTTGGAAAATGAAAACGCTCATGAACCTTTTGAACACATCCGGCATTGATGAAAGCATGGGAAACGCCCTTGCGGAAGCGGGCAATCAATCTGTTTCCCGCATTCAGCGCTTTGGGCTGGATGTATACGAAACCGCCTACAAGGGCACCATGAATAAGTTGGAGGAGTGATACCGTGGCCGATTATCAGGGCATGAGCTGGGCTGAACTGGAAAAGCTGATGTACGGCCACGGGAAGAACTTTGATAAAATCGCTTTTGACAGGCTGGGCAACGGCAAGGGCACCGCAAAAAAGCTCCGTCAGGCGTTTACTACTTCTTTCAAAAAGGGCGAAAGTTTTGACCAGCTTGTAAAGCGCATTCAGAAAGTGACCGGCGCGGAAACGAACGATGCAAAACGCATCGCCCGCACCGAATCCACCCGCATTGAATCCATTGCCAAGGATGAAGCGGCGCACGATTACGTAAAGGAAACCGGAAAACAGGTTTGGAAAATCTGGTTCTGTTCCTTCCGCAATTCCCGCGATTCACACATGGCCTTGCACATGGAAACCGTGCCATTGGATGACGATTTCCAGGCATACGGCGGGCCGATGGCCTATCCCGGTGACGGCTCCCGCGTTGGCCCGGAGGAAATATGCAATTGCCAATGCTGGATGGAAATAGAGAAGGAGTGATTTTGTGAAACCTTCATTCCAATTTTCTGTAAAAAATGATTTAGTCACCGTCAATTCAAAGGTGGAGCAGAACCTTTCTGCCGTTTCTGAAACTCTGCGGGAGAAATCCATTGAATGGATTCAGGAGAAAATCCTCTACGGCTATCACGACCCCCACGGCCCTGACGGGCATACGGAAATTGTTGATACCGGGGCTACTTTTGAAAGCACCGATGCCCGCATAAAGCGCGATTCGCAGAACACTTTCACCATCAGCGCCGGAGTAACGCCTTCTTATGCTGTGTTTGTTCACAACGGCACCCGCAAGCTCAAAGGCCGTCCGTTCGTCCGTGACGCTATGATTGAGCATACCAACACCGTCAAGGATATTCTTGAAAGCGGAGTTGGAAACGGCATGGATTAAATCAATATAAATCAATCATCCGCGCTCGGTATATCCGGGCGCTTTTTTTATTGCATTTATTCTTGAAAATTTTACCCGAAAAAATGAAAGTTTAACCTATAGGTAAGTGCGCGAAAGTTTGTTCCCGTTCAAAATAAGACTATAAGGCAAAGCACCGCCTTAAAAAATCATTTCCGAAGCGCAAAGCATTGCGCCCGAAGCAGAGGAGGAAAATACATGTCCTTTAGCCGGAATTTCCTGAAATCCATCGGCCTGACCGATGAACAGATCAGCGCCGCGATTGAGGAACACACCGCCGTGACCACCGCCCTGAAAGCCCAGCGCGACCAATTCGAGGGGGACGCGAACAAGTACAAGACCGATGCTGAAAAGCTGGCCCAGGTACAAAAAGAACTGGACGAACTGAAAGCCCGCAAGGACTACAAGGCCGATTACGACAAGGCCGTCAAGGACCTGGAGGACTACAAGACCCAGGTAAAGCGCGACCAGGAGCTTTCCAAGGTGAAAACCGCCTATCGCAAGCTGCTGAAAGATGAGCAAATTTCCGATAACTGGGCCGAGGATATTATGGCCTTCACTCAGTTTGAGGGGATGAAGCTGGGCGAGGATGGAGCCTTGCAGGATGTGGACGCGCTGAAAAAGACCATTGGCGAAAAGTACGGCAAGTATAAGGTGAAGGTACGCGACCGGGGAGAGGACGTGCCCCATCCGCCCCGCACAGATAACGGAGGCGGCGTAAATACCGAAATGCAAATGTACGCCAAACGCTTCCACGATGAACGATATGGAAAAAAGGAGAGTGAGTAAATGTCTTTCATCACCACCCCGGACAGCCAGGCGAAGGTTTACGCGCCCGGCTGGTTCCTGAAAAACAACGAAGATTGCACCCGCGAAACGCGGGAATTTGCGCAGAACAGCTCCCTGGTGAAGACCGCTGATAACGGCGGAAAGTATGTGCCCATGGGCACCGCGTATCCCACCAATGACGCGAATGCTATCGGCATTGCCTATGAGGACGTGGATGTGTCCAGCGGCAACATGCCCGGCAGCGTAGTCACCAAGGGCGAGATCTATGAGGACAGACTGGCAGTCACAGGTGCTAATTACGACGCAGTAACGCTCAAGAACTTGGTAAGCCCCAAGGCACAGGGATGGCAAGAGAGAAGCGGGACTTCGCCGGATTACACCTATGCTGATTCCACCGATACCACGGTGAACACCAGCAAAACCTACTACCTTCCCGATGACGATCATACTGCGGTTTCCGACTATGCGGCGGTTCTCAATCCCAAGGCAGAGGGTTGGTATGAGAGCGATGGCGCAAGCGGATATGAACTGTCTACCGACACCGAAGGCGATAAGACCAAAACTTATTACGAGAAGTCTGATGTGCGCCTGGCTTCCGCCGCCAAGACCGCCCTGGCTGCGCTGGGCTTTAAGTTCACCGCTACAAGCCCCGCCGTCACCCGGCCTTACTAAGGAAAGGAGGAATGAATCATGGGAAAGTTTGAAAACGGCGTTCTGGGCATGATCCCCGCCACCGATTGGCTGGATTTGTCCAACAACATTGACGTGTCCCGCCCCAATGACCCGATTGACAGCATTTGGGGCGATACCAAAACCGACAACATTATGGCCGAATGGGAAACCATCAAGAGCCAGTACCTGCTTCCCACCATGGCCTATTTCCACGGTTTTGATACCGAAGCGCATACCGCTATCCGTATGCCCATCGAAACCCACAACATCGAAAAGGGCCTGATCAAAGAAAAAATCAACCAGTCTGAGCGCCTGCGTGCGCTGTGGAACCGTGGCGAACAGCGGGAAAGCAAGCTGTACGAATACACCGTGAATGACGCGCTGCACCGGGCTGATGCTATCATCACCCGTTCCAAGGTTGCGAAATATGAAATCATGGCAACTGGCAAAATGACCATCAAGGAAAACAACCTTGACCTGTCCATTGACTACGGCGTGCCCGCTGATCAGCTCAATTTGACCATGGATGTGGGCAACGGCGCGACCAAGGACGTGCTGGCGCAGATCCAGGACATTATCGACCAAGCCGCCGATCTGGGCGTGGAGATCAACGGCGTTATGACAACCGCCAAGGTTGTAACCAAGCTGCGCAACAATGCGGGCCTGCAGAAAGCCGTCAACGGCAATATCGGCGCTGGTGTCCAGCTCCGGCGCTCTGCTCTGGAAGCTTACCTGCAGGACGAATACGGCATTGACCGTGTAATTACCGCCGATCTGCGGTACAACGTGGCGAAGGGCATTGATGCGAACGGCAACCCCATCCTGGAAACCCACCGCTATTTCCCCGAAGATAAAATCACATTCTTTGCTACTGCCGTTGGCGGACAGATGGGTATTGGCCTGTGGGGAAATCCTCCCGAAGCTGACCGCACCGACCTGGAGCCTGCGAACGTCAGCAACCGTTCTCCTTACGTCTGGATCAGCCAGAAAGCCGAATGGGACCCCAAGGTGGTTTGGACAAAAGCCTCTGCCCTGTACATCCCCATGCTGTACAGCCCCAATAGCCTGTTTGCCGCCACCGTTACCGAAACGATCGGTACCTGACGATGTACATTTCGCTCCGCCAGTGGCGTGATTTGACGGATGGTCATCTGTACGCACCCGGAGACCCTTTTCCGCATGATGGGCGGGCCATTGCTCCCGCCCGGATTGCGGAACTGACAAGCGATGCCAATAAAGCCCATTTGGCGCTGATTGAGGCCGTTTCTGCGAAAGGTGAGGAATCCACAGCAGAAACCAACGGACAGCATCAGGAAGCGCCGAAACCCGCAAAACGGGGCAGAAGACCGAAGCAGTAACGGAAGGGAGGAAATCATGCTTCAACAGGTATGTGAATACATCCACAATTATTTCATCTCGAAAGACGGGCGGATGCCGCGATGCTGGGCTAATGATTACAGCATTGTTGACGGCGTGATTTCCCCCGCCGTGCCGCTCAAGGAAGGGCAAAGATTTCTGATTCGCGGAAGCGACCTGAATGACGGCGTTTACACCTACCACGAATCCGGGATCATGAATGACGATGACGCCGATGCGGCGGGGCTCCAAGCCGAAGATTTTACAGGCAGTATAGCCGCGATGGCTGTTCCTCCTGCGGTCATCGCGCTTATTGGAGAGATCAATGATTGGGTGGAAAAATACGGTGCCAGCGTCTTAAGCCCGTACACAAATGAAAGCGTCGTTGGCGTGTACAGCTACACTAAAGCCACAAAAAGCGAAGAAGCAGGAGGCGGCGGCTTGTCGTGGCAGGACGTGTTCAAAAGCCGCCTGAACCAATGGAGGAAGCCGTGCCCATGATTACAGGATTAGGAAACACGCTGCTGGATAGACTTAGCGGTTCAGGGCTTGAGAAGGATTTCATTATGTTAACTCGCTCGATTGTAAGAGATGGCCTCGGAGGGTACAAAGAAACATATGTTAATGGGACGGGGTTTACGGCAGTATTAAAAAAAGATACTACTGCCGAAGATAGGGTGGCAGAAAAGCAAGGCGCAAAAGAAAGCTTTCATATCACAGTAGGCAAAGGCTTCCCGTTCTCGTTCCATGATGTTTTCAAGAGTGAAAAAGGCGAGGAAACATATAGAATAACATCCAAAACGCCTGATCATGAATCGCCCGACAACAGTAATATTTCTATTGCGTCATGGCCTGCCGAAAGGTGGGATTTGCCAACATGAAAGATACAGCTGGCGCTTTGTACCGTTTCTTTTCCGGCTTTGGCTTGCCCGCATACGTGGAAAACAATGTACCTGATAATGCTGCTCTGCCCTATATCACCTATGAACTGCGGGAACCGCAGGCTGGGGAACGTTCCAGCCTGACGGCCCGCGTTTGGTATATCGATACCGGATTTCAGGCCATTACGGAAAAGGTGGATGAAATCAAAAACGCCGTTGCGGACGGTGCTTCCCTTCCCGTGGACGGCGGCGCGGTGTGGCTCTGGCCCGATGATAATTTCTGCCAGTTCCAGCCGCCTGATGAACCGAAACTCAAAATAGCCTATTTGATGCTCATTATCGGAGCATACAAATCCTGATAGGGGGATGAAAAAATGAGAGAAAAATTCACAAAAATTCCCACTAATACCTTTCAAACCCTGCAAGTGAATGCGGGCATCATGCTTTCCGCTTTCGACCCTATCGCCGGGACGTATACTGATGGTGCGATCCTCGGCCCTACATCCGGCGGTGTAAACTTCACCACAACCCCCTCTTTCAAGGACTGGGGCGAAGATATCGACAACTGTCCGAAAAATACCAAAGAGCTGAAACGCCTGGACAACTGGGACGTGAAAATGGCTGGTTCCTTCGTGGCCTGCTCCGCCGCGCTGGCCCGCCGCCTTGCGGCCCTTGCCGACCTGAATGACGGCAAGATTACGCCCCGCGATACCATCGACATTGAAAACGATTTCGGCGATATCTGGCTTGTGGGCGATTACAGCGACAAGAACACCGGCTCCGGCGCTGGCTTTATCGCCATTCGTATGATGGACGCGCTGTCCACCGGAGGATTCCAGCTTCAGACCGCAGACAAAGAAAAGGGCAAGTTCGCCTTTGAGTTCACCGGTCATTACAGCATTGACGCGCAGGACACCGTGCCGTTTGAAATCTACATCAAAGCCGGTACTTCCGCGCCCGGTATCAGCCTGAACATGAGCCGCGCTACCGTTGCGGCTGGCGGCACTGTGAAGCTGACCGCCACCACGACCCCCGCCAATGCTACCGTGACCTGGGCCAGCAATGATACCGATGTTGCCACCGTTTCCGGAGGCGTTGTGACCGGCGTTGCCGCTGGCTATGCCGTAATTACCGCCAGCATCACCGAATCCAGCGTGACTTATACCGAAATCTGCACCGTGACCGTTACCCCTGCCGCCGCGTAAGTGGCAGGGGCTTGTTTACAGGAGGGAACCAATGAAGAAGCTTTCCGAATACCGGAACCGGGCCGCGCTGGATAAGCTGGCCGATATCATTGACCCGCTGGGCGAACTGATGGGCGATGTGGATTTCGCCCGCGCCTTGTCTGAAAAGCGCCGCTGGGAAGCTGTGGGCGTAGCGGTGAAAAAGCACCCGGACGCTTGCCTGGAATTTCTGGCGGGTGTGGACGGCGTACCCGTTGAGGATTACGACTGCGGCGTGATGGCCCTGCCGATGCGCTTGTTTGAAATCCTGAGCGATGAAAAGCTGTACACGGGTTTTATATCGCCGGAAGAGGAGAACGAGCCCTCGACCTCTTCTGGCAATGCTACGGCGAATACAGAGGAATAAGGGAACTTAAACCGTTTTTTCGGTACTACAAGGCAAAAGAAAAGGCTGTCAGAGAGGAGGAGCTTTACAAAGTCTATACCGCTGACAGCCTTTATTTTATCACAAAGTATTGCGGCGTGACGGGCATGAAACGATATTCCGAGATCATGTTCCCCGCGCCGGTTGACGATAGAAGCCCGGACGAAATAGCCCGCGAACGGGCGCAAAAGATGGGCCTAAAGGTGGTGTAATATTTGGACGTTTTCGCATTGACCGCTACGCTGTCCCTGCAAGCGGATAACTTCTTTTCCGGCCTTGCCGATGCTGCGGAGGCGATGGCGCGGTTCGCCGCTGATTCTGTACGGGTCGGCGCGGGCTTTGATGCCAGCATGTCAAAGGTCGGCGCTATTTCCGGCGCAACTGCTGATGAATTTGATACATTGCGCGAATTGGCCCGCGAGGCTGGTGCGTCTACGCAGTACACTGCGCAAGAAGCCGCCGACGCATTAACTTATATGGCAATGGCTGGCTGGAAAACGGAACAGATGACTTCCGGCCTTTCTGGCATTCTTGACCTTGCCGCCGCGTCCGGAGAAGATTTGGCCCGAACTTCCGATATTGTCACCGATGCTTTGACAGCTTTTGGCATGAAAGCGGAAGAATCCGGGCACTTCGCTGATATTCTCGCTGCCGCTTCCAGCAATTCCAACACGAACGTTTCCATGATGGGTGAAACGTTCAAATATGCAGCTTCAATCGCCGGCGCTTTGGGATATAGCGCAGAAGATACGGCCCTGGCGATTGGCTTGATGGCAAATTCCGGTATTAAGGCAAGCCAAGCCGGTACTTCCCTGCGCCGAATAATGACGGCGCTTCAAGGCGATATTACCCTGACGGGTGACAAATTGGGCGCGTATACTGTTGAAACCGTGAACGCAGATGGTACAATGCGCGATTTTCGTGATATTGTTACTGATCTTCGATCCGGGTTTTCTCAGCTGACCGAATCTGAACAGGCCAGCACTGCTGAAGCAATTGCGGGGAAATATGCCATGAGCGGTTTCCTGGCAATTATGAATTCTTCTGAAGAAGATTGGAATAAGTTAGCCGCCGCGATTGATAATTGTAACGGTGCTGCTCAAAGCATGGCAGAAACCATGATGAACAATCTTTCCGGCAGCATGAAAGAATGGAATTCTGCTGTTCAGGATTTCCAAATTGCGCTATCCGATAAATTGACACCGACAATCCGTGAATTTGTGGATTTCGGAACGAAGGGGATGCGCGATTTTACCGAAGCTTTTGAAAAAGACGGCCTTGACGGAGCAATCGAAGTATTCGGAAAATTTGTGGAAGACGGTTCTGCAATGATTCAGGAAAAGCTACCTGTTTTTCAGGAAAAGGGTACGAAAATCCTTGACGCTATTTCCAAAGGAATTGAAGTAGCTTCCCCGACCATCGGCCTTGTGATCGGTACGCTCGGGGATATGGTAGGAAAATTCCTGGGCGATAATGCGCCAACGATTGTAAGCACAGTATCTACCGTTGCAAAGGCAATGGCCCCCGGCGTGATAGCCGCTTTTCAGGGCATTTTCCAAGGCTTGACGCAAGCTTTACCCGAAATCTGGAAGAATATATCTAGCGATTTTACAGGCTTTATCGGCGGTTTGCTTTGGCAGATGGAAGATTCCATGCCGCTTGTGGCCCATGCACTGGAAGGGCTGCTCGGCATCGAAAGCAAATCCGCTCATGATGCGCGGGTAGCATACGAAGCTGAATTGGCGGCATCTGCGCAAGCGGCTGAAACGTTTGTTGACAACGTGAACAGTTTGGAGCCCGCCCAGCTCGTAGCAACATTCGATGACCAAGCAAGCGAACCGATACAGTACGCCCGGGAAATCTTTGATGATTTTCTTGCCTATAACAATTCAGAAACCGGTATTGCATCCGCATTTACGGACAATTCCACAACGCCTATCAATTTAGCCCTTGAATACATCAATGATATTCTCGCCTATAACGGAACAAATATTGAAACGCTTTCTACCTTTGTTGACGAATCTTCCGATCCTGCTTTGCAGGCCATTGTCCGTCTGCAAGAACTGTCGGATATGTCGCAGAAGGATTATAAGTCTTTTTCCGAACATTCCAGCGAAGTTCCCGGCCTGGTGCAGACAATCCTTGAATGGCTGCATCAACTGGAAGGTGAGCAAGGCGAAATCAGCCATACTTCCAGCGTGCATGACGTAATCACCCGCTATATAACCGAAACAGACGGGAACAGCACTGCAAACACATATGTGGAGAATCAATCAAAAACAAACGCGGAAAAAAAGATTGAAAGGCTCGGCGGAAGCGGGAATTATGCTATTCACGCACGCTCCATGTATGACGGCACAATTCTTCGCGGCGCTACCATGTTCGGTTGGGACGCGCAAGGCCGTCCTCAGATCGGCGGCGGAGAAGGGCCGGAAGCCGTTGTGGGCGTGAACAGCCTGAATGAGCAAATCCGGGGCGCTGTGCGGGACGGTTTGTCCGGCATCGTGGGAGCCATTGCGCAGGCAATCGGCGGCAGGAATGAACAGCCCGTCTACGTGGTGCTGGACACCGGGGAACTGGTGGGAGCCATTGGCGGCAAGATGGACGCTGAACTTGGCAAGATCGGCGATTGGAAAGGCGGTGGCCGCGCATGATGGACACGTTGACATTTGAAAATGACGCGGGAAAAGTGTTCAGAATGACGGACTACGGCCTATTACTGAAATACTTTGACGCGCCGGAGCCTGCGCCGAAAACCTACATTGAATCCATCGAGGGCGCGGACGGCGATCTGGATTTGACCGAATGGGCGGGCGTGATCCGGTACGAGAACCGCCCGGTCACGTTCGGCATCCGGGATATGAATGATACCTGGTGGCGGGAGTTCGCGGCGTTTGCCAACGGCAAGAACCTGAAAATTACCCACAGCGATGACCCGGAACATTACTATTACGGCAGATGCACGGTGAAGCATCAAACCCGAAAGCGGGTAACGGATGTAGAGGTACAAGCATCCTGCAATCCGTACCGATTACAGCACCGGGAAACGGTGGTTACGGTGGACGTGACAAACAGCGCCACCGTGACATTGGAAGCGCTGGCCCGCCCGGTAACGCCCAGAATCACGGTGGATGCGGAAATTAACATTGAGTATGACGGCACGGGCATCACGTTACTGCCGGGGACACATACAGTGTATGATTTGCTGCTGACCACAACACCAAAAACGGTAGCTATTCGCGGGACAGGCAGAATCACCTTCGCTTGGCGGGATGGGGTGATGTAATGTATACCGTTCTGCTGGATAACGAATTGTTCTTCGACCCGCGCATAGACGGCTACCCATTGGGCACGCCGAAGCTGGAACGAGAAGCAAACAAGATCGGCACGCTTTCCTTCACCATCTATCCCCCGCACCCGGCGTACGGGAATATCGCCATGCTGACCAGCGGATTTTCGGTGCTGAAAGATGGGCAATTGATATACCGTGGACGGCCCGCATACAGCAAACGCACGTTCAAGGGCGCGATTGAGTACAAGTGCGAGGAGATCACCGCCATCATGAACGATTTCCAGTTCAGGCCCGCGCAAATTACAGGCGGCGCGGATGAACTGTTCCGGCAGGTAATAGCGTCCATCAATAACCGTTCTTCTGTGCAGTTCGCGCTTGGAACCGTCATGAACCCCGGCAATATTGATATAAAGACTGAGTACATGGGCCATTGGGATGTGCTGCAGAAATACCTTGTTTCTGAGTTCGGCGGGTACATTTTTCCCACGTATGAAAACAACACCGTCACTCTGAACTGGATGCGGGAAGAAGATTTGCCGGAAGCGGAACAAGTGATTCGGTTTGGCGAGAACATGACGGATATGTTCATCGAAATGGACAGCCAGGAAACGTTTTCCGGGATCATCCCTATCGGCGGCAAGCCGGAAGGCTCAGACGAAAAAATAGACATTACATCCGTCAATAGCGGGAGGGATGTGATCTATAACGCGGACGCGGTAGATCTGTACGGACAGCGGGAAATCATGAAAGAATGGCCTGATATAACAGACCCACAGGAATTGAAGGACATAGGGAACGCCTGGATTCGGGAGAACGCAATCAGGTTCCGGCAATCCGTTCAGATTTCCGCGATTGACCTTCATAACGCCGATTACAGCATCGAATCCTTTTCCTATATGCACCGTATCAAGGCCGAAAGCACCCGTCACGGGCTTTCTGAGCGGTATTTATTGAGCCGAGAAGAAGTGCCTTTGGACAGGCCAACAGGGACGAAACTGACGCTGGGAACCACCCGCAGAACCTTTTCTGATTCGCTGAAAGAAGGGACAACATGAACAGTTGGATTATCGAGAAAACCATCGACCTGAAAAAGCCGCCTCAGTCAAAGCCGGAACAGCCGTATCTGCTCATGCTTCCCGGTGATGAAAACGCGCACAAATGGAAAATCACCGTATTGGTGGACGGCGCCCCAGCAGACCTTTCCGGCTACACCGCTTCCGGGGAATTTCTGCGGCACAACAACACGCTTGTTACCTGTTCCGGGGCCAATGCCACGATTGAAGGAAATATCGTAACCATCACCTTCCGGGCAGAATGCTACAACGTGCCTGGCGGGATGCGCGGGGCCGTGCGTTTGTCCGGCTCTGCCGGGACGGTAACGCTTGCAGACCAAGCCTTTATCGTTCAGCCTGATATGTCCGGGGAAGTGGTGGTGGATGAGTATATTTCTTCTCTTGCGGCATTGCTGGCGAACCTTTCCCAACTTGAACAGCAGAACGAAATCGGGATGGTGCTTACAGCAATTTCAGGCATTATGACGGCGCGTGTGGAAGATACTACGCTGGTGATTGATAAAGTGGCTATTACGGACGCGGGCGCTTATGCCGCTGCTGTAGCCGCTGGTTATACGGGAACAGAAGCCCAATGGAACGCCTTTGTTGCTTCCGTGACGGGGAATCAGGCCATGATTACGCAGGCCAATCAGAACGCTTCCCAGGCGCTTACAACGGCAAACGCGAAAGCCGCTGTTACTTCTGCAAGCGTGACGGCAACAGCCAACGGATGGAGCGAAACTTCCCCCTATACGCAGACAATCCAATGCGCTATCGCTACCGCCACCAATAACCTGATTGTGGGTGTGGGCGGTGCGCTGACGGATGAACAGAAATCCGCTATTGATTTGGCGAACATTGTCTGCACCGGGCAGGGCGCGGGAACGATCACGCTGACAGCCTATGGCGCAAAGCCTGAGACCGATATTCCCATCAACGTATTGGGGGTGAACTGAGTATGATTATCAGTCAATTCCCTTCTGGCGGTTCCGGCGGTGCTGTCCCGCGCTTTCAGTATACCGGAACATATGAAACCGTGCTTGATGCTGGCGGTTGGAAAATAAAATTTCTTTCATCCGGCACATTAACCGTCTTTTCAAATATTGATGTAGATATTTTCCTTGTCGGTGCTGGCGGCAACGGCGATGGAAAAAGCGGATGGACAATTGTGCAGGATCACCTTGTGTTGACATATTATGGCGGCGGCGGCGGCGGGTATACACAAACCGTCAGGAATAAATCACTTACTGCAGGAAACACTTATGAGATTGTCGTTGGAACCGGGAGCGCATCTTCCATTAAGCCGGAAGCATCTTCCGAGTGGGGCGTTGAAAAATATGAAGCATTAGCCGGGAATGACGGCTATAGGAGAAATGGCGGCAGCGGAGGTTCGGGCGGCGCAAGCTCTGGGGAATATATGATTTATGATAGCGGAAAGTATTACGGCGGCATGAAAATGCTGCACGGCGGCACAAACGGCGGTAACGGTGAAATAATGATAGGAACACCAGCACAAGGGCAGGGCACTACAACCCGCGAATTTGGCGAGCCTTCCGGCGAATTGTACGCATCTGGCGGCAATAGTTATTACTCGGAAAGTGAGGCTCCCGCGGTTGTACCCAATAGCGGGAACGGCGGTCATGGCGGTGTTAATGGCATAGGCGCTTCCGGCATCGTAATCATCCGCAATGCGAGATAGGAGGGAAACCATGGCAATCATAGATAAAATCCAAATCGGCGGGGAATTGAAGGATATTGCGGATTCACAGGCCAGAGCAGTAAAAATAGATATTACTGGCAGTAAGCAAGTTCATGAAGGCAATCTGGCGGATCTAATCAAAACAAGCCGAACCATTGAAAGCGGGAATATTTTCTCCCAATCAACACTATTATCCGAAGGAAAATATGTGGATATTGGCGCTCAGAGCGGTAAACTGCTCTTGCGGGACAATACAAATTATGATTCCTATATCATTCCTGTGGACGGAAGCGTTTATAGCCTTTCTGGCTTCCGGTTCATCCTGCTTTTAGAAGCGGATCAAGAAACTCCGGTTGGCACTTTGCAGCAAAACCTTACAAGCATTGACACAACCGGCGCGGCGTACATGGCTTTGTCATTCGATAAAAGGAGTCAATCCGTAGATACGGTGCTGATCGAGCATTCGGTGTGGGTATACAAGATTCCCACCAACTGGGAAATGGCCGACAGCCGGAAAACCAATATCGTCAGCGTATCGGGCCCCTTGGCTGACGGCGGCACGCTGGAAATCGCGGGCCGCAGCGCCCTGAAGGATGGGGAACTGATTGCCTTCAAGGCCATGATCACGGCGTTTGGGAGCCTGCGCCTGAACTTCACCAACGGATCAACCGCAACAAATTATGTTGACATAGACAGCACCAATATTACCATCAAAAAGAACAATGCCACCCCGACACCTATTGCTCATGGGCTGACCATTCAACACGACCTGGCGCTTACGGTGCAGTTTGCCAACGGGCGCGTCAAAATTGCCCTGTACAGCGACGGCGGAATGTATACCGAAACGGTGGATTGGTATCAGCGGGGCGGCACATGCTCCCAGCCGCAGATCGTGTCTACGGGCACGACAGCCACCGAAGCAAAGATGGAAATCGTATACCAAAGCGCAAAGCGCGGCATTTGGTGGTTTGGGGACAGCTATGTGAGCATGGGCGATCCCGCGCGTTGGCCCTATTACCTGGTCGCGGACGGCTACGACAAAACGATCATGCTCAACGGCAGCCCGGGCATGACCAGCGGCGGGGCCATGATTTCCTTCAATGCGCTGATCCAGTACGGCACGCCCAAGCTGGCCGTGTTCGCCACGGGCATGAACGATGGCAGCGGCACCAGCACCGCGTACCTGACCAACCGGGCCACATTCATTAGCATCTGCGAAGCCAACGGGATCACGCCCGTTTTCTGCACCGTGCCCACGGTGCCCACGGTGAACAACGAAGCGAAAAACGAATGGGTACGGGGAAGCAATTACCGCTACATTGATTTCGCTAAAGCCGTGGGGGCCGATGCCAATGGAAACTGGTACGCGGGCATGCTGGACACGGGCGAATCTCCCGCTGTCCATCCAACCGAAAAGGGAGCCAAGGCACTGTATACCCAGGTGCTGATCGATCTTCCGGAAATCGCCAATATTTGACGGAGGCGAATGAATGATTACCGTAAAAGCATTTTTGCAAGGCGTACAGGATAACGCCGCCCGCATTCATTCCTATCTGCTGGGCCATTCAGGAGATGACGGGAAAAGCGACTGCATCGGCCTGATCATCGGCGGATTGGAATTGTGCGGTTTCCATTGGCCCGGAGTACACGGCAGCAATTGGTCGGCACGAAATGCCATGTCAACATTCGGCCCCATCAACAGCGCGTCTGAATGCTTCCCCGGCGAAATCGTGTACAAATCCCACGAACCCGGCGAGGCTGGCTATGATCTTCCATCCAGTTACCGCAATAGCCCCGACCAACGGGACTATTACCATGTTGGCGTGGTGACTTCTGTAAAACCATTTTGCATTACGCATTGCACGGGTGTAGACGGGGGAATTAAACGGGACAACGCCCTTGGGAAATGGCGCTGGGGCGGGAAGCTGAAATATGTGGATTACGATATGGAGGAAACGCCGATGGAACCTTACAAGGCAACAGTTCACGCCGAAAACGGCTACCCGGTGAAAATGCGGAAACTTCCCAGCGCTCAGAGCAGTATCATCCTGCAAGTTCCGCTCGGATCTACCGTGGAAGTGACGGGAGAAGTTGACGCAACATGGGCGGCGATTAACTATCAGGGGAAAGACGGCTATATGATGCGCAAGTTCCTGCGTAAGAGCGATTCTGAGCCGATTTCCGGCACGGCGGTAGCGGTGAATAGGGCAGATTTGGAAACCATGAAAACGGCCTTGGAAACCGCTTTAAACATCATTGATAAATTGCTTGTGGGGTGATACATATGCAGCCTATAGAGGGGATTACGCCGGATATGCTCTGGACGGCGCTGATTGTGCTGGTAGGCGTTGGCGGGCTGATTGTGCTGGGCGATAAGGTGGCGGATGTGTGGAGAAAGCACCAAGCCCGGAAACAAATTTCTTCCGGCCCGGAAGGCAAACTTGCGGACGAAATCAGCAAAAAGGTGCTTGATAATCTGGAATCGCGATTTGCGGACATTGACCGAAAATTCGCCAATGACAAGCAATTGCTGGAAACGCATACCCGGCAGATTGGCGAGATCAACAAACGGGTAGACAGCTTGGAAACAGGACAGAAAGCGCAATGCCGGGGGATTTTGGCACTTCTAAATCACGAACTGCATAACGGTAACACAGACGAAATGGAAGAAGCAAAAAAGGTAATTGTAAACAGCCTGATTGAGAAGTAAAGGGGGTGAACCCGTGAATAAGGTTGACAAAGCTTTCGCGGCGGTGTGCATAGCGGCAATCGTGCTTATCACGCTATCCCTGCTGTTCCTGCGCGGCGGTGAAGCGGAAATCACGCCCAGCGAAGCGCCGATGGAGCATACAATCATCGGCATCCAACGGGTGGATGTGGATTTGTACGCCGACCCGGTACAGGTGAGAATCGAAATCCCCGTGATGGAAACGGACGAATACGCCGTGCTGATTACGGACGGCTATCATATCGCCCAAGCTTACAACGTAACGCCCGGAAACGGGGAACTGTTCTGCCTGTTTCATCGGCGGGATTTGGCGAAAATGGATGGAACGGTGGGACTTTATTTGATATGGTTGGCGAAAGGTGGTGATGAATAATGGACAATGTGATTTACGCACACCTAAACGGGAAAGCGGTATGCAAAACCGCGCCCGTTTACCAGTACAATCACGGTATGAAGCTGGAAATAATCGGTGCGAACCTGCCTGACAATTACAGGGCGGACTTTTCCAACGACGAACACGGAACAAGCAAGGCCGTACTGGGAAGCGGTGCAAGCGTATCCGTGCCGTATGAATACTTCGTTCCCGGCAGAACCATCCATTGCTGGATCGTGCTTTCCGGAGAAGATTACACGGTAACAAAACTGCACATCATGATTCCTGTTTCCGGGCGTGCGCGGCCTACAGACGAAGAACCTACGCCAGACGAACAAGGCATTATCGATCAGGCCATTACCGCCCTAAACGAAGCCGTATCCGCTACCGGGCAGGACGTAATTGATGCTAACGCGGCGAAGGAAGCGGCGAAGGAAGCTGCAGAGGACGCTCAGGCCACCGTGCAGGCGATCCTTGATAGTAGTATTGCGAGAGTTTCGTCTTTGGACAGCACGGTGCTGGCGAAAGGCTCCGCAATCGAGGCCGTGGGAATCCCGGTTTATGTGGAAAACGTTTCCCAATATGCGGCCTACGGCATCACGGACAAGGGCTGGTATGTGTTCGCCCGGGTGGCGGCTCCTGCTGGGGCCAGCGTAACAGCCCATACCATCATCAACGGCGTGGCGGGGTATATTGCCACCATTGGCGAGGATCATGCGGACGTGGCGGTTCGCTTCGATACCACGGCCCAGAGCGTACCCGTTGCCATCTACTGGGGCACGGCGACGGATCACTTTATCTTCAAAGCGTCCGACCTGGCCGTGCGTAATCTGGATTATAGGGTAACCTTCTATATCTACGACATCGCGCCCTATTGCACCTGGACGTATGCCCTGACCACTGATACGGCTTTTGTGGCAAACAAGCAGTATTACACCAAGGACGGGGACGTGTACACCCTGGCCGATGTGGCAGTGGGCGAGGCGATTCCCACCGATACCTACTACAATCACAGCAAATTGCGCTTCGAGGGAATGACCCCCAACGTGACTTATAAATTAGATACGATTGTTGACTGTCCCATTGAAATCGTATTGCCCGAAGTTGCGGACGATGGGCATGGTGCTTGGTTTGAAATCCAGATGAGATACGATACAACGCGCAGTTGTACGCTGTTGCCTCCTACGGGCGTGAAAATTGGTACGGCTACCACCCAGGCACAAAGCGGCGGCATCAATACCATTGATTTGCAGTACACCATTGCTGGCGAAACAAAAATGTGGACGTTGCTCAATACGCACGCGAACATTCCGGCGTAAAGAGGAGGCGAACACAGTATGAACGAATGGGAGCAGGCTACTTACTGGCAGTACGAAAAGCTTCAGAATGATGGGAAAATCAAAACCATCAGCGGAAACTTCAATGACTTCGACGGAAAGATTACCGGGCATGTTGTCTTCGGCGTAAAGGCGTGGTTCGATGAAAACCCCGAAGAACGCATTCGGCTTGGCTGGGTGAAGCACATCAAACACAAAGTGGATAAGATGGGCCTTGAGTACAACAAACAGACCCAGTATCTCCAGCGGAGCGTGAAAATCATTGATGCGTATACGGTCGAGGACGAATATCATGTCCGCGATAAAACCGAGGAAATGATGCGCCGCGCGGAAGAATCCGGCGGTGCGAGTGACTGGATTATGTATGAAAACGGTACTATCGTTTGGGAGGTGGATGATTAACGTGGACAATCATGATCTGAATACGATGGCTGAAATTATGGCCGAAAAAGACAAGGAGCTGGCCAAGGGCCTGCCGCCCATGGACGAGGAAACGAAGGCCCTCGCCGAAAAAAAGCGCAAAACCTTCGACCTTCCGACCAACGCCGTGAAGGTTGACCCGCTTCGGTAAGGGGGAAAAGCATGTACGATGTAAAGCCTTTTACCACGGCACATCCCACGGCGTGCGGCCCCGCGTGCCTGAAAATGTTGTTGGCTTATCATGGTCATGACGTTGAGTTGGAAGACTTGATTACTGAGTGCAACGTTGGCATAGCCGGATGCACAGCCAATACATTAAAGCGTGTAGGGAATGCCCACGGGTTAGATATTACTCAATGGAAAATGGATGCGGAGGACTGTCTTAAACAGGACAGGCCCGCAATTCTGTGGTGGCACTATCAGCACTTTGTTGTGTTCTGCGGCCTTAACGATAAGGATGAGCCTGTGATCTGCAACCCAAGTTGCGGGCGCTATGCCATTTCACGGGAAACTTTTGAAAGGGCCTTTTCTGAAATTGCACTGTTCAACGGCAAGCCGGATGAAGCGATTCCTGAAGATTATTGGGGAGAAAACAATAACGAAACCGAATATGTCTACAATTGAAAGGAGAATAAACCATGAATTACATCATCATCGAAGCCCAGACTGATAACGGAACCACCGCCATTGTTACTCCTGCCGTGTATTCTGACCGTGTGGAAGCGGAAGCAGTGTTTTTGGAAAAGTGCGCGTATGCCAGGCGTTCCGGTTTAGCCTGCCACTCTGTAAGCTGGCTGGATCAGGAAGGAAAATTGATTGCGCATAAGTGTTTCAAGCAGTGAACATGAAGCGCTTTTGCTTCCACCGCTACAAATATTTTGGTTACTACCCGGAAGGGATGAAAGGCGAGTACCTGATACTCACGTACCGTTGCCAAAAGTGCGGGAAAGAGAAAACAAAAACAGTTGGGCAAAAATGACGGACGAAATTCTATTACTGATACTTGCCGTTTTCGCCGTGCTGTGGATTACTGGCTTCTTCCATGCCGTTCTCATAGACGGCTGGAAACCATGGCACGGCTGGAAATGGTGGGAATAAAAACGAAAGGGTGATACTATGATCGACTGGAAAAACATTGCCGAACGTGCCCTGTGGACATTCCTGGAAGCATTTTTGGTGGCCCTTCCCGCCACGGTATCCGTTGACACCTTCGGCGGTGCGGCGTGGAAATCCGCGCTTCTGAGTGCCGCGTGTGCTGGCATTTCCGCGCTAAAAACGTTCGCCATTGAGGTTATCAAAAGTCGGAAAGACAAACCGCCCGAGATTGACGGATGATGGAGAAAATGGTATACTGTTCCCATAAAATTATGGGAGGGCAAGAGCAATGAGCGAGCCTAAGAAGGACTTTTCCACCGAGCAGGAAGCCGTAACAATTCCGTTTTTTGTGCATGAAGCAGCAGTATCGAGAATGGAGAGAGTAAATAAACGGCTATGGATTTCCTTGCTTATCATTTTTGTTGCGCTGATCGGCACAAATGCGGGCTGGATTATTTACGAAAGCCAGTTCCAAGATGAAGTTTATACCTATGAACTGCAGCAAGATTCCGGCGAAGGTGGAGAAAACACATACACCAACAACCGTATTATAGTAGGCGGTGATTACAACGGCGAAGCAAACGGTGAAAATAACAGTGAAGCGGCGGGTGCTGAAAACATCACCGTCGCAGAAAACATGCCCTAAATGCGGCGGCTCTGGGAAGGTGAAAGCGTGACCCTTCCTGAAACTATGGGCCGCACGGAAATAGAAGCCATTATCGACGAATGGGTGATAGGCCGAAACGCTGAACGCAATAGGGCAATTCTCAAACGCCGCTTGATAGACGGTATCACCTATGAGCGCCTTGCAGAAGAATTCGACCTATCTACCCGCTACACCAAGGAAATTGTATACCGATGTGAACACCGGATTTTCCGGCACTTCCCCGGCTGACGCTGGGGAAGTTTTTTATTTCTCTTTTTTCCGCCACCCGTCACTCTTGACCGCTTCGGCGGTCTTTTTTGTTACCATAAAACACAACACCACTTTTTGATGCTGAAAGACGCACAAACATAGCCCTTGGCGCTCATCGTCAGGGGCTTATTTTTTTGCGAAAATTTGAGCAAAAGGAGGGCTTACCGATGCATGAATTTATTGCCCGGCTGATTGACTGTGGAGTACCGCGCAAGGTGGCGGCTTGTGTATGTGCCGATTACG